>Ga0172380_10000573_pt1 | contig 69506 bp, 57 predicted proteins | sample Leawe162metaG_FD_119747 | JGI IMG/M metagenome (GOLD analysis project Ga0172380, IMG submission 119747) | Leachate microbial communities from a municipal landfill in Southern Ontario, Canada - Leachate well 162 metaG | ecosystem: Engineered > Solid waste > Landfill > Unclassified | place... | reverse complement strand
TGAATCCTGCTTCGCCGGTGAGTGCGCCCAGCACGTCGCCGGGGCGGATCTTGTCCTTGCGCCCGCCGAGAATCTGCAGCGTCACCATCGGCGGCACCAGCGGTGCGTCGTTGCCGCTTTGCAGCGAGCCGAGGCCGTGCCATTCCGGTTCGCTACCCATGGCCTGCGCAATGGCGCCGATGCGGCGCTTGTCGCCGGGGCTGCACAGCGAGAGCGCCCAGCCGTCCTGATCGGCGCGGCCGGTGCGGCCGATGCGGTGCACGTGGATTTCCGGGTCGGGCGTCATGTCGACGTTGATCACCGCTTCGAGCTGGGCGATATCCAGCCCGCGCGCCGCCACGTCGGTGGCCACCAGCACCGAACAGCTGCGGTTGGCGAACTGGATCAGCACCTGGTCGCGTTCGCGCTGCTCCATGTCGCCGTTCAGCGTCAGCGCCTGGAAACCCTGCCCACGCAGCACCTCGACCAGATCACGGCACTGCTGCTTGGTGTTGCAGAAGGCCAGCGTGCTCACCGGCCGGTAATGTTTGAGCAGCACACCAACGGCCTGCAGCCGCTCCTCGTGTTTGATCTCGTAGAAACGCTGGCGGATCTTGCTGCGGTCGTGCTGTTCGAGCAGCTTCACCTCCTGCGGCTCGCGCAGGAACTGGCGCGCCAGCCGCTCGATGCCTTCCGGATAGGTCGCCGAGAACAGCAGCGTCTGCCGGCTCTTCGGACATTGCTTGGCAACGTAGACGATGTCGTCGTGGAAGCCCATGTCCAGCATGCGGTCGGCTTCGTCCAGCACCAGCGTGTTCAGGCCGTGCAACTGCAGGCTGCCGCGCTCGATATGGTCCATGATCCGCCCCGGCGTGCCGACGACGATGTGTGCGCCGTGCTCCAGGCTGGCCATCTGCGGGCGCATGGTCGTGCCGCCGCACAGCGAAAGCACCTTGATGTTGTCCTCGAAGCGCGCCAGACGGCGGATTTCCTGCGTCACCTGATCAGCCAGCTCGCGCGTCGGGCACAGCACCATGGCCTGCACCGCGAACCAGCGCGGATTCAGATTGGTCAGCAGCGCCAGCGCAAAGGCCGCCGTCTTGCCGCTGCCAGTCTTGGCCTGTGCGATCAGGTCGCGTCCGGCCAGCGTGATCGGCAGGCTGGCCGCCTGAATCGGCGTCATCGTCTGGTAGCCGAGCTGCTTGAGCGCGGCGCGGATGCTCGGCGACAGCGACAGCTCGTCGAAGCTGCGGCCTTCGGCCGGCGCTTCGACAGGAAGGGAAGGGTTATCGCTCATGGCTCAACCGCGCCGACGCGGCGGTGCCGGCTTGCGTTGCCGCTGCCCCGGACGCGGCTTGGCTTCCTCGGGCTTTGGCTTGGGCACCAGCAGATTCTTGCCGGCGCCGGCGCCAGCAGTCCGGTGCTCGTGGATGGCGGCGCTGAATTGCCAGGCAGCCAATTCGACCGCCGCCTGTTCGCCCTCCGGGTTGTAGGCGGCAAGCTTGCCCTTGATGCTGAACACGCGCTCATCCGCATCGGTCATTTTTCTCGGCAGGTCGGCCATCATCTCCTGCGCTACCGGGGTCAAGGCGATACCACCTTCGACGGTGCAGAGCAGGCCGTTCCGGCCCAGCCGGGCAAAGGCTTCGACCAGCTTTTGCTCGGCGGGAATGGCACCCTGGATCAGATCGGCAGCAGCCATGATCTCGGCCAGCTCGGCGGGCCGCCGCTTGGAGGACAGGGCCGTGGCAAGCAAAAGAAGGGCATCGACATCGTGAACGGGGTGCATGGAATAACCTTTGAATAGCAGCAGAAGAAAGCAATGGACGGGAACGACTACACCAGCAAGTTGCCGGCAACGCCCTCGCAAGGATGCAAGTGTACGGGTTTGTGGCGCAAAACCAAGCATTTGGCACGCATTTACGTTGCTCGGAGACCGATTTCACTGCTTAAACCCGAAAACCACAATTCAAACGACGAAGCACACGAAGAAATTCAGGCAAAGACACGAGATATCTGCCATCACCGAGGCGCTGAAGATGAAGGCTGTTTCAACGTATTGTTTCTCTTCGTGAACTTCGTGCGCTCCGTGCTTATCTGACTTTTCCGGGCTAAAACTCCCTTCGCACCCCGGCGATCTCGTAAACTTGCAGCTCATCGACACGCCGAGGAGCCTGCAATGAGCATCCGCCAAATTCTGCGCATGGGCGACCCGCGCCTGCTGGAGAGCGCCCGCCCAGTCAGCACCTTCGACACCCCGGCCTTGCGCGAACTCATCGCCGACCTGTTCGACACCATGGTTGCCGCCGAGGGCGTCGGCCTTGCCGCACCGCAGATCGGTGTCGGGCTACAGGTGGTGATCTTCGGTTTCGACTCGAGTGCGCGCTACCCCGATGCCGAAGCCGTACCGCAGACCATCCTGATCAACCCGCAGATCACCCCGCTCACCGACGAAGAGGAAGCGGGCTGGGAAGGCTGCCTGTCGGTTCCCGGACTGCGTGGTGAAGTCCCGCGCTTTACCCGAATCCGCTATCAGGGCTTTGACCCGCAGGGCAAGCCGATCGACCGCAGCGTCAGCGGTTTTCATGCCCGCGTGGTGCAGCACGAATGCGACCATCTGATCGGCACCCTCTACCCGATGCGCATGCGCGACTTCACTCGTTTCGGCTACACCGATGTACTCTTCCCCGAGGCCGTCTCAGCCCCCCGCCCCGAATGAACCAAGGAGATTTTCTTGTCCGACCTGCTGCCTGCCATTGAAATCGAAACCCGCGACAATCCGCGTCATGCAGTGATCTGGCTGCACGGCCTCGGCGCCGATGGCTCGGATTTCGTGCCCGTCGTACCGGAACTTGGCCTCGAAGATGCACCCGGCATCCGCTTCGTCTTCCCCCACGCGCCCAGCATCCCCGTGACCTGCAATGGCGGCTATGTCATGCCGGCCTGGTACGACATCATTTCACTCGAACCCGGTAGCCGCCGCGTCGACCAGGCCGGCATCCTGCATTCGCGCGCGGCCTTGCGCGCACTCATTGCCCGAGAAAACCAGCGCGGCATTCCGGCCGAACGCATTTTCCTCGCCGGCTTTTCGCAGGGCGGCGCTGTCGCCTACACCACGGCCTTGACCCACCCGGAAAGACTCGCCGGCCTCATCGCCCTGTCGACCTACCTGCCCACCCCGGAGGTGGTCAGCGCTGAAGCCAGTACAGCCAACCGCGACCTGCCTGTCTTCGCCGCGCACGGCACCGAGGACGACATCGTCTCGCCGGCCCTCGGCCTCGCCGCCCGTGACTTCCTGATCAGCAACGGCTACCAGCCGGAGTGGCATGAATACCCCATGCCGCACTCCGTCTGTATCGAGGAGATCGCAGATATCGGCGATTGGCTCCGTCCCCGCCTGGGCGCCTGAGATGAACGACACCACACACGCTCTCGACCGCAGCGCACTGCAAGCCGCTGAATTGCCGCCCTACCCGGGTATCACCCTTACCGACATAACTCTGGTCAACAACGCCGCACTGGCCAGCGCAGCACAGGCCGCGCTACTGGCGGCCGACGCCATCGGCTTCGATACCGAGTCGAAGCCAACCTTCAACAAGGGCGAAGTATCGACCGGCCCCCACCTGGTGCAACTTGCCACCGATACCCATGCCTGGCTTTTTCCAACCTCGCTGCCGGCAGGCGTTACCACGCTCAAGGCGGTGCTCGAATCACCGCAGGTCAGGAAGATCGGCTTTGGCCTGGGCAACGACCGCAGCGCCCTACACACGCGCCTCGGCATCGTCCTTACCGACGTCCTCGACCTCGGCGAAACTCTGCGCGGCCCCGGACATCGCGGCACGGTTGGCGCCAAGATGGCGGTGGCGCACTTCTTCGGCCAGCGGCTGCAAAAATCGAAAAAAATCGGCACCAGCAACTGGGCCATGCCTCGCCTCTCGGAACGGCAGATGCTCTATGCGGCAAACGATGCGCATGTGGCGCTGCGCATTTTTCGTGAATGGGCAAAGACAGAGAAAGTGAAAACCGTCGCCGCACCGCCACAAGTGCCCGCTGACTGAACAGACACACGCAGCACGGGCTTCTGCAATGGATGCCGATGGAGTATCTTCAAACCATTGCGACGAAGGCAATTCTGCCGAGGCACCCCATGAGCCACAAACACCGCAACGTCCTGCAAGCCATTTACCATGACCCGGTAAGCGCCAACATTCAGTGGCGTGAAGTCGAGTCGCTACTGCACCACCTCGGCGCCGAGGTTGAACCCAGTCATGGCGCCCGCTTTCGCATCGTGCTCAACCGCCGCGAATTCTTCCTCCACCACCCGCACCACAGCAACGAATTTTCCAAGCAGGAAGTGAAACATCTGCGGGAGTGCCTGGCGAGCGCGGGGGTGACGCTGTCGAGTTACGACGTGGAGAATGCGTAGAAAACTGTGGTGCGATTTTTGTCGCTGGTGATATCGGTAGGCGGCTCAACCGCAGCGGCCTTTAGCGACAGCTTCCGCCATCCGACGCTTCGCTGACGTTGGCCCTGCAGGCAAGGGAGGCCAGAGTGCGTGCAGAGCCGCCCGGTTACGCTTCTGCTTGATCCAGCCGACTCACAAAGGCGCCACCCTGGCCCGCGCCATGTGCAGTTTCCTGTAGCTGTCGATCAGGCGCTGGTGCCTTGCCGACAACGAACAGTTGTACAGGCACGCTGCTTTGTTTTCGTGTGATAGGGCTGCGCTACTCGACGTCTGGATGTCGGCCTGACCGGCCGTTAGCCCGATTAGGATCCAATGACCGATGTGAGTCACTCAGCCGACCGCGTCTTGGAGTCAATGCAAACGGAACGGTAGCTGTACTCATCACGTAACGGCACCGAGCGACTCATTGTGTAACTCCCGCTGGTCATATTATGGGTATCATCACTAATGATATTCGAGCCACGGAACAAGCCGCTCGGCACGCATAAAAACAGGTTTGCCAAACATTTCAAACGTGTCATCTGGGAGAAGATATGCCGGCGCAAAGAATGGAAGCACCGATTACGATCCGGGAGGCCGTGACGGCAATTCGCAGTCGGGACTATTTGCTGCCGGCCATTCAGCGCGAGTTCGTCTGGACCGCAGAGAAGACGGAGTCGCTGTTTGATTCGCTAATGCGAGGCTACCCAGTTGGATCATTCCTTTTCTGGAAAGTAGCCCCAGAGTCGTCACAGCGTTACAAGTTCTACGAGTTCATGCAGGAGTTTCATGCTCAAACCAAGAAGCACCTCGCACCGTTTGAGATCGCTGAGCCGAAGCATCTGACCGTAGTGTTGGATGGTCAGCAACGGCTGACATCGCTTGCCATTGGGCTTCTTGGTTATCGTGCCGACAAGGAGAAAGGGAAGTGGGCGAACAATCCGAATGCCTACCCCAGGCGTCGGCTTTACCTCAACCTAGCTGCACCCTGCCAGTCCGATGAAGAAATCGACCGCGAGTACGACTTCAGATTTATGACCGACGCGGAAGCTCAGGAGAAGGACGACGACCACCATTGGTTTCTGCTGAAAAAGGTGCTTGATTTTGCCAGTGCCCAAGGTATGGACATGGCAAAGCTCCTTGGTTACATCCAGGAGAACAAGTTAAATCCGTTTGGCGGACAGGCACTCCTGAAGCTATGCCAGGTCATCGTCCAAGATCCCGTGCTGCACTACTTCCAGGAGGACGAGCAGGCGCTCGACCGCGTTCTGAATATCTTCATCCGCCTGAACAGCGGCGGGATCGCGCTCTCGTATTCAGATCTCCTGCTCTCGATAGCGACCGCGCAATGGAAGAGCGATGCGCGCGAGGCAATCTACGGCTTGGTGGATGAATTGAACGAATTCGGCGACGGCTTCGAGTTCGACAAGGACTTTGTCCTGAAGAGCGCACTGGTCCTGACTGATCGCCCCAGCATCAAGTTCAACGTCGAAAACTTCGACAAGGAGAACACGCAAGCGATTGAGGAGAACTGGGACAAGTCAGTGAGCGCGCCTTTGCTCAAGGCAGCGGAATTGGCTGCATCGTTCGGTTACCACGGCAAGACCCTGACATCATCTAACGTTCTCATTCCGATCGCGTACTACCTGAGGCAGATTGGGTCGCCGGCGAACTTCACGTCGCACCCGAGTTTCGCCGAGGATAGGAAACTGCTGCGGAAGTGGCTTGTCGTCGGACTTCTCAAATCCGTCTTCAGCGCAAAGACAGATACCGTCCTCGGGGCGGTGCGAACGACCTTGCAGGCAAACATGGGCAGTGGCTTCCCATTTGACGCGCTGGAGAAGGCGCTGGCGGCACACAACGTGTCGCTTAAGTTCACCGAAGACGATCTGGATAGTTTGCTGGACAGCGAATACGGCAAGCGAAATACCTTCTCGGTCCTGGCTGCCGGCTATCCGGCGCTGAATACGCAGTTCAAGTTTCACCTCGATCACATCTTCCCGAAATCCGGATTTGACCGGAGAAAACTCAAACGCGCAGGCTATTCCGACGACGACATAGACTCCTATTCGGAGGCGTTCAACCTCTTACCCAACCTGCAATTGCTGGAAGGGGTGACGAATCAGTCGAAGTTGGACACGCCGTTTGAGGATTGGATCAAACCGCTTCAAGCAGATCCCGCTGCATGGGCGGTATTCAAAAACCAGCACATGATTCCGGAGATGTCTGGATATCCAATGTCAGCATTTCTGACTTTTTTCGCGGCTCGCCGGGCGTTGCTGCTGGCCAAACTGAAAAACGAGCTTCCGTGTGCGTGATGTTGGCTGGAGCGTGAGATAAATGGAAATCAGGCTGATCAAGAAGACTGGCGTTCCGCGAGCGGAAATTGAGGCTCACCAGCAGATTCAGAAAGAGTTCTCAAGCACCGCTTTCAGCAAAGGGTGGCGAGGATATGCATCGTTTGCGATTGCCCGTGGCGGTAGGGGCGCAGGGGATGACGATTTCGATCTTGTCCTGGTTACGCATACCAGTATTGCCGTGATTGAACTGAAAAACTGGCACGGAAGACTTCTTGAATCTGATGGTCAGAAGTGGTTCCTTGATGGCGAAGCCAGGGACACGTCGCCGGTTCTGAAAGCCAACCTCAATGCAAAAAAGTTGGCGAGCCTGATGAAGCAGAAGCTTGGAGTCGAGCGGACACCATTCGTTAGTGCGTACGTGGTCATGCACGGCAAGGTCGGCACAATGAAGTTGCCCGAAAGCGAGGAGCGATCGGTTCTGACCATGGCCGAATTTCTGACCTTTCGCTTCCAAGACTGTTACAAGAACTATTTTTGGGGTAGGCCGAAATTCAATCCGCTCGACTACCTGAAAGATTACGACGATTTTTTCGAGGGGCCTGCGTTCAAGCCGAAGGACTACTTGGTTGATGGTTTTCGTCCTGGAACGACTGCCATTTTCGAGCACCCGAAAAAGCTTTACTCCGAATTCAAAGCGACTGCGAAAGATGACCCGACGACGTTCGCACTCCTTCGGCAGTGGGACTTTTCTGCGCTTGGCCTTGAGTTGATCGGCGAGAAGGACCGTTCGTTTATCGGTCTTCGTGAGCAGCGGGTCTATGAGTATGTGGCGGATCGCAATGAAGAGCTATCGCTGAGCCTGTTGCGGCCAGTAGCCAGGAAGAGCCCGAACGATGTCACCCTTGATTTTTCAGAACTTTGCTTTCTTCCAAGCAAAGTCACTCGCCTTACCGAATTCACTCACAGCGTCCTACCAAAGCTCTCGCCAGCGGAGCGACTGACACTCTTGAAAGCGCTCGTGAGTCGATTTGCCGACTTGCACGATCTGCGCGTGGCTCATCGAGACGTTGGAGATCATTGCCTATGGATCGACCGGCCTGCAAGAGTGGTGATGTCCGGGTTTCCAGCAGCGTATTACCCGGAAATGAAGACCGTTGGTGCCTTCCGGGAGAAGGTGAAGGTCGAGCAGTCGACGCTTCCTGAGGATGTTACTGACGACAATGGCGCGACGCCGTATCGCCGAGATGTCTTCATGCTGGGGGCGCTCGCGTATTTGGTGCTATATGGCGAAAGGCCACCAAAGGTTTCGGGGGTCTATGAGTGGTCTTCTCGTGCAAATGATCCATACGATGGCGCGGTAACAAAATTCCTTCAGCGGGCGCTGAGTCGCGAGGCAAGTTCGCGGTTCCAGAATGCCCGCGAAATGCTGGAAGCGCTTAATGCGGATACCGCAAACACGCAGTCGAGCATTATCGACATATCGACGTTCGAGGCATTCAAAGCCGCCTCCAAGGAGCGCGATTACGACGAGACCGAAACCCTCGTAGATACGGAAGAGCATTTCTGCTTTCGATCGGACGATGGGGAGACGGCCAAGCTGGTCAAGGTCTGGTACGGAACTGAGCCTGATCCACGAAAGCCTGACCTGTCATTGAGACTTCTGTCGTTTCTGGAGCGTGCTCGAACTATCAAGGGTTGTGGAATCTCGGGGCTGCCGGCTGTAATCGATTTTGGTCTCTCGCGGCGCAGCTTGCTACTGGTAGTTGGATGGGTAGACGGAACCACATTACCCGACTGGCTCAGCCGAAAGCCTGCCTACGAGGATCGCGTGAAGATCGCGAAATCGTTGGTTGAGACACTTCAACGCTTGCATGCGCTTGAACTCGCGCACGGTGATATTCATCCGCAAAATATTGTTGTCAAGTCGGATGCTTCACCGGTGCTTATCGACGCGCTCGATTTTCACTTGAATGCCGATGATATTTATACGACTGCCTATCTCCCAGACAACTACAAGTCGCTGAATCCCTTCGAGCGAGATCGCTTCAGTTTGGCTGCGGTTTTGACGGAAATTTTGGGAACTACTCGCGAGAACGCGCGGATCGGTGAATTTCCGATCCAGCGCGTCTACGACGAGATCGCCAACTTGCTCGCCGCTGAGACCCTGTCAACGCTCGATCCACTCGCGAGTGCTCTTGGCAATATCGGGAAGGCCGATGATGAAGCGATACCGGAATTCATCGTAACGATTTCCGGATTGGCTTACGAGGGGGTTCCGGCTGGAGAACTGCGCAGCGATAACGGCGTATTCCATGTCTCAGCCCAGCGCGACAAGCGAACAGCCGGTTCCATGCGCGTCTGGATTATGGGCATCGGGCGACAAATCTCGTTTGGCTGGAATGTTGAGGCGGAAACCTCTGATTTCGTAAAGGTGGCAAGTGTTCCGCAAAGCCAGTTGGTCAAATCGCAAACAATGCGTGACGCTGGTATTCGCATGCGTATCAATATCGCTGACGGTCCATCGAGCGATCTTCACGACCTCGCCATGTTTGTTCTCCAGGACCCACAGATACAACGGAGATTGCCTGCTGAACTCACAAGCGAGATTTCGGCGGCGACTGTGGCCGACCTGGAAACCCGTCCGGCAGAGCTGATTGATGAAGAAGGCCGTGCGGGACCAGCAGAGCCGGAGGTGGCCGTTACGGAACTGTGGCAGGCCCTTCTCGATGCTGAAGAAGATGCGCTCGTCACAGTAACGATCGCGGGAGAAAAGCGCACGAGCCCGTATCGCGAGAACCAGCTCTTGATTCCATATCACGCTGATGGAGGCGTGATCGACTACGAAAACTCGGACACCGTGATCGTTGAAAGCCAGACCCAGGAGGGAGTTTGGAAGCAATGTGGTCAATTGAATCTTCGGGAGACCACGTTCGGCCAGTTGGCCGAGCTGGCTCTCGATAAACCGTACCTTCGCGCCAACTTCCGCATTGGCAGCAAGCTTCGCTTGATCAGCACACAAGAAAAGGGCTCGTTTACGCGGCGTCGATTTGCTGTTGATCGAATCCTCCAAGATAAAGCTGTGATACCGAGTCTCATCAACTACTTCGAGCGCGATGCATGCGACCGGTTGTCGCCGACGCAGTACAGAGCGCCATCTGACGAGGAGTTGGAGATCTATTCAGATGGCGACAAGAAGCTGAACCCGAGCCAGAAAGAGGCATTCAGGCGCGTGCTCGGAAACGGCCCGATTAGCTTGCTTCAAGGCCCGCCTGGGACTGGAAAGACGTGGTTTATCGCAGCGCTGCTGCATTACCTGATGACCAAGGAACGTGCACGTCGAATTCTTCTGGTTAGTCAGGCGCATGAGGCGGTGAACAATGCGCTAGAGAAAGGACTTGAGCTTTGCCGCGATAAAGGCATTGAGTTCAACGCGGTTCGGCTCGGCAGCGAGTCAGCTGTGTCGGATTCGATTCGTCATTTGCACGCCTCGTCGATTGAACAGAGCTATCGCGAGCGATTCAAGGCTGAACAGAAGGAGCGAATCGTTGAGCTTGCTTCGGCTCTTGGGCTCCCCAAAGGATTCGCAACCGATTTCATTGATCTGCATTTGCGGCTCGGCATGCTTAGCGAGCGCATTGCGAAGTTGCAGGCGCGAACTGGAGTCGAGGATGAGGCCGCACTCCGCTCCTTGGACGCCCGTGTTCGGGCGCTTACAGAAACTTTTCTGGATGTCGCGCGGGATGTCTATGGCTTCGACGAGGTGGTGCCACCTGCGCAAGCCGTAGCAACGATTCAGATGCTGCTTGTCGATAAATATGAAGTTCGCTCGCTTGAAGCTATCGAGCGCCTGACGAGACTCATTCGCTTGTCCGCCGAATGGTTACGCGCCCTCGGTTCTCCGGATGCGAACTTCGCTGAATTCTTGGCCAAGTCGAGAACCGTTGTTGCCGGGACGCTAGTCGGGATTGGCTATCGGGGCGCGGGTGTTGTTCACAACATTTTTGATTGGGTGATTATTGACGAGGCTGGCCGCGCTGCTCCAAGTGAGCTGGCGGTGGCTATGCAGGCAGGACATCGCGTGCTTCTCGTCGGCGACCATCTCCAGCTTCCGCCGACTTTTTCGGAGGAGGTCAAAGAGTCCATACAAGAGCGATACGCGGTTGATAGCGAATCGGCACTATTCGGCAGTGACTTCGAGCGCATTTTTGATTCTAGCTATGGACATAAGGTCGGTACGAGTCTGCTTACTCAGTATCGAATGGCGCCGAACATTGGGGAGCTGGTGTCCGAGTGCTTTTACGATGGAAAGCTTGAGCCGGGTCGAGGAGGGCCGCCGGAATACTACGACCTGCTCCCGGAGCACCTGTCGAAGGAAGTTACATGGATCGACACCTCTACTCTTGGGAGACGTGGCGAGGAGCAGTCGTCGGACGACAATAAAAACAAGTGGAACGATACGGAAGCGCGCGTCGTTATGGAGCTTCTGCGCCAGATCATCGAATCCGACGAGTTCATGACGTTCCTCGAAGAGGACCTTCAGCCTCAAGAGCCTCCGATCGGGATCATATGCATGTACAGCAAACAACGGGCGCTCATTGATCGCCTAAAGTCTGAAGCGACGTGGCTAGGTGAGGCGAGAAAGCTGGTGAAGGTCGATACCGTGGATAGCTACCAGGGGAAAGAGAATCGAATAATCATACTTTCGACTGTGAGGAACAATCCGAAGGGAAATCCGGGATTTCTCTGGAGCCCAAATCGCATAAACGTGGCAATGTCGCGTGCGATGGAGCGCTTGTACATTGTCGGCGCCACCAAAATGTGGAAGGCAAAGAATGCATCTCTACCATTGGGGAGGGTCCTGACAAAAGTCGACTCTATGGTAAATGCCGATCGGGCAAGCTTGCTTCCAGCAGATCAGTTCCTGGGGAACTAAATGGACATCCCATCAGAATTTAACCGAGTGACGTTTGGTTTGCCTGTCGAGACTTTTCGGGTTCAGGCTCATATCGCCCTTGAAGAGCGCTTGCCAGTGGTCACCGAGTTTGTGTTGAGACTCCTGCGTATTTGCGACCGGGTGTCGCTATCAGCTTTTCGCGACTATTTCGGATTTTCGGACAGCGAAGCGCTTGCTGTAGTCGAGTCTCTGTCGAGGCAGGGTTTATTGGATGTCCATGACGAAGAACTTCAGCTTAGTCGATTCTCGATTGAGAGGTTCGACGAAGCCGGTGGAGAGTTTCCGAGGTTCAGCAAGGTCGAACTGAAGAGCGATACGGTTACCTTCGACCTTATCTCGTTTACGCCGTTGCGGCCTGTTCGCGGGGACGTTCCGTCCGACAATGTTGTGAAACTCAACGCCGCCGAGGATGTGCTGGGCCAGAGCGTTGAGCGCGCAAGGGACGCGTACAGGCAGCGTTACCCTGAGATTGCCTCGCTCAGGGAAGATCTTCGTGAAAAGTCGTTCGGCGTTTACTCCGTAGAGGACATCGAGAGCAAGCGAAGAAACTATGTCCCTGTACCCATTGCCTTTGCAATCAATCCGGAAGGGCAGATTGAGCGAAGAATCGATGAGGGCTTTGAGCGTATTGCGCCGCCTGAGCTATTGCACTCCATCAATGAGCAGGTGACATCGTTCATACCGAAGACCTTGACAGTAGGGGTTCCTGGGCTGGAAGAGTTTATCGAGACATTCGATCTCAAACTGATGCAGCAGTATCTGACAGGCAAGAAATTCGACCTGATCCGGTATCTGACCGATGTACATGTTCTGCGTTCGGCCAAGTATTCGAAAGGCGTGGACCCAGTATTCGGCAACCTCTACCTGCAAGAAAATCGCGAGCGGATTGTTTCGAGAATTCGGGATCGCCGTGAGGGTAAGCGGCGGCACGGCAAGCTACTAACGTCTTTGGCATGGCTGACACCGGAATACGCGCTTTGGGGAAGAGGTGAGTCATTCTCGGAGGCGGTGACGGCGTTCACAAATGAACTATCAAGCGATAAGTCCGGCGATTCGTTGTGTATTTTTGCGTACGCAGAAAAAGGACAGGATTCTGAAGTCATCAATCGACTTCGCGTTTCTCAACTTAAGGACTTGCATTTTTCACGACCTATTGCGCCCGACGGCATGCTAATGGGAGGGCGTCTCGAATTGCTTCTCTACCCGACAGGATTTATGGCGGCGGTAGTTCACGTTTCCATGTCTGGTAACAGTGGTCTTTGGGTTCCGGTTGGATTCATGTCGACGCTGCCGAAGCATTTGGATATTGCGCACAAGCTGATCCGGAAGGCCATGACCGGAAAGCGATACGGACAAAGAGCGCGGCTATCGCAAAAGGACGCGCAGGTGCCGCAAACACTATTCGAGGAAGGGTGTCCGTTCCTTAACTACAGCGGTCTGAATCATCCCTCTGTGGAAGATGATGGTTCCGATTAGCACCAACTTACGTTTCCGTTCCTTAAAATGAAGTTACTGCGGCAACCCATGGATCGATGTAACGACGAAGCCAGCGCCAATTATTGTTCTTTTCCTCTCGACCTGCCCGCCGACGGACCATCGTTGCTTGTTCCGGCATGACGAATTTTCGCTTGACGCGACTCAGCGGCTGCTATGCATTCCACAGCAGCCGCCCAAGGAACCTGTCGCCACTGTCCGTTCAGACCGACAAACAGCCATAAGTAACCTGCATGAGGCCGTTGCATTGGCCTCTACCCACAGCATTTTCTGCCATCGAAAACGCTTCCCTTCGTCATGCCAACAATCGCTGGTCGAAAGCGAAACCGGCCCCCCGCTCACCCCCCGCTCACCCCCCGTTCTGCCTCAATTCAGCAACATCACTCGCCGGTGGCCTGCCGAACAGCCGCCGGTATTCACGGCTGAACTGCGAGGCGCTTTCGTAGCCGACGCGGTGGGCTGCCGTTGCGGCATCGTGATCCTCGATCAGCATCAGGCGACGCGCTTCCTGCAGGCGCAGTTGCTTCTGGTATTGCACCGGCGTCATCGTGGTCAGCGTCTTGAAATGGTGGTGTAGCGAGGAGCGGCTCATGTTGGTGATGCCCGCCAGGTGGTCGATGCTGGCCGTCTGGTCGAGGTTGCCGCGCAGCCAGTCGATAGCGCGGGCGATCTGGTGGCTGTGGCTGCCGGTGGCTACCACCTGGCGCAGGCGGGCGCCGAGCGGGCCGGTGAGCAGGCGGTAGAGCAGTTCCTTCTCGATGATCGGCGCCAGCACCGGAATGTCCTGCGGCGTGTCCAGCAAGCGCGCCAGGCGCAATGCGGCGTTCTGGATGTCGCTTGAGAGGTCGCCGACGGCGATGCCGCAGTCGACCGGCAGGGTGTTGCGGCTGTGCGGCAGCGCGGCCGTCAGTTCGGCGAGTTTGAGCGGGTCGATGCTCAGGGCCAGCCCGAGGTAAGGCTCGCTGCCCGAAGCACAGGTGATGCGCGAGGACATCGGCAGGTCCACCGAGGAAATCATGTAGTGCCGCGCATCGTATTCGTAGGCTTCGTCGCCGACCTGGATGCGCTTGGCGCCCTGCGCCATGATCGCGAACACCGAGGCGACGACGGCGCAGCTTGCCGTCGCCGTGGTCGAGCCGCGAAACAGGGTAACGCCGGGAATGGGCGTTTCGCAGGGGCCGTCGGCGACGCAATGGCGGGCGATGATGGCCGCCAGTTCGGCGCGCTGGCGGGCCTGCGTGGCGGCTTGTGTAGTGGCGTGTGTAGTGGCGTGTGTAGTGGCGCGTATATCGGCTTCCATGGCGGTGGAATCTTTTTCCGAGGGCTGGGTCAGAGCTTTGTTGTCCATGCCCGAAGGGTAGCGTTTTTGCTTCCGAGCGGCGAGGGTCGGCGGTCGACTTCTGGAGGATCGGGCAATAAGTTCGTAGTTTTGGGTTATCGACCGCAGCATCGTCTCGCGCACACTGCAGGCATCTCGCGGCGCATCCCCGGCGCCGCCATTCCGAATCTGAACCAGCCCGAGCAGGAGACAAAGATGATCCGATTGAACGTGAACGGTAAAGCGGTGGCACTCGATGTCGCGCCGGATACCCCGCTATTGTGGGCCTTGCGCGATACACTGCAGCTCACCGGAACCAAGTACGGCTGCGGCCAGGCACTGTGCGGCGCCTGCACCGTGCATCTGGACGGCACGCCGACCCGCGCCTGCGTGCTGCCGGTATCGGCAGCGGCCGGGCGCAGGATCACAACGATCGAGGCAGTTGATACCGGAAAAATAGGCAAGGCGGTGCAGGAGGCCTGGCGCAAGCTCGATGTCGTGCAGTGCGGCTACTGCCAGTCCGGCCAGATCATGAGCGCGGTGGCGCTGCTCGCCGGCAACCGCAAGCCGACCGACGCCGACATCGACGATGCCATGTCCGGCAACCTGTGCCGCTGTGCGACCTACGTGCGCATCCGGGCGGCGATCCACGACGCCGCCAAGGCCTTGGCGTGAGGGGGGCGGCGATGAGTACGCATACCGAAAATTCCGAATTCCTGAACCTGAGCCGCCGCCGCTTCCTGCAGGGTGGCGCCGGGCTGACGCTGGGCTTCTGCCTGCCTTCCCTTGCCGCCACGGCCGCCGAAAAGCTGCCTGCCGCTGGCCCCGGCAAGGCCGGCGAAGGGCTGGCCGCCGCAGTCAATTTCGAGCCGAACGCCTTCCTGCGCATCGGCACCGACAACAGCGTGACGGTCATCTCCAAGCACCTCGAAATGGGGCAGGGAACCTACACCGGGCTGGCCACCATCCTCGCCGAGGAACTGGATGCCGACTGGCAGCAGGTCCGCGTCGAGGGCGCGCCGGCTGACGCAAAACGCTACAACAACCTGTTCTGGGGGCCGGCGCAGGGCACTGGCGGCAGCACGGCGATGGCCAATTCCTGGGAGCAGATGCGCAAGGCCGGCGCCGCCGGGCGCGCCATGCTGGTCTCGGCAGCGGCGCGGCGCTGGCAGGTCGGCGAAGCTGACATTGTCGTTCGCGACGGCGTCGTCAGCCACCCGGCGAGCGGGCGCAAGGCGAGCTTCGGCCAGCTGGCGGAAGAGGCGGCCAAGTCGCCGCTGCCGGTCGACGTGAAACTGAAGGATGCCAAGGATTTCCGGCTGATCGGCAAAACCGCGAAACGCAAGGATTCGGCAGCCAAGACCAATGGCACGGCGAAATTTACCCAGGACGTGTTCCTGCCCGGCATGCTGGTCGCCGTGGTGGCGCACCCGCCGTTGTTCGGGGCCAAGGTGAAATCCTTCGACGCCAGCCGGGCGAAGGCGGTCAAGGGCGTGGTCGAGGTGGTGCAGATTCCGCAGGGCGTCGCCGTGCTGGCCAGGGACACCTGGAGCGCGAAGAAGGGCCGCGATGCACTGAAGGTGGAGTGGGATGAGAGCGCCGCCTTCAAGCTTGGCAGCGATGAGATTCTTGTCCGCTACCAGGAACTGGCGAAGACGCCGGGGCTGGTGGCCAAGCAGATCGGCAATACGGCCGACGCGTTCACCGGTGCGGCGAAAGTGGTGCGCGCCGCCTACGATTTCCCGTATCTGGCGCACGCGGCGATGGAGCCGATGAATTGCGTGATCCAGCTTTCCGCCGACGGCTGCGAGGTGTGGAACGGCGAGCAGCTGCACACCGGCGACCAGCACGGCCTCGCGCACTTCCTCGGCCTCAAGCCGGAGCAGGTGAAAATCAACATGCTCTACGCCGGCGGCAGCTTCGGCCGCCGCGCCTGCAAGGACTCGGACTACGTGCTGGAAGCGGCGCAGATCGCCAAGGCCATCGGGGGACGGGCGCCGGTGAAACTGGTCTGGCTGCGCGAGGACGACATGCGCGCCGGCTACTACCGACCGCTCTTTCACCACGCGCTGGAGGCGGCCATCGACCAGGACGGCAAGCTCGCCGGCTGGCGCCACCGGCTGGTCGGGCAGTCGATCCTGATCGGCTCGCCCTTCGAGTCGATGATGGTCAAGGACGGCATCGATGCGGTGTCGGTCGAGGGTGCGTCCAACCTGCCGTATGCCATCCCCAACCTGACCGTGGACCTGCACACGCCGCGCGACATTCCGGTGCCGGTGCTGTGGTGGCGCTCGGTCGGCTCCTCGCACACCGCCTTCTCGACCGAAGCCTTCCTCGACGAGGTGGCGGCGGCCATGGGCAAGGACCCGCTGGCGGTGCGCCTCGAACTGCTCGCCGCGCACCCGCGCCATGCGGCGGTGCTCAAGCTGGCCGCCGACAAGGCCGGCTGGGACGCGCCCCTGAAGGCGGCGCCCGGCGAGCGCCGCGGCCGTGGCATCGCAGTGCATGAGTCGTTCAATTCCTACGTCGCGCACGTCGCCGAAGTGACGGTCAAGGCCGACGGCTCGTACAAGGTCGACCGCATCGTCAGCGCGGTGGATTGCGGCACGGCGATCAACCCGGACAACATCCGCTCGCAGGTCGAGGGCGGCATCGGCTTCGCGCTCAGTTCGCTGAACGAAGAAATCACGCTGAAGGCCGGCCGCGTCGAACAGGGCAACTTCGACGGCTTTCCGCTGCTGCGCATCAACGAGATGCCCAGGGTCGAGGTGCACATCGTGCCGTCCGGCGCTGCGCCGACCGGCATCGGCGAACCGGGCGTGCCGCCGGTGCTGCCAGCGGTGGCCAATGCCCTCGCCGCGGCAACCGGCAAGCGCCTGCGCCGGCTGCCGTTCGACGCGCGCGAACTGGCTGCCTGACATGGATAGCCTCGACCAACAAGTGCTTGATGCCGCCCGCCGCTGGGCGGCGGCGGGCCACCGCTTCGCGCTGGTCACCGTCGCCCGCACCTGGGGATCGGCACCGCGCCCGCCCGGGGCGTGGATGATCCTGCGCGACGACGGGCAGGTGGTGGGATCGGTCTCCGGCGGTTGCATCGAGGACGACCTGATCCGGCGCGCGCTCAACGGCGAGTTCAACGCCGGCGGCGCGTGCGTGCTGCGCTACGGCGTCACCGCCGATGAGGCGCATCGCTTCGGCCTGCCCTGCGGCGGCACGCTGGAGCTGGTGCTCGAAGCGGCACCCGATGCCGGCCTGCTCGACCAGCTGGCGGCGCGCGTTGCCCGTGGGCAGCTGGCGCGGCGGCGGCTGTCGCTGGCCACCGGCGAGGTCATTGTCGAGGACGGCACGGCCGGTGATGCACAGCAGTGGGATGGCGAAACGCTGCTGACAGTGCATGGCCCGGCCTGGCGGTTGTTGATCATCGGCGCCGGGCAGATTTCGCGCTACCTGGCACCGATGGCGCAGGCGCTCGGCTACCGCGTGTTCATCTGCGATCCGCGCAGCGAATACGCCGACGGCTGGGACGTGCCGGGCACCGAGCGCGTGCCGGCGATGCCCGACGACGCGGTCACCGAACTCGCGCTCGATCCGCGCAGCGCCGTCGTCGCGCTGACGCACGATCCCAAGCTCGACGACCTGGCGCTGCTTGAAGCGTTGAAATCGCCGGCCTTCTACGTCGGCGCACTCGGCTCGCGGGCAAACAACGGCAAGCGGCGCGAACGGCTGCGGCAGTATTTCGACCTGACGCCGGAAGAGATAGCGCGGCTGCATGGGCCAGTCGGCCTGCCGATCGGCAGCCGGACGCCGCCGGAGATCGCGGTGTCGATTCTGGCCGAGATGACGGCGGTGAAGAACGGGGCGCTGGCACGCGAGGCGGCCGAGTCGACGGCAAGTCTCTACACGCAGGGCTGCCCGACCCCGTGAGCGTCGTCGGCATCCTTCTCGCCGCCGGCAGCAGCACCCGCTTCGGCGGCGACAAGCGCTGGCACCGCCTCGCCGACGGCACGCCGATGGCGCTGGCGGCGGCGCGGCGGCTGCTGGCCGCATGCCCGGAAAGCGTCGCCGTCGTGCGCGCCGACGACACCGAACTGGCCGGACTGCTGACGGCCGCAGGCTTGCGCTGCGCGGTCGCCGAACGGGCCGATGCGGGCATGGGCCACAGCCTCGCCGCCGGCGTCGCGGCGACGATCGACGAAGCCGGCGGCTGGCTGGTGACGCTGGCCGACATGCCGTTCATCGCGCCGGCCAGCTACGCGGCGGTGCTCGCATCGCTCGCCGACGGTGCGCGCATCGCACGGCCGGTGTTCGCCGGGCGGCCGGGGCATCCGGTCGGCTTCGCCACCGCCTGCCGCGACCAGCTACTGGCCTTGAGCGGCGACGCTGGCGGCCGACCGATCATCGCCCGCGACCCGACCGCACTGCGGCTGTGCGCGGTCGACGATCCGGGCGTGCTGCAGGACATCGATCGGCCGGACTGACGCCGCCGCGTCGACGGAACTGTGCCGGCGGGCGGGCATCGAACCGGGGTGGGCGCCACGAATCCCGCGCAACGGGGCGGCGCCTGTCGCCCGACAAGGAGCCGCCATGGATGCCAGCCTGCATACGATGAACCACCTGTTCGCCCAGCTCGGACTGCCGGCGGACGACACCGACATCGACCGCTTCATCGCCGCCCACCGCCCGCTCGGCAACGGCGTCGCGCTCTATCGCGCGCCGTTCTGGACGCCGGCGCAGCGTGCCTTCCTCAAGGAGGAGGTCATCGAGGACGCCGATTGGGCGCCGGTGATCGACGCGCTGAACTCGCGGCTGTCGTAGCGCTGCCGTCGCCCCGGTGGTCGCGGTGGCCCCCTCGTGCGGCGGCCGGCTGGCGCCGCGATTTCGCCGACGGGCGCCTGCTCCCGCCCGAGCGGCAGGTCTAGCGGGCCGAAGCCGCCACCCTGGCCCGCGCCGCGTGCAGTTTCCGGTAGCTGTCGATCAGCCGCTGGTGCCGATCGAGCCCTTCCAGCTGCAGGTTGGTCGGCGTCAGGCCATGGAAGCGCACGCTGCCATCCACCGAGCCGAGCACCGCATCCATGCGCGCATCGCCATACATGCGACGGAAGTTGGCTTCGTAATCGGCCAGTTCCAACTCGTCGTCGAGCACCACTTCCAGCACCACGTTCATGGCCTGGTAGAACAGGCCGCGCTCGGCCGAGTTTTCGTTGTATTGCAGGAAGGCGCCGACCCGGTCGTGGGCTTCCTCGAACTGCTGCAAGGCCAGATGGATCAGCAGCTTCAGCTCCAGCACCGTGAGCTGGCCCCAGGCCGTGTTCTCGTCGAACTCGACGCCGATCAGCGTGATGATGTCGGTGTAGTCGTCGAGTTCGCCCTCTTCCAGCCGTTCGAGCAGTGCTTCCAGGGCCGCATCGTCGAGTTGGTGCAGGTTCAGGATATCTTCACGGAAGGCCAGCGCCTTGTTGGTGTTATCCCAGATGAGGTCTTCCACCGGATAAATCTCGGAATAGCCCGGCACCAGGATGCGGCAAGCTGTGGCGCCGAGCTGGTCGTACACCGCCATGTACGCTTCCTTGCCCATGCCTTCGAGAATGCCGAACAGCGTGGTGGCTTCGTCGGCGTTGGAGTTTTCGCCGTAGCCGGAGAAGTCCCACTCGACGAACTCGTAATCCGCCTTGGCCGAGAAGAAGCGCCAGGACACCACGCCGCTGGAGTCGATGAAGTGCTCGACGAAGTTGTTCGGCTCGGTGACGGCGTTGCTTTCGAACGTGGGCTGCGGCAGATCGTTCAGGCCTTCGAAACTGCGCCCCTGCAGCAGCTCGGTCAGGCTGCGCTCCAGCGCCACTTCGAGACTGGGGTGCGCGCCAAACGACGCGAAGACGCCGCCGGTGCGCGGGTTCATCAGCGTCACGCACATCACCGGAAACTCGCCACCCAGCGACGCATCCTTGACCAACACCGGGAAGCCCTGCTTCTCCAGCGCCTCGATGCCAGCCAGGATGCCGGGGTATTTCGCCAGCACCTCCTGCGGCACATCCGGCAGCGCAATTTCTCCTTCGATGATCTCGCGCTTGACCGCGCGCTCGAAGATTTCGGACAGGCACTGCACCTGCGCTTCGGCCAGCGTGTTGCCGGCGCTCATGCCGTTGCTGAGGTACAGGTTGTCGATCAGGTTGGTCGGGAAATACACCACCTCGCCGTCCGACTGGCGCACATACGGAAGGCAGCAGATGCCGCGCTTCACGTTGCCGGAATTGGTGTCGAGCAGGTGTGAGCCGCGCAGCTCGCCATCGGGGTTGTAGATTGGCAGGCAGTAGTCGTCGAGGATACCGGCCGGCAGCGCATCCTTTTTTCCCGGCTTGAACCAGCGCTCGTCCGGGTAATGCACGAAGTCGGCGTTGGCGATGTCTTCGCCCCAGAACTGGTGGGTGTAGAAATGGTTGCAGCTCAGCCGCTCGATGTACTCGCCCAGGGCGGAAGCCAGCGCGCTTTCCTTGCTCGCGCCCTTGCCGTTGGTGAAGCACATCGACGAATGCGCATCGCGGATATGCAGCGACCACACGTTGGGCACCAGATTGCGCCAGGAGGCGATCTCGATCTTGATGCCGAGGCCCGCCAGAAACGCCGTCATGTTGGCAATGGTCTGCTCCAGCGGCAGATCCTTGCCGGCGATGTAGGTGTGTCGTTCCGCATCCGGCTTCAAGGTCAGCAGCGCCTGCGCATCGGCATCCAGGTTTTCCACTTCCTCGATCACGAAGTCCGGCCCGGCCTGCACTGCCTTTTTCACCGTGCAACGGTCGATGGAGCGCAGGATGCCCAGCCGGTCCTTGGCCGAGATGTCGGCCGGCAACTCGACCTGGATCTTGAAGATCTGCTTGTAGCGGTTCTCCGGGTCGACGATGTTGTTCTGCGACAGGCGGATGTTCTCGGTGGGAATGCCGCGCGTGTCGCAGTAGAGCTTCACGAAGTAGGCCGCGCACAAGGCCGACGATGCCAGGAAGTAATCGAACGGCCCCGGTGCCGAGCCATCGCCCTTGTAGCGGATGGGCTGGTCGGAGATGACCGTGAAGTCGTCGAACTTGGCCTCAAGACGAAGCTTGTCGAGAAAATTGACCTTGATTTCCATGCAGGGATTCCAGAATAGCGTTCAAAACGAATGGGCCGTCATCGTTTGCGGATTTTAGCTCTGTTGCCTGATTTTCCGGTGTCCGGCAGACAAGCTTCTGATAGCTGACCCAGCCGGCGCCAAACCGTAACGGGGGCAATGGTCGCAAGCCCCCACCCGAAAATCTCGCTGCGCACCACGCTGACAACAGAGAACGCCCGGGGCCAGGCATCCCGATGCTTGCAATCGCCCTTCGGTCGACTACGCTTTTTCTACGGGCCATCCATAGGCCCGACCCACCCCACAAAGGAGCCCCACCATGTCACTGCACAAGTTGTTACTCGTCGCCGGGTTGCTGGCGAGCACATCGGCCTTCGCCTTTCATTGCCCGATGGATATGAAAAAAATCGACGACGCACTGGCGAAAAATCCAGCCCTTTCGGCCTCGCAGATGGGTGAAGTAAAGAAACTGCGGACGGAAGGAGAAACCCTGCACAAGGCTGGAAAACACCAGGAGTCCATCGACACGCTGGCGAAGGCGATGAAGATTCTCGGGATTTAAAACGTCGCAGGCCCGGTCAGAAAATCAAGGTACTGGACACCGGCGTTCGCCGGTGTGACGGGCTTGCCCGAAGCGCCGCTGAAAGCGTTGCACAGGCGCTGTTCATGCCCGCAGCGAAAGGCCAAGCTCCACACGCCGGACCAGCCACAGGCTCGGTCGATAACGCGCGTCGCCAGTTCGTGCCTGCAAGGCGCGCAGGATGACCAGCAGCCGCGCCGCGCCCAGCGCATCGCCCCAGGCCAACGGCCCCTGCGGATAGCCAAGCCCGAGTTCCACCGCGCGGTCGAGGTCGGCCGGGCTGCACACACCTTGCTGAGCAATCTCGCAGCCGATATTGACGATGCTGGCCAACACGCGCTGGAGGACAAAGCCGGCACTGTCGGCGATCAGCGCAGCCGGCACGCTATCGGCGGAAAACAAGGCTTGCGCCTGTGCAGCCACGGCGGGATCGGTGGCTGGCGAGCGCATCAACGTGCGGTGCTTGTCGAGCAGCAGGGTATCGATGCCGATGGTGCGACGCCCATCGAGATTTTCCGCCGCGACGCAGGCGCTGACATCGGTGCCAAGCGGGGTGACCACGATCAGCGCCTCCGCGCCGGGTTGCGCACCGATTTCAGGCGTGACCCCTAGCCCGGCGAGCAGTGCGCGCACGGCTGCAGCTGCCTCGGGCACTGCGTTGCTTACCCATACCGGGCCGGCCCACGGCACGGCCGTTGATACCGGCACTTGCGAATTTGGTGCACCGTCGTAGCGATAGAACCCTCGCCCGCTCTTGCGACCAAGCAGCCCGGCCGCAAGGCGCTGCGCGGCGATGGGAGAGGGACGGTAGCGCGGGTCATCGTAATACTGACGATAGATCGACTCCATTACCGGGTGCGACACGTCGAGCCCGGTAAGGTCGAGCAGTTCAAAGGGGCCGAGGCGGAAGCCGGCCGCTTCGCGCAGGATGGTATCGATGGTCGTCACGTCGGCAACGCCTTCGCGCAGGATGGCCAGCGCTTCGGTGACGTAAGCCCGCCCGGCGTGATTGACGATGAAGCCCGGTGTGTCCTGCGCACGCACCGGGGTGTGACCCCACTCGCTGGCGAGTTCGGTCAGCAGGTCGAGCGCAGACGATTCGGTCAGCGCGCCGGCCACCACCTCGACCACCTTCATCAGCGGCACCGGGTTGAAGAAATGGAAGCCTGCTACGCGCGCCGGATTCGCCGTACCGGCGGCAATGGCGGTAACGGAAAGAGAGGAAGTGTTGGTGGCGAGCACGCAATCGGCACTGACGATATCGTCGAGTTCCTTGAACAGGGCGCGCTTGGCATCGAGCTGTTCGACGATGGCCTCGACCACCGCGTTGGCGTAAGCCAGGTCTCTCGTGTCGGCAACAATCTGCAGCCGCGCCGTTGCCGCTGTTGCTGCCTCGGCGGTCATCTTGCCTTTCTCGACCAGCTTTCCCCACTGCTTGCCTAGCGCATCCTTCGCCTCGGCGGCAGCGCCCTCTCGCGTATCGAGCAGCAGCACGCAGCAGCCGGCCTGCGCAGCAATCTGTGCGATGCCACGGCCCATGGCGCCGGTGCCGATGATGCCGAGGGTGGTGTTTGCAGAGCGGGTCATTTCAACACCCACCGCAGCGGTGCAGAGATTCGCAGAGAACCCAAAATCAGAAACGGGGCGCACGATCCGAAACCAAGACATTTCTCAGCGACCCTCTGCACCTCCGCGCCTCTGCGGTGGATTTTCTTCATACGTGATACCGCCGCTGCACAACGCGGAAACGGTTGGCAACAAATGCTGCGTCGGCATACGAAGCGTTGGCCGCCGGATTGCCACCGGTGCCGTGATAGTCGGAGTAGGCCGCCGACTGGTTCACGAAAACACCGCCAGTGGGATTGATCGACAGCGCCACCTGACTGCGCAGGGTGGCATCGGTCATCGCGTCGATCACGTTCTGCCGGGTCGAGTAGAGACCGACGGTGAGGGCACCGCGTTCGCGCACGACGCGCTCGGAACTGCGGATACCGGCAGCGGTATCCGCCACCTTGACGACAAAGGCGATCGGCCCGAAGCGTTCTTCCATCCACGCAGCCTCATTGGCAACATCGACCTTCAGCAGCACGGGCGTACGGACTTCGGCATTCGGGAATTCGGGGTGATCGATCTTCCGCGAAGCGAGCACGACGTCGCCCCACTTGCCGGCAGATTCGATCCTCGCCAAGGTCTCGGCGCTCTGGATGGCCCCAAGCACGGCCGTGGCCACTGCCGGGTCGGCAAGGAACTTGTCGACGGCCGCGCCCAGATCGGCGGCGACCTGGTCGAAGGACACCTTACCCTCCGGCGTGTCGATACCATCAGCCGGAACAAAGATGGCCTGGGTCGTTGTGCACATCTGTCCGGCGTAGAGCGAGAGCGTGAACGCCAGGTTGCGCAGCATGCCCTTGTAGTTGTCGGTGCTGTCGATGACGATGTTGTTCACGCCGGCCAGCTCGGCATAAACCTGCTTGCCGCGACAGTGTTCGTACAGCCAGTTACCGAAGGTATTGCTGCCGGTGAAGTCGATCGAGCTGACTGCCGCGTGGGTGGCCAGTGTCTGCGTTTCGGCTGGCACGTCGGTGGCGAACAACGTCACCAGATTGGCATCGAGGCCATTTTCGGCGAGCACTTCGCGGGCGATGCGCACGCTGATGGCGGCTGGCAGGATGGCATTGGGGTGCGGTTTGACGATCACCGGGTTGCCGGTAGCCAGCGCGGCAAACAGGCCAGGATAGGTGTTCCAGGTCGGGAAGGTGCCGCAGCCGATGACCAGCGCAACACCACGACCGACCACCTCGAAGTGCTTTTTCATGACCAGCGGCGGGTTCTTGCCCTGCGGTTTTTCCCAGATAGCCTCAGCCGGCACTTCGGCCTGCGCCTTGTAGGCGTAGGCCACAGCTTCCAGCCCACGGTCCTGCGCGTGCGGGCCGCCGGCCTGGAAAGCCATCATCCAGCCCTGGCCGGTGGTCATCATCACCGCTGTGGCGATCTCGAAGCTGCGCTTGTTGATGCGCTCGAGGATCTCCAGGCAGATGCCGGCGCGACCTTCGGCGCCGATTTTCTGCCAGCCGGGCATGGCGGCCAGGCCGGCATCGATCAGTGCCTGCGCATCGCATTTCGGGTAGCTGACATTCAGCGGAACGCCATAGGGCGAAGACTCGGTTGCCACGGCGCCCTTGCGTCCCGGCTGGTCGAGCTGGAATTCATTACCGACACAGGAATCGAAAGCTTTCTTGCCGTCTTCCTGCGCCGTTTCGCCATAAACCCTGGGGCTCGGCATTTCCGGGTAGGCCGACCAGTAGCCACGAGTTTTGATGGCGTTGAGCACAGCATCGAGCGTGGCCTGATGCTTGTCGAAAAGCGGATGCGTCATGGTGTTTTCTCCGTGGGGCCGGGGTGTGCAGGCCGTTTTCCGGCAACTGCCAAGCGGCAATTGCGATTTGTTTTTGTCAAACTAATTTGCTGTGACATAATCAAACCACCAATCAGGTTTCAAAGCAAGCGCCCCAAATATGGGGTGAAAACAACCCCATGGAGAGACCATGCCGGAACAGAGCATTCTCTATACGCTGGAAGACAAGGTGGCGCGAATCACGCTGAACCGCCCGGACCGTCTCAACAGCTTCAACCCCGAAATGCACCTGGCGCTGCGTGCCGCCCTGCAACGCGCCGGCGAAGAAGCCCGTGCCGTGTTGCTGACCGGTGCCGGCCGCGGCTTCTGCGCGGGCCAGGATCTTTCCGATCGCAGCGTGGCGGCGGACGAAGCGCCACCGGATATCGGCGCTTCGATCGACCGCTATTACAAGCCGCTGATCCTGCAGATCAGGCAACTGCCCTTGCCGGTGATCTGCGCCGTCAATGGCGTCGCCGCTGGCGCCGGCGTCAGCCTCGCGCTGGCCTGCGACATGATCTTCGCCGCGCAGTCGGCCTCATTCATCCAGGCGTTCAGCAAGATCGGGCTGATTCCCGATTCGGGTGGCACCTGGTTCCTGCCGCGCCTGATCGGCAATGCCCGCGCCACGGGGCTGGCACTCACCGGCGACAAGCTGGGAGCCGAAACGGCGGCGCAATGGGGGTTGATCTGGAAGTGCCTGCCGGACGAACAATTGATGACCGAGGCGTTCGCGCAGGCCCGGCAGCTTGCCGCCGGCCCGACGCGGGCGTATGCCCGGATCAAGGAAGCCAACCAGGCCGCCAGCACCAACACCCTGGGCGCCCAGATCGACCTTGAGCGCGACTTCATGGCCGAGCTCGGCCGCAGCGCCGATTATCGTGAGGGTGTAGCGGCCTTCATGGAGAAACGCCCCGCCCTCTTCACTGGCCAATGATGCAGAAGCGACCCGAAAGCGACGATGACCGAAAAACTCTCTCCCCAACAAATTGCTGAACGCTGTGCCGAGATCATGTGGCCGGACGACAAGGCCGCACTCGGCCTTGGCATTGAACTGGTGCGCGTGGCGCCCGGCGAGGCCGTAGCCCGCATGCTGGTGCGCAACGACATGGTCAACGGCCACGATACCTGCCACGGCGGCTTCATTTTCGCGCTGGCCGATACCGCCTTCGCTTACGCCTGCAACACCTTCAACGTGCGTACGGTAGCTTCCGGCGTCGATATCAACTTCATCGCCCCGGCGCACAGAGGACAAGTGCTCACGGCACACGGTCACGCCCGGCACCAGGGGGGGCGCAGCGGTGTCTACGACATCGAGGTGAAGAACGAGAAAGACGAACTGATCGCCGTTTTTCGCGGCCGTTCAAGCCGCATCAAGGGACATTTCTTCGAGGAGGCATAAGTGAGAGAAGCCTTCATCTGCGACGCCGTTCGCACACCCATTGGCCGCTATGGTGGCAGCCTGTCCGGCATTCGTGCCGACGACCTCGGCGCACTGCCGATCAAGGCACTGATCGAGCGGAACCCTGGCGTTGATTGGACTGCCGTTGACGACCTGATCTACGGCTGCGCCAACCAGGCTGGCGAGGACAACCGCAACGTTGCGCGCATGGCGGCGCTGCTTGCCGGGCTGCCGGTCGAAGTGGCCGGCACGACGATCAACCGCCTGTGCGGCTCCGGCATGGACGCCATCGGCACGGCCGCCCGGGCGATCAAGTGCGGCGAAGCCGAGCTGATCATCGCCGGCGGGGTGGAATCGATGAGCCGTGCCCCCTTCGTCATGCCCAAGGCCGATGCCGCCTTCTCGCGCAGTAATGCGGTGTACGACACAACCATCGGCTGGCGTCTCGTGAACAAGCTGATGAAGGCGCAGTACGGCACGGATTCGATGCCGGAAACCGCCGACAACGTGGCCGCCGAATTCGGCATTTCGCGCGCCGACCAGGATGCCTTCGCGCTGCGCAGCCAGCAACGCTGGGCGGCGGCCAACGCCGCCGGTTTCTTCAAGGGCGAGATCGTGCCGGTGATGCTGGCGCAGAAGAAGGGCGACCCGCTGGTCTTCGATACCGATGAACATCCACGGCCTGACGTGACGATCGAACAACTGGTCAAGCTGAAAGGCGTGAACAGCCCGGAACTGTCGGTCACGGCTGGCAATGCTTCGGGCGTGAACGACGGCGCCTGTGCGCTGATCGTTGCTGCCGGGGAAGCCGTCAAGCGCTTCGGCCTGACTCCGCGTGCGCGTATTGTCGGCATGGGCGTGGCGGGTGTGCCGCCACGCATCATGGGCATCGGTCCGGCGCCGGCGACACAGAAGCTGCTGGCACGCACCGGGCTGACGCTTGAACAGATGGATACCATCGAGCTGAACGAAGCCTTCGCCGCGCAAGGGCTGGCCGTGCTGCGCCAGCTCGGGCTCGCCGACGACGATGCGCGCGTCAATCCGAACGGTGGCGCCATCGCCATCGGCCATCCGCTCGGCATGAGCGGCGCCCGTCTGGTGACGACCGCCATCAATCAGTTGCAACAAACGAAAGGGCGCTATGGCCTGGCCACCATGTGCATCGGTGTCGGTCAGGGTATCGCAATGATCGTAGAGCGCATTTAAGCGCCGGATTTGAGGAGACAAACCATGCTGCAAGCTATCCCCAATGGAGCCAGGCTGGACCCTATCGAAACTGCCAGCCGCGACGAGATCACGGCGCTGCAAACGACACGGCTGAAATGGTCGCTGCAGCACGCCTACGACAACGTGGCGCATTACCGACAGAAATTTGATGGCGCCGGGGTGCACCCGGACGACCTGAAGACGCTCGCCGATCTTTCGAAATTCCCGTTCACGACCAAGCAGGATCTGCGTGCCACTTACCCCTTCGGCATGTTCGCCGTGCCGCGCAACCAGCTGGCGCGAATCCATGCCTCGAGCGGCACCACCGGCAAGCCGACCGTCGTCGGCTACACGCTGAACGACATCGACAACTGGGCTCACCTTGTTGCCCGCTCGATCCGCGCTTCTGGCGGGAAGCCCGGCGATCTGGTGCATGTGGCCTACGGCTACGGTCTGTTTACCGGCGGCCTCGGTGCCCACTATGGCGCCGAGCGCCTCGGCTGCGCCGTGATCCCGATGTCTGGCGGGCAGACTGAAAAGCAGGTGCAGCTGATTCAGGATTTCAAGCCGGACATCATCATGGTAACGCCCTCCTACATGCTAGCGATTGCCGACGAATTCGAGCGGCAGGGGCTGAACCCGGCCGACTGTTCGCTGCGCATCGGCATCCACGGCGCCGAACCATGGACCGAACAAATGCGTACCGAGATCGAGCGGCGCATGGGAATCGATGCCGTCGACATCTACGGCCTCTCGGAAGTGATGGGGCCCGGCGTGGCGAATGAGTGCGTAGAAACCAAGGATGGCCCGACCATCTGGGAAGACCACTTCTACCCGGAGATCATTGATCCTTCGACCGGAGAAGTGTTGCCCGACGGTAGCGAGGGCGAACTGGTGTTCACCTCGCTGACCAAGGAGGGACTGCCGATCATCCGCTACCGCACGCGCGACCTGACCCGGCTGCTACCGCCGACGGCACGCGCCTTCCGCCGCATGGGCAAGATCACCGGCCGCTCCGACGACATGCTGATCATCCGCGGCGTGAACGTCTTCCCTTCGCAGATCGAGGAACTGGTGCTGCAGGAGGAGCGCCTGTCACCGCATTACATGCTGGAAGTGACGCGCGAAGGCCGTATGGACGAACTGGCGGTGATGGTCGAGCTGAAGCCCCAGTTCGCGCATGTCAGCGCCGAGCAACAGGCCGAAGTGAAGAAGCACCTGACCCACCGCATCAAGACGCTGATCGGGGTCACTGCAGCAATTCGCATCGAGGAAGTCGGCGGCATCGAACGATCGGTCGGCAAGGCCAAGCGGGTCATCGACAAGCGGCCAAAATAGTCCGAAGAAGCAGTCCGAAGAAGCGGACCGAAGACAACCCACCCTAGGGCGCTGTCTGGCTGCCTGCGCGCCAGAAATCACGAAGTATCCTTTTGGCAAGGCTTGCGCGCTGTCGCTGATCGTCGTTGCTGATACTTTCCAGCAGTGCGCCCCAACGGGCATTGTCGAGCTTGCGATAGGCCATCGACCATGCAGAAAACTCGCGTGGCAGCCCGGTCTCCTCGATCAGGGTCACGATATCGTGGTGGCGCGGGTCACGCCGAATCACCGCATAGAGCTCGCTCACGGCGGCTTGGGGGCCTTCGAGCAACTGCATGAAATTTCCGTCCTGATAGAGCAGCAAGCCGGAGATGGCGTTGGCGGCATTGGCCGTACGCGCCTTGAGCAATAGCGTCTCGAGTTCCGTGTCGGAGAAGATTTCTCGCGCCGAGCTGACGTAAATGATCGTCAGCAGTTCGCCATCGGTGGTTCTCGCTTCCTTCCCGTTTTCCATACAGCCTCCCTATCGCCGCGGCTTTCGCGTCTCCCGTTGATTCTAATGCGGCTCTGAGCCGCGCGCCGGACATAAATTTCCGGCACCACGAAATGGGGTATGCGTTGTCGCCAGACACGGGACAAAACGCACGGCAGCAGATCGACACTTGTTTGCCAGATTTCGTTAGTCAAAATATCGTTCCGTGATGCGAAATTTTCAGATCGGTGCAAATTCCAGAAAAAAGCATGATACAAATCAAACACAACCGGTCACAGATCAAACACCATCGCGCTCAGTCAATTACCAGAAGATCAAGAACATGAAAATCAATCTGCCCGTCACTGACGTCGAGACCTTGTTACCGGAAGGTGAGTTCATCTACTCGCGCACAGACCTGAAGGGCGTCATCACGGAAGCCAACGAGGCATTCTGCAAGGTCAGCGCGTACACGCGTGAGGAGATGATCGGGCAGTCGCACAACTTGGTACGCCATCCGGAAATGCCACCCGCCGCATTCGAGGATTTGTGGCGCGATCTCAAGAATGGCCGCCCCTGGCGCGGCATCGTCAAGAACCGACGCAAGGATGGTGGTTTCTACTGGGTAGTTGCCAATGCTTCGCCAGTGCGCGAAAACGGCCAGATCGTTGGCTATCAATCGGTACGCGGTCGCCCGACACGTGAGGAAATCGCTGGTGCCAGCGCTGCCTACGAACGTATCCGCAAGGGTGACAAATCGATCTATGTAGAGCACGGCCGCGTCGTCAAATACCGTCCGGCCTTCATCAACACCCTTTTTTCGCTGCGCAGCCAGATGATGCTCGCCGGCCTTGCCGGCGTGCTGGCATCGGCGCTGTTATTGCTGACGGTAAGCGGCAGCGTTTCGCTACCGGCTTCTCTGCTGACGGCGATCGCCATCGCTACCTTGCTCGGCTCGCTCTATTTTTTACTGCTCTACACACCGGGTGTCGTGCGCTCGCTCGCCGACACCAGCACATGGCTGGAAAGGGTGCTGACCACGGGCGACCTGCGTACGCGCTTTGATGTGCCACGACGGGACCTGATCGGCGCCATCGCACGCAAGGCGGACAAATTTGTTTCGTCAGTGCAGGCGACCTTGCAGGGGATGAACGACGTTGCCGGACAGGTGAATTATGCAACCGAGGACGTAACAGCCGGGATTGCCAATGTCCAGAGTTCGGCGCGGGCACAGAGTGAGGCAACCTCTTCGGCAGCGGCCGCGATCGAGCAGGTTACCGTTTCGATCGGCGAAGTGGCAACGCAGGCTCAGGCCACTTGCGCTACGGCAGCAGAGGCCGGGATCGCCGCCGACGAAGGCGCCAGGGTGACGGAGAATGCGAGTAAGGCCATTGAGTCACTGGCCGATACGGTGCGGACGGCTGCCGAGCAGGTGGAATCGCTGGGCAAGCGTTCAGAGGAGATCAGCCGCATCACCGGCGTCATCCGTGAAATCGCCGACCAGACAAATCTGCTGGCGCTCAACGCCGCTATCGAAGCAGCTCGTGCTGGCGAGCAGGGGCGTGGTTTTGCCGTCGTCGCCGACGAAGTACGCAAGCTGGCAGAGCGTACCGGCAAGGCAACGCACGAAATCAGCCAGATGATCCAGAGCATCCATGCGGAAACTCATTCGGCGGTCGCCGGCATGCGCGAAGGCGCGGGTCAAGTGGCCGAAGGGGTCTCACTGGTGAACGAAGCGGCGGGTTCCTTGCGTCGTATCAACCTGGAAATGACACGCACGACCGACATGGTGGGCGACATCTCACATGCGTCGACCGAGCAGCGGACGGCAATGATGGAACTGGCGCGCGACGTCGAGCAGGTGGCCTCAATGACCGAGCAGAACGTTGCCGTGGTATGCCAGACCAATGCGACGGTAGGTTATCTCAACGGCGTCGTCGAGCGAATGCGCAAATCGGTACAGCAGTACGGCATCTGACCCCGTGGACCAGAGCCTCCGCCGGCACGCTTGCCGGCGGCTATTGCTCGCTGATTTCCTGCGAGAAAAACCCCTCGGTGTGAATCAGTTCGTCCTTGGCTTGTAGCAACTTCGCTGCAGCGACACAGGCGTCAACGAATGCCGGGCTGCCGGCAGCAAAGATGCTGTGGCCGGACAGGTCGGGAAACAGCTTGGGCAGGATCTCGGGTACATGGCCATGCTGCATGCCCGGCGCTTGCTCCCGGGTCAGGGTCGGAATGAAGCGGAAGTTGCGATATTTCATCTGCCAGTAGGCCATCAGTCCCTGATCGTAGACATCGTCCTTCGTCCGTGCCGAGAAAATAAGCGCGACTGGCGCCGAGAATCCCCGACGCAGTGCCGCTTCAGCCAGCGACAGGATCGGCGCCAGCCCCGAGCCGGCAGCAATGCACAGTACCGGCGTATTCACTGCCGGATCGCCGATGAAGGTGCCGTAAGGCCCGGATAGCCGAACCAGATCGCCCACTTTCAATTCGTCATGAATCCAGACACTGGTTGCCCCGTCGTCGGCCTTGGCCACCTGCAGCACGATCGCACCGTCCTGGCGCGGCGCATTGGCGATGGAATACGAGCGATCGGGAATACCGACACGACCACCGCCCAGCGTCACGTACTGCCCCGGCCAGAATCGCAACGGCTGGGCCAGCGGCATCAGCGTCAGCTCGACGATGCGCGAGGTGCGCGGCGTCTTGTCGGTGACGACGAAGCTGACGTTCTCGCGCGGCGTAAAAAGTTTAGGCTTGGCATCCTCATTTCCCCACTCGATGACCAGTTCTTCCGAGAGCGGCTTGGCCATGCACATCAGCCCATAGCCCTGCTTGCGCTCATCCTGCGACAGCGCCATGTCAAGCACCATGCCCTGATCGAACTGCCCCTCGCGCACACGTATCTTGCACTCGCCGCAGGCGCCAGCCCGGCAGTTGTTGGGCAAGGCGTAACCAGCCTTTTCCAGCGCATGCAGCACGGTATCGCCGTCGTTGCAGTCGACTTCGCGGCCGGAGGGGTGGAGGCGGATTTTTTTCATGATGGGGCTCGGTCGGGGTTGGGGGGGGTTGTTTTTGGCTTTCTATTGCAACAAACGTTTCCCGGGTGAAAAAGTAGCACCGTCAGGCAAGGCACGCGACCGCGCCGTGTGCTTTTGCACACAAGCGGAAGCGTAACGCAGCATGACGGTGCGCACTTTCGCCCCGGCGCCGATCAGAAGACGGGGATGATATCTTCCATGTGGATGTCTAATACCTCTTCGCCGGTAATCCCGACTTCCGGAATCGCCGGGAACGGGATGCCGTACTTGTCGAGCACGCCCTTCATGTTGAGCATGGCGTTCTTCCAGTTCTCCTTCTTCGCTTCGTACTCCGGCACGAAGAAGCCGGCGGTGCGTGCCACCGCCTCGATCTCGCGCTGCGCCGGGATGAAATCCTCGGCAATGTCCCAGAACTCCATCGGCGGCTCGAACAATACGCCGGACAGGAACAGGTAGCCGGCGCGAATCTGCTTGGTGATGGTCGGTTTGTCGGCGACATCCATCTTCGGGTAGTCGCGCTCCATCATGGTCATGCAGATGGCCATGTGCCGGCCTTCGTCGCGGCCGATCATGCGGAAAGCTTCCTTGAACACCGGCTCGCTGCAGCCGGCGGCCATCTGATGGAAGATCGTCGCAGCGGCAATCTCGCCCATCAGGAAGGAAGAGAAGAGCACCGCGAGGCTGTACTTCGGCACCGCCTGCTTGTAGCCATCCCAGTAGCGGCCGCCGTTGAAGTACAGCCACTGCACGTTTTTCTTGGCTTTCTTGCCGATCTCGGTCTTCGGCTCGTATTCGAGGTAGGAAGGCGCTTCGAGCAATTTGGTGATGGCCATACCGCACATCTGCTCATGGTTCTGCTCGTCGCGGGTAACCGAGAAGAAGCAGCGGCGCACGGCATCTTCTTCGTGCGCTTCGTAGGTCTTGATCATGGCGGCGGCGAACACCGGCGGCGCCGAGGCGTCAAAGACCGAGAGGATGGACCACCAGTAGGCAATCGCCTCACGCTGTTCCCAGCTGTAACGGGAGACGTCAAAAGTATCCCACGGCAGTTTCTTCGGGTCCCAATACTCGCGTTGCGAGGCATCCCAGATTTCTTCCATGCGCGCCGTTTTGGTCACCCAGTTGAGCGGATAGACGTTGGGCTGCGGGGTTTCCGGCGGGAACTCCATCAGGTGCGCGAACTTTTCTTTTGCCATGGCTTGTCTCCTTTTCCGTTATTCGGTCTTTTCGTCCCACTGTCATGATTTGTTTTAAACAAACGAGTTAATCGTGATACAAAAACAAAGGTCGGTCAAGAAGAATCTGTAACACTTTGGAAAGGTCAGGCAGCGAGAAGTTCAGGCACAAAAGCGTGGCGCCAGATTGGCAGGCGACCGCGTTTCGTTTAGCGCGCTACGCAAACCACGAGGCCGCGCCGCCCACGCTTGAGGAGCCGGGACAAGGTGCGCTCGGCATCGGCATGACTGCCGCAGACATGGTCGGGAAAGGTGTTGCAGGCCGCCCAGCGGCCGTCCGGCAAGGGGACCGCAGCCACAGGGCGCCCACCATCAACTTCAGCCAGAATCGCGCCACCCGCCTGCCCCCAACCGGCAACCAGCAGGTTCATGACCTCACCACGCGGAATATCCAGCGCGGCCAAGGCATCAATTGCAGCTTCGTGCTCGGAGCGAATGATGGCGGGGAAATAGCGGAATTCGGCGGACATGCCCGGCGTTTTACTTGCAAAACTCGGGCGGCACAAGAAAAACCAACCCCAACCCGGCAGGCGAAAACAGCCGAAATCGGGCACAATCAGCCCTCTGCCCCCTGACGACACCATGCAATTCGATCTCATCATCATCGGCGGCGGGCTTGCCGGCCTGTCACTGGCCTGCGCACTGCGCGACACTCCGCTCCGAATCGCGCTCGCCGAACAGCGCCCGCCGCGTCGGGATTTTGCCGACGCCGGCGGCTGGGACGCCCGCGTCTACGCGATCAGCCCGAGCAATGCTGCCTTCCTGCAGCAGATCGGCACGTGGAAACACCTGGATTCACAGCGCATCCAGCCGATCAGCGCCATGGAGGTCTACGGCGATGCGGGCGCCCGCCTTGATTTTTCAGCGTATGAAACGGGCGTCTCTGAACTCGGCTTCATCCTCGAATCTTCGCTGATGGCCTGCGAACTCTGGGAAAGCGTCAAGCGCCAGGGCAACCTGACGCTCTTCTGCCCCGCTTCGCCGCAACGTGTAGAAATACGTGAAGATGCGGCGGTAGTCGGGCTGGCCGATGGCCGCAGCCTGTCCGGCCGCCTGCTTGTCGCCGCTGACGGTCGCGACTCCTGGCTACGCCGCAGTTGTGGGCTCGACGCTTTCGACACCGCTTACAGCGAAAAGGGTGTCGTCGCCAACTTTACTTGCGAGCAGCCTCACCGTGGCCGCGCCTACCAATGGTTCAGCAACGATGGCGTGCTCGCCTACCTGCCGCTACCGGACAGGCGTATCTCGATGGTCTGGTCAGCCCCCGACGTGCTCGCCGACCAGCTGACTGCGCTGTCGCCGGAAGCGCTCTGTGAAAGAGTTGCGGCGGCGGGCGGACACAAGCTCGGCAAGCTTTCACCGCTGACCCCGGCCGCTGCTTTTCCGCTGCGCCTGATGCGGGTACCGCAGGTGGTTGCGCCGCGCCTTGCGCTCATCGGCGACGCCGCTCACGGGATCCACCCGCTTTCCGGTCACGGCATCAACCTCGGCTATCAGGATGCCCGCGTGCTGGCAAAAATACTGGCCGACTGTCAGCCATGGCACGACATCGGCCACTTGAACATCCTTGAACGCTATCAGCGCGCACGCAAGGAGGAGGTGCTGCTGCTACAGACTTCAACCGATGCACTGCGCCGCCTGTTCAAGGCCGACCTGCCAGGGCTAAAGCCATTGCGAAATCTCGGAATGAACCTGACCAACGCTTTCCCACTCCTAAAGAACATGCTTGCCCGCTACGCGCTCGGCACCCTGTAACCTGGAACGACTCGACTCAAATCCAACCAATCCCCCAATGGAGAATTGCATGCTGAAAACATTGCTGCCGGCACTGATCGGCGCCACGCTCGCTACCACCGCGCTGGCTGACGAAGCATCGGTAAAAAAGAATTTCGAAGCGAAGTTCAATACCAAGGCTGACAGCGTCACCAAGGCCGGCTACCTCGGCCTCTATGAGATATACGCTGACGGCCAGATACTCTATGGCGACGACAAAGGCAGCGCCTTCATCGTCGGCCCTTTGATCGACGGCAAATCGATGAAGAACGTGACGCAGGAGCGGATCAGCAAGCTGACGGCGATCAAGTGGAGCGACCTTCCGCTCGACCGTGCGGTCAAGCAGGTGCGCGGGGACGGCAAGCGGGTTCTGGCATCGTTCGAAGATCCGAACTGCGGCTATTGCAAACGGCTGGCGAAGGAGCTTCTGAAGCTCGACAACGTGACGGTTTACACTTTCCTGTACCCGATCCTTTCGCAGGACTCGGTGGATAAGTCAAAGCAGATCTGGTGTGCATCGGATCGCGCCAAGGCCTGGACCGACTGGATGGTGGACGGCAAGGCGCCGACCGGCAACGGGGACTGCGACACCACGGCGGTCACGAAAAATCAGGAGTACGGCCGCAAGCTGAATATCAGCGGCACCCCCACCCTGTTCTTTGCCGATGGCGAACGCATTCCGGGCGCCGTGCCGCTGCAGAAGATCGAGGAAAAGCTGGCACAGACGGCCGGCAGGTAAATCGGCTGGTTTGTTGCACTGGATACGGCGCCTGCGGGCGCCGTATCACTTTCAGCGTTTGGAAAACTTGGCGGCGAGCTGATTCAGCTTGGCAGCACGCTGTTGCTCGGCTCTCTCGGCCGCTATGGCTGCCTTTTCCGCCTCGGCCTGGGCCCGCTTGCGTTCAGCCTCCTTGCGGAAGCGCTCACGCAGCGTGGTGGTGGCATGCGCCCGATGCTCATCCGTCACGTCGGCAACGGCATTGCCTTCGAGATCGAAACGCTGGCTCGCCTTCTCCATTGTCTTGAGATAACGGAGTGAGGCGGTGTGCGTGCGCAAGGCGAGGCGCAAGGTCTTGCGATCAAGGTCGGGAAGCACGGCATGCAGCTGCTTGTCGACGCCAATGGCCAAGGGCTGGCAATCACGAAAAACGCTGAACTGTTCTTGCAACTGCTTGAGCAGGGCGCGCGCGGATTGGATAGGAGAAGGTGCTGCAGGTTGCGACGAGGCGGTCATTGCATGAGGCAGAAGCATTTAAGGGAGCGGCTAGCGTACCACGGCCAGCCGCTCGTCGGCACTTTTGTGCCTCAGACCGGTGCAGGGAGCGACCAGGGAATCACGTAGGTTGCGACGACAACCCCGTGCAGACGACCGCGCAGAAACAGGCGCAGGACAGTACCGGCCACCGCCAGCCCCCAGATCACCACAAGCAGGCTCCAGCCCCACGGACCGCGCAGATTGACGAGCATTAATGGGGTGTTAGTACCGGCGATCAGCAAAAAAATAGCCGCGTGGTCGAGGACGCGCCGAAGATGCTGCGGGAAACCACATGCCAGGCATCTCCGTGCAGGCTTGCGAAGGCGACGAGAACAGCCAGCCCGGCTATCGCCAGAACAATGCCGACACCGTGGGTGACGCTGTTGGCGATTTCTTCGCGAAGGAGTGACGGGAAAGGTTGTGAGGCGTTACGGGATGCGGCGCAGGAGGCGGGCATGGACAGCCTCTGCAGAGGCCGCGCCGTGCTGTTGGGTAGCGTCACCGAATCCAGCAACGCCGACGCCCTCAGAGGTGGTGATGAACTTCAGGGTTCCAGGCAAACAGGGAACGCAGGAAGCGATTCGCACGCGTCAGCAGGGCAACGCGCGGGCGGGCCGCAGCAGCAGATGCGGCAGGAGCAACTTCGGACGGAGCAGATTTCGGGTTCCACGAAAACAGCGGACGTAGTATTTCAGCAAGGGCCAAGACACCCGCAAAGGCACTACCGGCCAGCAGACGTCCAAGGATCAGCATGCGTTCGGCAAACAAGCCCTCGATGCGGCGAATTTCCTCGGCACGCAACTGGCGGGCACGGCGTTCGATGGCGGGAATATCGATGGGGGACATGATCAGCTCCTGTTTCAATGGCGCAGTGCAACACTGCATGGATTGCACTTTAATTATCATCCATAAGAAGAACAATCCTCTTAATTGGAACAACATTTGTGAATTTTCGTCCATAATCACCTTATGGATCGTTCTGCCGAAATGAGTGCCTTTGTCCACGCCGTTGAGCAGGGTGGCTTTTCGGCAGCTGCCCGGGACCTTGGGCTGACCCCCTCGGCCCTCTCGAAGCTGGTCACCCGGCTGGAAGACAGGCTGGGCGCCCGCCTCCTCCAGCGCACGACGCGACGCTTGCTGCTCACCCCCGAGGGAGAGGTCTTCTTCACTCGTGCCCAGCGGATTCTTGCCGCCATCGACGAAGCCGAAGCCGAAGTTACGGAGGCAAATGCCAGCCCACGCGGGACGCTACGCCTCCACTCCGGATCGGCCTTCGGCATGCATCAGCTGGCTCCGGCCATTCCGCGTTTTCTGGCACGCTACCCGGACGTCCGACTGGAGATCACCATCAGCGACCAGCCGCTGGCCACCATGGAAGAAGGGATCGACCTCGCCATCCGTATCGGCCCGCTTGACGAGTCGTCGATGGTGGCGCGGCGCATCTGCAACCTGCAACGCGTCATCTGCGCTTCACCGGGCTATCTGGCGCGCTGCGGCACGCCACAGACTCCCGACGACCTGCAAAAGCACAACTGCCTGTGGATCACCAGCCTGCCGGCGCTGCGCCGCTGGCCATTCGATACCGAGGAAGGTATCCGGGTAGTCAACGTTGGCGGCAACGTTGCCGCCAACACGGCGGAAACCGTGCTGCAGCTGGCCATTGCCGGCGTCGGCATCACCCGCCTGACTGATGTCATCGTCGGCGAGGCGATTGCGTGCGGCGAGCTGATCCCGATCCTTACCGACTGGCACCATGCCGAACCGGCCCCGCTTTTTGCCACCTATCCGAGCGGCCGTCACCTGTCGCCGAAGGTCAAGGTCATGGTCGATTTTCTGGTTGAGGAATTCAGCAGCGCCCCCTGGCGACTTAAGGGCCGATAGGGCGCTTACCGCACTTCCAAGCTAGACTGAGTACGGACAGAACCGGACGACAGGACCATGAGCAATTTCGACGAAGCCCACTCCAGTAACAAGCCTTGCACCGGCATTGGCATCCCGTGCCAGGGGACTTTTGATCCCGTGGCCTTTGAAAAGGCGGTGACCGATTTACTGGCCGCCTGCGGCATTGCGCCGGACATGGCGCACATGGGCCGGACGGCGCAGCGAGTCCGGGAGCTATGGCAGAAGCGTCTGCTCGGCGGCTACGAAATGGACCCCGCTGCCGCGCTGGGCGACGGCTTCGAGGATACGCGCTCAGACATGGTGGTGATTCGCGGCATCGCTGTACATGGGGTGTGCCCACACCATCTGGTTCCCTTTCGCGGCGTGGCCCACGTTGCCTACATTCCAGGTGGGCGTCTGCACGGCTTCGGTCGCATCGCACGCATGGTCGATGCCATCGGCCACCGTTTCACCTACCAGGAATGGATGACCCGCGATATCGCCGACGCACTCGTCGCGCATGGCCATGCCGCCGGCGGCGCCTGCGTGATCGAGGCGGAACAGCTGTGCCTGTTGCTGGGAGAGGACCGGCGCGGCGACGAACGCGTGGTGACACAGGCCTTTGCCGGCAGCTTCGCCGACTCCGATCAGCTGCGCAGCGAATTTCTGCGCGCGATCGGCTGACCTGCGAGCGTACCTTTGCCTACTCGACCGTCACCGACTTGGCCAGATTGCGCGGCTTATCCACGTCGGTGCCCTTGACCAGCGCCACGTGATACGAGAAGAGCTGCAGGGGAATGACATGCAGCAGCGCTGACAGCGCACCGTAGTGCTCCGGCAGGCGCAACACATGCACACCTTCGGAAGCACTGATCTCCGAATCGGCATCGGCAAACACGAACAGCTCGCCGCCGCGCGCCTTCACTTCCTGCAGGTTGGATTTCAGCTTTTCCAGCAAGGTGTCGTTCGGGGCCACGGCAATCACCGGCATCTCCTTGTCCACCAGCGCCAGCGGGCCATGCTTCAGCTCGCCAGCCGGGTAGGCCTCGGCGTGGATGTAGGAGATTTCCTTGAGCTTGAGCGCACCTTCCAGAGCAATCGGGTAATGGCGGCCACGGCCGAGGAACAGGGCGTGCTGCTTGGCGGAGAACAGCTGCGCCCAGGCCTTGATCTCCGGTTCGAGGGCAAGCACGCGCTGCACGGCAGCCGGTACATGGCGCAGCGCTTTCAGTTCACGAGCTTCGGTTTCGGCATCCAGGCGCCCGCGCAATTTGGCCATGACCAGCGTCAGCAGATAGAGGGCCGCCAGTTGCGTGGTGAAGGCCTTGGTCGAGGCGACGCCGATTTCGGGGCCGGCGCGGGTAATGAAACGCAGCGCGGTTTCACGCACCAGCGACGATTCCGGCACGTTGCAGATGGCCAGCGTGCGGGCCATGCCGAGCGACTTGGCAAACTGCAGCGCCGCCAGCGTGTCTGCGGTTTCGCCAGACTGGGAGATGGTGACGACCAACGTTGCCGGATCGGGCACTGACTCACGGTAGCGGTACTCGCTGGCGATCTCGACCGAACAGGGAATGCCGGCGATGGCTTCCAGCCAGTAGCGGGCAACCAGGCCGGCATGCCAGCTGGTACCGCAGGCCAGGATCAGCACCTGCCTGGCGCCGCCGAGCACCGCCTCGGCTTCGGCACCGAACAGGCCGGGCTGCAGGCTCTTCGCGGCACCGACCATCTCCAGCGTATTGGCCAGCGCATCCGGCTGCTCGAAAATTTCCTTCTGCATGTAGTGGTCGAAGGTGCCCAGCTCGACGGCGTCGGCAGAGAGCTGCGATTCGATGACGGCACGCTCGACCGGCGTGCCATCGACTCGGCAGATGCGCACGCCAGCGCGGCTGATTTCGGCGCAGTCGCCGTTGTCCAGATAAACCATGCGCCGCGTCACCTGCAGCAGGGCCGAGGCGTCAGAAGCGGCATAGCAGCCGTCGTCGGCCAGCCCGAGCAGCAGCGGCGAACCTTCGCGGGCAACCACCACGTGATCCGGATCGTTTTCACGCATCACGGCCAATGCATAGGCGCCCTGCAGTTCGGCCAGCGCCGCGCGCACGGCGTCGAACAGCGCCGGCGTACTGCGCAATTTCTTTTCGACGAGGTGGGCGACGACTTCGGTATCGGTATCCGAGGTGAACACGTAACCGTCGGCCTTCAGCGCTTCGCGCAGCGCTTCGTGGTTTTCGATGATCCCGTTGTGCACGACGGCCAAGCCGCCCGAGATGTGGGGATGAGCATTACGCTCGGAAGGCACGCCGTGCGTGGCCCAGCGGGTGTGGGCAATGCCGGTATGGCCCGTGGCCTGCGTAGCCTCGGCCTGCGCGGCAAGTTCGGCAACGCGGCCAACCGAACGCAGACGATGCAAGCCGCCGTTGAGCACGGCAAGTCCGGCTGAATCGTAGCCGCGGTATTCAAGCTTGCGCAGGCCTTCAAGCAGGACGGGAACAACGTTGCGGTTTGCGACCGCGGCGACAATGCCACACATGGATAACTCACTTCTTCGGTTTTTTTACAGGGCGCTGCCAGCCGGCAAGACTCATCTGTTTGGGGCGTGATACGGTCAGCGCATCCGGCGGTGCGTCCTTGGTCAGCGTGGTGCCGGCGCCAAGGGTCGCGCCACGGCCGACAGTCACTGGCGCAACGAGCTGTGTGTCGGAACCGATGAAGGCATCGTCCTCGATCACCGTCAGGTGCTTGTTGGCACCATCGTAGTTGCAGGTGATGGTGCCGGCGCCGACGTTGACGCGCTCGCCGATACGGGCATCGCCGATGTAGGCCAGGTGATTGGCCTTCGACTGCGCAGCAATCTTGCTGTTCTTGATTTCGACAAAGTTGCCGATGTGCACCTCGGGGCCCAGCTCGGCACCGGGGCGCAAGCGGGCATACGGGCCGATGATGCAGTCCGGACCGACTACGGCATCCTCAAGGTGGCTGAAGGCAGCGATACGCGCGCCGGCGCCGATCTTGACGTTTTTCAGCACGCAGTTGGGTCCGATATCGACGGCGTCCGCCAACTCGACTTGCCCCTCGAAAACGCAGTTCACATCGATGGCCACATCGCGCCCGCAGGCGAGCTGGCCGCGCACGTCGATACGCGCCGGGTCCGCCAGGCGGACACCGGATTCGAGCAGGGCATCGGCGATACGCCGCTGCTGCACGCGCTCCAGTTCGGCGAGTTGCACCTTGCTGTTCACGCCGAGCACTTCCCATTCGGAGTCTTTACCTTGGGGCTGTACGGCGCTGACCGGCACCCCTTCGGCGACAGCCGCGGCGATCACGTCGGTCAGGTAATACTCGCCCTGTGCATTGTTGTTCGACAGACTGGCCAGCCAGCCAGCCAGGCGCGCGGTCGGGATGGCCATGATGCCGGTGTTCACTTCGCGGATGGTCTTTTCCTCGGCCGAAGCATCCTTCTGTTCGACGATGCGCACAACGTGGCCGGCCGTGTTACGCACGATGCGGCCGTAGCCGGTCGGGTTGGCCAGTTCGACGGTGAGCACGGCGAGGCCGTTTTGTGCCGCAGCAAGCAGGTGCAGCAGCGTCTCGGCCCGGGTCAGCGGCACGTCACCGTAGAGCACCAGCGTCACGCCATCCCCATCGAGATGGGGCAATGCCTGCTGGACGGCATGACCGGTGCCCAGTTGCGGCTCCTGCAGGGCCCAGGCCAGATCGTCGGCTGGTAGCGCTGCGCGCACGGCATCACCCCCGTGACCATAGACGACGCAGAGACGGGCAGGAGAAAGCGAACGTGCCGTGTCGATGACGTGCTGCACCAGCGCCTTGCCGGCGATCGGATGCAGCACCTTGGGCAAGTTCGAATGCATGCGCTTGCCTTGACCGGCAGCGAGGATGACGACATTGAGTTTCATGCGAAATTTTGAAATACGAAATTAACCACGAAGGACACGAAGGGCACGAAGGGCACGAAGGAGGACACCCAAATAGTCTTCGTGCCCTTCGCGCTCTTCGTGGTTATGAACTTTTCCGGATCAGGCGCTCTTGCGTTCGCCCTGGGCGAGGATCTCGCCGAGCATCTGCTTGCCCCGGGGGGAGACATACCAGTGCAGGACGTTTTTGTCGCTGATACGGGTTTCGATGATGCCGAGATTCTTCATCACGGTCAGGCGGTTGCTGACCAGGTCGCGGCTAAGACCGGTCTTGTCAGTGAGGCCGACCAGATTGCCATAAACGTAGTTTTCCTCGGCAATGGCGCGCAGTATTTCGATATCGTTGTACGACAGCGATTCCTTCGGCAGCTCTGCCTTGGCCGCCTGCTCCGCAACTACCGGGGGTTCCTCACGGGCCGCCACCGGTTGTGGCGCTTCATTTTTCTGCTGTTTGAGGTGATTGACGTCACGCTTGACCTGATCGAGCTGCGACAACAGCTTGTTGGCCGCATTCTCGAAAACACGGCGCGAAGCCACCACGTAGATCAGGCAGAAACCGGCAAAGACGAAGAAATCAACCGGGCGGGTGCGCGCGGCTTCGAGCAGGTTGCTGGAAATCATGTTGAGGAACAGCGGTACAGTCAGCGCCGCGATGACACCAAGGGTCGAGTACTTGATACCGTCCCGCGAGGACAGCTCACCCTGCCGATCCGAGAGGAAATAATTGGCAATTCCGCCCAGCAAGCCGGCAAGCACCATGATGCCGAGAATCATCAGCATGTAGCCATCGAGCCCGCCAACCATCCCGGTTACCTGCAAGGACTTCTGCAATTCCGCGTTCATATGGACCTCCCCGGCCTGAGTATGCGTAACTATGCCACAAGGGCGCCGTCGAAAAAAGAAAAACCCCGCTGCGACAAGGCCAGAGCGGGGTTTTCAGGCTAGCCGGCGGACTCAGCGCGGCAGGTCAGACTTGCCCATCAGGAACGCATCAACCTCACGTGCTGCCTGACGCCCCTCACGGATTGCCCAGACGACCAGCGACTGACCGCGACGCACGTCGCCAGCGGCAAAGACCTTCGGCACATTGGTGGCGTAGCAGCCGGCACCGTCAGTCGTTGCCTTGGCGTTGCCGCGATTATCCTTGGCCACGCCAAAGGCTTCGAGCATCGGCGACACTGGGTTGGTGAACCCCATGGCCAGGAAGACGTAGTCGGCCTTGAGTTCAAATTCCGAACCCGGCACTTCGCTCATCTTGCCGCCCTTCCACTCGACGCGAACGGCCTTCAGCGCCTTGATGCCACCCTTGCCGTCACCGACCAGTTCCTTGGTAGCTACGGCGAAGTCGCGCTCGACGCCCTCCTCGTGCGAGGACGAAGTCCGCATCTTGTACGGCCAGTAGGGCCAGGTCAGCGCCTTGTTCTCTTCTTCCGGCGGCATTGGCATCAGTTCGAACTGCGTCACCGAAGCGGCGCCATGGCGGTTCGAGGTACCAACACAGTCGGAGCCGGTATCACCGCCACCGATGACGACAACGTGCTTACCCTTGACATTGATCGGGTTGGCACCGTCGCCGGCAACTTCCTTGTTCTGCGGAATCAGGAACTCAAGTGCGGCATAGGTCCCCTTCAGTTCACGGCCCGGGATCGGCAGGTCGCGCGGCACTTCGGAACCGCCGGCCAGAACAACGGCGTCGAATTCCTTGTGCAGCTGCTCGGCCGTGACCACTTCGGAGGCGTCGTTGATAATGCCTGCCGGCATATCCTTGGAACCGACGATCACCTTGGTGCGAAATTTCACACCCTCGGCTTCCATCTGCTTCATGCGACGGTCGATGATCACCTTGTCCAGTTTGAAGTCGGGGATGCCGTAGCGCAGCAGGCCGCCGATGCGGCTGTTCTTCTCAAACACCGTCACGTCATGGCCAGCGCGTGCCAGCTGTTGTGCAGCCGCCAGACCGGCAGGGCCGGAACCGACGACGGCAACCTTCTTGCCAGTCTTCCGTGCGGCGACTTGCGGCACGACCCAGCCGTTTTCCCAGCCCTTGTCGATGATGAAGTGCTCGATCGACTTGATGCCAACGGCTTCGGTATTGATGTTCAGCGTACAGGCGGCTTCACACGGTGCGGGGCAGATGCGGCCAGTGAATTCGGGAAAATTGTTGGTCGAGTGCAGCACTTCAAGCGCCTGCTTGAAGTTGCCACGGAAGACCAGATCGTTCCAGTCCGGAATGATGTTGTTCACCGGGCAGCCCGTATTGCAGAACGGGATGCCGCAATCCATACAGCGCGCGCCCTGCACTTTGGCGTCGTCATCGGACAGGTGCGCGACAAACTCCTTGTAGTGCTTGACGCGCTTTTCGACCGGTTCATAGGCCTCGGAGAGGCGCTGGAACTCGAGAAATCCGGTTGGCTTGCCCATGATTAAGCGGCCTCCTTCTGCTGTGTGGCCATTTCTGTGAGCGCACGCTTGTATTCATGCGGATAGACTTTGACGAACTTGTCGCGATAGACGTCCCAGTTGGCGAGGATGGCCTTGGCCGTTGCACTGCCGGTGAATTCGGCATGGCGCGTGACCATGTCCTTCAACTGCTCCTCGTCCGAGATGCCGCGATGCATCGGCTCACCCTTCGGCTGCTTGGCGGTTGCCAGCACTTTTTCGAGCGCGACCTGCGCCAGGTTGCAACGGTTCTTGAAGCTACCATCCTCGTCGAGCACGTAGGCAATGCCGCCGGACATGCCGGCCGCGAAGTTGCGTCCCGTGTCGCCGAGCACGACCACCGTGCCGCCGGTCATGTATTCGCAACCGTGGTCGCCGACGCCTTCCACCACCGCAGTGGCACCGGAGTTGCGCACGCAGAAGCGCTCGCCGCCGACACCTGCGAAGTAGGACTCACCGGCAATGGCACCGTACATGACGGTATTGCCGACGATGATGTTCTGCGTCGTGTCGCAGCGGAAATCGGCACTCGGCTTGATGATGATGCGACCGCCCGAAAGCCCCTTGCCGACATAGTCGTTGCCTTCGCCGGTCAGTTCGAGCGTGACGCCCTTGGCCAGGAATGCACCGAAGCTTTGGCCGGCAGTACCGGTCAGCTTCAGGTGGATGGTGTTGTCGGGCAGACCGGCATGGCCGTAGCGCTTGGCCACTTCACCGGAGAGCATGGTGCCGGCAGTACGGTTCACGTTCTTGATCGGCAGCTCGATGGTGACCTTCTGACCTTTTTCGAGAGCCGGCTGGGCCAGTTTGATGAACTGGTGGTCGAGCGCCTTGGCCAGACCATGGTCCTGCGTCTCGGCATGCAGGCGCGGCACATCGGCCGGCACGGCCGGCTGATAGAAGATCTTGCTGAAGTCGAGACCCTTGGCCTTCCAGTGCTCGATACCGGCGCGCATGTCGAGCAGATCGGCACGGCCGATCAGCTCGTCAAACTTGCGGATACCGAGTTGGGCCATGATCTCGCGTACTTCTTCGGCAACGAAGAAGAAGTAGTTCACGACGTGTTCTGGCTGGCCGGAAAAGCGCTTTCTGAGCACCGGGTCCTGGGTGGCGACGCCGACCGGGCAAGTGTTGAGGTGGCACTTGCGCATCATGATGCAGCCTTCGACGACCAGCGGTGCGGTGGCGAAACCAAACTCGTCGGCGCCGAGCAGCGCGCCGATGACGACATCGCGACCGGTCTTCATCTGGCCGTCGACCTGCACACGAATGCGGCCGCGCAGGCGGTTCAGCACCAGCGTCTGCTGTGTTTCGGCTAGACCCAGCTCCCACGGCGTACCGGCATGCTTGATCGAGGACAACGGCGAAGCGCCGGTGCCGCCGTCATAGCCGGCAATAACGACGTGGTCGGCCTTGGCCTTGGAGACACCGGCAGCAACCGTGCCGACGCCGACCTCTGATACCAGCTTGACCGAAATCGAGGCAACCGGGTTGGCGTTCTTCAGGTCATGAATCAGTTGCGCCAGATCCTCGATCGAGTAGATGTCGTGGTGCGGCGGCGGCGAAATCAGGCCGACGCCGGGCACCGAGTGCCGCAGATGGCCGATGTACTCGGACACCTTGTGGCCGGGCAGCTGGCCGCCTTCACCGGGCTTGGCGCCCTGCGCCATCTTGATCTGGATCTGGTCAGCATTGACCAGGTATTCGGTGGTGACGCCAAAGCGGCCGGAAGCCACCTGTTTGATCGCCGAGCGCAGCGAGTCGCCGTCCTGCATCTGGTAATCGCGCTCGATGCGCGTCTTGCCGACGATATCGGACAGCATCGTGCCGCCCTTGACCGGGGCAAAACGCTTGGCATCCTCGCCGCCTTCACCGGTATTCGACTTGCCGCCGATGCGGTTCATGGCGATAGCCAGTGCGGTGTGTGCTTCGGTCGAGATCGAACCGAGCGACATGGCACCGGTGGCGAAACGCTTGACGATTTCCTTGGCCGATTCGACCTCGTCGAGCGGCACCGGCGCTATTGCCGGCTTGAACTCGAACAGACCGCGCAGCGTCAGGTGGCGCTTGCTCTGATCGTTGATGATTGCGGCATATTCCTTGTAGGTATCACCCTTGCCGGAACGCGTAGCATGCTGCAGCTTGGCAATGGCGTCCGGCGTCCACATGTGGTCTTCGCCACGTACGCGGTAGGCGTAGTCACCACCGGCATCAAGCATGTCGGCGAGGACCGGATCGGCGCTGAAAGCTCTGTTGTGAGTGCGGATAGCCTCTTCGGCAACCTCGAACACACCGATGCCTTCGACGTTCGACGGGGTGCCGGTGAAGTACTTCTCAACGAAGTCCTTTTTCAGGCCGATGGCTTCGAAAATCTGCGATCCGGTGTAGGACATGTAGGTCGAGATGCCCATCTTGGACATGACCTTCATCAACCCCTTGCTGACGGCCTTGATGAAGTTTTTGACGAATTTCTCGGCCTTTTCGGCATCGCCATGCGCCAGTTCGCGCAGGGTTTCGAGCGCGAGGTAGGGATGCACGGCTTCGGCGCCGTAGCCGCCGAGCAGCGCGAAATGATGCACTTCGCGCGCCGAGCCGGTTTCAACGACGAGACCGGTGCTGGTGCGCAGACCTTCCTTGACCAGATGCTGGTGCACCGCCGAGGTGGCGAGCAGCGCCGGGATGGCGACGCTGCCAGCATCAAGCTTGCGGTCGGAAATGATCAGGATGTTGGCCCCCGAACGCACGGCATCTTCCGCGTGCGCTACGAGCGAAGCCAGACGCGCCTCGACGCCATCCTTGCCCCAGGCAACCGGATAGCAGATGTCGAGTTCGAACGAACGGAATTTACCGCCGGTGTACTTCTCGATATGGCGGACCTTCTGGATATCATCGAAGGACAGCACCGGCTGCGAGACTTCCAGACGGATCGGCGGGTTGATGTCAGTAACGTTGAGCAGATTCGGCTTCGGCCCGACGAAGGACACCACCGACATGACCAACTCTTCGCGGATCGGGTCGATCGGCGGGTTGGTCACCTGCGCGAACAGCTGCTTGAAGTAGTTGTAGAAGACCTTGTCCTTGGACGACAGGACCGGGAGGGCCGAATCATTGCCCATCGAGCCGGTGGCTTCCTCGCCGTTGGCTGCCATCGGTTCGAGGATGAACTTGATGTCTTCCTGCGAGTAGCCGAAAGCCTGCTGGCGATCGAGCAGCGAGGCCTTGGCCTCGTCCTGCAATTCGGAGGCGACCGGCAGCTCGTCAAGCTTGATGCGGATCTTTTCGATCCACTCGCGGTACGGCTTGGCGTTGGCCAGCGAATCCTTGAGTTCCTTGTCGTCGATGATGCGGCCCTGATCGGTGTCGATCAGGAACATCTTGCCCGGCTGCAGGCGCCACTTCTTGACGATCTTGCTTTCCGGAATCGGCAGCACGCCGGATTCCGAGGCCATGACCACGAGGTCGTCATCGGTGACCAGGTAGCGTGCCGGACGCAGGCCGTTGCGGTCGAGCGTGGCACCGATCTGGCGGCCGTCGGTGAAGGCCACGGCGGCCGGGCCGTCCCACGGCTCCATCATTGCGGCATGGTATTCGTAGAAGGCACGGCGCTTCTCGTCCATGGTCGTATGCTTCTCCCAGGCTTCCGGGATCATCAGCATCATTGCCTGGGCCAGCGAGTAGCCGCCCATGACCAGCAGTTCGAGCGCGTTGTCGAACGAGGCTGAGTCGGACTGGCCGGGATAGTGCAGCGGCCAGATCTTGTTCAGGTCATCGCCGAGGATCGGCGATGAGATCGCCTGTTCGCGGGCCTTGAACCAGTTGACGTTGCCCTGCAGCGTATTGATTTCGCCGTTATGCGCAATCATGCGGAACGGATGGGCAAGGTGCCAACTGGGGAAGGTGTTGGTCGAGAAACGCTGGTGCACCAGCGCCAGCGCCGAGGTGCAACGCGGGTCCTGCAGGTCGAGGAAGTACTCGCCAACCTGGTCAGCCAGCAACAGGCCCTTGTAGACGATGGTGCGCGCCGACAGCGAGGTGACGTAGAACTCTTTGCTGTGGGCAAGACGCAGCGACTTGATGGCGTTGGCCGAGGCGCGGCGGATCACATAGAGCTTGCGCTCAAGCGCGTCGGTGACGAAGACGTCCGGCCCGCGACCGACAAAAACCTGGCGGATGACCGGCTCGTTCTTCTTGACCGTCGGCGACATTGGCATCGTGCGCGACACCGGCACATCGCGCCAGCCAAGGAGGATCTGGCCTTCGGCACGAATGGCGCGCTCGATTTCCTCTTCGCAGGCAACACGGCTGGCGCTTTCCTGCGGCAGGAAGCACATACCGACACCGTATTCGCCAGCCGGCGGCAGATTCACGCCCTGCTTGGCCATTTCTTCGCGGAAAAACGTATCGGGAATCTGGATCAGGATGCCAGCACCGTCGCCCATCAGCGCATCAGCACCGACAGCGCCCCGGTGATCCAGATTTTTCAGGATCAGCAGGCCTTGCTCAACGATTGCATGGGTTTTGTTGCCTTTGACATGGGCAACGAAACCCACGCCACAGGCGTCGTGTTCGTTTGCGGGGTCGTACAAGCCCTGCTGTTGTGGCACTACCGATTCCATCACGCTTTGTTTCCTTATAAAACAACGCATGGCGCCGATCTTGACCACGCGCCAGACGTCAAAAAAGCCGGTGCTACACCGGCTTGTGAAAATTTAGGGCGGCCGAGGACTATACAGCGAACCCTTCGAGGGTTCAAGATGCTGCAGCGCACCACACTGGTGCATCACAGTATCGGAGGTCAGATTTCTCCGATTGCAAACAACCGACGATGTTCCTTCATGGCGTAGCGGTCAGTCATCCCGGCTACATAATCTGCCACCGAGCGCGGCTGATCCTCGGTCTTCTGATACTGCGGCGGCAGCAAGCGCGGGTCATCAAGGAACGCTGAGAAAAGATCGCCGATTATCCGCCTGGCTTTGTTCGTCATACGAAGGACTTGATAATGGCGGTAAAGATGTGTCCGCAAGAATCGCTTCATCTCCTGATTCTCTACGGCCAGTTCGTTTGAGAATGTGGCCAGCGGCGGGCAAGTGCGCAAGGCGTCGATCGTGTCCGGCGCTTGTCGTGCAACATTTTGGGCTGTCGTCGCAACCAGGTCGCAGACCAGCGTATTGATCATCCGACGAACGGTTTCGTGGATCAACCGGCGTCCGGTGAGCTGTGGATAGTCGTGCTCGACGACAGCAATGTGACGCGCGAACAGTCTGACTTCGCGCAGCTGTTCAATGCTGATCAGCCCAGAGCGCAGGCCGTCGTCAACATCATGGTTGTTATAGGCAATCTCGTCCGCGAGGTTGCATATCTGGGCTTCAAGAGAAGGCTGCCCACCCGAGAGAAACCGATGGCCCACCTCTCCCAATAGCCGAGCGTTGTCCAGCGAGCAGTGCTTTACGATCCCTTCACGTGTCTCGAAACACAGATTGAGCCCGTCGAAGGCGGCATAGCGCTCCTCAAGTCGGTCGACTATGCGCAAACTCTGCAGATTGTGCTCAAAACCGCCATATTCGCGCATGCAATCGTGCAATGCATCCTGCCCGGCATGGCCAAACGGAGTGTGACCAAGGTCGTGTGCCAGCGCAACGGCTTCTGCCAGATCCTCGTTGAGTCGCAACACGCGACAGATGCCTCGCGCTATCTGGGCGACTTCAATGCTATGAGTCAGGCGCGTGCGAAATAGGTCGCCTTCATGATTGACGAAGACCTGCGTCTTGTACTCGAGCCGGCGAAAAGCGGTTGAATGGATAATGCGGTCGCGGTCGCGCTGGAATTCGGAACGCATCGATGGGCGTGGCTCACCATGAAGCCGCCCACGCGAGGTGGCGTCGGTTGCTGCGTAGGGAGCAAGCTCAGTCATTCGGCAACCGGGATTTTATAGCGGCCCGGATCTGCGCTTCGTTAGCGCTATGACTTACAACCGCACGGCCAATTGACTGGAGCAACACGAGGCGCAGTCGACCATCCTCGACTTTCTTGTCGTGACGCATCAATTCGATGTAACGATCGACTGGAATTGCCGCCCCCATGACCGGGAGTTTCGCTTGCAGGAACAAACGTTCAATGCGCTTGATATCAGCCTCACTGAGCCAGCCCAATGCTCTGGAGAGTTCTGCAGCCATCATTGTACCGGCAGCGACAGCCTCGCCGTGCAGCCACTCACCGTAGCCTAACCCCGTCTCGATGGCGTGACCAAAGGTGTGCCCAAGATTGAGCAGGGCACGCTCTCCCGTTTCTCGCTCATCGGTAGCGACCACGTCGGCCTTGTTCTCGCATGAGCGGTGAATCGCGTAGGCCAGCGCCTCCGGGTCGCGCGCCAACAGCTTGCCAAGATTGTGCTCAAGCCAATCCAGGAATGGCAGGTCGCGAATCAATCCGTACTTGATGACCTCTGCCAATCCAGAACTCAGTTCTCGATCCGGCAGGGTGTTTAGAACAGACGTATCTGCAAGGACAATTTTTGGCTGGTAAAAAGCACCAACCATATTCTTTCCCAGCGGGTGATTAATCGCTGTCTTGCCGCCAACGGAAGAGTCCACTTGTGACAGCAGGGTAGTCGGCACTTGGATGAAGGGCATTCCGCGCTGATAGCAGGCAGCTGCGAACCCCCCCATGTCACCAATGACCCCGCCCCCCAGTGCGATCAACGTCGTTGATCTTTCGCAACGATTACCCAGGAGGGTGTCGAAGATACGGTTTAACGTTTGCAGATCCTTGTATTGCTCGCCGTCGGGAAGAATCGCTTCAATTACGTCGACTCCATTTGCACCCAGACCATTTCTCAGTCGATCGAGATAAAGAGGCGCCACCGTTGTGTTACTTACAATAGCAACCTTCTTTCGCTGCAGATACGGCAGCAGCAGCTCTGGCTGGTCGAGCAAACCCCCGCCAATCAGAATGGGGTAGGAACGCTCGCCGAGCTGGACTGTCAGGTACTGCATCGCAGTTGGTACTCCTTGATGAGTGTTTGGATGACCGACTGGGCGTTGCAACCGTTAGCGTCGATTACGACATCGGCCACTTCACGGTAGAGGGGTGTGCGAGCGCTGTGCAACGCTTCAAGGCGAGCCAGCGGATCCTCTACCTGAAGGAGTGGGCGGTTTTTGTCGTGACGGGTACGTTCATAGAGCTGCTTAGGGCAAACGTCGAGAAAGACCACCATCCCATTGCGGCATAGTGCCTCCCGGTTTTCGGGCGCCAGCACGACACCACCGCCGGTCGCCATGACAATGTGGCGTAGCGCAGTCAGCGCCTCGACAACCTGAGTCTCGCGGCGGCGAAAACCGGCCTCCCCCTCAATTTCAAATATTGTTGGGATACTGACCCCTGTGCGAGCCACGATCTCGTGATCGGAGTCAACAAAGCGCCAACCCAAACGGCGAGCCAATTGGCGCCCAATGGTTGTTTTCCCCGCCCCCATAAGGCCAACGAGATAGATATTTTGCGGTTCAATTTGCACTCGCACATTTTACCGCATAGTAAATGACGAAGGCCGGCAAAGCCGGCCTTCGTCATTTACAAAAAAACACCAGTTACCGAACAGCCAACGCTTCGCTGATGATCTTTGGCGTGATGAAAATCAACAGTTCGGTCTTGTCGTCCTGCTTCTGCGTGTTACGGAATAGCCACCCCAGATAGGGGATCTCGCCAAGAACCGGAATGCGATTTGTTGTCTCGCGCGTTTCCTGTTGATAAATACCACCGATTACTACCGTGCCCCCATTTTCGACAAGCACTTCGGTTTTTACGTGCTTGGTGTCGATAGCAACCCCTGCACCTGTCGTCAGACGCGTATTGGGAGTGTCCTTGTTAACATCAAGCGTCATCGTGATTTTTCCGTCCGGCGTGATTTGCGGCTTCACTTTCAAAGCCAGATTTGCTTTACGGAACGAAACACTGGTCGCACCAGAAGAGGTTGCTTGCTGATAGGGAATTTCAACCCCCTGTTCTATCAGAGCCTCAACCTGATCGGCAGTAACCACGCGCGGACTGGAAACGACTTTGCCGCGCCCGTCGGCTTCGAGCGCAGACACTTCCAGATTGATGAATTTTGTCGCATCCGAGTTGAAAAGGATCAGGGAAGCTTGACCAGCACTGCCCGAGCGAGGAGTGGCCGGCATATTCACGAACATCGAGTCGCTAAGAAAATCCGGTGTAGTTGCTGTTTGACCCGTGTGGAAACCCGTGTCGCGAATCCCCCCCCCCACTACCGCCTGCTGATTGTTGTTCCTACCCAAGTTCCAGGGAGTCAGCTGATGGAAGCCCAGACGCACCCCCATGTCCTTGCTGAAGCTGTCCGACGCTTCGACAATACGGGCCTCAATCAACACCTGCCTTACAGGGACATCAATTTTGGCGATCAGGCCACGCACATCCTCCAGTCGCGAAGAAGTATCTTGCACAAACAGCATGTTGGTCCGCGCGTCCACCACTGCGCTCCCCCTCTTTGAGAGCATTCGCTGATTTGCATCGGTAAGGAGTTTCTGGACGGCATCCGCTTTTTGATAGTTGAGCTGAAAATTCTCTGTGCGCACCGGCTCAAGGTCGCCGATCTGTTGCCGGGATTCGAATTCCAATTTCTCCTTGGTTGCAATCTCTTCACGCGGCGCAATGAGAATCACGTTACCGTTTTTTCGCATATCAAGCCCGCGCTGCTGAAGGATGATGTCCAGAGCCTGATCCCAGGGAACGTCCTTGAGAATCAGGGTTAGATTTCCACCAACCGTGTCGCTGACCACCATGTTCATTCCAGTAAATTCGCCAATTACCTGGAGCAGCCGGCGCACGTCGACATTCTGAAAATTGAGCGACAGCTTTTCGCCCTGATAGCCGCCACGTGAACCTTGGACCAACTTGTTCGGGTTTTCGATCACCGGCTTGACCTCGATCACGAACTGCGTTTCAGTTTGGTAGGCGTTGTGCTCCCAAAGCCCTTTCGGCGTGATGGTCAGCCGGGTTCCGTCGCCCTGTTGGGCAGCAACCACAGCGGTTACCGGCGTCGCGAAATCGGTTACATCAAGGCGTTTGCGCAGGTGCTCCGGCAGCGAAGTCTTGGCAAAATCAACAATTAGGGAAGCCCCCTGCTGGCGAATATCGATTCCCGTATTGGCATCGCTAAGGTCGACGGTCACACGGCCTTCGCCATCCTTTCCTCGACGAAAGCCGATATCACGAACGGCATGCTGCGAAGAAAGCGCACGTGGCTCGGAAAAATGTGTCACGAGGGCGCCGGCTTTGACAGCGGCGGCTGACGAGGTCAGGGAAATAAGCAGTGCGTCACCCTCAAGCCTTGCATCGTAGGCCATTGCCTGATTCAGGTTTAGAACAAACCGCATTTTTTCAGCGGTTTGCACGAAATTTACGCTACGCACCCCACCTTCGTTGAAAGTCTGGCTATTTTGACCGATTGCATTGGTCGTTAGCGGCAAGTCAAATGCGATACGCGCCGGGTTTGCGACACTGAAACTTACCGGGACTGCACTGAGCGGCTTCTTGAGGGTCAACTTAACTAACACCCCGCCCGCCTGCTGCGCCACATTGATTGACCTAACTTCGTTTGCAGCCGACGAAGCCTCTTGAGCCACGATGGTGCCGCAAAATGCTACCAGCAGCAGCCCGAGAACTCCCTTAATCATCTGCTTCATCATTTCCCCTCCTTGGCCTGCAAGAGCAGCGTACTGGTTCGCTCAATCCAGTCCCCGGTCGGGTCCTGTACTAGCTCGCGCAAACTCATCTCTGATTCTGAAATCTTGGTGATAATGCCGAAATTCTGGCCCATGTAACTTCCCGCGCGAACTTGGTGCAACGCGCCGTCAACCGAAACAATTCCGTGTGTCTGGCGATTTTTCGTCAAAGACCCTACATACTTGATTGACTCAAGCGGGTATGACTCCAAAGGCTCTTTTGGACGATTCAAGTCCGGCTGCAAGCCACCGCCACCGCCCTGTTTATGCTCCGACAGCATTTTTTCCGGCCGGAAGGGGTCAATCAGTCCAGTCGCATCGTAGGGCACCGGCTCGTATGATTTAACCTGCGGCAAGGAGGGAATTCTCCCGCGCATGTCCTTGGTTTCTTCCTTCATCCATTGACGAAGCTCTTCCTGCTCACCACCAGAACAGGCAGACAAAAGAACCACAACAGTCAGAACACCAAACGCGCCTCGAATCATTTTTTCCCGCCCTTCTTGGCGTCCTGCGTGGCCTTCCGCTTTTGTGCCATTTCCTCTTCGTCCAGATAGCGGAACGTCTTTGTCACCGCATCCAAGGTAAGTGTTCCACCCTTTGCCTGCGCTGAGATATTCAAGTTATTAAGCGTAACAATTCGCGACAGGCGGCCGATATCACCGGCAAACGAACCGAATTCATGGTAGTTACCTGTCAGGCGAACAGAAATCGGTAACTCGGCATAAAAATCCTTGACGTTTTCCTGACCGGGCTTGAACAATTCGAATTGCAGGCCACGCCCCATCCCGGCTTGGTTGATTTCAACCAGCAGTGATTCCACCTCCGATTTGTTTGGCAGCTGTTTCAGCAATGCTCCAAAGGAGCGGTCGATTTCATTCAACTGCTGCAAATGCAAATCAAGGTTGACCGCCTGGCGTTTCTTGCTGAGGAACTCCTCCTTGAATTTTATCTCGTCATTGCGCTTGGCCTCGAGAGAATCGAGCTGGTCCTGCCAGAGAAACCACCACCCTGCTGTGAGCAGTACAGCGAACAGCGCCACGAGCACCACCACACGGGGGATGATCGGCCATGTACCAACATCATTGGGATTGAGCCGGCGGAAATCTTCAATGATCGACTGGAAATCGATACTGGGCAAAGCAGGCTTTTTCATTTCTTGTCCTTCCCTGCCGGCGCATTAATCAATTCACTGACCACGACCGGGGCTCTTACGAGGGTGACGGTCATGCTGAATTCGCTGGCGCGGCGCTTATCCAGGGTCACCGCCTTGATTTCTACCAGTACGGGCCGCTCAAGCCAGGGAGACGCCTCCAGATTTCGCATCAGCGTCGAAACGCGCGCATTCGACTGCGTGTAACCACTGAGAGTGACCTTGCGCCCCTCCTGCTTCATGGATTTGAGATAAATCCCTTCGGGAGTCTGTTTCACCAGTTCATTCAGCAACTGAACGGCCTCGGCGCGATCACTTTGCAAAGATTCGATGATTTGCTTACGCGACAGCAAGGCCGCCGTCTGCTCCTTCAAACGCTTGATTTCTTCGAGCTGCTTGTCCAGAACCGCAATTTCCTTCTTGAGGAAATCATTACGCTCGTCTTGGGTCGCTATGTATCCGCCGATGATGCTGTAAACCAGGAAGACAATCAGGCCTGCAAGTACGGCAACAAGCCCTGTCAGGACGAAAAACTGCAGTCGCCGCGCTTTCCGCTTTTCCTCGCGATGCGGCAGGAGGTTGATGCGTATCATTCGTCAAACCTCCGCATGGCCAATCCGCAGCAGACCAGCAACGACGACGCGTCAGCAAGAAGATTGCGCGCCTTGACACGATCAGAAAGCATCATGTTGGCAAAGGGGTTGGCAACGATGGTATTAATCTGGGTGCGCGAGGCTACCGCCTCATCCGCTCCGGGTAAAACAGCACAACCTCCAGCCAGGACCACATGGTGCACCTGGTTGAATTGGGTGGAAGTGAAGAAAAACTGCAGGGCGCGCGATACTTCAAGCGCCATGTTCTCGACAAACGGACGCAACAATTCCGATTCGTAGGTATCCGGCAGGTTGTTGGCGCGTTTTGCCGTTTCAGCCTCTTCAAAACTCATTCCGTACTGGCGAGCGATATCCTGAGTCAGCTGATTCCCCCCGAAAGCCTGCTCACGGGTATAGACCTGCTGTGTATTTTTCAACACGGTCAGATTCATGGAATTCGCCCCGACATCCACCAACGCGATAATCTGGTTGTGGCCACCGTCCGGCAACTGTTTTTCAATCAGCTCGAAGGCCGACAAGGCTGCATAGGATTCGACATCCATAACGACCGGCTTCAAACCAGCCGCTTCCGCAACAGCAACCCGGTCCTCAACACGCTCCTTGCGCGAAGCCGCGATCAGCACCTCGATCTCATCGGGTGACGAAGGCGCAGGGCCAACAACCTGGAAATCAAGGTTCACTTCTTCCAGCGCAAACGGGATGTACTGATTTGCTTCCGATTCAACTTGAACCTCAAGCTCCTCTTCCCGCTGCCCAGCCGGAACAATTATCTTCTTGGTAATCACCGCCGCAGCCGGCAAAGCCAAGGCCACATTGCGCGTCGAAGTCGACAGGCGCTTCCAGGCCTTTTTCACGGCCTCGGCAGCAGCCTCCAGGTTGACGATGTTGCCGTCGGCAACAATGTCCTTGGCTAGGACTTCGATCGTATACCGCTCGACGCGAAACCCCTCCTTGCCGCCACCCGACAACTCGACCATCTTGACGGCGGAGGAGCTGATGTCCAGGCCAATCAACGGTCGCGCCTTCGTATTGAAGATCGAGAGATCAATCTGCAAGTCGCTATCCTCGGCAAAAAAACGTTTCGAAATGAATACTTAGCGTCGTTATACAATAATCTACGTTAGATCCTAGCAACAAGCATTAGTCATGTAAAGCAATTTTTCTGTCGGCAAACCTGCCGCGTATAATTCGCGCCACACTCGTATTCCGGAATACAAACTTGCCCGCCCTGCTGCGCTGGATCCTCTATCCACTGACTCTTATCGCCGGACTGATCGCCATCGGTGTTGCTGTTGTTGCCATCGTCCTCGTTCTGACCTACCCCAATCTTCCGTCGCTTGAGGTGCTCACCGATTATCGACCGAAGATACCGCTTCGCGTCTTCACCGCAGACGGACACCTGATTGGCGAGTTTGGCGAAGAGCGGCGCAACATCGTGCGTATCGAGGACGTTCCAGCCGTCATGAAAAATGCCATTCTGGCAGCCGAAGACGAACGCTTCTATCAACACGGCGGCATCGACACACTGGGCATGATCCGCGCTGCCGTAATGAATCTGACATCCGGCGGCAAGAAACAGGGGGCCAGCACGATAACCCAGCAGGTGGCACGCAACTTTTTCCTGTCCAGCGAAAAAACCTACACCCGCAAGCTCTATGAAGTATTGCTCTCGTTCAAGATCGAGCACAACTTGAGCAAAGATCAGATCCTTGAACTCTACGTTAACCAGATTTACCTCGGCCAGCGAGCCTATGGGTTTTCTGCCGCATCGCAGATCTATTTCGGCAAACCACTGAAAGACTTGACCGCCGCCGAAGCAGCCATGCTTGCGGGGCTGCCCAAAGCCCCCTCGGCCTTCAATCCAGTGGTCAACCCGAAGCGGGCAAAGCTACGCCAACAATATGTATTACGCCGCATGCGCGAAATGGGCGCCATTGACGACAAGCAGCACGAAGCGGCGACAAAGCAGGCTCTGGTCGTCAAGCGAGAAACCAACGATTACGCTGTCCATGCCGAATACGTGGCTGAAATGGCGCGACAGCTCGCTGCTGAACGCTACCCCGAAGAGGTCTATAGCCGAGGCCTGCGCGTTTTCACAACGATAACCAAGGCCGACCAGCAAGCGGCCTACGCCAGCCTGCGCCGTGGTGTTTTCGATTACGACCGTCGGCATGGCTACCGTGGCGCCGAATCCTATGTCGACATGAAGGATGTTTCTTCCGACCAGGACGAAACGCTGGATGAGCTTCTTGCCGACATTAGCGGCAACGAAGACCTTTCGCCCGCCATCGTGCTCGAAGCACAGGCAAAGCAGGTCAAGGCCTACCGCAAGGGAGGTGACCTCATCACTCTATCGGGCGACGGCCTCAAATTTGCCACCCGCATGCTGGACGACAAGGCTCCGCCGAACAAGCGCATCCGCCGCGGCGCACTAATCCGGGTACAGAAGGACGACAAGGGTAACTGGCAGATCGTGCAAATGCCCGAAGTCGAATCAGCCTTCGTCTCGGTAGACCCGCGCACGGGCAGTATCCGTGCCCTCGTTGGCGGCTTCGATTTCAACCGCAACAAATACAATCATGTATCGCAGGCCTGGCGCCAACCGGGATCCAGCTTCAAGCCTTTTATCTACTCGGCGGCGCTGGAAAAAGGGTTTACGCCAACATCAGTGATTCAGGACGAACCCATAGCCTTCCCAGCCTCCGTTACCGGAAGCCAAGCATGGGAACCTAAGAACTACGACGGCAAGTATGAAGGCCCAATGAAGCTCCGTACTGCGCTGGCGAAGTCCAAGAACATGGTCTCCATCCGGATCCTGCAAGCCATCGGCACCCACTATGCACAGGATTACGCCACGCGATTCGGCTTTGACGCCGACAAGCACCCGGCCTACCTGACCATGGCACTAGGCGCAGGCGCCGTTACACCATGGCAAATGGTTTCGGCCTACGCCATCTTTGCCAACGGCGGCTATCGCATTCAGCCTTACGTCGTGCAGGATATCCGCGACGAAAAGGATCAGGTGCTGGCGCAAGCGCAACCCTCTCCTGCCGGCAACGAAGAATTGCGTGCCATCGACCCGCGCAACGCCTACCTGATGGACAGCCTGCTGCGCGACGTCACCATCTACGGCACCGCCGCTCGTGCCTCCAACATCCTCAAGCGCAGGGATCTGGCAGGCAAGACAGGAACCACCAATGAACACGTCGACGCCTGGTTCTGCGGCTACCAGCAAACGCTGGCGGGCTGTGCCTGGATCGGCTTCGATCAACCAAAGAATCTCGGCAACGGTGAAACCGGTGGCGCCTCGGCGCTACCCATCTGGATTGGCTACATGCAGAAAGCCCTCAAGGATGTTCCAGAATCCTTCCCGCCCGTCCCGGACGGACTGGTCGCAAAAGAGGGGTTGAGTACTGCCAAGGGCCCTGCCAAGGAATATTTCTATAAGGAAAACGTACCGGCGGAAGTGCCGGAAGAGCAGCCGGGCGATGCCGAGACGAAACCGGTCGACTAGCTCAGCACGATAGGCGCGGCGGCCTGAGCAGTGGCCAGACGGGAGAGTTTGTCCATCAGCTCTTCGCCGTCGCGCGAATCACACCACCGGCTGCCGTCATAACGAAAGTGGAACCCGCCCGACTTCGCCGCTACCCAGATTTCCTGAGCGACGGCATGACGATTCACAATAATCTTGCTGCCGTCGGCAAACTCGATTTCGAGCACCCCGCCGGCAGCCAGTTCAAAATCCAGATCGGCCCCGCAGGCTTCCAGCCGGTGCTCGATTTTTTCCAACGCCAAGCCTGACAGCGTGGCAAATTCGGTCTCAGTCATTGTGCTAACATCCTCTTTTTCGCGTTACCGACCCATGCGCCATTTCATTTCCCTGGCGGCCTTGCTCGTGCCACTCGCACTAAGCGCCTGCGGCACCCGTGGCGGCCTGACCCTGCCGCCGGGGCCGGCCCCCGCACCCATTTTTGGGAACCCCGCCCCCGCAAAGCCCGTGCCGAAATCCGACACGCCAGAGCCCGCCACGACGACTGGCGCGGCCGATCTTAACACGGCCACGGAAGTCGAAAAATGACCCATTTCAGCCTGAAAAGTGGCACGCTGCACGCCGAAAACGTGTCTCTCGCCAGCATCGCCGAACGCTTCGGCACCCCGTGTTACGTTTACTCCAGAGCCGCGCTGGAGGCTGCGCTGGACGAATTCCTGGCAGAGCTGCAAGGGGTCGATGCGCTGGTTTGCTACGCGGTCAAGGCCAACTCCAACCTGGGCATCCTTGACGTCTTCGCGCGCCGTGGCGCCGGTTTCGATATTGTTTCGGGAGGCGAACTGCAGCGCGCGCTGTTGGCCGGGGCCGACCCACAAAAGATCGTTTTCTCCGGCGTCGGCAAGACCGCCGCTGAAATGCGCCTGGCACTGGATGCCGGCGTCCTCTGTTTCAACATCGAGTCAGCGCCTGAGCTCGAACGCCTCAATGAAGTCGCCGGAACGGCCGGCAAAAAGGCCCCGATCAGTCTGCGGGTAAACCCCAACGTCGACGCCAAGACCCACCCGTACATCTCCACCGGACTCAAGGAAAACAAGTTCGGTGTTGCCTACGAAGACGCACTGGCGCTCTACCTTCGCGCCGCCGCCCTGCCCAACATTGCCATCAGCGGCATCGACTGCCACATCGGCTCGCAATTGCTCGACCCGGCCCCCTTCGCCGAAGCGCTGGACAAAGTACTACTGCTCGTCGACCACCTGGAAGCCGAAGGCATTCACCTGCATCACATCGACCTCGGCGGCGGACTCGGCATTCGCTACCATGACGAAACCGCGCCGACCGTGAAGAGCTATCTCGGCCCACTGCTCGCCAAACTCGCTGGCCGCAAGCTGAAAGTCGTTCTCGAACCCGGCCGCCGCCTTGTCGGCAACGCCGGCCTGTTGCTGACCAAGGTGGAATATCTGAAACCCGGCGAAGTGAAGAATTTCGCCATCGTCGACGCGGCCATGAACGACCTCGCCCGGCCGGCTCTCTACGATGCCTGGCACGATATTGTTCCGGTTGCCCCGCACAGCGGCGATGAAAAATCCTGGGAAATCGTCGGCCCCGTTTGCGAATCCGGTGATTTCCTCGGCCATGAGCGGCCGCTGGCGCTGCAACCTGACGATCTGCTGGCCATCATGTCGGCCGGGGCCTACGGCATGGCCATGAGCTCCAACTACAACACCCGCCCGCGCGCCGCCGAAGTCCTCGTCGATGGCGAACAGATCCACCTCGTTCGTCGCCGCGAAACTGTCGAACAACTGCTCGCCCAGGAATCACTGCTGCCATGACGCCGACACTCCCCGCCGCCCTTGCCCTCGCCGGATTGCTTGCGCTTTCGGCTTGCAGCAAGAAGGCAGAGGAGAAAAAACCCGGCCCGCCGCCAACCCAGATCACGGTCACCCAGGCCCGAGAGATGCCGCTCGAAACCATCGAGCGCACCCTCGGCACATTGGAGGCCATCAACGATCCGAAAATTGCCGCTGAGGTCGCCGGCCGTATCACCCGCATTGCCGTGCGCAGCGGGGAATCCGTCAAGAAGGGGCAGCTCCTCGCCGAGCTCGACCCCAGCGACACCTCCCAGCAACTCCGCAGCGACCAGGGCGAGATCACCCGTCTCGAAGCTCTGCTGGCACAGCAGGAGCGCCTGCTCAACCGGCAGAGCGAACTGGTGCAGAAAAATTTCATCTCGAAAAACGCGCTCGACGACGCCACGGCTCAGCGCGACGCCCTGCGTGGTCAGCTTGAAGCCGCGCGCGGCCGCGCCGGCATCTCCGGCAACAACCTGAAAAAGACTCGCGTGCTGGCACCGTTCGACGGCGTCATCGAAGAACAGCTTGCTTCCACCGGTGACTACGTCAAACTCGGTGACCCGCTGTTCAGGCTGGTCTCGAACGCCGTACTGCGCGCCCACCTGCCCTTCCCCGAAAGCGCCGCTCAACGCTTCAAGCGCGGTCAGACGGTCCGCCTCGTCAGCCCGCTGCTCCCCGGCCAGATCGTCAAAGGTGAAGTTGAAGACATCCGGCCGACACTGACCGAAACCAGTCGCAGCATCGACGTCATCGCGCGCGTCGAGAACAACGGCGAACTGCGTGGCGGTGGATCGGTCGACGCCAGCGTCGTCATCGGCCAGAAGGACAAGGCCATCCTCGTTCCGGAACAGTCCGTTGTCCTGCGCCCGGCCGGCAAGGTGGTCTACGCCATCGCCAACGACAAGGCGCAACAGCGGGTCGTCGAAACCGGCAGCAAGCAAGCCGGTCTGATCGAAATCGTGAGTGGCGTCGCTGCGGGCGAAACCCTGGCGCTTGATGGCGCCGGTTTCCTCAGCAACGGTGCCAGCGTCCACATCCAGGAACGTCCGTCCCCCGGCGCCAAGCCAGCCAGCAAGCCGGCCGAAGCAGCCAAATGACCCTGCCCGAATTATCGATCAAGCGCCATGTGCTGGCCTGGATGCTCAGCCTGGTACTGGTGCTCTTCGGCCTGATCAGCTACGAGCGGATCGGCATGGACCGCTATCCATACATCGAGTTTCCGGTGGTCTCGGTAAGAACCGCGCTGAAGGGGGCCAACCCCGACATCGTCGATGCCTCGGTCACCAACATCATCGAAAGCTCGGTGAACTCCACCCCCGGCATTGAGCACATCCAGTCGACCTCCTCACCCGGCGTCTCGGTGATCAACATCACCTTCAACCTCGAAAAAAAGATCGACGTTGCCTTCAACGAAGTGCAAGCCAAGGTCAATCAGGTACTCCGCCGCCTGCCGAAAGATGCCGACCCGCCAATCGTCGCCAAGGTCGAAACCAACGCCCAGCCGATCATGTGGCTGGCGCTGCAGGGTGACCGTACGCAACAGCAGCTCAACCAGTACGCCATCAATATTCTGAAAAAGCGTCTGGAAACCATTGATGGCGTCGGCGAGGTCCGCCTCGGCGGTCGTCGCGACCGCACCATCCGCGTCAACCTGCTGCCGGACCGCATGGTCGCCATGAGCGTCACGGCGCAGGACATCAGCGACGCGTTTGCCAAAGAGCACGTGCAACTCGCCGGCGGCTTTGTCGTCGGCGCCACCACGGAAAACCTGGTCAAGCTCGACCTCGAATTTCACACCCTGGATGACCTGAGCCAGATGGTGGTTGCCTGGAAGGATGTCAAAGGCGGCAGCGCCCCCATACTGCTCAAGGACGTCGCCGAGATCGAGGATGGACTCACCGATTTCCGCCAGCTCGCGCGCTTCAATGGTGAGATGACCGTTGGGTTGGGTATCGTCAAGGTGGCCAACACCAACACTGTGGCGATCGTCGACAAGATCAAGGCCAAGCTGGAAAACGAACTGCTGCCGCAACTGCCGCCGGGGATGAAGCTGAGTGTCGTTTCCAACGATGCCGTCTTCATTCTCGAAATCGTCAATTCACTAAAGGAGCACCTGCTCGAAGGTACGCTGCTGGCGGCCCTGGTGGTCTGGGTCTTCCTGCGCTCGGTGCGCTCGACGCTGATCATCTCACTGGCCATCCCGGTCTCGCTGGCCGGCGCCATCGCCGTCATCTACTTTTTCGGCTACACCCTCAATTCGCTGACGCTGCTGGCGCTACTGCTACTCATCGGCGTCGTTGTCGATGACGCCATCGTCGTCCTCGAAAACATTTTCCGGCACCGCGAAGAACTCGACGCTGACCCGGTTTCAGCCGCCATCAATGGATCGAACGAGGTCGTGTTCGCCGTCTTTGCCGCCACCCTGTCACTGGTCTCGATCTTCGCCCCCGTGATTTTCATCAGCGGCATCATCGGCCAGTTCTTCCGCTCCTTCGCCGTCGTCGTCACCTTCGGCGTCATCGTCTCGCTTTTCGTTTCGCTGACACTGACGCCGATGCTCTGCTCGCGCTTCCTCCAGGTCACGGAAAAGGGCCACGAGCACGGCCCCCTCTACCGGCGCATCGAGGCCTTCTTCGTCGCTACCGAGGCGTTCTACCGCAGGATGCTCGACTGGGCACTTGGCCACCGCTGGAAGGTGGTTCTCCTCACCTTGCTCACGGTGGCCTCCAGCTTTTTCTTCATCGCCAATATCGGCAAAGCCTTCGCCCCGGAACAGGACGAAGGACGCTTCCTCGTCTATCTGCGCACCCCGCTCGGCTCGTCCATCGAATACACCGATACCCGGCTGCGCATGGTTGAAGAAGTTCTACGCGGCCACAAGGAAGTATTCACTGAATTTGCCCTGATCGGCCTCGGTTCCGCTGGCCAGGTCAACCAGGGCACCGTCGTCGCCCGCATGCTGCCGCGCGAGGAGCGCAGCATCACGCAGCAGGAACTGCTCCCCGTCTTGCGCAAGGAACTGGCGCAGATTCCGGGCGCCCGCGCCTTTGCCGCGCCCTATCCGATGGTCGGAGGCCAGCGTGGCGAGCCGCTGCAATTTGTGCTGGTCGGGGAAACCTTGCCCGAAGTCGGCCGGCTGACCCGCGCGTTGCAGGAAAGACTGGCTTCCGAGCCCGGCCTTGGCCGTATCGACACCGACCTCCAGCTCGACCTGCCACAACTGGTCTTCAAGCCCGACCGCATGCGTATCGCCGCTTCCAACCTGAGCACGCAGGATGTCGCCGCCGCCATCAACATGCTCACTGGCGGCGTAGACCTGGCCAAGTTCAACGATGAACCTGGCGACGGCGAACGCTACGACATTCGCGTCAAGGCCAGGGACGGCGAGTTCACCCAGCCTTCCGACCTGGCGAAAATCTGGCTGCGCTCGAAAGATGGCAAGCTGGTACGCCTCGACTCGGTGGCAACCTTTACCGAAACACTGGGTCCGGCCGTAATCGGCCGATTTGATCTGCAATACGCCGCCTCGTTCTTCGCCACTCCGACAATGCCGCTCGGCGAAGCCGTGGACTACGTCAAGGGCATTGCCGCCGAACTCCTCCCCCCGGGCTACCAGATCAAGATGGTCGGCCAGGCCGAGGAATTCAGCAAAACTGTGAAATACGTAGCCTTCGCTTTCTCGCTGGCAATGATCCTGCTGTACATGGTGCTGGCCAGCCAGTTCGATTCTTTCCTGCAGCCCTTCATCGTGATGCTGGCGCAACCCCTGGCCATCGTCGGCGGCGTCGCTGCACTGTGGCTGTTCGGGCAGACCTTGAATATCTATTCGATGATCGGCCTGGTGCTATTGATCGGCCTGGTCGCCAAGAACTCGATCCTGCTTGTCGACCTCACCAACCAGCGACGGAGCAGCGGCATGGGCATCGACACTGCCTTGAGAAATGCCTGCCCGATCCGCATGCGCCCGGTGCTGATGACCTCGGCCACCGTCATCCTCGCCCTCTTCCCCGCCGCGCTCGGTCTGGGTGCAGGAGCCGAAACCAACCAGCCGCTGGCGATCGCCGTCATCGGGGGCATGATTTCCTCGACCCTGCTGACCCTGGTTGTCGTACCGGCGGTGTACTCGCTGGTCGAGAACCGTCTGACTCGAAGCACCCGCTCCGCAAACGCGACACACTGACCTGCCGCCGCGGCATTCTGTCGCACCCTGCGGCCACAAGGTCTGCGGAGCGTAAAATGCCGACCATGCCTTCAAGCTTCATCGCCTCCAGTCTGCTCCAGCGCCTTGTCGTCCTGCGCCGAATTTCGGTGCTGGCACAAGGGCTGGTGCTGTTGCTGGCAGTCGCCTGGTTGAAGATACCGCTGCCCGTCGGCACGCTGGTCGCCATCACGGTAGTGCTGGCGCTGTTCAACCTGTTCACACAATGGCGCCTGCAGCAGACACGCCCGGTCAGCGACGACGAAAATCTCGCCCAACTACTGGTTGACGTCGCCGCACTCGGGGCGCTCCTGTACTTCTCAGGCGGCTCTGCCAACCCTTTCGTCTCGCTATTCCTCGTGCCGATCACCATCGCCGCCACCGCCTTGCCGGCCCGACATGCGTGGTTCATGGCCGGCGCAACGACCCTCGTGTACACCTTCCTGATGTTCTGGAACCAGCCGTTGCCGCCACCACAAGGGGAAATGGCCGAGCTCGATGCGCTGGTCGCACGCGCCTCCGGCGTTGCACCGGAGCACGCTGGCCATGTCAGCGGCTTTGCGCTGCATATCCTCGGCATGTGGCTCAATTTTGTCGTCAGCGCAGCCATCGTCGCCCTCTTCCTGACGCGCATGGCAGCCACCCTGAAAGCCCGCGAGAAGGAACTGGCAACAGCACGCGAGGCAGCCCTGCGCAATGAACAGATTCTCACGCTCGGCACCCTGGCTGCCGGCGCAGCGCACAAGCTTGGCACGCCGCTGTCGACTATGGCCGTCGTGCTGCGCGAAGCCGAGCTGGCACATGGTGACAACGTCGAATTGCGCGAAGACATGCAACTTTTGCGCGCCCAGGTCGAAGAGTGCAAAAAGATCCTGTCGCAAACCCTGGCCTCGGCCGGTCAAGCCCGCGACGAAGCCTCACAGCAGCTGCCGCTGGACGCTTACCTTGAACGCCTGCTCGAAGAGTGGCGCCTGATTCGCCCACGCGCAACCATCCACGAAACACTGGATGGCGACCGGCCGGCACCACTGGTTGCGACCGATCGCACCCTTGAGCAGGCGCTGCTCAACCTGCTCGACAACGCGGCTGATGCGTCGCCGGAGGGGCTTGAATTCCAGGCGCAATGGGACGCAGCCACCCTTGTCATCAACATCCTCGACGATGGCCCGGGCATTGATCAGCAGACAGCCGCCCGTATCGGCGAAGCCTTCTTCAGCACCAAGCAGGCAGCCGACGAAGGCGCCAGCGGCGGGCTCGGCATCGGTTTCTTTCTTACCAACGCCACCCTGGAACGTTTTGGTGGCCGCGTCGAACTCACCCCTCGGGAAACCGGTGGTACCCGTACTCGCGTCACTCTTCCTCTCTCCAGTCTTTGCAGCGGACCGACATGAACACCACCAGCGACCAGGACAAGCCCACCCTTCTGCTCGTCGACGACGATGAAGCCTTTCGCCGCGTACTGGCGCGGGCGATGGAGCGCCGAGGCTATGCAGTGACCGCCGCCGCCGACGTTGCCGAAGCACTGCTTGCCGCTCAACAGCACTCACCGGAGTTTGCCGTCGTTGATCTGAAAATGCCGGGCGAATCCGGGCTGGTGCTGATCGAAAAGCTGATCGAGCTCGACCCGAACACGCGCGTTGTCATGCTCACCGGCTACGCCAGCATTGCCACGGCGATCGAGGCCATCAAACTGGGCGCCACGCACTATCTCTCCAAGCCGGTCGATGCCGACGAGGTGGTGGCCGCCCTGAACAAGGTCGAGGGCGACTCCTCGCTCAACATTTCCGACTCGCCCCTGTCCGTCGACCGGCTCGAGTGGGAGCACATCCAGCGGGTCCTCGGCGAGAATGACGGCAACGTTTCGGCGACAGCGCGGGCGCTGAAAATGCACCGGCGTACCCTGCAGCGCAAACTGAACAAGCGCCCCGTAAGGGAATAACCGGGTATGAGCCTTACCCCACCTTCGCACCAGCGCCTCGACAAATGGCTATGGGCGGCACGTTTCTTCAAGACCCGTGCACTGGCTTCTGAAGCCATTGCCGGCGGCAAGGTCAAACTCAATGGCAACACCGCCAAACCGGCCAAGGAAATAAAACCGGGGGACACCCTGGAAATTTCGATCGGTCATCAGCAATGGATTGTGAAAGTGAGCGCACTCAACGAATATCGCCGGCCAGCATCTGAGGCACAGACGCTCTATGCGGAAACTGAAGAGAGCCGCACGCAACGGATGCAGGCATCTACCGAGCGGGCCATGGCCCCCGCCCCCGGGGCCTACCTCAAGGGCCGGCCGACCAAACGCGACCGACGACAGATCCAGCGATTTTCCGGCTGACGGGAACCTCGGCAGCGGCTTGGCGGTCAGCATACAATCGCCCTTTCCGGGGCGATCCCTTTCAAGGCCAAGCGCATGTTCCGTACCCTCAACCAGCCCGCCCTGTGGGTGGTCACTCTCTCCGCCGCCGGCATCCTCATGGTCACCATGGGCGCCCGTCAGTCGCTCGGGCTGTTCGTCTCGCCGCTGAACACCAGCACCGGCCTCGGCATCGCCTCGATCAGCCTGGCTCTGGCCGTCGGCCAGTTCATGTGGGGTGCCATCCAGCCGATTGCCGGCGCCGTCGCCGATCGCTACGGCCCGGGCAAGGTGCTGGTCGGCGGCCTGCTGCTGCTGGCCATTGGCAGCGCGGTCACGCCCTTCATGGGCAGCACCTGGGGGTTGATCGTCTCGCTCGGCTTGTTCTCGGCCATCGGCTCCGGTGCCGGCAGTTTCTCGGTACTCATCGGCGCCGCCACGGCACGTATGCCGCTGACTTCGCGCGGCGCAGCCTCAGGCATCATCAACGCCGGAGGCTCCTTCGGCCAGTTTGTATTCGCACCGATTCTGCAGAAATTGATCCAGACCGTGGGCTGGATGGGTGCCATGTGGTCGCTGGCCATCATGACGCTGGCCGCACT
>Ga0172380_10000572_pt1 | contig 69543 bp, 92 predicted proteins | sample Leawe162metaG_FD_119747 | JGI IMG/M metagenome (GOLD analysis project Ga0172380, IMG submission 119747) | Leachate microbial communities from a municipal landfill in Southern Ontario, Canada - Leachate well 162 metaG | ecosystem: Engineered > Solid waste > Landfill > Unclassified | place... | reverse complement strand
TCATCCGCGAGCAGGAACGCTCCCGCTACGAGGGGCTGCTGCGAGAGATCATCGAAGCCAGCGAGGAGTGGGTGATTGAGGACGCGCCGCCGATTCGTCTGGCCCGCGCTATCGGGCGTGCCGACGCCGCCCTTCCACGTGCGCACCAGCCGAGAAGGAGGGCTAGGACGATGGCGACTAACCCTGACTCCATCGTGGAGGCGCTGCGGGCGGTAGCCGAAGGTGATTTCGAGTGGGCTGTGGACGAAGCCGCCGATTGGGCTGCTCTCCTCATCCCCGCCATCGAGTCCCTGGTAGCCGAGAACGCCCGGCTGCGAGGGCTGGTCAATCAGATTCATCCGCTCGCGGAAGGGCTGGCCGTACGATGCGAGATTCTGGAGTCAGTGAGAGACCGCCGCCTGTCCCTCGTCACGACTGAGGACTTGGCGAAGCACGCCGGGGATACGTCTGCGTCCATCTACGCAGCCCTCGACCGGATTCTCGCGGACACGAACGCCCTCAAGGGAGACGACTGAATGACCCCCGATGAACGAACCGCGCTCAACGAGGCCGTCTGCACCCCCGAGGACTACTGCCGGGCGTTCCTGGCGGTGACTGAGGTGGACGATGCCACTAGTTGAGCACTCTCGTCGCCCGTTGTGGGTAAGTGGGCGGCGCACCTATATCGGCAGGCCGGGGAAGTGGGGAAACCCGTTCGCTATCGGGCGTGACGGCACCCGCACGGAGGTGATCGAGAAGTATCGGGCGTGGATTGCGGAACGCCCAGGGCTTGTAGAAGAGTTGCGCGCACTCAGGCCAGACGTACTTGTATGTTGGTGCGCGCCGCTCCCGTGCCACGGGGATGTTCTCGCCGAACTGCTGGAGGCTACTGATGCCCGCTGATGAGCACATCATCTGCATCCATCAAGGCGAGGACGGGACGGTATGCGGGCACGACGAATGGGATCACAGCGAGGATCAGGAGGTCGATCTCGACGGGCGACCATTGATGTACGGGGTGTTCCCGTTCTGCGCCTCATGCGTTGACGATGACATCGCGGGCGCGCAACACCCCTTCACCCCCGGTAGGAAGTGCCCGACGTGCGATGGCAGCGGGAAGAAGATTCGCGGGCAGGACATTGACCTCATCACTGGCTTCCCTCTTGGAGATCGCCCGCCGTGCCCCACCTGTGCCGACAGCCCGGTTCGTGGATACCAAGAAATGGTTTTGGTAAACTCTGGTTGGCCTCCTATTCCTGTATGGGTGGTAAAAGAAACGAGAAACGAAAATGGAATTGGGAGCGATTGAAGCCTCGAAACTGAGGATGCAGCCCGCTATTAGTGTAACAATGAACAACATTGTTTACGTCTTTGATACCAATGAACAACTCAAAGACTTCATGAGTGGCGTGTCGTGGACAAAGGGCACCCATGTAGTTGTTAACGAAGTAACATTAAGGACGGTGTAATGGGATTCTTTAAATGGATGAGAGATGAGAAGGATGCAGATTCAGGATATGGTTTAGTGATTACCCTGTTCTTTGTGTTTATCCTTTTCTCTGTATTATCCGCGCTTATTTTATTGTTAGTCTTAGTGTTTGAGTTTCTGGGAATGTGGTTCTTTATTGGTATTCCAGTTATTGCCCTTATTGTTCTTTGGCATGGTTATAAGACCGAAGACAAGCGAGTAAGTAAATGGTATGAGCACTAGGGTAGAAATGTTTTCTAGGGGTACTTGAAATCTGCCTCCGTGTGTGGTATACTAGGAAGTAGGACAGGATGGCTAAGCCAAGTAAGCGCGAACGTGACCAGTTGCGCGACATGAAGGAGCAGGGCATGACCCCGGTTCCCCCAAAGAAGGGCAAGTAAGATGCAGTATGGCAGTAGTTGTATTACGCCAGTGGATTCCTGTGGCGGTGCGTTTGTGGTGGCCGGGGTAGGCAAGGGCCGCTCTAAGTATCACAAGACGCCCATCGAAATTCACCGATGCTTTGCCCGCTACATGAAGGCGCAAGGCTACAAGCAGTTGAGTCGGCGCGAGTACCTGTCGCCTAATGGTGGCCCCATCATCCTTATCTCTAAGAAGCCCGGCACCCCCGTGGTTTCGGGTAAGTCGAAGGAGAAGGCCGGTAGTGGGGCCGGACGCGCAATGGGAAAGCAGCACACAGTAAAGGCTTGGTAAGATGGCTAAGACTGCTGAACTTTGGTTGGCGGCGAGGGACGTAGTTCTCTCTTTCAAACGACTCGGTGAGGAAAACTACATTAGCGGTACTGATATTGCATACCAACAGGTACAGCGAAAGAAGAGTTTTCTTTCTTATCTAGAGCGGCTTGAAGAGTTTGTTGACCAGCCTCTTGAGTACGAACACGAACGGGAACTTGATAAGCATTACAGGATGGGTTGGGAGGCTGGCTTGAGAGAACTTCAAGACTACTGTAGATACTGTGATACTAAAGAACACTTCCTTTGTCCTGTTTGTAGCGAAGAAATCCATGCAGGCGGTTCGAGATGTTCTACAAACAATCACCACATCTTTATAAATACAACAACCATTAGGGTATTTTAAGGAGGGCAATGCTACTTATTGTCGATGCCACGTCGTTGGTTGGACTCTTTAGTTCGGCCTTACCCCGTCCATTAGTTGACGCAATAATTCTACGACTTATCTATAAAACAAAGATGCTTCACAACCCCGATAAAACCGTAGTTATAATGGACGGCGCAAGGGAACTACCAATCAACGGCGTACATCGAACCGATAATGCGCCCACTTTGGGCATCCTTGCGATGTACGGATTGCAGCCAGATACAGTCATACTATCGGCGGACAACCTAGTCTTGGGGCTTACGGCCTATGACATTAAGTGTTATGAACCGTCGGCTGACTGGCTTGAACCTGCTGAGATTACACACGGTCGCCTTAAGAAGCGGCTAGGCTATGACCCACGAGACAGCGGCTTTCTTACTGCCGACATGGATAAGAAAGAGAAGGCTGCTGTAGGACGGGGACGTGGTGCTAGATGGGCAATAGTAGAGGCGGCTCTTAATAAAGAGAATCCTAATTATGTGTTCATGAGTGAGAACATTCACGTCAAGGTGGGTCGACCCGGCTTCAAGAACTTCACAGTCATTCAGGACGTGCCTACGCTGGCCCGCATGATTGAACAGGTGGACGACCTCGGGTGGGACACCGAAACCAATGGCCTCAATTGGGAAACACACCACATTGTAGGTGAGTCCTTCTCGTTTGATGGGAAGCACGGCTTCTATATGCCGATGCGCCATATCATAGAGGGCAGCGTTTATCATAACGTTAATGCCAAGCAGGTGGAGGACATCATCCATCCACTACTTAAGATGCGCGCCCTTCGTGGTGCCAACTTAGGCTTCGACGTATTGATGGCGGCTAAGCACGGCTTAGGTTTCCCACGCAGGCTGTATGATGTTCAGGGCTACGGCTATATGCTTGGCCTCCATGTTCCCAACCCAAAGGAACTGGGACTTAAGGCGCTGAGCCGCAGTCAGTTGAGCGACGTGATGGAAGAATTCAAGACGGTGACGGCGGGTGCTGACACGTTTGACATGGTACCCATTGATAGGGGTGCCCCATACGCCGCCGATGATGCTGTTAAATCTTATAGGCTTATCGACGTGATGGGTGCTAAGTTGGCGCCCACCCAATTAAAGCGCTATGAGGCCATCTATATGAACCTATTGTATACTTGTATTCGTATGAGTTACAACGGCATGTACCTAGACCTTACACAATTACAACCCCTCCTTAACACCCTGCAATTCGAGGCCGACCTATCTGAGTCGCACATCTATGCCTATGCAGGGCACAAGTTCAACATCAATGCGCCCGCTCAGGTGCAGCATGTCCTGTTCAACGAACTTAAACTACCACCTACACCATTAACTGCAAGCGGCAAGCCCTCAACCGGGGCCGAGCATCTTGAAAGAATCTCGCACCTTCACCCAATCATTGAAGAAATCATTACATACAAGGGACTGATGAAGTTAATTGGCACCTACCTTGAAGGCTATCAAGAGCACATCAAGGGTGACGGGCGCATTCATTCGTCGCTCAACCCGTTCAAGGTTATTACAGGGCGACTAAGTTCGACCAACCCCAACCTCATGAACATTCCAGTTCGTGGCGAGAAGGGTCGGCTTGTTCGCCAATTGTTTACAGCACAGGGTAACAGAATGTTGTTGTCGTGTGATGCAAGCCAGTTGGAGTATCGTGTGCTGGCCCACTATACGGGCAACCCCGCACTCATCGCCACCTTCAATGACCCCAACCGGGACATTCATACTACTACAGCATCCATCATCTTCTCCAAGCCGGAGAGTGAGATTACACGAGACGAACGAGACATTGCAAAGACCGCCTTCTATGCCATTCTCTATGGTGCCTCGGCCATGCGTATTGGACGAACCCTTAACATTAGGGTAAGTGAGGCGCAGGTAGTGCTTAACAAAATCAAGGAAAACATTCCTGAGATTGATGCGCTACGTAAGATGGTACTAGAGAAGGCACGGCGTGATGGATACGTGGAATCCTATCTTGGGCACCGCTCATACATCTATGGTCTGTATTCTAGGAACAGCGGCGAGCGTGAGTCAGCCGAACGTGCTGCCTTCGACGCGCTCTTTCAGGGTACAGGTAGTGGCGACATTACGGCGCTGGCCACCATTCGCGTACAGCAGTTGCTCGACGATATGGGCTTCGACGAACTAGAGCCCGAAGTGTTCTTGGTTCAGCAGATTCACGATGAGTTACTATTAGAGGGGCCACAAGAATTACTAGAGCAAATCGGCCCCGAGGTTGTACGCATCTTTGAAGAGACGGTACAATTGCACGTACCGATTGTAAGTAAGTTTGGTATAGGCAAGCGGTGGGGCGACATCCACTAAGGCGGCTCGCGGTTATCCCTTCTCCCCGAAGGGGAGGGGGCTGGCCGTCCCTTCCTGTTGGCAGGGCGACGCTCCACGGTTCGTATTTGAAAGGATATGATAATGGCTAAGATTTTTAAGGCTAGTAATTGGCGTGACGAAGAGGTTATTGTAGTTCGTGCGACCTACGATAGTGATTACTCTACGAACCGCGACACCTTTACACCAGAGGTTTCCATTGCTATTGAAGGTAAGTCCGCTTCGCTAAATGAAAAGGAAACTCTTACTCTTGTTAGCACTCTGACTAAGGCGATGGAAGAGGCGCGGGTACGGGCAGCCAAGAGGCAGGCTTCGTATGATAAGAGGGTAGAGGCTAAGGCGGCTAAGGTGGCTAAGGCCGATGCCTAAGTTTCTCCTTACGCTAGGTCAGACCCGTACGGCCACACAGGTTATTGAGGCGCGCGATGAAGAGCAGGCTAAGGCGATGGCCGAGAAACTCGTAGCCTTTGGCGATGCCTTCGACGTGGCCGAGGATGCGGATGTAGAGTTTACGACCGACGTGGTGCTGACTAACAAGCATCATGTTGATTATGAGCAGGCCGATGTAGATGATTGGCTCGCCGATGAATGGGTAGAGGATTAAAGGTGAGGACGAATTCAGGTAGGAGAAAGCCCGCAGGCATATGGATTACCTAATAAGGCGTGGTATCCAAACCAACAGGACATTATCCAAGCGGTAGTGGACTGGTACGGAAACAAGAAGCGCTTCTTAATAATCTCTGCACCAACGGGTACAGGTAAATCACTGGTGTCAATAGCCGCTCAACGAATCTTGAAGAAGAAAGTACATACACTCGTTAGTACCATTCGACTGCAAGACCAAATGAAAACTTCATATAAGTATGCACCAGTATTAAAGGGCCGCTCGCACTACAAGTGTCTCATTACCGATGTCACTGTAGATATGGCGCCATGTCAGGTAGGCTTCCAATGTACTCGCAAGTTCGAGTGCGACTACTTCATTGACAGGGATTCGGCCTTTACCTCAGACTATGCAGTATTCAACTACTCGTTATACATGCACCAACTTGAATTCAACAATGCCTTTGAACTACCGGACATACTGGTGTGCGACGAAGCCCACCTTGTCCACACTGAAATAGAAAAGTACATTAGTGCCGAGATAACTGGCCGCGATATTGCTACTGAGAACTGGCGCAGACCGTTCGACGTAACAGTGGAGGGGCTGGCGGATTGGGCACTAACACACCTGCCAGAAGTAGAGCAGACCCTTAAGATAACTAGGGCAAAAGTGTTCGGCGTAACAGGTGGCCCTGCCGGTGATAGCATCAAGGGTAGTGGCCGAGAATACAAGAATGCCATGAGGCGCTACTCGCGTCAACAACGGCTGGCCCGCACACTTAATCTGTTCTATCAGGCAGGGCTTGACACCGAAGAGGGTAAGACGTGGGTGTCCTCGAATACTGGCTACATCTATCAGGTGCGGCCCGTGTTCGTAGACAAGCACACCGACTACCTCTTTGGCAAGATACCCAAGATTGTCCTGATGAGCGCCACCATAAGTAAGGAAGATGTTGATAGACTCGGCATTACCGACTACGACTTCATTGAGGTCGGCAGTAATTATGAGGCAGAGCGCAGGCCAATCTACTATAGACCCGTGGCACCAATGAGTGCGGCCAACGAACCAAAGGTGTTCAACGATTTGATGGATGAGATTGATTCCATCATCGACGGACATAAAGCCTACGGTCACAAGGGCATCATTCATACGGTTAGTTATGATAGGGCCAAGCGCATCTACGCAGGTAGTGAGCACAAGGCCAACATGCTAATCCATACAAAGGACGATAAGGATGATATAATCCGTAAGTTCAAAGAGAGCGACAAGCCCGTGGTCTTACTCTCGCCCTCCATCTTGGAGGGTGAGGACTTTCCGAATGATGAATGTCGCTATGTAATCATTCCTAAGGTGCCATACTTATCACTAGGCGATGAGGTAGTCCGTGAAAGGATTAAGATTGAGCCTGAGTGGTATAGTTGGAAGGCTATTCAAGATGTAATACAGGGAGCCGGGAGGGGGATGAGAAACGAGTCTGACTTTTGCTCTATATACATTCTTGATAGTATGTTTGAACGGATAGCCCGAGAACATTGGGATGAAATTCCACAGTGGTTCAAGGACGCAATTAAATATCTTGATTTGAAAGGATAGTAATGGAAACTCGTGAGATTCAGGTTGGTGCAGGCATCCTCGATGCGAAGAATGTAACCGACCGAACGTACAAGATTTATCAGATTGAGTCGGCTGGCGTTTTCCGCGCCAACAAGTTCGACTACAAGAACCCCGAGAAGATTGCTGAGGACGCAGCGAAGGGGGGTGATGGTACGTTCGAGATTGTGCGCTTTAGCCTTCCTGTTGTTCAGATTTGGCCCGACCGTGGTGCCGGTGAACAGCGTGAACTTGAATTCGACCTCTCCCGCGAGCAGGCCGACGCCGTTAAGGAAGGTCGTACTCCTGCCCTTCACATTGGTACGCCAGTGGGCCGCTTGACCAAGCAGTTCGCAACGGCTGGTATCACTGGTGGGCCGGACTCGGCTGACGTGGCCGGTGAGGTTATCGTCGTGGCTGAGTACACGCAGGAGTTCAATGGCCGCTCGCAGCGTCGCTATGACGTGGTGGCCCACATTGGTGACCGCCTCGCCTTCGACTTGGAGAAGGGTATTGAGATTGCACAGGATGCGGCTGCTAACTCCAAGCAGGTTGCGTCCGCTAGGGCTGCATACTAAGAGAAGCGCAGCGGCAGTAGACGACCCCCTAGTAAGTCTTACTTTACTAGTAAAAGTAGACTGAACGGCTGGACTCTAAAATCCGAGCCGCTTCTCATCGTTGCTGGTTCTGTCACTCGGCTGAGGCTGAAACGTGAGGGCACAATGGGTCGCCGTCTTGGGGACTCCATTGTAGACGTGCTTGCCCCCCAACGTTCGCACGGGCAGGACTTGACATTAACCGGGGGATGTGGTATACTGGAAGCAATGAAAGCACTATCATATTCCTCGTTATCCAAGATGGGTGATTGTGCCCTTAGATTTGACGTTGAACGCAAACTTGCTGAGCGCGAGTCAATGTATTCAGATAAGTCAGTCAGGGGCACAATCATCCACAAGTTCATGGAAGAACTCATTAATGATTCCTTCCTACAGGGCAAGTGGATGGGCGTCACCGACGCTATGGACTTAATGAATGTTCTCTGGAATGAAGGGTTCGACACCGACAACGGCAAGGAAAACATCCTTGAAGTTATCAACTGGAACACGGACTTCCTAGAGAAGAGCATTAAGGATTCAGTCCTACTTGTACCACAAATCTATGAAGAGATTCTTCCATACATAAAGCCTATCGAAGTTGAGGCCTACCGCACCATACCGCTCTTGGTACCGGGCGCTGAGTATACTCACCTTCATGGCTACATCGACGTTATCTGCGAATCAAATTCAATCATCGACTGGAAAACCTCTACCTCTGTACGCCGAGCGGACATGAATGAGTATGACCTACAGGCTACAGTCTATCATGCTATCTCTGGCATGATTCGTTCGAACGTACACTTTGTACAGTTCATCTTTCTTAAGACTATGGCTCCGCGCATTGAGTGGCAGACGACAAAGAGAGATTACCGACACACACGATGGCTTATGGAAAAGTACCTACCCCTAGTAGTAAAACAAATTGACAGCGGCTTCCTCCCACCATCACCGGGTTGGCACTGTGCTAACTGTGGTGTACAGTGTGGGGTGAATCCTAACATTGGAGAGTACCGTGGCTAAGAAGTTCTTGACCCTTATTATTGATTGCTCTGGTTCTATGGGCGGCATTGCTCCCACGATTGACGCGGCAATTAAAGATATGCTGCGCGAAATGCAAAAGGATAAGGCCAACGATTACTGGATTGAAGTGACGCAGTTGGGCTATGGTAGGCCATACGAGTTGACCATGTTTAGTGGTACTCCAACAGAAATTCTTGGTCGTGGCAGGATGCCTCTTGTATTTGGTTCTGGTGGTACGCCACTGTTTGATGGTATCTATGAAACGCTGAACACCGTGGCTGACCCCGTGGGTTTGGGTGCTACGGCAACGTGCGTACTCATTAGCGATGGCGCAGGTTCTGAATATCGTCATACTTGGAAGGAAGCGGCTGAGATTATCAAGGATAAGGTGGCGATCGGATGGCGCTTTGAGTATGCTGCCGTTGACCACTCCGCCACCTACCAGTGTGCCGAGTTGAATAAACTCACGGGCAAGAACGTGTTGGTTGACCTCACTCGATTCGCTAACATTGAGCCATACTTCCAGAAGTTGCCCGCTCGTTTGTAAGAAAGGAATGAATGACAGAATATAAGGAGACAGTATTGTTTGTAGGAGGGGACAGCGTTGGCAAAACCACGGTTCTCTTCGAGATTGCAGAGGCCTACCCTAGTGCAAAGTTCATACTAATCGACTTCGAGAATAAGTGGAACAAAGTTAGAAACCTTTACTTCCCTCATGTAAATAATGTTGAAGTAATCTCTGTACTTAATTGGGACGAAGTTGAAGCAGCCTTTACAAAGGCAAAGAAAGAACTAGGGGCGGGCGACTGGCTCCTTATTGACGGTCTTGATAAGGCGTGGGACATCATTCAGTCCACCTATGACGCCACTAAGCACGGCCAGAATGAGTGGGGCTGGATTAAGGGCAAGCACAATAAGGACTTCCTTGACGTAGCCTGCACTAGAGCGCCATTCAACGTGGCCGCTACTGCCTATGCACAGCCCAACGCCGACTTCAACATTCAACGTGAGTCGGACGCTGCCGTTAAAGAAGAGTTGATGATGTGGAAGCAAATCGGGTTCAGGCCCGGTGGCGAGAAGCGCAACATCAGCCGCTTTGACACGGTGTTGGCGCTTAAGGCACAGTTGATGCCGCGTAAGAACCTCGTTACCACCTTCAAGGACAAGGGCCGACCTTACCTGAATGGTGGCAAGGCTTCCCTGTGGATGGAGTTCCAATTCCCGCTGTGGAAAATCTATGTTGATACCGTAACCGCTGCCGCCGAACGAGGCGAGCGAGTGGCCCCCATTAAGCCAATAGAAACCTCGGGAGAATAAATGCTAACCATCGACACGCGCGAGGATTCTCGTGTTGCCAACCCCGTTAAGAAGTTGTTTGAGGAAGCCGGTATCCCCGTCCAAATTAAAAAGATGGAGTATGGCGACTTCCGATTTGACCTCATCATGGAGGATGGCAGCAAGCGTGTCGTAGTCATTGAGCGCAAGACGCCCGGTGACTTCATTAACTCTACGAATGCCACCATCAAGGAACCGGCTACTAAGATGGCCCGCCAGTTGAACGGCTGTGTGAATGAGACGGGGGCCGACGAGGTTCTCCTACTCATTGACGGGCCGTGGTATCCACTACGGGGTGGGCGCATCAAGACTGGCAAAATGACCTTGCGTGCTTCCGTGGATGGCTTCGCCGGTAAACTGCGAACTATTCAGGGGCACGGCATTCGTATTGAGTTCAATCCCGCTGAGTGGTACCTCGCTAATTACTTGCTGGCCCTCTATAAGTACGAGACGAAATTGGAACACGCCACCCTGTCACTTAGTGCCAAGTCCTTCTCGCTCCCTTCTAAGGAGGAAGCAAAGTGGACGGTGCTAATGGGCATCAAGGGCGTTGGCCCCATCATGGCGCGTGAACTTATGAATGAGTTTGGTAGCGTGCAGGCCATAGCGAATGCAAATGCTAAGGAACTAAGCGAAAGGGTGAAGGGCGTTGGTCTTAAAACTGCGGAACAAATCCTCTGGTACCTCCAATAAAAAGGAGAACGAAGTGAAATCCCTCTATAACGTTCACATGGTTTATCAGTCGTATACGATTCCTTCTATGTATATGAAAAAAGTTCATGGAATCAACTATTGTCTTATCGTATCAGAATTTACAGAAGATAGATTTAATACGAGAGAAGAAGCCTTTAACTGTATGCTGGAACGAAGCGAGAAAAGTAAAGGCGTAATGTTTGTAATAGTGGATAACTATGATAGGATTGTTGCTTCACATGGAAACACTAATAGTCTCAGACGAGACGAGCCAGCGGTGGTTGCTGATACCAACCGACCCGCTACATCAATTCCTAATGAAACAAAAGTTACCATCCGTACCCTTAGTGGTACCCCGTATCTATTTCTTGAAGGACGCCAAGTTTGCGCCCTCGATGAGCAACAGGCCCGCCTACTTCTTTCCGCCTTTATCGACAATAGCAATGCAGGACGACAAACTAACTGAACTTATCCAAGAGGAATTGTATCGGCTGCTAGGAGAAAAGGTAAATGACTTCTATAATTCCCTCAAACCTCCTAGTGCTGGAACAGTCTTTCCTGTACAAGAGGCCGGGGTCGAAAGACATTCCGACGCTTGAATACTTTGAAAACAACGACGAGATTAAAGTAAACCTAATTGGCGTCAAGAACTTTATTTACTTTTCTGTCGGGGCCGTAGCCTTTACAGTGTACTTGGCCGATACCTTCGAGGTATACGGCGGCATCCGTGAAGTGGCCCTCGACGTTGAACCGATGGAGCAACAGGGACTACGCAGGTTCCTTCCCTACTTTAAAGAAAAGATTATTGAAACACGCTCACCTTTTGTTATTATCTTCGGTCATGGAATGAATGGCTTCATCGAGACTAAGATTCTCTCCTTCCACGAAATGGAAGAAGAGGCGCTCGATGAATACAAGCGGGTTTCAGATGGCATCAAGCGCGGCGACCTATCAGTATTGGTACCGTTCGACGGCTATGAGCCAATCTTGGGACTAGAAGAGGGGATTAAATTACTGACTTCACATACAAGTTCAGCGGGTACGACCCAAATAACGCCAAACTAGTACGGGAACTTAAGAAGTTTGAGTTGCTGACTGACTATGTTATCGGCGAGTTTGGTCTTGAACCGGGCTGGCGCGTGCGTCTGGTTGTTTGCGACGATAGAGATATGCCGGTACAGGGTGCCGAGGCCACAATCACGTGGCCCCCACACTACCGCGATGCAATGATTACTACACTACCACACCACGTATTGAATAGAACTGAGTGGGTTAACACACTTATCCACGAGATTGTACATATGCTAACGGCCACCACAAAGGACTATCTAGTGGAGGTATCGTCGCCCAAGCACCTACTAGAGATAGGCATGGACGGCTATGAGACAGACGTAAGTATCCTCGGCAATATTGTTGCCTCAATTTTCCTTGATGCACACCACGAAACTATTGACAAGTGGCTGAAATAGTAGTATAATAAGAAGGTTCAATTAAATGTAGTTGAGAACGGCCCCGTCCCTCCGAGGGTGGGGTCTTTCTTTATCTCCTTTCGGGGAAGATTGGTGGAGGTGTATGGTTTGTGTTCAAGTTAGACGAAGGGTTTGTCAATAGTTACCGAGAGCGTCCTGTCCAGTTTGGGTGGAACGGTCTAGGCGAGGTAGTATTCTATCGCACCTATAGTCGGGACGACAACCCGAATGTCGAGGGCATGGAAACATGGACTGATGTTTGCGAGCGCGTAATTAATGGCATGTTCTTTATCCAACAGCGACACATACCAGAGCGCCAGTGGGATGCGGACAAGGCTCAGGAGAGTGCGCGAGAAGCCTACGACATGATGTGGAATATGAAGTGGAGTCCACCCGGTCGCGGCCTCATGCAGATGGGTACTCCCTTCATCCTAGAAAGAAATGTAGTTACAGCCCTGCAAAATTGTGGCTTCATTTCCTCAGCCTATCTAGATGAGGAGAAGGGCGACTTCTTCCGCTGGGTAATGGAACGCTTAATGGAAGGAGTAGGAATTGGCTTTGACACTAAGGGAGCGAATCTTTCAATCAGCCTACACAACCCAGTGGAATCCCGAAAGCGAACAATTGTTATCGGGGACAGTCGAGAAGAGTGGGCCGCTTCCGTTGAAAGCCTCATCAACTCCTATTTCTACCCCAACACAGGGAGAATTGAATTTGACTACTCGCAAATTAGACCCAAGGGTGAGAGAATTCGTGGCTTTGGTGGTGTCGCAAGTGGGCCGGGGCCGCTCCAAAAACTCCATGAACAAATCCGAAGCATCTGTGATATACATGCACGGACAGGGATTAAAGTATCATCGAGATTCATCACGGATATATGCAACCTCATTGGAACCTGTGTCATCGCAGGCAATGTTAGACGAAGCGCGGAGATTGCATTCGGCTATCCTACAGATGAGGAGTTCGTCAACCTCAAAGACTACAGCAGACCATCTAATGTCTCACGTAAAGACTGGGGATGGGTATCTAATAACAGTATCTATGCCTATCGAGGAATGAACTATTCCTACTACGCCGAGCGCACTTGGGAAGCCGGTGAGCCGGGCTATGCGTGGATGGAAAACGTCCACAACTATGGCCGCATGAATGGCGTGGTGGCTGTTGAAAACGATGCCGCCGTTGGGTTTAATCCCTGTGGCGAGCAGCCTCTCGAACATCGTGAACTTTGTACACTAGTGGAAATCTATCTACCGCATATAAACAGTAAAGAAGAATTGCGACGCGCAGTTAAGTACGCTTATATGTATGGTAAGACCGTGGCCCTAGTTAATGACCTAGTTCCCGACGCAAAAAGCCGTAGTGTGATGCAGAAGAATAGGCGTATCGGCCTCTCCTTTACAGGTATCACACAGTTTATAGGGAAGCACGACTACTCAACCTACCTAGATTGGATTGAGAGCGCCTACCTATGGTCAGGGGAATATGATGAGATTTATTCTAGGTGGTTTGGCATCCCTCGTTCTATTCGCAGGACTAGTGTTAAGCCTTCGGGAACTGTTTCACTTGTGGCGGGCGTCACCCCCGGCATACACTACAATGTCGAGAGTCGCTTTCATATACGACGAGTTACTCTGGCGAACGAACACCCTCTTGTTGAGAGTCTCGCAGCCAGTGGTTACCACGTTGAGCCAAGTGTCACTGACCCTTCCTCGGTGGTTGTAGCCTTCCCTGTTGATGCCGGTGAGGGTGTAGTAAGTGAGCGGGACGTAACGCCCGAGCAGCAACTACAACTGGCGGCTGATACGGCAAGGGTGGGCATTGATAACGCCATCAGTATTACTGTTAAGTTTGATAAAGAGAAGCACACTCCAAAGGACATTGAGGGTTGGCTAGAGTGGAGCGAGTCGCGTCTAAAGGGCGTGTCCTTCCTTCCACTAGGTGGCGAGAGCGGCTACGAACAGAAGCCGTATGAGTCTATAACCGAGGCCACCTTCCATGAAATGAGTTCGAGGATAACGCGACTCACCATTGATACAGCACAAGACCTACACGAGATGGAAGATAAATACTGCGATGGGGAAGCCTGTGAAATCCCCGGAATAGAGGAATAAGGATGGAATTTATGATTGGTACCATTGTTGGCGGCATCGGCGGTTTTATCCTGCGCGCCGCCACAGTAAAGCACGACCACACGGCGCTGCTTATGAAGGCCGAGACGCATCCACGCAGGCCACGCGAGTCTCTTAAGGACTGGGCCGTACGTATTAGCGAGGGATTCTAATAGGGGAGGGAGGGGAGGGGTAACCTTCCTCTTCCTCTTCTTCATTTGGAGGACAATGAGAGAGTTACCTGACCCTAAAGAGTTGAACAAGGAACGTGATGCTGCTGGCATTATCGTCTTGCCACCTGAGGGTTGGTATTGTCTTTATTGTCCAACCGAACTAGACGAATACCTCGGCACTGTCGAATGGATAGATGGCCCCGATGGATTACCATTTGGCCGCTGTCGTTTGTGTGGTCAGAAGTATGTGTTATTGGAGTTATAAATGGACACTTCCGAACCAATTACCGTAACCTTGATAATTATCGGCATCTTATTCATTGGAACTGCCTTTGGAATTATTGGCGGTATGTTATTGATGGCCTACCCATTACAAGTTATAGGTGTTGTTGGTCTTTTTATGATTGTAGCAAGTCGGATGCTGGCATCTCACGTAGATTGGTAAACAGACTAAGGAGTTATAATGAATAAGAAGAGAGTCAAAGAACTTGTTGGCGAACTTAAGTACCTTGTGAGTCCAAACAATTCAATTACGTGTGATACCAACCATGCCATCTACATTACTGATGCTGCATGGTTTCACGACCTAGAGGATTTACTTGAAGATTTTGAGGAAGCCATTAGTGAACCTTCAAACAAAAAGAATTCTTGACCACCATCACGAACTGCGTAAAGTAGTTTATAAGAATGTAGACCTTAATTTAATTAGGCCCATGCTGGTTTGTACCCAGTGTGATTATGAAGAGGAAGTGCTATGAGTGACAAGATTCATTTGCTTAACTACCGAAGAACCGGCGCCAACTGTAATAGCAGTTTGAACCGCCCCGGAGTTATCTTGACTTCGGACATTTCTTATGTGACCTGTCACCTGTGTCGGCCCGCACTTCAACGGCGCTACCGACCAGTAGATAGGATGTTTTCTATTGGTTATGACAAACAGGGCACTAAGGTTCTCGTGACTTATCAGCGAGTGGAGACGCCCATCTAATGGCATCAGTCCATGTAGCAAAAACTAAGAATGATATGCGAGTACCAAAGTGCGGTACGGTAGTTTACTACAGTACGGTACTTGTGGACGACCCGGCCCTTTCAGATTGCGCTAACTGTGTACCTGAATATAAGATAAGGGATAAATATAATAAAACACTTCCTGACTATTCTGTTATAGTACACTACGGACGAAGTAAGAGGTGGTCAGGAGGCCACTCACACTATAGGGTAACGTACGAAGAACCAGATGGTTCGGAGTTTGTTGGTTACTTCGATAAGGATGGACACCTATGCGGCTGTACGTAGATTGTGATATGACCCTTGTACTATGGACAGACGTGGCCGAGGATGGTACGCTACTTACCCATCCGTGGGAAGGGGCTGAACATTATAAGCCGAATACTGAACTGATGAAGGCCATCACCAAGTTTCTTGAAATGTATCCCACCACTGGCCTAACCGTATGGAGTGGCGGCGGCATGACCTATGCCCGCCGATGGGCTGAGAAGTTTGAACTGCCAGCCGATGCTGTCATGGCTAAGGACATTCATGTTCCCTCTAGCGGTGATATTTGCATCGACGATCAGGAACTTAAGGTTCAGGGCAGGCTCGTTACGCCCGAACAGTTTATCGAAATGGTAAACTCATACGAGCAGCGGAACAAGATTTACATGCGAGCCAGAGCCGATGATACACATGGGCTGGCGCTAGAGAAGGGTATCTATTAATGATGCTTAAGGTTATGGTGGCCGGACTCATTGAAGCCGAAGAGATTGGTGAGACAGATAAGTCTATCGAAGAGGTTGAGCAGGAAGCCCTTGAAGGGTTTATGCGTTCTCTGTCAATGAACTACGGCAATGAAGAGGGTGTAACTATTTCTGGTTCGGTGGTCGTCGAGCGGGTCTAAGTTGGATTAATTAACAAGTAGATTAGAGAAGGGTATCTATTAATGAAGGTTATTGTGAAGAGTGCGTTCCTGTTTGAGACTGAGCACGAACTGCTGGACATTGGCGAGTTGTCCCGTGAAGAGGTCGAAGAAAACCTGCGCTCGAACATGCAGGTGCTGGCCACCGAGATTGAAACCGTTCTTAGGGAGACGATGGACGAAGCCCGTGAAGTCGCTCCCGAGATTATGGGCGAGGGCAAGGTTACTACGTCGGGTTCGTCCACCTTCGAGTGGCTGGACTAGATTGGAAGCGCCGACGAAGAACCAAATCATGCTGGACATTGAGACTCTAGGCACGGAAGTCGGCGCTCCCATTCTTTCTATTGGGGCCGTACGATTTAGCCTTACTGATGTCCCACCGCTATTTAAGCCGGACATCAAGGTCGCTAAGAAACTAGACCCCGATGCTTTTTATAGGCGGGTCACTCTTAAATCCAACATGGCCGCCGGTCTTACTGAAGTTACTCAGGGCAGCGTGGACTTCTGGCTACAGCAGGCCGATGATGTGCGGCTGGAACTGTTGGAGGCAAGGGTGCCGATTAGAGAGGCACTTGGTGACCTGTGGAAGTGGATTGACATGGAAGATTACAACGGCATCTGGGCACACGGCACTACCTTTGACTTCCCTATCCTAGCCCGTGGATTTATTGCGGTGTATGACCGCACCCCGTGGCGCTATAAGGCTATCCGCGACACCCGCACCCTGTTCTCGATTGCCTATCCCGATGAGGCGCTGCCCGAGACTTATAGCGGACTGAACCACAATGCTCTCTTCGACGCCTTTAAGCAGGCCAAGCAGGTACAGAGTTGTTACGAGAGGATTAACAAATGGCGAATGACCCCGCCTTCGACTTAACTGTCCTTCATCAGCGTATCGGCCTCTGCACCGATTGTAGTCTGTACATGAATCGGGCCTTTGCCGTACCGGGTGAGGGGCCAGTTAACGCAGACATTATGATTATTGGCGAGGCACCGGGCGCTCAAGAGAACTCAAGTGGTCGGCCTTTCTATGGACGGTCGGGCACCCTGCTTAATGAGATGCTATCTACTGCTGGCATTTCACGGGCCGACACCTACGTAACTAATATGATTAAGTGTTGGCCGGGTGAGGGTAATCCCAACCCGCCACAGTTTGCGCTTGATGCCTGTGATGAGTGGCTCAACGTCCAGTTAAACCTAATTAAGCCTAAGGGTATTATTACCTTAGGCAAGTTTAGTACATCTAAGTTTATTCCTATGGATGGCATGACTATGGGACGAATTCAGGGTGCAGTACGTAAAGCCTACTGGAACGAAACAGACCCGGTGTTCATCATGCCCCTATATCATCCAGCCTATCTACTTCGCAACGGGGCAGAGAAGCCAATCACTCAGGGCCACCTGAATAAGTTTAAGGAGTTAATTTATGACTAGCGAGTACAGTGAGAAGTTGATTAATGGCATTGATACGATCAGTGACCTCATTACTGACATGACCAAAGACGCCGACAAGAAGGACTATACGGCACAGTTGTCTCTTCTCATCGCTAAGAATGTTCCAAGCATTGCTCGTGCCATTACCACTATGGATAAGGTACAAGCAATGATGGCGAGCGCAGAGGCCATTCGTATTATTGTTGCGGATAATCCCGAGGCGAAGCCTATCTTCCATGGTCTTGATTTCGGTAAGACCCTTAGCATCTTTATTACGGCCCACGCCCTGATTGAGTATTACCTCTCGGTACAAAAAGAAGAGGGAGCCGAAGCCCCCTCTCTTTAACTAGACGATGATGTGTGTGGCCGGGTCGCGGCTCAGGGCATTCTGTATTACAGACAGTCCTGCGGCTGCGGCGCTGGCTATGATTGCCAAGCCGAATGGTATATAGCCACCAAGTGCGGCAATCACTAGCGGTATCGCTGTTTGTAGGAACGTCTTAGATGCTCTCACAAACACGTCCGGCCAGTCGGTGCCTATTAGACGGTCAAAGAACCAATCAATCATGTGCATTCTCCCTCCTAGATAACGCCCTTCGGGGTGTATATCTTACCATTGAACATGAACGTGTTGTTTGTCATAGGTACGGGTGTGATATAACTGCGGCCATTCTCCACACGTAGGTAGGAGAAGCCATTCATCCAGTTAGGGAACATCGCATAACCTAGTCCGTCGAGGTCGGCCATCGTGAAGTTCTCTACACCAACGGCAGTACCGTGTATATAACGCTGAGTAACTAGGGCGCCACTGTGACAGTGACCGACGATTACGCTTGTACCAAACCTAGTACGAATTTCCTTTAGGGCCGTAGCGCCGGGCGAAGTGCTGTTACTGCGTGTACCGTGTGTAATAGTTACGTCGCCCAATGTTACTGGCACCATGTAAGGAAATGTAATGATATCTAATTTGTCTAGACCGTATACTTTCTCGAATACTAGTGACTCACCTGCGGCCTCCCGAATCATCGGGTCGCCCATGTTATCTACGTACTGGTTCCACCTGTCCTCGTGATTACCATAAAGCAACAAAATGTCCTTCGAGTAAAACTTGCGCCAGTCCTCAAAGATTGAAAGACCAATAGCCTTTTCCTTCTTCCATTCTTCCAGTGAACCGCGCCGCTTGTCCTTACTGTATCGAGAAATCGAGTAGTTGTCGAAGTGGTCACCAATGTTGATGATTGCTTCAAGGTTCTCGGCCTCATCCTTCAAGAAGAAGTTGAACGCCTTAAGTGCTTCCTTGTTGTGGAACGGTGATTGAAAGTCGCCTACTACCACAGCCCGGAAGTTCCTCGTGTCAAAGGAGACACGCTCTAGTCCACTAAGCCCGAGCGAAATGCCCTCACTCATAGTGGGTGCGGCCTTCAACATTCGCTTACGTCGATGGAGTGTTGCTATCTTAACGCCGGGGAACAGCGACAACATCTCAGAATCCGTTGACGTTTTCATCAACTGGATATCTTCTTCCCTCGTCCACTTTCGGTACATCATGATACAAGTATACCACAAGCGGCGAATAATGTCAAGACCTACGTAGAGAAATCACCACCAGTAATGACAAGTTCATACCGAGTTACCCTACCCTCTATTGAAATTGGTATGAGGGTAGCCTTCATAGGCGTATTCAAGTGTGAATAGTAGTATATGGAGGCTACCACATCCCCAAACTCTTCTATAGTGGGTAGTCGCGGCACCTTAGTAGTTACTTCATCGACGTAATACTGCCACGGGATGCGGCCAGATGGACACTGAGTGGCCTTATCTGCTATCTCGTTATGCTCCCATAGGGTTTTCTTATCGACTCTAGAGAGCGAGAAGCCAGCCTGCTTTGCTATCCACTGACACAACTTGACTGAGGCTTCGCGCTGCTTAACTGTTAGTGGCTCGTTGGCTGGATTAAAGCCGCCCTCGTGCTCGATGCCAATGTAATTCATATTACCAAAGGCGTCAGCGGCGTGCCACAATACAGAGTTGAGAGGATAGTGCTGTTCTACAGTACCATCCTGCATTACGGAGAAGTGCCAAGCGGCCCCTCTATCGGCTCTTACTAGTTCGTGGTGGAGGCCAGCCGAGTAGCCGACAGCAGAATGATTAACGATTCCCTTAACACCGTTGGTGCCGTATCGTTTCTTGTTTGATGGGCCTAGCCACTTACGTGCGCCCGGATACCATAGTTCCATTTATACTCCTATCATGTACCTGTCCAATATCGACCGGAGAATTGTCTCTAGGTGCATATCAGAAATGTATATGTCCTGTTCGCCCAGTTCGTAATACTCATATCCCAGTCCCTGCATAACAAGAGCGCGCTCCAAGTCTCGATACTGGTCTTTGGCCTGATGCCAATAGGTACCTGCAACTTCGAGAAGGATTGGCGGGTCACGTACAAGGATAACAAAGTCCAGCACGAATCCTCCAATTACTGCGCGACCTCCACCCTCGGCTCTCTGAAATATAAACTTGTCCTCACCTATAAGTTCAGTGAGTTTCTTATATACGATACGCTCTGGCAGCGTTGCGCCGGGGTATCGGCTTTTAGGTATAGCCCGCTGTTCTAGTTCGTCGTCGCCCCACGCTATGCTTTCCTTCTTTCTATTACGGGAAATAGGGGCATCTTCTCGCCGTATCATCTTACGAGGACGCTTAGGAAGGCGGGCTATACGGCGCATCTTCCTAATGTTCTTCATTACTGTGCCTCTCTCAGACTTAGTGCAAACTGTGATTCAATGGCGGTGGTTTCGCTCTTACTCTCACGGAACCTGAATGACTCTGTGAACGTAGTAATGTAAACGAAGTAACCCTTCTGTCGAACGGACGTTGAGGCGTGCGGTGTACCATTCCAACGACAGCGCAACTGGTCGCCGTCGATATAGTCACCGTTAGGCTGGCCGCCCATATCTGTCACACTTGCTGTTATAAACTCTAGTGCGTCGAGGTAGAACACGGTAGCAAGAACACCCGAACTTTCTCTTCTCACGAATCTAAAGGTGTAATCATCGGTGGCATCGGCTACAAAGTAAACAGAGTGTCTCGTGAATCTAATAGATTCGGTGCTTTCAATTCCTGATACACGAATAGTGTGGCTTGCTACAACCGTTCCAGCAGAGTTGAGAACCTCAATGTCTACGTAGTTTCCACTCTCAACGAATACATCAGCAGCGGCGTAGACACCGTGGCCTGCTAGTGCGCGATAGGTCGTGCCTACCTTTGCTCCCCATGTACCAGTACCCGCCCCCACTGTAACCTTCTGGCTCAGTGTGCCCGAGGTCTTGTGTTGCGCTGTCATTGCGAAGGTGGCAGTACCAACGGCAGTTATACCGTCGGCAGCCCCGTCACTGTTGGTATCTATTTCAACAGATGGATTGGTTACAAGATTCGTCAAGGATGGCAACTCAGTTCCATCAAAGAGTTGAATAGGTGTGCGCTTGTCGCGTAGACCATAGAGGAAGCGACGAATCTCCTGTGACTCACCATCGTGACGATAGCGGCGCAAGTCGTCGAACTCATCATAGCACTTAACGATAAGGTTCCAACCATAGCGCGATTCAGGGCGTACAACAAAGCGGTGGCCGTAACTCTTTAGTATCGGTGTTGTCGTTGTTGTTCCACTAGAGCGCGTCAGGGTAATGCGGTAACGTATCTTGCGTGCGAAGATAGCCGGGTCAAGTTGTCCATTATCGGGGAAGAATAGTACAGACTCAGGACTCTTGTATACAGTGCCAAGCGTGTACCAGACATCGTAGTCGTTAACTTGGAACTCGACGGTCAGACTGTTGCCGCCGACACTGAGTTGTGTCACATTCATAATGAAATCAAAGAAGGTCTTGTCAATATCAATGAGGTTGGCGTCGAACCACGGTGTGATAATCCAACCGCTGGACACGTAGTTGAGCGTTTCATCGAGCGGGTTGTGAGAGAAGCGTGACTTCTTCTGGCGCTTAAGAACTTCGCCACTAGAATCTGTCCACCATAGGTGAGGATAGGATAGCGTACCCGAAGCCGCGAACTGCTTAGTGAAGAACACTTTCTTAACCCGTGACGTGGAGGTTGTGCGATATACAGTGTGCCAACCAGTACCAGTCCAAAGCATTACGCGCGACGAGGCAACGCCCTCATTATCTACTGTACAGTAGAGGAAGGTGTTGTCGTGGGCAAACGATGTAACATTACCAGCAACGCCACTCTGGAAAGTTGCAGGTAGGTTGGCTACGTTGAAGTCGGCCATCTGCCACTCGTGATTACCACGGTCTGGCCCCATGAACTGAATGGTCGAGCCGTCGTAGCGTCCAATGGTGTAGCCCGCAGAGAAGTAAAGGTTGGCGCCATAAACAATCATGGCCTCGCCGTTCTTATCTGAGACTACGTTAATGAGGTCAATAACTTTAGTAACCTGATAGTTGACATCGTTAACCTTTCGCACCGAGTAGATGCCGTCGTCCTTACCAACCCATAGGGCACCGTCGAAGCCACCCACCATGCCGCGAATTGGATATGACGAGTCACCCACTTCAAGTGGGCCTTGCCAAGTAGCCGTGCTGTCGTTGGTAGGGTCTACTGAATAGTAGAGTTCAAAGATGTTATCAGCGCGCCATAGGGCACCGTCGTAGGCCTCATAGAACTTAGCCGGTACGCCGTTGTCGCTCCATACAGAACCAGTGAAGCGGCGTCCATTATCGGCCTCGCCCTGTGCTACAAACATACTTCCATCATATGGGAATAGTTGTGCGGGCGAACCAGTAGTCGTGCTGATACCACTGGTAACAAGTGTTAGAGTGTCTGTTGTATTGTCGTACAAGTAAAGCGCGTTTGCCGCTGCTGCTGTACCATACACTAGAATGTATAGATTGCCTTCGAAGGCCAGTATAGAAACGGCGTGACCATCTAAGTCGGTGGAGCCGCCAGTGGTCTTAGCGCAGTTAATGTTGTCTGGCATGAGCGTTAACTGATTAGGAATCCAAGTAACAACGCCGCTACTGTCCTTGAAGGTGTAGGGGTCGGTTACTACATCAGCACCGTAGCCGTGGTGATAAGACTGCTGGCCCCATGTGTCACGTTCGGAGAAGTCTGTATGTCGGCGCTCGTTGGTGCCAATAGATACTCGTGGTGTAGACTGTGTGATATCGCTCTTGGTAATAATCGAAGCAAGCATGAGGCCATAGTTATCTAGAACGACATGGTGAGTTATGCCTGCCGCTACTAACGTGTCGGGGCCGTACTTCTTTGCACCATACTTAAAGCCACCATACTTAGCCATTATCTACCTCGGCTCCTAGAGCGAAGTCCCTGTGAAACGTTTGGCGCAGAGAATACCTGTCGCTGTGAGCGCATCCTGTGTTGGCGAACCCATCGCCCCTGTGCTTCTAGAATCTCACGCATGATTGTAACGTGACCGTCAACGTCAGCCGATGGTGCATCAACGATTCTCATACGGCTTAGGTAAGCGATGGCTAGGTCTTTCACGCCCTCAAAGAACACGTCCTTGTCCACTCTGTTAACAAAGGAGACAGCCGTGCCCGTGGTAATAGTGTCCGCCGCTGAACTGAGTTGTGCCCTTACTACTGTAAATGTGTTGGTCGAACGATTAAGCGCCGTGTAGCGCAGCACCTCGTTACCAATCTTACAATAGCCCGTGTCCGGCCAATCAACTAGACTGGTGGAAGATGCTACTAAGATAGAGGTTGTGTCGGCTGTGTGTGAGCCGGACGTTGCGAGGTCGTTAGGGAACGGTACCGGGTGTCGCTTGTACCACACACGAATGGTAGCCCCGCTGTCCTCGTTACCAAGAAAAGTTAACGTACCCTCTACGGATTCGTACCACTTCTCACAGAACTTGACGGGGGCTGACGCTGAGATAATGCCTACCTTCTCAATGTCCTTAACTGGATAGTCATAAACATAATCGAAGGTATTAATTGTAAAGGTCTTGGACGAATCTGTTTCAGTAAACCAAAAGTATTCGCTTAGTATGGCCGTGGCACGACGAATGGCAACATTCAACTCAGAGTCGGTGTACCGCTCGTTGGAGCCTGACTCATTACGAAGTTCAATGGAAATCTCGGTTCGCAAATCTTTGAGTGAATGGTGTCTACTCATTAGGCTCCTCGGCGCTCAGGTGCGGTAAGACGTTTAACGGCTTGCTCCACACCAGCAATGCGACTTTCAAAGTGACTTATCTTGGCGATAAGATTCTGCATAGTTGTTTCCTGTAGGCGAAACCTATCATAGAAGGCCGAGTAATTGATAAGCATCGGATGCTCGCCAAGTTTAGTTAACTCGTGATTGGCTGCCAGTTCCTTGCGGAGAGCCTCTACCTCGGCCAATATGCGGGTGAACTCTCCGCTGAGACGTGCAACCTCCTGACCGTACCAGCCCTTCGGCTTACTAACCTGCTCTGTCATGTTAATTACCGTGCTTTCCCTGAGAGACTAGATACATTGCAGCCTTGCGTAAGGCGGTGCGTTCCTCTGTTGTAAGTGTAGCAAGAGAGCGAGCCACTAGTATAGCGTTAACCACTTGTACTAGTGGTGCTGCAAAAGACGTGAAGCGCGTTACTTCTGCTGCATTGTCTAGTGCTTTTTGTTTTTCGGAGGCCAATCGTTCGGCCTCTCTTGCAGCAAGCCATGCTGCCGATGGTTCTATTAAGAGACGAGTGTTAGCAGTTATCTCCCAACGGCCATCATCGTTAACTTCGTATTCAGGCATTATTCTGCTCCTTCTATAACTATTCGTGTACCGATGGCGAAGTTGATCCCGATGGTGAGTGAAATGGATGAGATTAGGTCGGCGGTGTTGTTCCACTCAGCGACCGTAGACGCGTAGTGGACTACCGCTGGCGGTGTTCCGCCCGGTTCGTCCATCCATGAACCTGACGACACGATCCTTGCTGGCGTCGAAGTCAAAGGCTTAGATATCTCGAACGTGAATAGGAACGGCTCATCTAGTCCGATTGCATAACTCGCTTCGGGATACGGGAAGATGCCTGTTGCGCCGGTAGTTCTCTCCCCCTGCACGGACGTGGAAGATGCCGAGACGGTCTGCTTCGCGTAGTTAGCGCCGGTATCCCCGTTCAAACGGAGTTGCATGTTCTGGCGCGTGGTGTTGATCCCGTATACCGTCACGCGGAACATCCGGTAGGCCGTGTCCACACTTACTGACATACTGGCGGCAGGAGCCGCGAGGACTTCATCGGCTAAAAGTACAAAACCCATTAAGCGTTCATCCCTTCGAGTAAGACAGTCGTTCCAGCGGCGAAGTTGCCCGAGGACGAGACGACGGCGACCGACGTGACCTCATCGGCGGTGTTGTTCCACTCTCCGCCAATGAGGTTCAGTTCTCCGGTGGTGTTGGCGGGGTTTCCTGCCGGGTAGTTGGACTGCCCGATGGTCTGAGCCTTGACGCCAGCGGCGGGCTTAGCGATGAGGGCCGTGAACATGGCAGTCAGACCCTGCGAGGCGTCCCAGCCGTTGCTGTCCGTCAGGCCCACGGAGGTCTGCGACGTGGAACGAGCGCCCGTAATGGTCGTGCTGTTCGCGGCGACCTGCTGGAAGGCGTAGTTCGCCCCCGAGTCGCCGTTGAGCCGGATGCCGATGATGGTATTTATCCCCGACAGCGTCCGGATACCGAACATTGTCACTCGGTAGAAGTCATAGGGCGTGGGCACGTTAATAGATATAGAGGCTGCCGCACTACCAAGAGTTGTTGAACCAATTTCAGTCCATGTCATTAGTCTGGTACTCCTTCTAATACAACCACAGTACCGGCGGCGAAGTTGCCAGCCGAGGCCACGAGGTCGATGCGGCTGATGAGGTCGGCGGTGTTGTTCCAGATGCCAGCGATGTTGAACTTGTTCATGGCTGGCGTGCCCGCGTTGTCGAGCATTACCTGATCCCACAGCACCATTGCTGGCGAGCCTGCCACCTGCTTTGCGATGACGATCTCTAGCGTGGTAGCAAGGCCGGACTCACCATTCCGGTTCCCATTGATGGATGTCTGCCCGGTAGTGCGTGCGCCATCGACGGTCGTCGAGTCACCACGCAGGTACTGTCGGTCGTAGTTCGCGCCCGAGTCACCGTTGATTTGGAGTTGGACAAGGCCGTCAGACCCATCCTTGATCAGGTACGCCGTCACCCGGAACATCTTGTACGTCGTCGGTATAGATGTAAAAGACACACTGGCAGCAGCCGAAGCAAGCGTCGTACTATCAATTACTTCCCAAGCAGCGGCAGGGCCAGCGAGTGCTGAACCTGAGGCTCCTAATAATGCACGGAACGACATACCAAATGTCATTTATCCCATCGCCTGTCCTGCTACAAATCCGTACCATACGGTGCCGCCATCTACTGTAACAAAGGTTAGTATGTCCACAGCATTAGCCATTGTAGTAAGCGTAGGCGCTGTAGCGGCAGGCCAGTCCACCGATGCGGGCCAAGTGGCAAGGTGTGAACCTGTACCATCCTGTCGAAGAATCAATGTGAACGAACCACCGTTACCGTCTGCTGGCGGATTACTGAATGTGAAGGTACAGTTTTCAGACAATGTAATATCGAATACTGTACCTGTAGATAGGTCTAGAGTTTCAGTAGCGCCCGATGTGGCGTTCTCAACAAGAGCCTCAGAGAAACCTGTTAACTTCGGAGCGGTCAATGTCTTGTTACTAAGAGTTTGTGTATCAGACGTTCCAACAACTGTACCGGCTGGCATGGCCCCCGAAGATGTTACAACACCACTTCCATCGCGGTGAAGTATTTCATTTGCATCGCCTAGGACAGTTTTCAAAGACGACAATGCCAAATCTTGAACGGTGTTATCGTCTCCATCAATTGTCTTATTAGTTAGTGTCTGAATATCTGTGGTTCCAACTACAGCGCCGGTCGTGCCGTGTGTGGACGTGTCGGCAATGTGGTCAGAGAGCGCGGTACTATCTTCTAGGGCGTTAATGCGATAGTCGTGACTAGTTGCAACAGCCGAATCAGTAATACCAACCTTAGTTTCAAGTGCCTTGATAGCCGCATTCTGATTATTCTGATGCTCGGCCAGCACATCGTCGCCAGTAGGCCCATCCTCTAATGTTTCATCCAGTGTTGTATTGTCGTCTATCGCGGTAGGATAGTTGGTTGTACCAGCCATTAAAAGATTGCACCTCCTACAAGACTTATAGCCGTGCCGATTGCCGCACTAAGGGCCATCATTGCCACGCCACCTACAATGTAGAGTTTAACTTCGATGGTCTTTAGTCGCCCGCGCAGACCGCCATCGTCGCCTGCGCCATATATCTCATGGCGAAACGCCCCAAGTTCTTTTAAAACTTCGGTACGCTCCGCGCTGGATTGAGTCATGAAGGCGTCCATCCTGCCGACAAATTGATAAAAGTCCTTCTCAAATTGTTCAACCATTTTATCCTCTTGCATAAGCGTATACCGCAAATGTAAAGGTCTGGTCTGCATTTTCTCCGCCTGTTAGCGTTACACCGCTCCATGCCGATGCGCCTGCAAGAGTATCTGTGGTGGCTATCGCGTTACCCGCCTCGCCAGCAACAGAAGCCGTTGCGTCCAAAGTGTCACCATCGCCAACTGCTGCCGTAACATCGGGGTGAGCCGTTGTGCCAGTAGAATAGAGGGTTCCTTCGCCAGCATCGCCATTGATAGCCGCAATCAAGTTGTCTATAGAATCCGTGGCGAGGTCACCAATAAGTACCTCGAACGGAACGGTCGGGCCGGTCGAAAGTGCCGTCTTGAAAGTGTAGACTGTTTCACCAATTGTAACCGTGTTAGTGTTTGCCGCATTCTGTGTAAGTTCAAGTGTGCCAGTAGCCGCCGTAAGCGCCTCACTGACAACTACCCACTTAATTCTGAATGCGTCTCCAATAAGAACTTTGCGTACTGTGCCAGCAGAAAGTGTTCCATCTGTTACGGCACGTTCGTCGGAAGCCACGGGGTCGGCATAAACATCGGCGACAAGTGTAGCAGCCGAGCCGGTACCAGTCTGTTGTGTGAATGCTACTACATCGTCCCAATCGCCATTAGCCAATTTACGCTGTATGTAGACATTAAGTGTGTCTGTCACGTCAGTATCTAGAGCGGTTACATCTAGAACAAAGGTGAAGTGCTTAGCCCAATACCAACCGACATTGGCCGCTGTTTCGCCGCTTGCTGTCCTTGCAGCCGATGCAAGAACCTCTACGCTATTACGGTAGGGTACGGCATTTAAGTTATGAGAGTCGGGTGCTCCGCCCATTTATACCTCCATCATATAAGAAGGGGGTGGAGTTGCCCCCACCCCCTCTTCAATTAAGCCTTGTACTCTACCAGTAGATTTACATCAGCCGCTTCGGAAGCATCGCCAACTGTACACTGTATTACGAACTCGTCTCCCATATCGAAAGCCAAGCCGTTCACAGCCGCCACAGCCGCATGTCCCGCCTTAGTTGCCTTTGTTATTGTTACTGTTGTACTGGTTCCCTTAGTTAGATTGATAAGTTGTAATACTGTGTCGTCGGTAGAACCACTCGCCACATCAATGGCCCATGATACTCCTGTTACGATGCCCGTTGTAGGCCAGTAAACACCCTCACCGGCTACTATAGAAAGCAGCCATGCCTGTGTTGCTACGGGGATTGTGGTGTAGGAAGCCGCTGTAACTCTAGCACGAACATAGTAATTCGTCTGAGAGTTAACTGCCACCGTTGCCCAATCTGTAGGAACATCCCACGTAATGAAGTATGTAGAAGTTCCTGCCGTGAATCCCGTAGAGTCGTCTTGAAGATTATGTGCGGTCGCTAGGTTAACCCAAGTGCGGCCGTTGTAATATTCAAATACAACTGTATCACCAACACCGGCTGTCGAAAGTGTAATCTTAATACCAGCAAACTTGGATGCTCCACCGAAGTAGAACGCATCGTTCACCGCCTCGGTAGCAGGCAAGAGTGTTACGTCCGCAGCACCAACATCATTGATGTCAGTGGTTTCTGCGGCGAACACGCCACCATCATCCGAAGCCGCATAAGTTACGGCAGCCAATGTCAACTTACCGAAAACAACACCATCGGCGGACTCACCTTCGCGTGCATCAACGTCGCCGCTGAGGAACACAGGCAGCACTTCACGTCGATAATCATCAATCTTAGGGAAGTGGTTGCCAAAGAAACGCTGTACGGATTCGATAGCGTTACCCATTATTCATCCTCCCCCAAATTATGAAAGACTTGTGCCTAGACCGTAAATCCAGCCGTGGGCCGTTGTTGCGTTACGTACTTCCATCGTGTACTCACCAGTGATAGCAGCCTTCTTACGGTCGCCGTCAACAGGGATTGGAGTTACGAAGAATGCACGAGAGTTGCCGTTACCAGATAGAGGGCCGATACCAATGTAGTCGGTGGTAAGAATTACCAAGTCGTCTGGATTCATGCTACGGCTAAGAACAATGTCAATAGCACCGAAGTCACTCTCGTACTGGTTCACGATAACACCCACGGAATTCTCATCGCGTGTGGTGCGAACGTAAGGGGCAGCCCAAGAAGAGATACGTCGCTGCTGTCGAGCGCCTACCATAATCATGTTAGGCTTTCCACCAAGTTCCCAAATGGACTCTAGGCGGTCAACAAGCATTGCCTCTGTAAGATTGGCACCAGCGGCGTCGTATCTTACTGCGCTAGAGTTGTAGCGAATAAACTCGGCAAGTCCACCCATGCGGCGAACGTCAGCAAGTGTGGCGTTGTTAGCAGGTAGGGAGTTCTTGGTGCCGTAGATAGCAGCCTTCTCCAATCGGATAAGCATTTCTTGGAACTTCTTAGCGAACTCACGGTCGAACTCGTCGGTGATTCCAAACTTCTCTACAGACTCGCTGGTTCCAGATACGCTGATTTCCTCGTGGAAAATCTGAGTGTAGTTGGAAGTGCTGCTGAGGTCGGTAGATAGGAAGCGGTCAGAGAACTCAGCACCATCTACGCGAAGAGTACCGAGGTTGTCCCATCGGTCGCCCGCATCGTGGTTACTATCAGACTCGCCATCCAAAAGAACTACGGTTACAGCATCTGTAGAGATAGAAGCAACAACGTAGTAAGCGTCATTAACCTTAAGATAATCTCCCACCTTTACATAGGAACCTTGTCCCGTTGTAAAGTCAAGTGTAAGACCACCACTGGTGTAGGCACCGGACAGTGTTCCATTCTGTGGAATCAACTGGTCGTTCTGCCATGTATGTGTTGTGTTGAAGCATGGGAATGCTAGAGAATCTGCACCGCCACTAACGCCGCCGTCGATGTTCCATCCTAGCATAGCCAGAAGGGGAATCTCACGAGGGTCGATAGCATCAATGAATTCTGATACATTCAACCTTTCAGTATACGAACCATCGAAGATAGTACGCATACCACTATTTACTGAAACAGCCATTTATCCTCCGTTAAAATATTAACTAGCGGAGGTCATTCTCTTCTTTATAGCGATGATTTCTCCGCGCAGAGCCGCAGCCCTAGCAAGGTTATTGTGTCCGCGTGGCGACCGCTTCGTCTTTTCTAGTTCTTCTTCTAGTTCTTTTAGACGTGCATGAGTATCATCCATGCGCCGAGTAGCGGCGGGTCGTCCATCGCCCCGAGATTCACCCGGAACGCGGCTGTTTTCTTCCTGTTCCCTAGTATCTTCTACTACTGGAACCACCGGCACTACTACCTCTGCGGCACGTCGCCCGGCTTCCTTGTTTCTACTAATTCTGGCAGCGGCAGCCCACACTTGTTGTGAACTCTGAGGATTCTCAGCCCGTATTTCTGCTTCGTTAACTTCGTCCAAGGTTTTCACAGCCTGTTCAATTGCGGAATTGATTTCATCGTGTAGTAATCGTGCAGCCTCTTGTCGTGCGGCATTTGCCGAACGCTCTTCCTGTTCACGGCTCCTACGTTCTTCGAGAACAACCTTCGCACCTTCTGCATCGCCATGTTCAAGGAACTTCTCTTCCAATCTTTCGATTGTCTTATCCTTCTTGGAAATCTCGTTGTCCGCCCACGCCTTGTAGTTAGCGGCCCACTGAGCATATTGCTCTTCGATGGTACGCTTCTCTTCACCGGCCTTGCGAACTAGGTCACCAATGCGGGACTTAAGTTCCTTGTTCTCACTCTGCAAAGTTGCTATCTGAACTTGCTCTGAGGACTGACCATTGCTCGCTTGGAATGAGTCCGTAGACTGTTCCTCCCGAATATCAGTTTCTGTCATAAGTTCCTCCGTTCTATGATAGTATTCCTATCATACTTACAATTATACTACACATTTGTTAACTTGTCAATACCCTTACTACCTAAATTTTGCGAATCTTGGTGGGCTATCGTAGCCCCCGCTGGCAGGATTAGTAAGGGTCTTGGTTCGTGCCGTTACTAGGTCGGCTGTCTTGAACATCAACTTCAATCCACTCAACCATTCTTCGAACGTATTGGCCGAAGCAATAGGGAATGTCTTGTGCATTGCTCTAAGCATTCGCATATGGTTGTTAGTCATACGGTGGTTACTCTTCTGGAAGTATGTTATCACATCCTCTACTAGTGTTGGGTCGCTGAATACCGAGTTGAAGTAACTCATAGCCTCGCTCCACTGAGGTAGTCCACCTGCTCCTGTGTTTGTAGGAGTCGGTACGTTCTTAGGCTTCCAACCTGATGGCAACTTAGGTACTCGACTCTTGGTTCCGGTATCGCGCTTCACAGTACCGCCACCGCCTCCGCTACCCTTACCACTGGTATTAAATACCTGCTGTGTCTGGTAGCCGTAGATGGTGTCGTACATACCTCGTAGACCAATGAGGTACTGGTATGAAGAAACCTTAGGTCGTCCGTCACTGTCCTTATCGCCATCAGTGTACGAGAATAGTGTGAAGGCAACATCGCTATTCTTATCAAACTGCTCAGCGAATACCGGCGCGTTGATTTCGTACACTGACCAGAAGAAGTCTAGAATCTCTTCCTCTTCGGTAATGCCGTTAATTGCAAGCAACTCGAATAGATAGTCAGGCGGCATGTTCTTAGAGTTTGCACCCGAGAAGTGCTTCTCTAAGTAGGCCTTTGTTAACTGACCAGTACGCGAGAGTGCCACGCCAGAACCCAAGTCCGGCAACCTGTAGTTAGAGTTGATACGGTTGGTTGCCATACCATGTGAAGGTACACCACGAACAGGTGGCTTAATTGTACCATCGGCGTTGTATACATTCTCGTCAAAGGCACCGGCTTCCTTGTCAGGATAGAAGTGGTTAACAGCGGCGTCGAACAACTGCCATTGCTTCGTCTCCTTCAAGTAGTTAAGGAACTTAGAAACGCTAGAGTCGTATGAGTGCTCCTTGTTGAAGTATTTACTCCAAGTCTCGAACTGCTCTGAGTCTAGACGAATGTGAATGTCGGCATCGTGCAACTTCTGCAGTTCCTGATTAAACTCATATGCCTCACGGAATTCAGAGAGTTCCTCGGCAGTAGTAATAACTACACCACTTGGAGTAGTGAAGTGTCGTAGTTCGCCCGGTACCCATACGCCGTTCTCGTCCTCGTAACCTGTAAGGTCGCGGATTTGAGCACGCACTTCTGGTGAGTCTGGCTCGCTGCGGAGGGATTCAAGTCGTCCTAGTCCAGCACTGAGGGCACCAATGTTGTCCTCGTACTTAGCCGTAAGGATTGTGTTGAGGTCACCAATGCGCGCCGCATTATCAAGACGTACCTGAATAAGTTCGTCGAGTTCGCTCTGTGTTATATCGGTGTTGTTGCGCCACAAGCCTCCTGTCATTTCATCCAAGAGAGTTGCAATGTCCTTAGGAGTAGGTGGCTTGTAAGCCTTCTCGATACGCGCAAGTGTAGCGGCGAGGTCAGTTGACCTATCGCTCTGGCTCCACGCATTCGTAGCGTTACCGTGTTCGCGCACAGTACGTGCTGCCCACTCATTGATGGCCTTGTCAATGGCCTGCTCAGGTGAGAGCGAACGTGCCATGAACTCGTTGTACAAATCACGGTAGGTTTTTGGCAACTCGGCCAATACCTTTTCCTGATTGTCGAAGAAGGTGTCAACGTCAACTGCGTTAGTGAAAGCGCCGTCCTTCTTCTTGTAGAACTGAGGCATATTAATTGCAGCCTGCGTGTCAAGAATAATGGACGTTACCTGAGACATCACGCGGCCCCTGTTAATCTGACCAACTGTTACGAACTCAGCACCTACGCCGGTTTCCTTGGCAAACTTCTCAACCTCAGCAATGAGGGCATCCTTTGCAGAGCCAGCAGCAATGAGGTCGATGTTCGGAAGGATAGGAGTCTCTTCACCACGGTAACTGCCAAAGGCGTATACCATCGGTACAACCTCTTCCATGTTGTATCGCTCTAGTAGGTCAACCATTTCTGGCTGGCTAATGCGGTACTGGATATCGAAGTTGCGGTCAGAGCGTGGGTCGATACCTGTGTAGGCGTAAACGCCAGCACCAAGAGCCGCAATGCGTGCATCGCGTTCCAACTGCAATCGCGTGTAGGCAGTAGCGGTATCTTCCTCGGAAATGTTAGAGCCAACTGCTGGCAACTTAGCATACTCTTCGTCGAACCAAGCGCTGACCTCGGCCAGTCCACCAAAGAACAATGCCTCTGTCTGAGCAAGTGCGTTAAGGTCGTTTGTTTCCTTACCGTTTCGAAGGTATACAGACACGGCAGGATTGTCCTTGAACCAGTTAGAGATAGCCTTGCTACGCTCTACATCGGTTTCGTAGTTTGCACCAAGAACATCGCGCATGTCCTCCATTGCTGCGAATACAGCCTGCTGGTCGCCGTCACGAAGTGTGAGTCGGTGTCCACCAAGATAGGACGTAGCGTTGGCAACGGTACGGTTTCGAGAAGCGCGCACCATAGTAGAAACGAGGATAGGGTTCATGGCTTGGTCAATACCGAGTTGTGCGCCCAATTGCTGCAAGAGCGGCATGTAGATACCGTCCTTACTCATACGTCCCCACTCATCGAAGGCTTCGATAAGGGCCGCAAGTTCAGGATTCTGCTTAGGGTCAGTACCGCCCTTCTCACCTGCTGCCATAATAGAAGCAGCAAACTCATTGTTAACATCACGGATGTCTCTATCAGACATAATAATCTGAGAGGTCAGGCCGCTTCCAGTCCAAGCCGTCAACTCGGCGCCAAGTTGTGTAATCATTTCAGCCGGTCGAATCAACTGGTCAGGAATCAAACTCAAGTCCTTCTGACCCATCTGTCCGGTAAGGTTCAAGCCCCAACCGAACATAGGGTTCATAGGAATGAAGTCGTCAATGGCGTCATAGCCCTCGCCCAATCCTGTCGCACCCTCGCCCGCACTCTGGTACTGGCCGATGAGGTCGTTGTAGAAGAGTACCGAGCCTACGTTAAGTGAGCCGCCCGAGAAGCCGCTGGTGTCAATACCTGCTGCCTTGAGTGGTAGCGCAAGCGCACCCAAGAGGAAATCAATTGGGAGCGTGTTCTTCATATAGTCGGGCAGTTCCTCGTTAAGAAGTTCGAGGGCCGTCTCGAAGGCCTTGTAGCCCACGTACCAGTGAGGGTTGTCCACTACACGAGTAAACAACTTACCCATAGTACGAGTAGGCCAAATGTGCCACGGGCCGAGCCATCGAAGAATGAAGTCAATGTCGTTAACATTGTTATAGTTGTGTAGTATGAAGTCGGCGCGAGCCTGACCAAGTGCCATACCAAAATCCATAACCTGATTCTTCTCACGGATGAGCGTCTCTACACCACGACGTAGTGTACCGGCTTCCTGTGGAGTCAACTTAGTTAGGTAAGGGCCGACCGGCGCAGCCTCAGAGAAACTTCGCTTGAAGGTATTGTAGGCATCGTCAAGTGAGCGGCGCTGGTCGCCAGAGATAGGCCAACCGCGAAGCCACTGGTAGCGGGCATTCTGTACTAGAGCCTTAGCAACCATGTCTCCCTGTTCCGCCTTTGCTACGAACGGCGCCAACTTACGAGTAGCCTCAACTGGCGACTCAATCTGGTACGAGGCGTAGAAACCACGAGGGTTCTTCTCTAGAGCCATGCGGCCAGTAGCCTTGGCAGTTGCAGTCTGCTTAGGGTCAAGCAAGGCGTCGTAGTGTTCCTTGGCGAGAGCGCGTACTGCCTCTTCAACTTCCTTCTCGGGAGTTCCCTTGCGAATGAAGATTGCAAAGTGTGTACCATAACGAGACTGCTTCTTAACACTAGGCACAATTGAAGCCCACTCGTCGCCCTCTGTGATAACTGCAAAGAAACCCTCAGGTGGGCGCTGGTAGAATACGTGACCCATTACACCCGATGCTGGTAGGTTACCAGTAAGCGAAGGCTCAGGGGCCATGCCGATATTAGCAGGTGCTACATTAACACCCTCAGGAATGTTTGCCACTACTGCGTTCTCATTGAAGTGGGAGACAACCTCAACGCTCTTGTTCCATCCCTTAGGACGGAATGTTGGATAAGGCTGAACACTCTTAGCCCACTCAATTGCTGCTTCATTAGAGGAGTCGAGTTGGCTCTTCCAACGACGAACAATCGCAGGAGGAACCTTAGTCATGTCGGCCAACTCATCAAGGTCAACCTCGCGGGAAATAGAACGAACGAATGGGTGTCCTAGAACACGCGCACCCTCAGCGTTCCATTCGAAAACGGCATTGCGGATTGCGTCATAGGCTTCCTGTCCGGCCTCGGATAGAGACTGTGAACCTTCCCGGCTGCTGGCTCTTTCGTACATCTTCTTGAAGAAGGCCACCGTTGGTGCCTGCTCACTTACAAGTTGTGTAAAGGAGTCTGTAGTGTTCTCACCAATGGTACGTGCAAGCATCTTAGCCTCACGGTCGCCGTCAAGCGGTGCAGCCTGCAGGCCGAGCGAGTCTGTAACAACGTTCATGCGCTCCTTAGATGTACGAGCAAAGCGGTTGAGACGCTCGTTGGCAATCTCAATCAATCGACCAACATCTAGATTGCCCTCTTCTGTTTCTCGCACAATAGCACGGCGCAGTTCAGCCATTGTCTGCTGGCGAGAAAGGTTAAGTGTCTGATGTAGTTTGCGAATATCACCAGCAGCACCAGCAACCTTCTGCTGGCTTACTCTATTAGCAAGTTCGGTAATGTCCTTAACAAACTCTTCGAAGGTTGCACGTAGAGCAGGAGTACCCAATCCTTCACCAAGCGCATTGCGCGGTGTAGATGGGAAGATATCCTTGTCGGCGGATACAGCCTGTCGCAACTTATCGTCTGTAACCTTGATGGACTTCGCATCTTCCATACGGTCGCCGAAGCCACTGTGTCGTCGAACAACAACGGTTCGCGTGTTGCGCTTTCCGGTGTTGGTACGGAACACCTTGTTCTGTAATGTGCCGTTGTCAATAGCACGGTCGATTGCACGACGTACATCGGCAGGACGTGCGCCCTTAAGGTACACCTTCATGAATACCGAGTTTGGATTACCAGTGAGGGCAATGGAAGTGTCGCCAATTTCAGCGAAGGCAAGAATCTTATCGTCAAGATAAGCGTCTACCTGAGCCGGTGTCCATCTATTGTGGTTCACAAACTCGGCCTGATGCTTAGCGATGAAGGCGTCCTTAGCCTTATCAATGTCGGCACGCAACGTCTTGCGCTGCGATTGTGTAGCAGCACGGCGAAGGGTGCTTAGGTTATCCACGGTACGGCGAATAATGATACCGCTATCCTGTCCACCAAACGATGGAAGTTTGCGAGCCTCATCAATGATTTCATTGGCAGCCTTCCAGCCGAGGGCTTCATCCTCTTCGGTGAGCATATCCAAGATTTCCTTGCGGTTAATCTGTGGTGTAGATGGGATAGTTACCATCTCTTCTAGTTGCCTGTTGGTCATTCCCAGTCCCTTTACGTAAGGGAAGTAGGCGTCGCGGTACAACTCAGGGTTGTCGATGTACTTAAGAAGAACCTCGTTGCGCTCGTAGAGTCCACGAATACGCATGGTTGAGTTAGCCGCAATAGACAAAGCAAGGTCTGAGGCTTCCTTAGGTGGAAGGCCAGAACCAAGTGCAGCGGCATAGAGTGTTGAGTGAACTTCTAGTATGTCGCTAACGGCTTCCTTAGGAATACCGAACTGTCGTCCTGCCTCGCCCAAGACCTTAACGGAGTTGAGGTAACTATTCTCAATGGAGTTGGCAATTCCCTTACCAAGAAGATTAGGGTCAAAGGAATCAAGAACATCTTGGAACTCGCCAAGAGCATCCTTGTTAAGATGTGGTACGTGGAAACCTAGTTCCTCTGCAATTCGAGCAGGGTGCTTTGAGGCCACGAAGATAGCAGTACCATCCTCCAACTGGTCAATGTAGTAGAAGAGACTTGCAGTTGAACTGTGCGTGTGGTCAGTAAGCGCGCGGAATAGATTCTCACGGAAGGCTGCGGTGTCTGGCCCACTTGCTGCCAACTTATTAAAGAGGGCTGCTGCCTGTGGGTCTAGTTTGTTGAGCGCCGTCACCATGTTCTCCGGTGTCCACAACTGCTCCATTACTCGAACGGCTTCCTTCTGTGTGATACGCATACGGGTAACAGCCTCGAAGTGGGCCGATGCCTTACGGAAGGTCATGTATGGCAAACCACCAACGAATGGAATACCTCCACCCATAGGGTTCTTTGTGAAGAGCGAAGAGGCCAACGTCTCTCGAAGTTCGTTAATCTCGGCCTGACCCAAACCCTTAGGCGAGAAGCCGTAGGTAAGGGGGTTGATAGAGCCAAAGAGTTCATCATACTTATCAAAATACTTAGGGTGTCCGAATGGTGAGAACAACTGCCACGGCATGATGCCATCCAGTGTAGATACAGTAAAGTTGTTGATAACGTTACGGATAACGAAGCCCGGCGACTCCAACATCATTAGCGAGAGTGCGCCAGCCAACTTGTTCTGAACCTGCATAGCAACGCCAATGTTCTGTGTGGCCTTTCCAGTCTCGTCCAGTTTGTTCCAAGACTTACCAAGAATACGCTGAGACACGGCTTCTGTTACATAAGAGTTAAACTCCGTAATGAAGTGAGCGAAGAACTCATCCTCGGAGCGATAGAGCAAACTCATTCGCTCCTTGAAGATTTCCTGAGCCTTCTTGTAATCTACACGTCCATTCTTTGTGGCAAGGCGTGTTGCTTCAAGACGAATCTTATCGGTCGCCTTCTTGAACTGCTCAGGGTCAGTGATGATAACTACGTCGTCGCGTAGAGTCTTGAAGGCTCCAGTCGCTACCTCGTTTCCAACGAGTTCGGCTGTCTGGAAGAAGCGCTCTGTCTCATACTTATGAGTGTTGTACTTAGCCAAGAAGGGTCGAGCGTTATCAGTTTTGCCTACAGTAGCAAGGTCAGTAATAAACTGCTTAAGGTCAAGGATTAAGTCCTTTCCGCCTGTCTCAATGTTGTATCGAGAAAGCGGAATCTTCCTAAGCATCTGTGAGAATTCATCTGTTACCGAGAAAGCATAGGAAACTACTGAGGCTCTCTGAGAGAACTCTTTGTTTCTTAGAGCCGTACCAGAAAGAATTCTTTCTGTTAGTGTAGCACCCTCGTCCACCTGACTCATAGCCGCGCGTCCAATAGGAAGCGATGCACTGGTGCGCTGCTTGATTACACGACGAATCGGCGCATAAATCTGGAACACGTCAGAGATAGAGTCTCCGGTGTAGATAGCGCGTGGCGTTGTGCGAGGATTAAAGATGTCCTTCTGAACTCGGATTGTATCTTCGGTTGAATCAAGGATGCGGTCAATTTCGGCCAACTCATCTTCGAGCATTCGAATCTTGGTACGATTAAGAGGAATAACAGTATCTTCCGCAAGTCCCGCTACTCTCTGCACACCTAGTCCGCGAGTAGAGCCAGTAGTAATAACTTCGGCTATCTCGTACTCGTTACCAAGCATACTCTCAACCTGCATACGACGCACAGACAACTCGCCAAGAACTTCGGCAAAGTCGTCGTCGGCTCTAGTCAATACCTGACCAGCGCGCAGTCCTTCGATGATGCCGCGTCCCTCTACTTCAAACTGAGGGATACCACGGATAGCACGGAAGGCAGCGTTACCGCCCTTTCGCACAAGTCCACCAAGCGGCATCAACTGCATGTCAAGTCCGAGGGCTGTTCGAGTCACAAGGCTGCGCCAACTAGAGACTTCTTCGATGGCTTCCTCTACGGACTTACCAGCATCAATCAAGTCAACAAACATCTTGATGCCGGGGTTCTCGTACTGATTAGTCCACTGATTGAGTTCGACATTTTCAAAGTCTGCTGCAATATCTTCAATGAGGTTGCGCTGCTCCGGCGAAGTATAAGGTGACTGATAGATTTCAGTTAAGCGAGTGCGATACTTGCCACCGGGCAAGAAGTCAGGATTGGTCTTTTCATTAAAGGTCTTTTGAATGGCTGCCAACTGTCCATTAACATCAAGATGTTCTTCGTTGTTGTCAAGTGAAAGAACACTATCCCAAACCGTTGTTAGTCGTACAGGCTTTGTTGGGTCATTAAGGAAGGACTCTGCATCGTGGTCGTGCCACGCATCTAACAGACCAAAGCCGGAGAACAAGTCACCAGCAAAGTTCATAAGACCCCCAATAACTGGTACCTTGAATCCCTCTCCTACCATATCCTTAATGGCTTCCTCACTGAATCCCATTTCATAAAGGAACTCAGGAGAAATGTTAGAAGTAATCATACCCTTAGGTAGAACTGTAGTCCAGTTACCCTCTCCCACACCGGGAGCCTCTCGTCCCTCAGCGGTGCTGAATAGATACTCGCGGATTCGCGCTTCGTCAATCTGCTGCTGCTTAACTTCGCCCGCATACTTAATACGGTCAAGAGTTTGGTTCTTAGGACTGATAACAAGATACTCAGAGAGCACCTTCATGGTGGCCTCAGTAATGCCCAAGTCGAACCAAGTACGCTCGGCTTCGGTTAGTAGGCCATAGCGGTAGCGTTCCTGAATGCTCATGTCAGAGCGGCGCTGTCTCTCAATAGAGTTGGCCGGTACTGTCAGAGCCGCAAGGAACGTATCAATGGGCATCTTAGAGAGTTCAGGAGTAAGACCACGAAGTGTGGTAATTTCCTCTGTCTGCATAGTCTGGATTACTGGATTTTCAGTAGTAGTGTAGCGTCCATCAATGTGAACATACTGTCCCTTGAACGCCTCAATCTTTTCAGCATCGGTTTCAAGTCCACGAATGGATTGATTGATAGCATCCTTAACAGAGAAGAGCATGAGTGTTCGTTCGCGTACAATCTGACTGGTGGACATTTCCTCCCTATCAAGGAGGCCCGCCACGGCTAGGTCAAAGGTAACTACGGGTATACCTGCGTTGATTGTTTCAAGTACCTTGTCGATGTGCTTACCAAATACCGGAATCTTAGAATACTTCGGAGTAAAGGAAGGCGCTGGACTTTGTTCAGTAACTTCTCTCTTTGATACAACTCCAAGAGATTCATAGAACTCAATGAGATAAGGCGACGCGCTATCCGGTGTAGTAATTACAAAGTCTAGTAGGTTAGCAAAGATTTCTGCGCGGCCCGCATCGCTGGCTACCTTGTTTTGATACTGAGTAACAGACACATCACCAAACTGCTCGGCCTGCTGCAACGCAATACCAAGGAACAGGTTCTGATTCTGCATACCAATCTGCTGCCAAATCTCGTTAGAGAACTGGCGCATGGCTGTACGAGCGGGAGTCTTATCAAGCGCATCGCGAATTTCAATCTTCTCACTAGTAGGAATTGTAGTAGGCTCTCGACCAACAATAGCATCCACGGCCTGTCGCATCGTTTCACCAGCGGCAAAGCGCGAACCAAAGTATGAATCAACATTGCGACGGAATCCAGTCACGGCACGGTCGTAGTCGGCGTCAACCATTTCTGGCTGCGCTAGTCCCTCATAAGTAGAAGTGACAGGCTTAGGAATAACCGGCGCTCGCTCCACAGATTCACGAGCAACAGCCTGACTTTTCTCAATAGAAATACCCCTATCTACTTCACGGAATCTATTCATAGACTCTTGAAGAGAAGGGGGCGGCGCTGGTGGCATAGAAGGCTGAACGTCAGAAGGTTCCTGTTCCGTATACTGTCGAACAGAATCCGCTGCCCGTGTTACGGCACGCTCTACGTTTTCCAGTGGGTTTAAGAAATTTGTCATATGCTCTCCTTACGAGGCTGACCTACTTATTGTAAAACTTCTGCACCCAAGAAGGAAGTGCATTGAAGTCTGCCGGTGTCATGTTACTAGTTGAGTTCACAGGCTTAGTTGGCTCGATAACTGTGGTCGGAGTTATAGGCGGAGCAGGAGTATACGTCGGTTCAGCCGAAGGCTGAGGGGTCGTCGTGCCCTGTGCTGGTGGAGGCGGTGCCGAGGTCGGCGTCGCTCCTTGGAACGTAGGCTGCTGGTAAAACCTCTGAACAAAGTCAGGAAGTTGTGCAAACTGCTCTGGCGTCTGCTTACTTGCGGAACCCGTGGTAGGTACCTTGTATGGAGTAGTTGAGGTTGTAGGAGCAGGCGTCTCGGGTGTAGGCATAGCAGGCGCGTCTGAAACCCAAGGTGTCATATCGCGGTTAACAGGCTCAATATACATTCCGCCAGCACCATTAGGTACTAGACGAAGAATATTGTTGTCCGCCATGTACTGGTAGAAGCGACCCATTGGGGTGTTAGCCATTCTACCGCCATTAAACAACTCTCCACTTAATCCTATGTTCCCAACTTGGTACTCAGGACTAAAAAGCAGTTGCATCTGGTCAGCAAAGGTACTAACATTAGCAATCTGATTCTTGGCAGCCTCTTGTTCATCCCACGAATACGGAATACCCTCATTAATAAAGAACTGCTCAACCCACTTACCAATCGGAGTACCTGCAAAGCCTCCACCACCGGGAGTATTAGTAGCATTTGGCGTATTAGGTAGGGCCGGTGCAGCACTAATAGAGCCGCCGGGATTAAGAACAGGTGTAGTTTGGCCGGGCTTTCCACCGGGAAAGTTTGGCAAACCCACACCAAATGGCTGTTCGCCGGGCTGTCGAGAACTACTTCGCACTACTTGGTCGAGTAGGTACTTAACCCAAGAACGGGCTGGCCCCTCTGGTACTACATTATAGTTGCCTCCATTATCCAGCGCAAGTTGTAGCCACGGCTCTACGCTAGAAGGTACGCCCTCATAAATTGAGCGCTCTTCCGATGCGAGGTCTGGAACTACAACCCACGAGCCACCACTATTGGGGTCGTTAGGGTTGGTTGGAGTAAAGCGAAAGGCGCTTAGGGATGGGCCTACTAGTGGCTGCGTATCGATAAGTTCGTACTCGCCAGTAGCGGGGTCTTTCGCCCACATGATACCAGACTGAATCATCTCTGGTGAAAGGGCTGGAATGTCTCCACCACCGCTTGGGTCTACTTCTTCAAAGTAAGTCAGAGAACTAACTGCACTATCTACGCTACTCTTTACAGCAGGTGGAAGAGTAGTTAAGTCCTTTATAAACTCTTGCGACCGACCAATCTGAACCTGAGGTTCCTCATCCATCAAACCCCACTTACTATAAAGTGGAGAGTTGATGAGGGCCGTCCATACTGCGTTATCAAAACGAATAGGAACAGTGGATACTCCCTGTTCTGTCATAATGTGGAATGTAATAAATCCACCAGTGTTTCCACGAGTATCTGTAGCAGCCGCAGTATTGGTTGAGCCGCTTCCAGTATTCGTCGTTGAACTAGTTGGAGTAGGGTTACCCGGTGATAGCGGTGAATCAATCATGGCTACCATGCCCGTTGCCTCTAGTCCTAAGAAAGACTGAGAAGAGGAAACCGGCCACCGAACCTTGTCAGGAGTTACGCCAAACTTGGCTGCAACCGAGGCAGGGGTATCAAGGGGCTGAATAGTGTATGAAATTAGTGGCATTGTAACTCCTATTGTAACACACTACTCGGGCTTTGTCAACTGCCTGAGTCGCTTTTCTATGCGTGTGCTCAACTTTAAAAACCAGTCGGCACCCAACATTTCAACTATTTGTAACTGCTCCTGTGGCGAGAGTCTAGTATAAGATGACATCAATGTTGTTTCGATTACACTGTTGGCAGGCATGACATCCTGCACAACAGAGTAAACTTCATAGAGTGCCTCACTTACTATCTCATCTAAGAGTTCTGGAAAACTACTGGTAGCCATTGGCCCCCTCTACTGGCAGACTTGTAGGTGCTGGATTGTCCACTACACCAGTTTGCGCGTCAGCCATTGTCTGTCTTAGAAGTTGGTCGGCTGGTAGAGCCGCTTCCTGCATAGGTGCTGGATTCTCTGCGGCCCCACCACGTCCCGGTTCCTGTCTTTGGGCTACTTCGTTCTCGCCCTTCATCTTTTCAAGTTCCTCGTTAATGAGCGCCTGTACTGTGCTTTGCTCATTGATGAGTTGCATACGCTGCTGAATCATCATGCCCATGCTCTCTGGCGAGTTCTTAACACGCTGTTCGAGGATGGTACGCTCCCATGCCTTTACATCTCTAGCACCGAGGAAACGCTTCTGGATAATTGGAGTTGGAATCAACTCTGAGTTCTTGGCCGTAGCAGCCACAGTGATGTTGCGTAGTTCTTCAAGTGGGAATCGGGCACGAAGGATAACCTTTGTCTCGCGGCATCCCTTTGTATCACTACCCTTAAGCGAGAAGTTGAAGGCTTCCTGCGACTCATCTCCTTCAAGACGACCACGTACCTCAATCTTCTCATCCCAACTATAGCGCTGGATTAGGCCAATAATCTTGTGGTTGATATCTTCCCAAGCCAACTGAGCATTCTCGGCAGGCTTAAAGATTTTAATCATAGCACTCTGCTGCTGTGCAATTGTATCGATACCACTCTGGCCCGATACTGTAGCAAATCCTTCTTCTTCAATTTGTCCACGGAAGAATCCAAGCAACTTGTCCATTTCAGGCAGCGAGCCGTTATGCGTTAGATAGTGTGCCGACTCTCCTTCAATAAGGTCAATCATCTTATCTGTAGGGTCAGTTTTTATTGGCGAATCGTTCACACGAACAACCACCAATGTTGGGTCTGCATAGAGGTCAGCAATACGCATCATGCGCGTTGTGAGATACTCAGCCTCGGCCACACTATCTAGTAGACCGTAGTTAATCGATAGCCCATAGTTCTTTGGATTCTTTGAAGTAGTAGAACCACAGAAGAAAATGGTGTACGGTAGCGCGTCGTAGTATTTCATGATAGCGGGACGCATCACATACTGATTGTGTGCAATTACACAGTGAACAATCTGGCGACCTTCCCAACACCAGTAATCGAGAACGTTCACCTTCTTGTCTGGATTAAGTGGTTCGGTGTAATCAAAGAGTTCGTCCTCTTCATAGTTATCCTCGTCCGTCATGTGAAGCACAACGCCCCACTCTTCTTCCACTTCATAGACGTGCATCTGAGAAGCGTGAACAACGGCCTTCCACCTTTCGTGGACGCCACCGGGAATTGGGTAAACTTCCTTAGGCGGGATAGCCTTAACAGATACAGGGAACTCATAGAGCGGACGGTCGCCATCGAACTTCTGCTCATCCTCCCAACTATTACGATTCCATGTAGTACGAACTACGCCCCAACCATAAAGCAACTGGTCAAAGATAGCATCGTGCATAGGGTTGGCACCCCAACGACGAGAGTTAATTTGGATTACACCATGCAGAAGTTTAGATACTTCCTCGCTCTTGCCCCTATTCTTTAGAACTTCAATGATGGGCGCATCACCAGTAAGCATTGTGTGGGCACGCTGAATAGACGAGAATGGAATGTTGAGAGTGACAAGATGCTCGTCGCTGATGTTACTAGAAGCATCGCGTGGCGAGTAGTCGATATCCGAAGTCTGAGCAATCGGGCGGTCGTAGTGGTCACGATAGAACCACTTTTCCTGCCTTTCAAACTCTTCGTTGCGCTCTGCGTAAGCACCTTGCGCCCAAGAGAAATCAGAAATAACACGACTGAGAATTCTCTCATCGCGCTCTTCGTTCTTCTTTATTTCCTCTTCGCCCTTACCGGCGAACACTCCCTCAGCATAAAGTATCTTTCTCATTATTTTCTGTGCCTCGTCCTAAAGTGTCCAGCAACCTTGCTTCTTACTTGATACCCTGCGGCACGAGCCTTGGAGACTCCACCGTGTTCCATTGCCATGACCGCCAGCATCATAGCCGATACCCGGTCGTCGAACTCATCATCCGAATCTGCGCCAGTTCGTCCGTTGCCCTTGCGAACATAGGACTGCGCCTCGAATACAAAGTCCAAATCGTAAACAGTTAGTTGACGTTCTCGTATTTTTACTTGAAGATGTGTTTCCATAATAGGCTTAGTCTTAGAGTTGGAAGGCATACCAACTTTGTTGTCGCCATCTGAGAACTGTCTATCCTTCCTGTATGTGAACACATTGTTATAGTTGTACTGGTTCTTAAGTGCATCATGTACGGCGTAACCGTGGTTGTTTCTTTCAACGATTACTAGAGCATTGTTGTAGAGTTCAGCAAGTTGCGCCACTAGACCGGCAAAGTTGTTAGGGTCGATGCGACCGTGAATAGAAGCCACCTGTTCGTTAGATAGAATATCTAGAATGTAGGCCGCTGAGAAGTCAGAACCTGCATCGCCACCAGCCGGGTCAGAACCCACCACATACTTAGCACCTGTACGGGGCAAATGCCAGACCTTTACTTCGGGCCATTGCTTTACAAGTTCGGCGATTCCGGTATTCTTGGATAGCGCCTCGAACTTCATAGGCTCCTTGCAAACATTGTCGGCAAGGAACTGCAAGCCTTCTAGGTCAAAGATACAACCACCTGTAGTAATAAAGGCTTCCATAGGAGAACGCGGGTATTCTTGGTGGAAGAGTTTCTCATCGCGGTAGCCGCGCTTAGTCTCTTCATACCATACTTCGTCACGTCCCGGTCTTAGATCGTAGGAGAGGAACACAGCCTCGAAGCCATTACCTCCGCGCTCTGCGAACTTCCACTGTTTGTAGTAGAAGTTGCCTAGACCGTTGGCCGTAGACACCCCGATGAACTTACCGCCCGAGTCGATGGTAGGCGAGATAGCCGTCCAGTTTTCCTCAGCGTACTTGTGGAAGGCCCACTCATCTGCGATTACGATAGAGGCTGTCTCAGAACGTCCAGCATCCTTAGTAGCAGGCAACGCAAGAACCCGGCCCCTATGAACTAGTTGACCGGATGAGTTCTTCTTTTCAAGAATCATTTCCTTTTTGTTACCGCCATCGCGTCCATGAACCGGACGTTCGGCGCGCATCCACTCTGGCATATGGTTAAACATAAACTTAATTTTGGCAACCATCTGCTGTGCCTCGTCCTCTCTCTTCGAAAGAATTAGCACGTTGGAGTTGTTAAAAAACATAACACGGTGAAGGGCAAAGATGTCCACACACCACGAGACACCCAACTGTCGGCCCTTAAGAACAATAGTCTTATTGTACTTGTCAAAGGTATCGAACAGTTCGTTCTGAAAATCCCACGCCTCGAACTTGAAGGTACTATAGGTCTGCGGGTCGTTAATGTATATATAGTTTTCAGCGAAATACTTTATATCGTCTTTACACTTAAAGAACTCTAGAGCCTTCTCCATCGGATTCATTTCGTTGTTGTTTTCGTTGTTCGAGTCTGTTGAGGATAACATCGACATCTTGATCACTCACCCCCTTATCTTCTTTGTGTGTGACCTCGATACGCTGCTTGCCTACTGAGGCAATTGACAACATACGCTCGATGGCCCATTGAACAACCTTAATGTCGTTCGAATCCATCATACGTACAATCGAGTCAATAGCCTTAGCAAATCCAAAGGCAGATACCTGAGCGGCCATTTCGATGGGCTGAGTTGTAACAAGCCGATAGACCTCTTTGAATTCAGGGTCTTGCTGCTTCCAACTTCGCATCGTGTTTTCGTTTATATTGCACGCACGAGCCGCTCCAACATCTGTGGAGCCAAACATCTTAGCCACAAGGAAACGCTGCTGGTCGTCACTGAGATTCTCAATAAGACCACCAGCACCAATCAAAGGATTAGTCTGGTAGAGGACTTGTAGTTCCTCGTTCTCTATCTCCTTCGACTGCTGACTCTTCAACTCCATTAGGTTGAGTAGTGGATTGCTTGTCATTCAACTCCTTGAATTTGATAGTTACAAATGCAACTATCTCCTTTAGTGCTTGGTCATGATGTAGGAGTGCCTTACTCATGCCTTCGAGAATCTGGTAGATTTGGTCTACGTCAGCCGTCAGTCTTTCTAACTGTTCACCCGGTGGGAGGATAATCTGGCGGCGGGTGGCGTCTGGCTGTCCTAACAATACTTCTGTCATTTTGTTCCTTTCACTTGACAAAGAAAGTACGATATGGTATAATCATACCACGAAAGGCGGTGTTTGTCAAGTGGATAAGAAAACAATTCACAAGAGAGTTCATATGGATATTACTGTGGATTTGCTGGTGGAAACGCTGGCCCGTCTAACAGGTTCTTCATATCAGGATGCGCTTGAAGCGGCGCTTCTATTTGGCGTGGCCTATATCAACCAGCGAAACAACCTAGAATTGATGAAGTGGGTAGGTGGTATAACACTTCCTACATTGAAAAATGTTGAGGAAATCATAGGATAGGTATTGACAATGAATGAAGAAAGTGGTATAATTAAAAGTACCGACCGAGAGAAGAAGAGATTCAAGAAGCGCTATGGTATGCAAGTACGTGGGCGCTCGATGATTACTACAATTCTCCCGGCCATTGGTAAACGGGCACGCCTCGCTCGTTCAACGGACAGGACATAACTCTTCTAAAGTTATCATAGGGGTTCGATTCCTCTGCGGGGCGCCATGTCGGAGTAGCACAGTGGTACTGCACCGCTCTTGTAAAGCGGCTACCGGGGTTCGATTCCCCGCTTCGGCTCCATGCACGCATAGTCTAACGGTAAGACGGGATTCTCGTAAAATCCAATTCTCGGCCCAATTCCGGGTGCGTGCTCCAATAAATAACACGGGGGTGAATGAATGCCAGTAAAGAAGAAGGCTAAGAAGTTACCACCTTGGATGAAGAAAGACGACGCACCTAAGAAGAAGGGCGGAAAGAAGAAGTAATGAAGTGTCCCCGAGAACATTGTGGTGGGTTCCTTGAATACCAAGCCGGGTATATTGTATACGGGCAGGGCATGGGGCGCATCCACTCGGAGGACAAAATCGTCTGCATAAGTTGTGGGCGACACCGTTATTTGACCGAGCAGGAGGCGACACCCTCCCCGAAGGGGAGAACGGAAGCCCTCCCTGTCGAGGTGCTGGCCCTAGCCCCTCCCGAGGCGGTTCGCAGGGCACGGAGGTTCACGCATGGCAAGCAAGAATACTACAGGCAAGACGACTCGCAAGAAGAATACGAGTCCGACGACCGATAGAAAGACCATCACAGCAGACATTATAGGTAAGGCGCTCATGGAGGCCGCGATAGGCCCACGTAGGCGTAAGAAGTAAGGTTACGGGACGTTGTTCTAATGGTATGAAATCTGCCTTCCATACTTGACAAAACTTCCAAAATATGATATAATTGGAAGTAATGAAGAAAGAAGGCTCTCAATGTGAAGTCGATGGACTAACACACTACCAAAGAAATAAGGAACAATATATCCTTAAGAACAAGGAACTCAGGACGAAAAGACTTGAGTTTGTAAATAGTCTTAAAAATAAGCCCTGTACCGATTGTGGTATAAAATATCCCCCATATGTTATGGAATTTGACCATCTTGGAAATGAAAAGAAATTCAAAGAAATTTCGGTTATGGTACGACAAACCTACAGTGAAGAAAGAATATTAAACGAAATCAAGAAGTGTGAACTTGTCTGTTCTAACTGTCACAGACAACGAACATACGACAGATATCAAGCATCATTGGCGTAACAGAAACGTATCTGCCTTCCAAGCAGAGGTCGCCGGGGCAGCACCGGCATGATGCTCCATGCGGTGTTCGTATAATGGTAATACTAGTGTCTCCAAAACTCTAGACGTGGGTTCGATTCCTACACACCGTGCCAGCAGCATTAATTGAATGGTACAATGCAACGTTGCCAACGTTGACGCGGGAGTCCGATTCTCCCATGCTGCACCATGCCTAGTCTCAATTCGGTAATTGAACCGTAGGTAGGCCGGGCACCATGAGCCTATAGCCAAGCGGCAAGGCAGTAGTCTGCAAAACTACTTTAGGCCAGTTCGACTCTGGCTAGGCTCTCCACGGTGGAGTTAACTTATTGGTACAAGCGACCGGCTGTGACCCGGTAAATGCGGGTTCGATTCCCGTACTCCGCCCCATTGAGGAATAGACTAACGGTAGGTCTTTCGGCTTTGAACCGAAACGGTGTGGGTTCGAATCCTACTTCCTCAACCATGTCCTTATTGTCCCGTGACGTGAGAACAGTAGACTAATGAAGAAATAATCTACTGACGGGCTTCTTCAAGGACACCAACCACGGATAGGTAGCCAAGCGGCTTACGGCACTCGTCTCGAAAACGAGAGAGCATTGATTTGCTCCGTGGGTTCGAATCCCACCCTATCTTCCATGCGAGTTGACGAGGGCACACTCTCGCCACTCTATTCAGTCTCTGGTCAGAAATACAGTCCTCTGCTAAGACAACCAGTATTTAAGGGTACCTGCTGGTCGAGTGGGTGAAGTAAAGTACAGAGATTGAATGAGTTGCTACATAATCAAGGTAGGTATGTCGCACATACGTCCGTTCGAATCGGACTAGCAACTCGCACCACGGTCGCTGAATCAACAGGGTTAAGATGCACGTCTCATAAGCGTGATAAACTGGTTCGAATCCAGTAGCGACTACCATGCTTGTGTACTCCAATTGGCAGAGGGATACGTCTCAAAAACGTAACAGTGTGGGTTCGAATCCCACGACAAGCACCACGTCCGCAAGGACACCATACCAAATAGTAATGATGTGGACTCTGACGCTGTAATGTTCCGCAAGGTAAACATTATAGAGGAACAAGTTCCGGCCTCGCACATGGGGTGGTACCCATGTAAAACCGCTCGACTCTAATAAGGTCGGCCTGCCCACTAGCAAGGGCAAGAGTTCCTGCCAACAGTGACGATATCGGCTTATTGCTTGCCGAGTGAAACGGGGTACAGGAGCGGGCGAGTAACCCCAAATATGGTAGGGGGCAGCCATGCTTTAGACGCAGGCCACGACGGGGATGGTATTCCGTTGTGAGGGAGATGTCAGTACAGGCCAGCAGGGAGACGAGTAATTACGTCGTTACATACCGGGCCTGACAGAATCCGGGCTATTAAGCATCATTGCAGTAATTACAATCGAAAAAGGATTGGGAGAGCCAGCAAACCAGAATCCTTTAAATGGCGGCGTAATGGCCTGCTGTTAGGTTGGCAACAAACTCTTCCCTACTACCTCCGGGTTGGTAGGGCTTCGGGGACTTAGTGCTAGAGGTAACACACTTCTCTTGCAAAGAAGAATCACGGGTTCGATTCCCGTAGTCTCCACCATGCCGGTACAAAGTAGTAGTGTTCTAGATACAAGGGTGCGAGTCCCTGCTACCGGCCCCACGCGGGTATAGCATGACGGTTAATGCCATCGCCTTATATGCGAAAGAGTGGCGGGTTCGAATCCCCCTACCCGTACCATCACAAAGGAGCAAAATGTTTTACTGTTCTAAATGTGACCAACACTTACCAGAAATAAACTTTTTCAAAAAGAAAACAGGAACAAAACAATCTTGGTGCAAATCTTGTAGAAAAAATTACTTCTTCGAACGATACGACCAAAGAAGTAATTTTATTAGGAAATTAAAGGAAGTTCCTTGTACTGATTGTGGAGTACAATACCATTATGCGGTCATGCAGTTTGATCACATTGGAGAAGATAAAGTATTCAACATAAGTAGAGGGATTACCACCAATATAAGTTGGAAAAGAATTCTCTTAGAAATTAGTAAATGTGAGATAGTATGTGCTAATTGTCATGCTATAAGAACATTTAATCGTAGACAAGGACAGGTCGCATAGTGGTCTAGTGCGCTCCTCTGGAAAAGTAGTACCCGAAAGGGTCGGGAGTTCGAATCTCCCCCTGTCCGCCACGGGATGAAGAGTGCTTCTCCGAATTTGCCCGGAGCGTCCCACCATGCAGCCGTGGTGAAATCGGTAGACACGCCAATCTTAAAAATTGGTTCCTAACGGAGTACGGGTTCGAATCCCGTAGGCTGTACCATGCTTAGAAAGGAGCACCAAACTATGCTAGTTCGACTTTGTAAATGTGGTCACCTTTTACACGCAAGAGAGTGTAATTTTTGTGCCTGCGAGATAAGGAATAGAAGTTGAAACTCTATGTAGTTGTTCACTCGCATCTTTCAACGATGCAAAAGGGTATTCAGGCGGCACACGCCGTAGCCGAAATCTTACTCAAAGACAAGAAGGCGCGTAAATGGGCCAAAGAACACAAGACCCTCGTGATTGTAGAGGGTGGTAATACTCAACAAATGTCTAAACTACTATTTCACCTATCGGGTTCTGGCATATCACATGCTCCATTTTTTGAGGACGACCAAACCCTCGATGGTTTACATACAGCCACAGCAGTTTTAATTGATGATACACTTTATGGTAATACCGAGTGGCAAACCGTTCTAGCCATTCTAAGCACAGCCCAACTAGCCCGTTAAGGGCACCTTGGCCCCTTAGTCTAATGGATACGACGCGACGCTTCGAACGTTGTGATGTGGGTTCGATTCCTACAGGGGCTACCATACCGAAAGGTACCAACTATGGGAAACATATTTAATATGTATAATGAGGTTCTATCACGTTACTGCTATGCAGCAGAGTCGGCCCAACATTTACGCGTGGCTGCCGACTTACACAGAAAGTGTGCAAACTTCGAGTGTCAGTGTAAATGTCACGCATCATAATGACGACTATAAGAGAAGAATTAAACACTCTTAAAAGCGGATATTGCTTCCATGCAACTATGTCGGCCGACCCGCGAATTCAGGAGTTCCACAGTAAGTGTGCAAATTTTGATTGCGGCTGTCGGTGTCATAAGAAGAATGCAGGTTAAGTTCATACGGACGAACACTTCTTTGGTAAAGAAGAGGTAATGGGTTCGATTCCCATATCCTGCTCCATGTGAAAGGTCACACCATGCCACGAGAAACCAGCGACGGTTATGTAGTTTGCGACGTTTGTAAACAGAGAGTACACAAAGGACATAACTTTTATCATTTCGTAAACTGTCCTGAAAGTGGAGAAGATTTCAATTGGCTTAACAAATTAGTTAGTAAGGCTTGTACACATCCCGGAAACATTTTTGATTATGTTTCAGAAAACTACAGGACTGCTCACTACTTTTGTAAGAATTTTGATTGTGAATGTAGTTGTCACGAACAGTCCTCGTAGTCCAACGGATACGATGCAACCCTGCGAAGGTTGAGGTTTGGGTTCGATTCCCAACGAGGGCACCACGGGGTAAAGAAAGTCTCCCGAGTGACGCCGGGTACCCCACCACGGAAAGGTTATCCGATTGGCAACGGAACCCGTCTTGAAAACGGACGAGCGTAAGCCTTGCGAGTTCGACTCTCGCCCTTTCCGCCATATTCGAAAGGATACCTATGGAAAACTGCATCTCGTGTCACCTACCTGTTGGGTCGGGCCACACAAAAGATTGTAGAGTAGAAAACTCTCTTAGTCTCACACAAAAGAGTATGCTGAATAAATTAGGCCCCAACACAACTCTTTCAGTATTGTGTGCCCTAGACTACAGAGCCACACGTTCGTGGTTCCACCAACAGTGTAGAAACTTTGATTGTATGTGTTCCTGTCACCCGCCCATATAGTATAGTGGATATTACCTATCTCTCCTAAAGATAGAAGTCAGGTTCGAGTCCTGATATGGGTACCAAAATAAACTTACAAGGGTACTTGACAACTAGTTGTCATTGTGCTATAATTGTAAGACCGAGCCAAGAGATGCGGACTCGGAACCCCCACGGAGGGAAGAGGCAGAGGGTGGGCCGCGATATTGCCAAACAATATCCACACTCTCCCTTCCTTCTATGGCGCATTCGTCTAGCGGTTAGGACGCTACCCTCTCAAGGTAGAAGTCAGGGGTTCGAATCCCCTATGCGTCACCACGGCCTCTCGCGCTTTATACGGGAGGGGCCACCACGGGCTTGCAGCAATCAACATGAGGCAGGCCCACCACGGATTCTTGTCGGAGTGGTTTAACGACCTAGTTTGCTAAACTAGTGGGTGCAAGCCCCGTGAGTTCGAATCTCACAGAGTCCGCCATGTCGCCCGTCTCCAAGGCTGTAGGGGTGCGAATAGCAAATCCCCAAGGGCGGCACCATCAGGGTATAGTGTAGTGGTAACGTATGCCGCTTGGAACGGTAAGACGGGAGTTCGATTCTCCCTACCCTGACCAGTCGATGTGCTGTAATTGGCAAACAGGCTACGCTGAGAACGTAGTGCGCCCACGGCGCGTAGGGGTTCGAGTCCCCTCATTGACACCATGCCAGAATCCGAATCCTCTGGCTCCAAAGTTAGTGGGTCGGGCGAACTCCACGGAATTTGCCTGACCTATCTAAGCCGCCTTAGCACAATAGTAGAGCGCTGGTCTGAAAAACCAGAGGTAGTGGGCGCGATACCCACAGGCGGCACCACGGCCCACCATTTGAAATAGAATGTAGACAGGTCACCATGCACCTATGATGAAACGGCAGACATACTGCGCTTAGAACGCAGCGAACGAAAGTTCATGGGGGTTCGAGTCCCTCTAGGTGTACCATTCCACATTCGTCTAACGGTAAGACGCGACGCTGTTAACGTTGCTATCAGGGTTCGATTCCTTGATGTGGAGCCATAGGAGGGCGGGCCCAACACCGTCCCTCCTGCCAAGCCCCTTTAACATAATGGTAGTGTAGATGTTTTACACACATCCAGCGGCAGTTCGATTCTGTCAAGGGGTACCATCTGATGAATTACAATCAGACCTATTACCAAAACAATAGGGACAAGAGAAAGGCTCAGATATACGAACGGGCCAATCTACTGCGCCAAGTTGTTTTAGCATGGAAAGACAAGCCTTGTAAGGATTGTGGTGTACAATATCACGAAGCCGCTATGCAGTTCGACCATGTAAAAGGTGAAAAGAAATTTAACATTGCTCATTATCACAGAGTCGGACTTGACAAACTGGTGGATGAGTTAATGAAGTGCGAAATAGTATGTGCTAACTGCCACGCTGTTCGTACTTTCAATCGCATGGCCCCATCGTCTATGGATTAGGATAAGAACCTTTCAAGTTCTGGAAACGGGTTTGAGTCCCGTTGGGGCTACCACGCAAGGTTATACAAGCGGACAAAGTAAGCGGTCTGTAAAACCGAGGCTCTAACAGGCTTCGTAGGTTCGAATCCTACACCTTGCACCACGGGTTATTAAGTCAGTGGTAGACTAGCGTGCTCTTACCACGCCCACCAGAGTTCGATTCTCTGATAACCCACCATGCCACACTAGCGCAACGGTTAGAGCATTCGCCTGATACGCGAAAGGTTGACAGTTCGATTCTGTCGTGTGGTACCAATGGCCTTGAAGTGTAACGGTTATGCACACTTCCCTGTCAAGGAAGAGGCAGCGGGTTCAACTCCCGTCAGGGTCGCCATTCGGGATTAGACTAAAGGTAGGTCGAGTGGCTCTGAACCACTTAGTTAGGGTTCGAATCCTTAATCCCGAACCATCTTTCGCTAGTACAACGGTAGTACGCTTACTTAAGGTAAACAAAGTAAGAAGTGGTAGGTTCGATCCCTCCGTGAAGGAACATTCCAGCGTGATGTAAAGGTTGCATAGCGGTCTTTTAAACCGTCTGAGCAGGTTCGATTCCGTGTCGCTGGAACCATCTGTGAGTAGTGTAATTGGCAGCACACCGGCCTCTGTAAAGACGGCAGTGAGGTTCGAATCCTCGAACACAGTCTTGGGCGGTATCTCGTTTACCCATAAGAATATGAGAGATACTCCCCACCATCTGCTAGGAAGTGGTTCGCGTCCCGTTGGGGGACGAGGCGGTTCGAATCCGCGATAGCAGTCTTAGGAGCATCGGGCCGTCATTTGTAGACGGTACCGGCCTCTTACCATCGCGGCTTAGAGAAGTGGTCGTCTCGCTTGTGTCATTAGCAAGAGAACGGTGGTTCGAATCCACCAGCCGCTACCATCGGAGGACGCTCCGACTATTACCGCCACAGTCCCCCACCTCCGGGTTGGGGGACTTTTGTTTTGTAGCCTAAAGGAGAAAAGTAAATGGCTGTTTTTGATTCGAACGTATATGAAGTAAAGTGCAAGACAGAGGGTCACGACTACTTTGTATTTTCCACGCAGCCGCATCTAATGTTCGCCCTGTGTCGGCGCTGCGGGTTGGAAATGGGCGTGGGCCGCTAATGCACTATGATATTGTGGTAACAGGCCTCGTGGCGGGCAAAGGCAGGTACTTGGGTAAGGTTGGCGCACTCATAACGTCTATGGGCCGCGTCAGTGTGGGCCTTACCGACGAACAGCGAGCCGAGTTCGTATTCTTGCCGATTGGCACGGTCATTGAGGTTGAGTGTCAGGAACTGACTAAAACTGGTAAGTTCCGCCGCCCGCGCTTCATTTGCCTTCGGCCCGATAATGAAGATGCGATATACTGTGATTCGGACGATACGGCCTGTGAAACGGTCGATGCTTATGAAGCGAAGAAGGAGGCATTTAATGGAGTATAAGATTACACGCTCAGTAGCCTTCTTCGGCCCCGCAGGTGCTGGCAAGACAACACTGGCCGACGGACTAGCCCGCTTCTATAGTGCACCCGTGCTGTCCTTTGCCGCACCAATTAAGATTCAATACGCCCTAGACAAGAACATTAATATCAATCTACTTCGTAATCCTAATACCAAGAATAAATACCGCCTAGACCTACAAAGATACGGCGACGAACTTCGCGCTGCCAACCCGTCGTTCTTGGTTGACAAACTGTTGGCCGACTTCGACCGGCAATACGGCTTCGGCACCCGTATCTTTTTCGTAGATGATGTGCGCCTACCCGACGAGTATCAGGTGCTTAAAGATCGCGGCTTCCTTATGGTGCGGGTCGAGGGAAACAAATCCACACTGACAGCAGAGCAGCAGGCGCACGGCACCGAGGCCCACTGGATGAAGTTCGTGGCCGACTTCGAGGTACCGTGGATTGCGCCGCTAACAAATTCGTATTGGCATAAGCAATTGTCCATCTATCGCCGCATGGCCCTACTTTATAAGTGGCTCGACCCGGCTGTGGCGCACAACATGGAGCAGGAAAGCAGGAAGCATGACAAATAGACAGAAAATCCTAGCCGACATTGAGGCCGAGCGCCAGCGCCAACTACTTAAGTGGGGCGACCAACACCACACGCCCGCTTGGTGGTTCGTCATTCTAGGCGAGGAAGTAGGCGAGGTCGCCCGCGCCATCTTCGAGTCCGACTGGACAAAGGGCGCCACTAATTACCGCGACGAGTTGGTACAGGTGGCGGCTGTGGCAGTAGCGGCGCTAGAGGACTACGACATTCATTACGGCACAGATAGACCACAACCCCTGTAAAATTTTTACATATCGTTAGTAGACGGTCTATAGTTGGTTGGTTGGTTGTTTGAGTGGGTAGGTGGCGTATTCGGCTGGGTGTTTGCTTGCGTGGTGCCGGGCTTGGTGACTGGTCGGGGCGGAGTCGGTCCTCCCACCTGGCATACGGGCGGGCGAGCGGACACAAAAAGAGGGGAGGGCCATTGCTGACCCTCCCCCGACTAGTGACTAGTCGCCTTTACTTGCGAGTGTTACGGCCGCGCGTCACGGGAGCCGGAGCCGGGACGATACCGGCGGCGGTCAGTGCCTTCATCACTTCAGCGACAACATCGGAGGTGGACACGGGAGCCGGTGCGGGCGGCCGAGCGGTGGACGCGGGTGCCTTACCGATGGCGGTAAGAATCGCCTTAGCGGCCTGACCGCTACCGAAGCGGGAGCCGTGATACGTACCGATGGTAACGGCCTTGCCGTTCACGATGTAAACGTACCGCTTGGCCTCCGTATCGCTTGCGCTCTTGTCATACGTGGCGACAACATCCGCGCTCCCGTCCGCCTTCATGAACCCGACAACCGAGAAACCCTCAGCGGCGGGAACCTTGAACAAAACGCTATCAGTCACTACGAACTCCTAACTACCAGTGAGCCAACACGACTCACCACGACCAATGTAGGCCGCCAGTGCTAAGGAAGTATAAACAAAAACCTACCTAAATCTGCTTGACATAACGCCCGCCATGTACCCGCCCCCGTGCCCGTGCGCGCCCGTTAGTCTACCATAGGTAGATATCTACTCATTATCAGAAGAGATGTATGGCGCCACACTAATCGCGCGTACGAACTATACACAAACACACACAAATAAAGAGGACATCGCTGCCCTCTAATATAACCGACGTGCTAAGGAACTGTTAACATACTATAACTATATAGAGCGATCCTTCTTTAATACATCGAGGCCATACTGCGTAGCATAATAGATATCGAAGTCGACCGACCCATCTAACCACTGAGTGCCACTAGTGCGACGGCGTGTGCGAGCATGAATGACGGCAGCCTCAATAGCACTTTCTTTACTCATCTTCTTCTCTCCCTCTCTTATATATAGAAGCCCCCTCTAGGTGTTAAAGAAATTATAACACCTTTTTGACTACTTGTCAAGTGTTTTGCACCCATTCAATATAAATATTTAGTTAAGATTAAGTAAATATATGTAAGTGCCTAGAGAATAGGCTGCCGCCTATTCTTAAGAGAGTGTGTTTGTTGTAGTGTTGGCCCCCATTCGTTGGAGTTCGCGGACTTTGAGGCCAGACAACGTATATGGTGGGCGGCTGGATAGATAGTTACTATAATGGGCGGCCATACTAGGCGGCCAAGCGGCGAAGGGGCTGGCATGGGTGGCATCTATATACCAATGTGGACTAGTTAACTGAGGGCTATACTACTATGCTATGAGTGTGATTATTTATAGCAGTTTATAGTTATATCTATTTAATAGTTAGCACTTAGCACTATCAAATACCATCATGGGTGGGCATCAGGCGGGGCGCTTGACAGCGGCGGCGGCGGCGTGGTACATTAGTGGTGGCTGGTCACGAGGCCACCAGATAGCCGTCGATAACACCTTAGAGTGACGCACTAAGGGCAATAACCTTATTCAAGGTGCTACTTCCAAAATGAGGGACACGGCACTGGTGATATGGGGAGCGGGCTAACCCAAAATGAGGGAACAACGCCGATATGTCGGGCACTATTTCCGTGCTCCTGATGATGACCTATGGAAAGGGTCGAAACATGATTGAGATGATTCGCGTCGAGATTGATTGCGTCAATGGTGATGGGGTGACCTACTCAGCCCTTGACGGCGACCTTGATGCCAAGAAGAGGTTGGCCTATCAGTTCCTAATGGAACACGACCACGAGGGTATGGCACTGTCTGTGGTGCTGGCCGACGAGAAGGGCAAGTTGACCCAACTCTATTTTGAAGAGGCATACGAGTTCCTTGCTGACCACAAACCCAATATGTGGAGCGAGCGGGCTGCCATCCTTCGTGACTTGAAGAAGTTCATCGACCGTGCCACCTACAGCATGAGCCTCGATGAGTTGAAGGAGACGATGTACCTCATCATTGCTCGCAATGAGGAACCCATCGCTCACGAGTTGTACTATGAGCCGAACGAAGGCCATGTAATCATGGTGCAGCGCGAGGTCTAGACGGTATTCTTTCTTGACCTCAGTGAGATGGAGAACAAGGAGGACTGATTGCTGACAGACAAATAGGAAGCCTAAGACCAAGGCTTTAGTGATGGCTATGACGCAAGCAACGGTCAGAGCACTACTCGATAAGATTAAGAAGGAAGAGGACAATGCCCAAGTTTGAAGAGTATGCAGTCGATATCAGGCTCTATGTCTTTGGAGACAGGAACCTAACGGCGGAGTTGGTTGACCTCGAACGGGTTGTACTGAACGAAATGAAGGGGGATGGGATCAGCGAAATCCGATTCTTAAGGGTGGCCGGGGGTAAGTTCGTAAAGAGCGGCCCCAATACCTCAACGTTCGTTGAAGAGAGAGTGCTGGACGACAGCGAATGGGTGCCGCCGGGTAGGTTGTCTTGAATGACAACAAAGAAGTGTAAGTGGATGCTTGTGATTGATGCAGCATACTATCGCAAGTATCGCTGTGCCAGTTGCACCAGCCCGCATTCAGTGGAGATACCGAAGTATGGGTAGTCTTGATGGAACCCCGCCTCTGCCTTCAATAGCAGAACTCAAACACATGGGTGTATCTTGTGAGTACCCCCAGTGTAATGACATGGCTGAACAGATAAAGAAAATCTGTTCTCACAACATCATGGTTGACCATCAGTTAGTAAACACAGACGAGGATGGTCGAGAGAACTATAGGTTTGTTGTTAGACACGGTAAAGAAGGCGAGGCTGCCTTCGTATTGTGGCATAACAACTTCATCAACGAGCCACTATATTACCGGACAAGTAGGTGGATTGATAAAGTCCACGCCTATCAAGGAGGATAAGTGAGCGGGGGTGACTGGTGTTGCATGTCATAGTTATCTTTGACAATGACGGTGACCCCATTACAAGGGGATTGTTCATTGCCGATGATGCAACAGCCGAAGAAGGATTCATAGCAGCCCTTAGTCTGGTGAATGGATGGTGCTTAGACGACGACGTAACTATCTTCATTAACGAGGTTCAGGTTTACCCGAAGGAGCGTTAAATGGGTGACGTGTTCAAGAAGCACAACAAGTGCAAGCACGCCTGTAGTGTGTGCCCTCCCTTTGAGGGTGAGAACACTGGCTTGAAGAGGCGTAAGGCCGAGGGGCGTCGGCGTGCCCGTCGTATGCTCAAGGTGTTGCTCATGCTGGAAATGATGGAGGACTAGATGATTCTGTGGATTTTGGCAATGGCTATTAACATCTTCTCTGTGGTTTACAATACCACTATTGTTATTATTGCCATTGCAGGACTGGATTTTGTGAAAGTCCTTATCAACGGGATGTTGGCTTTGATTTCGATTAGTATGATTTTCGCACTTATCGCGGTTAGAAAATTCTAATGAAACTCCTGCTCTGTCTACAGTGTCAAGACATTGTGAAGTTGCAGGTCTACACAGACAGTGTGATTACCTGCATGTGCGGCAACGCCTTCGGTACTTACCTTAAGGATGGGTGGCACGCCGTGATTGGTAGGGTGGATGCCCTGCCTATTGGCATCAACAACAGAGACATTACTGAGTGTGTTGGTCTTATTCGATACGCCAACAAGAAAGGCAATCCGATTAAGACAGCACTAAACATTGCCGCCTTCACCCAACACGAAGGGGCTGTGTCGGCAGCACGAATCACATTCGTTAACACGCTCGATGAGTTGAAGGAGGTCATTGAGGCTGACGCCGAGAAGGAACTGACATTCGTGAATGAGAGGACGAGGTAATGGACTGGCTGTTGATTGGCTTGGCCTTCCTATTTGGGATGGCTGTTGGTGCCCTTACTACTTCTATTGCGTGGTTATGGGCAGCCGTTAAAGACTTCGAGGAAGTATCACGAGGTTATCGTGAACTGCACCATCAGTGTGACCGCTGCGAACCCATGCCCGAAGAGTCAATGGATGGGTTCACTAAGACTGATTTATCTGAGGGCTACAATTACTGGAAGGAAGATGCAAAATGGGTAGCGGGGGAGGATTCCCCCACCCCGAAGGGGTGAAGGCAACGCCGCCCTACCTGTAGCAGCAGACCCATCGGCTCGCTTGAATAAGGTAGTAAACGGAGGTAGTATGACATACAATAAGTACACAAGTAACAACAGCGAGAATAAGTACACAAGTAACAACTCGTACAACAACAGTGAGGAAGTCTTTGCTTTTGGTGCTATTGGCTTTATCTTAGGGCTAGTGATTATGTTCTTCTTTGCATGGGCCGTGATCGCGGGGTCGTCCGGGCCGTATGTTCAGTGCAATGAGGACGAAGTGTACGCATGGCAGATGGATTATCGCCCTGTGTATGGTGAATCCGAGTGGCGGTGCGTGTCCATCGACGACCTGATTGGAGCAACCAACGGAAAGTGATAAGAAACTCGCAGTCATTCTTCATCGTATGTTCTGTCGTTCCAGTCACATTGATATATGTAGTTGGGACTACGAAGCCGCCGATGAATGGGAAGCGTGGACGCATAAGCGGTGGCTTCAAGATGCAGAGAAACTGAGTAGTGAAATGAAGCAGACAATGGGGATGCGCTATGATTAACCAGTTTCAAGGACAGTACCGTTGGCTCTCAAACTTCTGGCCCTCTCCTTTTGTTATGAGTGTGGAAACGGAGTCCACGTTCGCCTCGCCTGTGTATCCCACTGTCGAGCACGCCTACCAAGCCTCTAAGTGTCTTTACTTGGGTGATGCGCATACCATTATCAGGGCACGCACACCGGGCGAGGCCAAGCGTTTGGGTAGGCGGGTTAAGATGGTGGCTAATTGGGACAACATCAAAGACCACTACATGCTTGGGTTTGTGAGGGCCAAGTTCGTACAGAATCCTGACCTCGCAGCCAAACTCATTGCGACTGGCGATGAGGAACTAGTGGAGGGCAACACATGGGGCGACACCTATTGGGGTGTATGTCGTGGCGTCGGCCAAAATAAACTTGGCAAAATTCTAATGCAGGTACGGCAGGAGTTGGCCGCTCTCCCCGAAGGGGAGGGATAACCGCCGCCCTACCTTAGCGACCACCCCGCCTCGCTGTTCTTATTGGAGTATAGTTGTGTCTTGTATGGTTCACCAACACACGGTGTGTGAAGGTAAGTTAGATACTAAGTCGGGTTTGCGCTACGGTGTGCTGACCTGCACTGAATGCGGAGCCGAAGCCATGTGTCCCGACCGCACTCATGCTCATGCCCTCTCTGACAAGGAGTTGGAGAAGCGTGAGAAGGACAAGGAGGAACACGTTGGAGTGGAAGCCGACGCTTAGTCCAAATGGATTCCGACATGGAATCAGCGATGCCCTATTTGTTCGTGCCTCGCAGCCAATCAGAAAGGTGCGTGTGCCAGCAGGATTCAGCACCATTGAAGCCGTAAGGAAAACGACCTACTCTCGCAAGCCTATGCTGGTCAAGGCACCCATCTATGACAAACTTGTTAAGGCTGGCTTCCACTCATGTGTGGCACCGCTACTTCAAGAGGAGGGCTATGTCTACTCGCTGGCATTGAAGGATGCTAAGACCCTATCCGACTTCATTGCTACTGGTCAGCGCATCGACTATAAGAGTGCGGCGCTGGCTGGATTAGCGACGGCATACATCGCACGCAACGATAATCATGGCAACAACTGGCTTGTTGCTCCCGATGGCCGTGTGTTTCTTATTGACTATGATGATGCTGGTGGGTACGAATATCCCTTGGCGTGTACTGCCCTTCTTACTGAGATTGAATCTCATATGAAGTTTGCGCGTCGTACCCCACGACAGATTGGCCTTGTCATTAACAAGATTAAAAAGGAGATGCTTAGACAAACAGAACTGCTCGACCTGTCCAACGAATACGACGACGCAATTAAGAATTGGAAATAGCAATGGCTATGCAGAAGAACATTAACAAGAAGGAAACGCGGCGCATCATGCGTGAGGGCCGTGTGTTCCAGCCCGTCAAGCCCTTCCGTACTCGCATCGGCAATGGTCGGCGCGTGTCATGGGTGTGGGATGGTGACATGATTAAGGTGGTGAACTAATGGGACTCTTTGAAGGACTCGACGACATGAATGATATCCCCGAGGACGTTCGCAACATGAAGCCCGAGCAGATTCATGAAGAGTTGGCTAAACTCGCAAAGGAAGTTGTTGACGGTATCATCTCAGCCCGCGAAGCGGTGGAGCGTGACGGCTTCATCATGGAGAATGTATTCCCCGACAAGCAGGTGCAGCGATACACCAGTGGCCTCATCTATTCAGAGATGCAGGGTCACGAGCGATGGGGTAACTTGCTGGCTGGTATGCCAATGTTATTCCCCATCCTCACGCACATGATGAGTTCGGCACTTATGACGGGGATGCTGTTCGGCTACAACAAGGGCATGGTGCGTGCTAAGTTGGAGGCGCTGGATATCCCGGACATTGACTTGTGAAGCCCCACATTATTCACTATGATGGAGATGGATGTAATACTCCACATGGTAGACGCACCCCTCTAGAGGCACATAGTCGTGAGTGTGATGGTAAACACGCGATTGGAACTCCATGTAATAACATGTTATATGGACTACCATAGCGTGGCGGCAGTAGAGAAGGGCTGGACGTGGGACGGCAAGCACTATAAGGTGAGAGACGTACAGTTTAAGTGCGCCCATTATGCTGGCCCCGGCAGGCCCGTATCATTCCGAACCTACATGACGTGGCGGTGTCATACGTCGTGTCCCACCTGTAAGCATTTGTTTTAAGGAGGCCCGCGTAGCCCACCCCGAAGGGGTGACGAAGCCGTGGCCCGTGTGGTAGGCTAGGGGCTGGCCGCCCTGCCTCGGCTGCAACAAGAGTTAATCAAGTAAGGTGTAACTGTGAAGAGTTTCAAATGTCCAGCGTGTCAGGATACCTACCCGTTGCTGGCCTTTGTCCGCGATCTCGATGATGAGGCGGCGGATTCTTACACCAATGCGGACTGGAATAGTGCCGTCATTCGACACGATGGCACTGACCGCACGTTCTGTATTGGTGGCGACGAGTATGAGATGTCGTCCTTCTGTCGTGACTGCGGCAGGATGATTGGCATTGCCCGTAAGCGCATGGATGAGCGGCTCGGCAGCGGGCCTATCAAGGTGCGGCGTGGCAAGGATGGCAAGTACGTTGACCTTGAATCATGGCAAGAGTACATGTTCATGGTCGATGAGTCGGAGCCATCGGTCGAGTTTGCATTGGAAGATGAGGTCGATAGGAATGGTGAACCCATGTCCTTCACCGACATTGACCTTGCCAAACTGTCCTTCTGGCGTATCCGTAAGGTGCTTGTCGGCAAGGGCTTCACGGATATCCCGTACTGGCAGATTGAAGATCATGCACAGTCGGTGTCCCTCACCTTCCTTGAGAAGTTGAAGTGCGCCGGGTGTGGTATGTTGTGCTACTTCAAGGAACCCTGCGAAGTAGGCGCACCGGCTGAGGATATCCTCAACTTGCACGCTTACCATTGGGCCTGCTGTAAGGGCGAGGCCAAGAAACTCATGACTGAGTGGGTCGAGCGGCGCATGGCTGAGATTCCCGAGGACGTACTCGATGTGTCTCGTGCCATGAACATGACCGATGAGCAGACGGCTGCGGCATGGCGTCATGGTGCGGTGGAACTCATTGATGTGCATGAGAAAGAAGCGCCGCTATGGAAGGCGCTCGAAGTTGATGGGTTGCGAGTGGAGTTTGACAACAATGGCATTCACCTGAGTGACCAAGAAGTTAAGACCCTTCGCAATAGCATCCTTGCCGAGTCGGGCCAGTCTAAGGATGGCAGGAACAAGGCAAAGGTCAAGAAGATTTTGGCAAAGATTGGCGAGGATGCGCCGGTCGCCTATGGAATCCTTATGAAGAGATTGGAGAGCAACAAGCGTGGCAGTTCAGCAGCGAAATAGGGTGCTATGTGCGTGCGGTAGGTACAACCACCGTACGTGTAGTGCCTGTGGTCAGACTAAACTGGTGGGTATCAAGGGCGTGCGTGGTCTTGTTGACCACCTTACCGGCGAGCCGCACGGTTGTGATGCTCCCGCCGAATGGGAGGACAATGAGGGCGAAGGTACAGGGGCAGCCGCAATCGAACAAGCAATTAAGGAAATCATTGAGAAGCAGGGCGTATCTCGTGGCGGTGGGGGTGGCGAAGTGACAGACTCGAAGCCGCTTGACGGCTACGTTATTGCCCTGACTGGCACCATGAGTGTGTCACGTAACGAAATGAGCGCCGAGATTCTAAAACTTGGCGGACAAGTGACCGACAACGTGAGCCGGGCTACCATCCTAGTGACTGGTGCGACGGCTGGCGACACCGTTAAGATTCGCACGGCCACCCTTACTGCCACACCCGTACTAACGGAAGAGCAGTTCCGTCAACTCATTAGTGAGCGTGCTAAGGGTAACAAGTTCGACGGTACTGGTCAGGCCAATGGGCAGGGTCAGGGTCAAGGACAGGGCGAGGGCGAAGGTGATGGCGAAGGAGAAGGCGACGCCGAGGATGAAGAACTCCTCCGCAAGTTGGCCGAGGCACTCCATCCATACAACGCCATCATCAATGGCATGGACATTAAGGATGCCTTTGAATCTATCGAGAAGCGCCTTGTTAGCAACATGAAGGATGCTAAGTCCACTCTCGATAAGCAGGCCGAGCGTCTTGAAAAGCAGGCTGAACTACTCGAAGAGCAGAAGGTTATCGAACTCAACATTACTATGCCCGACGGCAAGGTAGTGTCGGTACCCGGTGCCCACGAACAGATGCCTACGCTGCTTAAGATTATGGCAGCCCGCAAACCCGTGTTCATCGTCGGCCCGGCTGGTAGTGGCAAGACTAAGGCGGCTGAGTTGGCCGCTGCTGCGGTGGGACTGTCGTTCTATCCTAAGAGCGTTGGCCCCACCACCACTGAATTCTCGCTCATGGGTTACATGGATGCCAATGGTAACTACATCAGTGGTATCCTGACTGTGCCCTTTGAGCAGGGTGGCGTGCTGCTGCTTGATGAGATGGACTCGGCTAACCCCGAGTGTCTGACCTCCCTTAATACCGCATTGGCAAACGACTACTGTTCGTTCCCCGATAAGGTAAAGCACAAGCACGCCGACTTTGTTGCCATTGCCAGCGGTAACACGTATGGTAAGGGTGCCGACCGCCAGTACGTTGGACGTAACCAGTTGGATGCGGCCACGCTTAACCGCTTTGCCGTTATCAACTGGGACTACGACAAGAAGTTGGAACTGTCCCTTGCCCATGCCTATGCTAAGCAGGCATCCAACCCGCTGGTTGTGGATTGGGCGAAGCGTGTTCATGCAATTCGTGGTGCTGCTGAGAAGCAGGGCGTGCGTATGATTGCAGGTACTCGTGACATTCTTGATGGTGCGGCGCTGATTGTTCAGGGCTTTTCCATGAAGGAGACAGAGGACTTGCGCTTCTGGAACTCCAACACGATTGATACCAAGAAGAAGATTCTGTCTATCGTAGGGGAGTAACATGCAACTAGGCAGGGAAACCGCTAGTAGAGAGCACACTACCTTTAAACGAAAGGAGTTTCCCTATCAACAAGAGGGCAGCCGCTATCCTTTGCAGGTGCGGCCCGCTGTTATTATTCATAGGGACTTCGAGAATGTGTGGGATTGGAGCGATGTGGCGTTGGCTACGTCACGACTCAAAGACCACGAGCGCAGCAGTAGGGCACCCTCTAAGCACGCATGGGCCGGGTGTTCATGGGATGAGGCCGTAGTCCTACTGCGTGAGGGCTGGCAAGAGGGCGTTGACTTGGCCCGTGACTTTGCGGATAGGCTGCGTCATGAACTGGAAGAAGAGTATGACCTTGTTAAGAGTCCTGCTTTTCAGAACAGTATGGCGGGCATCTTCGTAAACGTGGGCCAATTCGTAGCCGGGCGACCCGATGCCATGATGGATGTACGGCGTGTGCCTAAGACTCGCAAGGTTGTTAAGATTCTGATTAATAACATTTCGAGTTTCCGTGTTCAGCCCGAGGTTATTGTGCGGCGAGGGGCGGCGGTTGTGGCACTCGTTGACCTACTGGAAAACATGAACGTGCGCTGCGAAGTTGATGTATTGTTCGCAACATACAACAGCCTTGAACGTCGCACCAATGAGCGCGCGGCCACGAACATTCAGTATAAGGTGAGGGTTAAGGACGCCGATGGTATTCTCCTTATCGACAACTTGATGTTCATGATTGCACACCCGGCCTCGCTGCGTCGTATCGGCTTCTCAGTTATGGAACTGGAAAGCGATATGGATAAGCAGGCTATGGGTATCTATCTCTTCGGTAACTATGGGTTGCCAGACTTGGACGTGCCCATCCCCGAAGATGTTAATGTCTATGTGCCCGGCCTTGTTGTCGCCGCCAATGTGTTTGATGATGATAAGAAAACGGGCGCGTGGATTATGGGTATCCTTGAAGAACAGGGTGTGTTCTTTGGTGAGGACGAAACTTCCCCCACCCCGAAGGGGTGAGCAAGGGGCCGCCCTTCCTAGAGGCACCACGCCGACCGTCGGCACCACAAGGAGTACATCATGTAAACGTTAGTTTAACCAGCCAGTATCTAAGTAAATGAAACGAACCTATAAGGAGTTTGAATATGACTACTACGAACGAGCGCGTCGCCATTACCCCGGCCGAGGACGCCACCATCATCAAGCGTGGTGAGTTCACCGAGATTGCCATCTGGCGCTCGGAGTACAACGGCCAGCGTCAGGTCAGTGTGGCACAGCGCCACCCGAAGCGCACTGGTGGTTATTGGAGCACCCGTCAGCCCATCGTGTACGATGCTGAACTGTCGGCTGCCTTCATGAAGCAGGCTATTGGTCACACCCTTCTCGTTAATGACGAGGGCGTGGTCACTAAGGTTGCGGCCATCGAGGCTCCGGCTGCTAAGGGCCGGGCGCGTGGCAAGGCTGTCTCGGCTATCAAGGCTGCCTCTAAGTAAGGTAGCGGAAGTAGATTGTGGTGGTGCCTCGTAAGTCGTGTGACGGGGTTAAATGGACGCCGATGAACGTGATCGAGCGTGTCGTCCAGCCACCACCTTACTTAAGGAAGTGCAATGGCTACGCTAATTGTTATTTTAGTTCTGTCCTACATTGCCCCGATACTGGGTCTTATGGTTGGGGCTTTGCTGGAATTTACTATGGAAACCTCAGATAAGAAGGCCGCTCGTAAGATGTTTATGACTGCGTGGAAATGGCCTATTATGACAATCAAACTTGTCTACAAGGTAGTCAGGTACCGGGAAGTTTAGGAGAAACAATGAAGAAGATTCTGGCCCTGATGATGGGCGCTATGATGGTGTTCGCTATCGGTTGTAGTTCGCAGGCCGACACCGTGTCTTATAACATTTCAAAGGCGGCTGACCAGTTCGAGGTTCAGCGGCGGGTGGTGTTCTACAACGGCATTACCGACTCATACATGCTCACCATTGAGGGACTGTGCTCGCTCGGTAACTTCGATGCAGCCGGTGAACTCAGCGTTACCTGTAAGACTGGCCCCACTACATACAAGAAGCACTTCCTCGGGCTGTCTGACAACGTGACCTACTTTGTTGAACAGTTGGAGGCAGCAGAGGCCAGCGCCTACCACTACCGTGTTATCTTTAGGCCGACCACCATCGTGCCTGACTTTGAGATTGATAAGTAAAGAGGTAACCATGTCCGATGCTAAGTTCTCTATTAGCGAGGCAGTCAACAACTCTGTACCCTGCGAGGATTATGCGGGGACAGGGATGGATGGCTACTCTAACGCCGCTTACTTTGCAACCAAGATGCTGCTTAAGTGTGCGACTAATGAACCAGAGCGTTTCTTTGCGGAGGCTGATAAGTTTAGGAGCAACCCCTACTCTGATGCCTTCCTTAGTATGTCGCCTGATGGTGACAAGACACTTGATGAGTTGCTAATGCGCGGACGCTTCGGCCTCACTGGTTTTCAGTGGGGCTACGCTGTCAACACCGCACTCATGATGTTGAAGCAGCCGCCCGCACCCAACCCGGCGTTGCTAACAATTAGGGGATAAGGAACATACCTCATGATAATCATTGGGCCAGATAGATGTATCTCTCGACTTGCAGGCGCTGGTCATAGTAACCATCATGAGTGGCGACAGCGGTGGGTATCTACTGGCCCCAACCCAATCGAGGTCTATCCAAGTGGATACTACTGCATCTTTTGCCCCGCCATTAGAGAGGATGAAACGCTTGAACGATAAACCAATGCACACCCCTACTGGACGTGACCTCGACCACGCGATTGCTCTCGGAATGGGGTGGACGGTAAAGGGAAGCAACCCACCGGGCACAATCTACATCGACCGTGACGGGCACAAGGCGTATGCGATGGGCTGGCACGCCTCTCTCGATGCCCTGTTCGCACCAGGTGGGCCGGTGGAGTACGCACGGAACAAGGGGCTGCGGTTCACGTTCGCTTGGGTTCCTGACTTCGACGGATACGAAGTTGCGGTATTCCGCAACCGTGATCTGCTCATTGAGGGTGGGTGGGATGACCCCGCCGAAGCCCTCGCCACGGCACTCCACGAAGCGTTGATGAAGGAGCAGGGACAGGAGATGAACGATGCCGAGTAACCCCGTCGATGAGGCGCGCAACAGACCAAACTCGTACCGCCGCGTCGGAGAGTTCATGTACCCAGACGGGCCTCCTATTCGCATGGTTGATTGGGCGCACCTCGGCGGGGAGCGATATCACTTCCCAGAGGCAATCGAGCAGGTCATCCGCGAGCAGGAACGCTCCCGCTACGAGGGGCTGCTGCGAGAGATCATCGAAGCCAGCGAGGAGTGGGTGATTGAGGACGCGCCGCCGATTCGTCTGGCCCGCGCTATCGGG
>Ga0172380_10000571_pt1 | contig 69558 bp, 82 predicted proteins | sample Leawe162metaG_FD_119747 | JGI IMG/M metagenome (GOLD analysis project Ga0172380, IMG submission 119747) | Leachate microbial communities from a municipal landfill in Southern Ontario, Canada - Leachate well 162 metaG | ecosystem: Engineered > Solid waste > Landfill > Unclassified | place... | reverse complement strand
TCAGGTAGTTGATTACTTCCGCCATGTTAGTAGCCGGCCACAAACCAATGCGCTAGAAGACTATGAATGGGAAAAAATTGTGCAGGGAAGTGTTTCTATAGAAAAGGATTTGGTTGATAGGGATTGTGTGGAAAAAGTAAAGAATTGCATTCAGGAGTTGCCATTGAATTATAAAGAAGCTTTGATTTTGCGCTTTGTGGAAGAAAAGAATTATGAGGAAATAATGGATATTCTGAAAAAACCTAAGGGTTCTGTTGCAACCTTGATTGCTAGAGGAAAGGAGCTTTTGAGCATTAAAATGAAAGAAAAAAATATTAATTGTTTTTAATACTATGAAAAATTTAATTCAAGATACGCTTAAAAGAATAAAAAAAGAACAAATTTCTCCAGAACCAAAATGGAAGTTTTTATTGCGAAAAATTAGCGCATGGGCGTTGATTGGACTAGCTATTTTAGCTGGGGCCTTGGCAATATCAGTTGGGTATTATTTATTTTCCCAGCTAGATTTTGATTTGTATCAATTTGCCAATCAAAACCCTTTTGTTTATGCCTTATCAGTGATGCCATATTTCTGGTTGATTTTAGTGGGCCTAGCCATGGTAGCAGTCTTTTTGGGGGTGCGCAGGACTGAACAGGGTTATCGTTTCAATGGATTAAGAATTTCCTTGTTGATTGTTGCAGGTATTTTTATTATCGGATTTTTTATGTTTAGAATCGGGTTTGGCGGACGCTTTAATAGTATGATGATGCACAACACCTATTACGCGCAAAATATTGAAACCAAAGAAAAACAATGGATGCAACCGGATCGGGGTTTTTTGGCTGGCACAATCTATCGGACTTCTGAAAATAGCCTAAGCCTAAATGATCTGAATGGCCAACAATGGGAAGTGCAATTGACGGAAAAGACGCTAGTTCGACCGACAGTGAATATTGCGAATGGCCAAATGATAAAAATTATTGGCATTAAGCAAACGGAGAAAAACTTTGTGGCAACAGAAATTCGTCCTTGGGCAGGCTGTGGGATGGGTATGGGAACTAGTGGCGCTCAAAGCAATTCAACTGGCGCCTGTGGCAATAATGGCGGAATGATGAATCGCTGGTGAAAACTTTTTTTACCTCTCGCGTAATATGTTATGCTAGCGGGTATTTAATAAATCTAAGTTCAACCAGTTAAACAATTCCGAGCATTCGGAATTACTGCGGAGCAGTATTTAACGGGATTAAAAAAATGAGTACAAAAAATGTTATCTTGGGGTCGCTGGGTTTGGTGGTCCTTGGCGCAGTTGCGCTTGCAACATCCGCTTATGCCTATCAAGGCGTTCCTATGCGAAATGGGGCTGGCCAACGCATTAATGCTGAAAGAGGTGCAGGGCTCGAGCAAGGACGGGGTATGATGAATGGAAATCGCGGACAAAATAGAGGGGGAAATTTTGTTGACGCAAATGGCGATGGAATTTGTGATCATATGCAATAAAATTTGCTCCGGCAAGGGGATGTTTTCGGACGTCCCCTTTGCTTTTAGGCGATTTAATAATTAAAAATAATAAATGAAAAACGAAGGATTTATTGAACGAGGCATCCAGCTTATAATTAGCGCTACCTTGTCAGTTGGGGCAATTTTTTGGTTAAGCGGTTTTTTGATGTGGTTAGCGGGAATTTTTTCCATAGTTATTTTATCTTTTGCGATCATTGGGTTTTGCCCTTTGTATGCAATATTTGGAATCAAAAAAACAAATTTAGGTCGAACAACTGCTAAAAATGTTTTTTTGCTAGCCGCAGTTTATTTGCTTGTGCTTATAAGTGTCGGATATGCGAGTGATTTATTTACGAAGAAGTTTTTTATAGAGGATTTTAATGCGATGAATAAATATTATAAACAGACGCTTTTTGAAACTGGTCAGGAAAAACGGGCGGAAGCAACTATTAACTATGATTTGTTGCTATCAAGTTATGCTGAATTTCAAGAAAAATATTCCAGTTATCAGCCCTATGTTTTACGGAAAGACAGGCAATTTACTATTGATTTAGAAAAAGTCCGGCTAATTATTGCTGATGTGCAAAATGATGTGTATTCTGGTGATTTGAAAAATGCCCACCTAGCTTTGGAGAAGGTGCGTCCAATTACGCAGGAAATGTTTAAACGCAATGGCTTTTCCATGCTGGCTATATCACTGGTTGATTTTCACGATTCAATGGAAAAAGTAATAGAACAAGCTAATGTTAAAAATTCAGCCGGAGTTATTTTAGCTTACAGGGAAGCGGATGATAAGTTATTGGCGGTAGAAAAAGAAGCAACTGATTCTGAAATTCAGGCTATTCGAAGCAATCTAGATGCACTTTTAAAATTAGCGCAGGATAACAATTCAGAGGCTTTGCCTAATAAGGGCGCCGAGCTTAAAAGTAGTTTTGTAAAAGTTTATTTAAAGCGCGGTTAAACTAAATTTATGAAATTAAAAATGAGATTACGTACACTTTCACAAATTACAGTCGCGGGCATTGTTTTGTTTTTAACAATAAGCCATCTAAAATATGGCATTGAAAAGGCGGCGCCAATTGATGCTTATTGTCCGTTTGGAGCAATTGAAGGGTTTTTAACTTATCTTTTTACGGGGGAATATTTGAAAAGAATTTATGCTAGTTCATTTATTTTGATGGGTGTCTTGCTGGTTTCGACACTAGTTTTCGGCCGAGTATTTTGCTCTTACTTTTGTCCGCTAGGAGCTATTCAGGAATGGATGCGCTCTTTTGGGCGAAAAATTGGCATCAAAAAAGATGTTGAATTGCCAGAGAGAATTGATAAGGCAGGGCGTTATTTGAAATACGTTATCTTGGCAATTGTGATATATTATTCTTACATAATTGGTGATTTGGTTTTTCGCGCCTACGATCCATTCAATGCCCTGATGCATTTTGGAGAAGAATTTGACGAAAAGATTTTTGGATATTCAATTTTAGGAATCCTGCTTCTTGCTTCACTATTTTCGAAAAATTGGTGGTGCCGTTATTTCTGTCCGCTAGGGGCAACATTTGCAATTTTTAAAAAAATCAGTCCTTTTAAAATTTCACGCAATGTTTCTAGCTGTACGAGTTGTGGTATTTGTGCACGAACTTGCCCAGCTAATTTGCCGGTAGACAAGAGTAACGAGATTAAATCAGCTGATTGTATTAGCTGCTTGAATTGTGTGCCTAGCTGTCAAAATGGCAGTCTGAGAGCTAATATTTTCGGCCGAGAAATTTCCAAGGTTAAATTTAGCTTAATTGTGATTAGTGCGTTTTTTCTGCCACTTTTTATTTTTATGGCAACGCCATTATGGCAAGTTAAAATGCCGTCTAATATTGTCGACACGAAAGGGGAACTAGATATGACAAATCTTCGCGGTAGCAATACTTTACAATATCTCTTGGATACAACCAAGATTCCATTTATAGTTTTTGAAGAGAAATTGCATTTGCCAGGCGATATCGATAAAAGTCTTAAATTGAAAGACATTGGCTCTAAATATGAAATTAAAAAAGAAGATGGCAGTTATTTGGAGATGGAAGATTTTCGCACAGTAGTTGAAGAATATATTGCAAATTAATAAGATCTATTTCTTGATGCTTGCTTGTTTCGGCTATGCGCAAGAGTTGACTTTAGGGTTATGTTCAGGTATGATACACCATCAGTGAGATGGTAGCTTAACAATTTTAACAAGCGTGTCGGGAGGGGATATGAGTATAGTCATCAATCAGATTGACTTGCAAATCAGTGTTCCAAACAGGGATATTTTCTATGAAAGATGGCGGAAAATAACGGATAATAATCCAGATCATGATCCAATTGAGATTTACTTTAGCAGGTTGATTGGCATGGCAGAATCAATGAAGGGAAATGCGGGAGTGATAGAGCGAATAAAATCCCAGGATAATTGCGCGGGCTATACCTGCGCCAAAGGCGTTTTACGGCAGAAATACCGAATTACGAGTCAATTGCCTACGCATAGTTTGACGAGCATATTGTTCTTCGGAACAATTCTCAAAGACGATTATGGTTTTTTTCGGGTGCCGGTGCTTTATTTTTCTAATTGTGATTGGTTTCTGGTATTTAGAAATCTTCGCGAAGGTTTTTCTGGGGATGATTATTTAGCAACATTCAACAAAAAAGATTAAGGCAGGTTCCAACGGGAATCTGCCTTGTTTTTATTTAAAATATAAAAAGCACTCATATAGGGAGTTTCTTAAATTCACTGGTTGAGGCTGTGGGACGAAGTTGGAAATTTTTTAGTGAAAAATTCGTATCAGTAGTATTTTTATAAATAAAATAGGGCACGCTGTCAAATGACAACATGCCCTATATTCTCAGGTAAAATTTCTGACACTCAATTCACTTTATGTTCAGGGAAAATCTCAGACAACAACATCTTGGCTTCCTCAGGAACAACAAAGGCAAATCCGTGTTCTTGTGGCCAACCCCACATGGAAGAATTAGTAAAATCATTATGTATGGGGTTGCCTTTTACGAGTAAAAAATTTATATAGCCCGCCGCACTCACAATTGGCGGATCATGCAATATGACGATATGATTGAGGCTCATATCTCGCACATCATTGTGTGAGAATTGTCCTTGAATCATTTCTGCTGTTTTCATATCCGGCCGTAGCAATCCAGCTCTATCTGCTTTTTCGCAAATATCGTTTAAGTGCCGCTCGTGACTGTCAAAAAGCCAGCCTGACAAGACTACCACCCTAGTTCCATTTGGCAAAACAAAGCCAATGAAACCATTTTTACTGGCCCATCCATCCTTGATGATGAGGCCATCGGCTATTGCTTCCTGACGTTTTTTGAGTAAAACATTTTCTTCTTTTTGATAATGACGTTGGAAACATTCACTGACTACTTGGGAAAAATCTGTTCCTGCCTGTGTCTGTAGCGTTTTCATCAAAGTTCTCCTCACTATTGTTTTTTCTGGTTGTTTGTGTATTATTACACTACCCAAATGTGGTAATAAAAAGTAATCTGCTCGTTAGCATATGGGTGCAAGTTGTTAATGAACCAACTGTATATTCTAGCACATTTCAAAACAAAAGTCAAGCACCACATCGCAAAAGTTCCAAGGTGCATTTTACTATGAAAAAAATGCCTGATATAAGGCATTTTTTTCTTGTTGGGGAGGCGGGATTTACGCGTCGTTCGCGGCGAACTCCTTGCTCTGGGTAGCGCTGAATGCTCTCCGCCAGCTGGCGGATCGCATCCATCGACTCTCGACTACACTGCCATAAGGCAGTTTGTCTCGCTCCTGCCCGTTCGAATCCCTAGTAGTTTTTAATTTAGCTTAAGTTGAAAAAAATATCTTGGTGATACTTTTTTAGATTTTATCAGTTGGGGAGGAGGGATTTACGCCTCGTCCTCGTTAGCCTCGGACTTCGTTGTCCTGGGCAGCGTCAAATCCTCGCTCGCTCGAATTTGCCGACGCTCGCTGCGAAAATTCCTTCGTAAATTTTCTAGCTTGCTCCTGCCCGTTCGAATCCCAGATAGTTTGGATGTATGAAATTTAATTAGTTTGCAAGATATTGCTTCGCGTTTTCGTTAGTTGAGGCTGTGGGACGAAGTTGGAACTTATATATTTGAGAATGTGTCTGCAAATGCCTAGTTGTTTTGTCTAATTTTTATAGCTTCCTCAACTGCGTTGGATAAATGTCTGGAGATCCAAGCGTACCTTTCTTTGCTATTTGAACCAGCTGGATTATAACATTTGACGATACTGGACAATTTTTTTCCAGTATTCTTAAAAATCACATGTTCGAATGGATTATTTCCTTTGTTAGAAATGTAACCATCTTTATTTTTTAAGCCATGAATATATATGCCAACAACACCCATTTTAGCATTCCACGACTCTGATATTTCATAGTTTATCCATTTTCTATTTGCAGTTTTATTTCCAATTAATACCACAGTGCAAGACCTATATTTTATTTGTTCCTTTATCCATTTTTCAATTGCTGTATTGCCACCCTTTTTTATTGTCTCCCAATCATTATCTGGTGCAGGTTTATTTCCTTCTATTGTTCCTATGTTACGCACTGTAGCCACACGCCAATTATCAGGTTCATAATGGAAACTATAAAAAACTTGTCTTTTTGACATATTTTATTTTATTAAATTTAAAATTAATAACATGATAATTACCAATGGTAAATAAAAAAGTATAAGCGTAGATGACCCCATAGATGATAACCAGCTATTTCTACAATCTTTTTTATATTCGCTTGTGTCCATTGAAAAATCGATTTCCTTTTCATCTAGTTTCCTAACATGATTATACAAGGCTCTAAATAATCGTTCTTGTGAAAGAAAAAAACCATCTAAAATCCAGAAGGTAACAATCAAAAAATAAACAATGAAAATGTAATTAGAATTATTATCTTTTACGAATAATGCGAAGAATCCAGAAATCAATGTTATTGTCCAGCCTCTCAGAAAAAACAAGTTTCCAGCCATTCTGTTGATAGCTCCTGTTATGAATTCAAGATGTTTTCGCTTATTTTCCATAATTAAAGTTTACTCCTTTTCGATTGAAATGCAAAGGTAGGTGTTGATTTTTGTCCAAAAATAGTGCAAAATGTAAATACAACTGAATTGACCTAAACTTCACCTTTGTGGGGCATGGTCTGAAATCTATGAACACATAAACGGTCTTCTGATCGGTGCTGTGTTCATAGTCATATTTCGAAAGAGATATGGGGGTTAGCAATAACTCCACCATCGGGAGACCTTTTTTGTATCCAAAAATATGTTAAAATTTTATTTAATACTTTCAATATTTCCTATACTTGCAGTTTTATTTGCTATCCTTAGCATTCTCTTAAAAACAAAGAAGATTAAATTTCCGTATATTAAAAATGACTCATTGCTGTCTGAGTCTGAAAAGAAATTCTATTTTGTTCTCACTGAAATTTTAGGCAATGATTATCTAATATTTTCTAAAGTTAGAATGGCAGATTTGTTTCATTTACCGAAAATGAGTAATGGTGATTTCTATCATTATCAAAACAAAATCAACTCCAAGCATGTTGATTTTTTGATTTGTGATAAAGAAAATATTAAACCATTGTTAGCGATTGAATTAGATGATTCATCTCATTTAAAAATGGATAGAATTTCGAGGGATAAATTGGTGGATGAAATTTATGAAAATGCCAAGCTCCCGATACTTCATATTAAATATTCTAACAATTATGAAAAAATATATTTGCTAAATCAAATTAAAACACTAATTCCTTGACTTTTATCTGGAATAAGCATACATTGGTCTATTATTAATTTTTATTAAAAATCGTATGTTAAGGACATTTCAACAAAGGAAAAAATCCTTATTTATGGCAGTCTTTTTCGTGGCTGTTTTTTTGTCTTCAAACCATGCTCTTGCTCACTCAGGAAGAACTGATTCTAGTGGAGGACATAATTGTTATGTTGGTGCCTGTGCTGGAACTTATCATTATCATAATGGCGGTTATACTGCACCTCCAGTTTATATTCCACCAGCATGTGTTAAACCAACTGTTGGAAATAACGCAACTTGGGATTTTAAGAACAATGTTTGCAATCAAGATGTAACTATTTCTTGGGATAAAGGATTGCTTGATATATTTTATAGCATTCAAATATCAAAAACTCCTGGTGCAGACCCAGGACCACTCTCGGATACTTCCATGAATAAATATACTTTTAAAAATGTTAAACCTGGTAGATGGTATGTGAATGTAAAGCCTGGTCGTTCTTGCGGATGGGGAGATACTTTTTATTGGACTATTGATGTTCCCGATGTTGTTCCAAGTATAGATTATTTTAATGAAAAAATTATAAGCGAAAATGAAAGGCAATTAAATTATTCTGTTTCATGTGCTGACAAAATCGAAATTTCTCCTGGAATTGGAATTGTAAAAAAAGATGCTGGGTCAATTACTATTAATCCGCAACAAAATATAGATTATACTTTATCTGTAATAAGCAAGAAGCAATCTAATAAAGCTTCATTGTCTGTAAGGTATCCACTACCAGCACCAGTTGAAAAAAAGCAGGATAATTTAAAGGAGAAATCAACAAATCAAAGTGATTCATCTGGAGGACTAGGTTGGCTTATTTTTCCTGCCATTGTTGGTGGACTTGTTTGGATTGGAAATAAGGTTTCATCAAAAACACAAAACAGTTAGAGCATATTATGTCAAAAGAATTTACATTTGCAGAACGAATACGCCAAGACCTTTTATTGCTCATGGTTAATGATGAGTTTTTAGATGATTTTGAAGCAATGAGTAAAAAATATAATTTACCAATAATGGAGAATGAGGTTGATGAAGAGGGTTATCCGTTAATTATGGATAATAAAGAATTTCATAATGACGGTAATGAATTAATGAAAAAATATAATCTGCCAGAGAGTCATGGATTTATGCTGGACTCTTTTCTTATATCTGGGAATTTAAATTTTGTTATGGATACAGGTATGTGGCATTTAAATCCTTGGGTTGTATCGCAAAATACTGATAGTTGCATAACGCTAAAAATATATCCAGAAACTACCCTGAAAGATATCCAAAATAATTGGGAACGGATTAAAAAAGCTAAAAATAAAATACTGAATCGCGGAATTATTAAAACGATTAGAATTAAAAATATTGAAAGAGATTTGGAAATTTTTAATCTAAAAAGGCAAGGCAAAAAAGCAACTGAGATAGCAAGAATAATAAATTCAGATAAGAGATTCACAAAAGGAATAATTGCTTTTCAAGATGTTTCAAGAATAATAAAACGGTTAAAAGAATTGTCAGAAAAAAATATGCCACGCAAAAAATCTTAGTACGGCATATGTAGATATAATCAAATAGCTTACCATGACCGCATTAGTAATAACGCGGTTTTTTCATGGCATTCAAATTCAGTGAAAATTTAAGGAATGAAATTATTGAGTATTTTTGGAAATGCCATAATTTGACGATTTCCGAAGAGCAAGCGGATGAATATCTCGATTCATTGGCTGATTTGTTTATCGTTTTTAATTCAATGCGAGAGTGACCAATTTTTGCCGTCAGGCAAAAATTGGAGCTTCGCATTACTTAACTTGATAATAAACACACATCTAAGGATTATGACAACAGAAAGATTTAACCATAAAGTAATAATTTCAGGCTTTGAAGTTGAACATTATGAGTATCTAACCAAAATTCAAATCAGAGGATATAAACGAAAAAAGAGAAAGGAAAAAATAGTTGATAAAACTATCAAAAAAGAAAAAAAAGAAAACCCAGAGAAAACAAAATTTTCCGCAAATCGCACCCGAACGCAAATCAGAAGAATTACAAACAGTAATCCCGAGCTTAATAAATTTCTCACACTAACAACTAAAATTACTGATATTGATAAAGCCAACAAGCTTTTCAATTTATTCGTTCCTAGAATGAAAGATAGATTTTCTGAATTTAGATATCTATCTGTGCCTGAATTTCAAAAAGATGTTGATTTTTATGGCGTTAAAAAACCAGATGGTGGTGCAGTTCACTATCATATTGTTTGCAATCTTCGTTATGTGCGAAGCAAGGTAATTGAAGAAATATGGGGGCATGGTTTTATAAATATTAAGGAAATAAAAAAAGGCACAAATCTCGGGTCGTATTTATGCAAATATCTTAGAAAGGAAATGTTTGATAAAAGAATGTTTGGCAAGAAAAAATATTTTTGTTCGCAAGACTTGAAACGCCCATTGGAGATAACCGGAGATAATGCAGAAGCATTTGTATGTGAAAATTCTGAGCTTAAATTAATAAAAAAGATATCTTTTCAGAATGAATACTCGGGTGATGTTTTGCTTAAGCTTTATAATATTAAAAAACTCACCGCTTGATTTTATCAAATAATTAAAGTAAGTTATAAAGCATGAAATATATTCTTTATGCCCGAAAATCGACTGAGCAGGAGGAGCGACAAGCGATGTCTATTGAATCGCAAATAAACGAGCTTTTGCGTATGGCAAGTAGCTTGGGTCTTAGAGTTGATAAAACCTATAGAGAAAGCATGTCAGCCAAAAAAGCTGGTCGTCCAGTTTTTAATGAAATGTTGGAATATATCAGTAAACAAAAAGATTGTATTGTTCTTGCATGGAAAGTTGACCGCCTTACTAGAAATATTTTTGATGGAGCGAAAATCGTGGAGCTTTTGGAAGGTGGCAACATCAAAGAAATTAGGACGATTGATAAAGTCATTATGGATAATCCTTCTGACAAGTTTATGCTTATTATGGATTTTGGAGTGGGTAAAAAATACTCAGATGATTTGAGTGTTAATGTAAAACGAGGCAATCGAGCAAAATTAGACAAGGGTGGTTGGCCTGGCATAGCACCGCTGGGATATTTGAATGATAAGTTAAGCAAAACAATTTTTATTGATCCAGCTAGCGCACCTTTTATTCAAAAGGCTTTTAATTTTTATGCGACTGGTGGATATAGCATAAACGATATTACCGATATTTTATATCAAGACGGATTTAGAACTAGGTCAGGTAATAAAGTTCATAAAAGTAAGATTCATAAAATGCTAACCAACCCTTTCTATTATGGGATTATGGTTAGAGATGGAAAATATTATTCGGGGAGCCACGAACAGGTGATTTCCAAGCAAGTCTTCGATGATGCGCAAGGCGTTCTATTCGGGAAGACCCACAGCAAGAAGCAGAAACTGTTTTTCCCTTATAGGGGATTTCTTCGTTGTCGAAGTTGCGGGTGTGCTTTAACCGCTAGTCTTAAAAAGGGTCACCATTATTATTACTGCACGAATGGTCGCGGGCTTTGTGAGGAACACAAAAGCTATCTGCGGTCTGAGGACTTGGATAGCGTCGTGGCAACCGAGCTTAATGAAATACAGTTTGATGAAAAACTTATTGAGCTTATGTATTTAGCTAGTAGGGAGAAAATACAAAATAATGAAAGCTACCAAGACAACGCTCAAGAGAATATCACCAAACAGCTAGAATCAATCACCAAGAGACAATCTAAGCTTTTGGATAACCAATTAAGCGATTTGATAACTGATGAGGTCTATGGGGCAAAAACAAAGGAATTAAACAATCAAGAAGTTGCGCTTAAACAGCAATTGCAAAAAATTAGTAAAAGTCAAAATAATGGTTATGATACTTTGGAACTTACCAAAGAAGTCTTTTTAACCGCTAATAGAGCCAGAAAAGAATTTTTAAATGCTGATAATGATAAAAAAAGATTAGTGCTAGAAAAACTACTTTGGAACTTTAAAATTGAGGGTAGAAAAATAGCGGAAGCAAGCTATAAAATGCCCTATGAGGCACTAAAAAAATCACCCAAAAATGGTGATTTTTCACAAATGTTGGGGAGGAGGGATTCGAACCCCCGCATGCTAGGATCAAAACCTAGTGCCTTACCGCTTGGCTACTCCCCAATTTTTAAATTATTCGTTTACAATATTTCCACCCATCATTTCCATAGCGGAAGCGAGAAGGGAGTCTTGTTGGCCATCGACTTGTTGTGCTTCGTTTGGCTGGCTAGTAGGTTTATTTTCGATGCCAACCTCTTTATTAGTCACGGTCTTAATAAAAATTTTTGACTCTAAGATTTTACCAAGAAGCGTCTCAACTGTCAACCGATTCTTGGGATCATTTAATTTCTCCTTATAGAAATCATAGGGAGTGGCGAAAGTTATTTGACTGCCAACAACTTCAAAAACTTGGCAACTAAAGAGAAGTGCCTGTAGAGAATGATTGATTGGCTTAATTTGATCCAGTAACTTGTTCCAATTCATGCGAATGTCATCCATTGATAAGTTTGAATTTTCTGGAAATTCAGCCGTGGTGGTTTCTTGGGGATTAGCTTCTTGAGAAGTTGATTCTAGCGGAGCACCAGCAGTTTGTGTGGATTGAGTAACTTGTGTTGCTCGAGTATTTTCAGTCGTTGGCTCTTGTGGTTTTTGCACGGGTGCTTCTGGAAATTTTTGCGTTGCCCGGATGATAGCAATTTCTAACGGAAGTTGTGGTAGGATGAATGACGATATTTTATTTTGCGCTTCAAGGAATAGGTTGATTAAGTTTAAGATTTTTTTTAAATCAATCTTGTCGCATTGTTCCAAAGTTTTTTCTAATTGCTCGCTAGTCATTTCGTAGGAAAATGATGATTTCAACTCCGAGCTTATTTTCAAGAGCATTAGTTGACGCAAATGGTTGATGAGTGATTTATTGAAGATTTGCAAATCGTAGCCGTCCGTTGCGAGCGTATTGATTTTTTGAATTGCGGCTGTAGCATTATTGTCTGCTAGAAGATCGGTGAGCTCGTGGGCGAAACTACGGTCAGTTGTTCCAAGAATTTCCTCCACTTCTTTAATGGTGATGTTTTTGTCTTCAAGCGACATGATTTGTCCAAGTAAGCTTTCTGCATCGCGCATTCCTCCTTCGGCGGCAATCGCAATCATCTCCAAGGAACTTGCGTCGATGGAAATGTCTTCTTGTTTGGCAATAAGAGATAGCTTTTCAATGATATTTGTTATCGGTAGGCGAGTAAAATCAAATCTTTGTGAACGGGAGATAATAGTTTCCGGCACCTTATGAATTTCAGTGGTAGCAAGAATAAAAACAACATGCGCTGGCGGTTCTTCCAGAGTTTTTAGCAGGGCATTAAAAGCGCCAGTAGAAAGCATATGCACTTCATCAATAATGTAGACTTTATATTTTAGTGAAGTTGGCGGTAGATTGATTGTTTCGCGCAGTTCGCGAATATTATCTACGCCAGTGTTGGAGGCGGCATCGATTTCAATGATGTCGAGAGATCTTCCGGCGCTAATGGCTTGGCAGGCGACACATTTTTCACAACTAATCGCTTCCTTTAAATCAAGGCAGTTAATGGTTTTCGCGAGAATTCTCGCAATGGATGTTTTTCCAGTTCCGCGCGGGCCAGTAAATAAATAGGCTTGGCCAAGACGCTCGTTTTTAATCGCGTTGGAAAGTGTTTTAACGATATGTTGTTGCCCAATAACCTCGGAAAAGTTTTTTGGACGGTATTTGCGATAAAGAGTTTTTGAAGACATAAGTTTTGATTAATTTAAGAGCACCTAAAGTGCTCTTGATTGTTTTTAGTATAGCATAGAAAAAACCGCTCGAAAAGAGCGGTTTTTCTCGGAAAAAGTGATTATTTTTTGAAAACCCAGAGTTTATAACCAATGAAGTTCCATATAAGTGAAGCGCCAGTAGCGATTAATTTTGCACCGTTAGCCCATAGTTGAGGATTAATTCCATCGATTGGCGGAACTAGTGTGATTATTGCATATACTACACCGCTATTAATAAGCATTCCAACCAAGCTAACCGCTATGAATTGGGAAAATTTGACACTTTCTGAATGTTTTTTCTTATCTTCAAAGGTCCAGCGCTTGTTCATTAAGTAACTATTGATTGTCGCGATTGAAAATGAAATAGAATTCAGCACTATCATACTAGGGCCATCGTGAATGCTTGTTAGCCACATTTCAGCGTTAAGTACTAAGAAATCAATGCCGGTATTTACTCCGCCAACGATTATAAATTTTGAAAATTGTTTTACTAGTTTTATCTTTAAGATTTTTTGTAAAAGCATTTTTTATAAATCAGTATTGTTTAATTCTTTTCTTAATTCTTCGATGTCAGGCATCCATTCGTTAAGTAGGTCGTTGTTTACAGATGGAGTGCTAGTAACACTAATTGTTGGCGTTAAATAATTGGAAGCGCCAGAATCTTCTTTAATGATAGCATCAAGACTTTTAGCTGGAATGTCTTGGCTAGCAGTTGCTACTGAGTTGTTTTGCGTTTCCTCAACAGCAGTTGGAGTTTCTTTCGTTGGCGCTTGATGCATTCGGACAAAATCTCTGCCTTTCTGCAGAACATTTTCAATCGAACCCCATTCGGAATCGATGTCGCGCGGAGTGACAATTGTCACTTCGTCGCCTGGTTCAACTTTAAAGTAGGTGATAGACGCGAGCAGGACGCGATAAGGCTTGCCATCCGCAAGAATGAAATAGTTTTCATCCATATCTTGATTGACAATGCCCAATAGTCTTTTCCTTTCAACCGGTCCAATCTGCTTGTAAATGAAAGAGCCTTCAGTGGTGATAGTAAGCTTAAGCATGTCTCCTTCAATAAGTTTAGATTTGGAGGCATAGTTAGCTGGAACAGGATATTGTTTTCCGTCGGAGCCAATCATTATTTGGCCATCGAAAGTTCCTTCGACAACCCGGCCGTCAATTTCATCATCGGCCGTCTTTCTTTTGCGCCCGACTTTTTTCTTGCCTTCAAGTTGCAGAAGCATAGCCTTGGCGCCTTGAATAGTTTTTTCGGCGCTTTGAATCATCTCGCGAAGAGATTGAATTTTCTCCGCGGAGTGATCCGGAGTATCTGAAGATGCATTGTGGTTTAAATTAATATCATTCATTTTTTTATTTGTTTTATTTCTTTTTATATTTAATTAAATTATACAAGGATATTGAATAATTCGCAAGGGGTTAATTTATTTGATATTAGCATTGAAAAAATACAAAAATATTTTTTTAGGAATAATTTATTAATCAGAAAAATGAGCTAAATTTAATTTTTAGGAAAGACAATTTTTATTTAAATGAATATAATTTTTTAGTGAGTTAAATATTTGTATGCCGGATGAGCGCAGGCTATTTTTTAATGGCAAGAAAAATTTTGGAAGAATTGTTTTTTGTTTATTGCAACTTTGTTGGGACGCTTATTATGGCGGGCTGTGCATAACTTGTTTCTATTTTTTAAATTAAGGCTTATCTGTGGGATTGCTAAAAATATTCCAAAGTGTTGACGAATGTGGAGTATGTGGGGTAAAATAGGGATGTGGTTCATGAAAGTGGGGAAAAGTGGTGAATCACACAAAGCTTAATATCTTTCAAAAGATCATGTTTATTGGAGAATATCAACATTCTATTGATCCAAAAAAAAGATTGGCAGTGCCAAGTAAATTTCGCGGTGAATTAAAAAACAAAGTAATTGTCACTCGCGGGCTGGATAAATGTTTATTTGTATATCCAGTGAAAGTTTGGGATGAATTGGCAAGCAAGCTGGGCACACTGCCAGTAGGCGAAGCAGCAACCAGAAGTTTTATTCGTCTGACATTGGCTGGCGCGATTGATGTCGAGGTTGATAAGCAAGGACGAATTTTGATTCCTGATTTTTTGAAAGAATATGCTGGTCTGAATAAAAATGTGACGATTGCTGGAGTATATGATCGTTTGGAAATTTGGGATGAAAAGAAATGGAGTGAGTATAAGAAACATGCGGAAAAAAATACGGATGAAATTGCTGAGCAGTTAGGCAAGTTGGGAGTTTATTAGTAATTGATTGCAATGATTGAGCATAAATCAGTTTTATTGAAAGAAAGTATTGCGGGGTTGAATTTACAGAAAGATTCCATTGCTGTGGACGCCACTTTAGGGGGAGGCGGACACAGCTATGAAATTTTTCAAATCATCGGAGATTCTGGAAAATTGATAGCGATAGATCAAGATAAGTCAGCGATAGAAAGTTTCAAAAAAAAATTCCCCAAAAAGAATGCGGTTGAATTGGTCCAGGATAATTTTTCCAACATTAAGGATATATTATCTGCTCTCAAGATTGAGTCGGTGGACGGAATATTAGCTGATCTGGGATATTCCTCGATTCAGCTGGAAGATGAAAAATATGGAATGAGTTTTTTGAAGGATTCGCCGTTGGATATGCGATTGAATGATAGTAACGAATTGACGGCAAAAAAAGTTGTCAATGAATATGAACAAAGAGATTTGGAAAGAATTTTTAGAGAATATGGTGAAGAGAAATTCGCCGGAAAGATTGCGAAAATAATTGTTCTAGAGCGGGCATCGAAAAAAATTGAAAGCACTTTTGATTTAGTTGAAATAATCCGGCAAGCGATTCCTGAAAAATTTCAACATCAAAAAATCCATCCCGCCACGAAGACATTTCAGGCCTTGCGGATTGAAGTTAATGAAGAGTTAAACAGTTTGAAGAAATTTGTTCCAGCGGCAATTAATGCCTTGAGTCGCGGAGGAAGATTGGCTATCATTTCATTTCACTCGCTGGAAGATAGGATTGTGAAGAATATTTTCAAAGATTTGTCTGTTGATTGCATTTGTCCGCCAGATTTTCCAATTTGCAGATGTAAGCATCGGGCAACGATAAAAATAATCACAAGGAAACCGATTATTCCAAATGCTGTTGAAATCGAATGGAATTCTCGAGCAAGAAGCGCCAAATTGCGCATTGTAGAAAAAAAATAGCGGTCAACAAAAAATAAAAATAAAAATTAAAAAGGGGAAACAAAAAAATGTCTTTAATTTTGATGAAAAATTATAATAACAGGCGGGATTTTGGGACGGAAAGAAGTGCTCGAATGAAAGCTTTTGCAAAAGACAATCAAGACGCGAACAAGCGAGGCAATATTAGCTTGGGGGCGCTTGGTTTTTGTCTGATTGCGGGTTTGGTTTTTTCTGGGGCGGTATATCTATCTCAAGTCAATGGAATAGCAATAAAGGGATTTGAAGTTCGCGACGTGGAAAAGAAGATTCAGATTTTGGAAAAGGAAAATCAAAAATTAAAAATTCAAGAAGTGGAACTAGCTTCTATGAACACGATTGAAAAATCAATGGATAGCTTGAATTTAGTTGGTCCGGCTAATGTTTCTTATATTGAAATAAATAGTCCGATGGCAATGAGATAGTCTTGGATTTCTCTCATTGTATGCTTGAATGATTTATGTAATAAATTCGCTTGAAAAGATGGTTGAGAAAAACAAAAAGTATAAAACAGGGGACAAAGCGCTGTTCACCAGCAAGGGTGAAAATGGGCGAATATTTTTTTTAGCCGGCATAATTTTGCTGGCTATTATTGTGATTATCGCAAGATTATATGTTTTGCAAGTTGTTTCGCATGCTTCTTTTCAGCAGTTAGCTGATTCGCAACATACTTTATCCAAAGACTTGATTCCAAAACGGGGGGAAATTTTTTTACGCGCTAAGGACGGGCTCTATCCGGCGGCGGTCAATCGTGGTTTGAAAATGGCTTTTGCTGTTCCTAGTGAAATCGGAAATAAGGATGAAGCGGCAGAAAAATTGTCTGCTGTTTTGCAGCTTGATAGGCTGGAATTGCAAGACAGGCTTGGCCGTCCGAATGACATGTATGAAGTCTTGAAGCATAAATTGACTGATGAGGAGATAAGTCGGGTTAATGATTTAAAGCTTGAGGGCGTCTATTTGACGGATGAATTTTTTCGCTATTATCCATCGGGCGAGTTAGCTTCTAATGTGCTGGGTTTTGTTGGCTGGCGGGATAATGATTTTGGCGGGCGCTATGGAATTGAATCTTATTATAATGCTGAATTGACGGGGGTGGCTGGAGAAATAACTCAGAATCGCGATGCTTCTGGACGCTGGATTTCCACCGGTGTCAAAGATTTAGTTAAAGCTAAAGATGGCGACAACTTGGTATTAACTATCGATCACGCCATTCAGTATGAAGCAGAGAAAATATTGAAGGGTTCAATTTCTAAAAATGATGCTGATAGCGGATCAATTGTTGTTATGGAAGCTAAGACTGGCAAGGTTTTAGCCATGGCAGTCAGCCCAAGCTTTGATCCGAATAATTATGCAGAAATTGAGGACATTAGTGCCTATCGGAATTCAATTGTGAGTGATGCGTATGAATCGGGTAGTGTTTTCAAACCTCTTTTAATGGCTGCCGCGCTAGATAGTGAAGTCATTAATCCTAATATAACCTATACTGATACGGGAATTGTGCAAGAGGCGGGATATTCAATTCGAAATTCGGATTTGAAAGCCAATGGCTTGCAAACAATGACACAGGTCCTGGAAAAATCATTAAATACGGGCGTGATATATGTTGAAAAATTACTGGGCAATAAAAACTTTGCTGAATATGTGAAGCGTTTTGGTTTTGGCGAACAAACAGGCATTGGCTTAATCGGTGAGACAAGTGGAAATTTAAATAATTTGAAAAATTTAAAAAGTAATATTCAATTTTTTACCGCCTCATTCGGGCAGGGAATTGCAGTTACCCCGATTCAATTAGTGGCAGCTTATGGGGCAATCGCAAATAAGGGAATCTTGATGAAATCGCAAATAATTGATAGAATCATTCATGCTGATGGAAGCGAGGAAATAATCCAGCCCCAGGAGATTCGGCGGGTTATTTCTGAAAAGGCGGCTGGTCAAGCTACGCAAATGTTGCGGAGCGTGGTGGTTAATGGGCATGGCAAGCGGGCGGATGTTCCAGGCTATTTGGTAGTAGGAAAAACAGGTACCGCTCAAGTGGCAAGTCAGGAGTCACGGGGATATGCGGATGGCATAAATATTGGTTCTTTTGCTGGCTTTGCTCCGGCGAATGATCCGATGTTTGTAATTTTAGTACGCGTCAATAACCCAAAAAGTGTTGAATGGGCAGAATCAAGTGCTGCTCCGGCATTCGGAGAATTGATGAAGTTTATTTTAGAATATTATAATATAGAGCCAACGGAGCAGTATGAACAAAAGAAACTGGACGATTTTAATACCTCGCACGACTTAAAAGATTATTTTATTAAAAAGACTGAGGAAGATAAAAAGGCTTTGAATGCACAAGGAAATCCAGTTGGCGGTGCGAACAGCGATGATGGTGATAAGAAAAAGGTTGAATAAAATAAAGTTTTAAACTATATGGATAAACCTAAAAAAATATTAATTTTGCAAAAAGTGTTGCGCTTAATGGCTGTTTTAGTCTTGAAAAAATATAATCCTAGAATTATCAGTGTTACCGGTTCAGTGGGAAAAACATCCGCAAAGGAAGCTATCTTTACAGTCTTAGCCAGCAATTTCAGAGTAAGAAGAAGTGAAAAAAATTATAATAATGAAATTGGGATTCCACTGACAATTATCGGTGTTTGCAGCGGAGAACGGTCGCTGATTAAATGGGTTGGCGTTTTTTTACGCTGGTTGGCAGTAGTCGTGTTACCGTCAGAATATCCAGAAATTCTTATTTTGGAAATGGGAGCGGATCGGCCGGGAGATATAACTTACCTGACCGACTTCATAAAATCAGAAATTGGGATTATTACTGATATATCCATGAGTCATATAGAGTTTTTTAAAAATATTGAGGGGGTTGCAAAAACAAAAGGCACTTTGGCCAAAAGACTAGCTGATACAGGCTTGGCAATTTTAAATATCGACAATGCCGAAGTGGCAAAATTAATCGATCAAGTTAGTGCGAATCTAATTACTATCGGTTTTTCGGAAAAAGCTGATATGCAAGCGACGGACTTAGCGTTTATATATTCAGACAATGACCAGCAAATAAAAGGATTGAGTTTCAAATTGAATTACAAGGGAACTAGCATTCCGGTGCGCTTGAATAATATTTTAGCTCGGCATCAGGTGTATCCGGCTTTAATAGCGGCGGCGACTGGCACTTGGCTTGGATTAAATTTAGTAGAAATCGCCGCTGCATTAGAGAATTTTTCTTCCCCTTGTGGAAGAATGAATCTTATTAGTGGCCTTCGAAACTCGATGATTATAGATGATACCTATAATTCTTCCCCGGCTTCTTTAATAGCTGCCCTAGAAACATTTAAGGATGTCGCGACGGGCAGAAAAATTGCGGTTCTCGGGGATATGCTGGAATTAGGCGGAGCAACGGAGAAAGAACATAGCAATGTTGGCAGAAAGCTAGCTGAAATCAAAACAGATATTTTTATTGCCGTTGGCATGCGAATGAAATTTGCCGAGGCAGAACTCTTAAAGAACGGATTTTTACCTGAAAATATTTTTATGTTTAAAGATCCAATGGCGGCGGGCAAAAAATTGCAGGAAATTATTAAGGAAAATGACTTGGTTTTAGTGAAAGGCTCTCAGGGAACGCGGATGGAAAAGGTAGTCGAAGAAGTTATGGCTAATCCGCAAAAGTCGGATGAGCTTTTATGCCGTCAGAATGAGGAATGGAAGAGCGTTGATTTCATGGGGGTTTAGCCTTGCTATTTTGCGCATGATTTAGTTGCTAAATCGATTTTTTTGTGTAAAATAAGGAATAGCTTTAAAAGGCATTGTTTTAGATATTGAGATTTCATTGTTTGCCCCAGATAGAAACTGATTTTGTCTGGCGATTACTAATCATTATAACGATTATATAATATGAATGCACTTGAAGGATTAGCTGGATTTAAAAAGCAGGTAGATCAAGAGCTGGAGATATATCTAGACAAAACTATTGAAAAAGCGGAGGAGCATGATGCTATCGTGGCTGATGCGCTAAGATATGTTAAGAAAGTTGTTTTGGCTGGCGGAAAAAGAATCCGTCCAGCTTTTATGTATTATGGTTATTTGGCAGCGGGCGGGAAAGAGCGGGAAAAAATAATTCGCGCTTCGATTAGCATCGAATTGGTGCATGTATTTCTTTTGATTCATGATGATATTATGGATCGAGATAATACCCGCCACGGCATTGACACAGTGCACTATAAGTATGAAAAATTAGGCAAAACATTTTTCAAAGAAGGGGATTTTCAGCACTTTGGCCGTTCAATGGCGATTATTATTGGGGATATGGTCGGGGCTTTCGGTAATCAGATAATTTATGATTCTAAATTTGATTCAGATTTGATAATGCAAGCGCTTTCCCGTTTGCAATCCATAATTGCTATGACAGTTATTGGTCAATCGCAAGATATTTTTATTGAATATAAGAAAGAGGCGACTGAAAAAGAAATATTAAGCATGTATGAAAATAAGACTGCTAAGTATACAATTGAGGGTCCATTGCATTTGGGGGCAACTTTAAATGGCGCAACTGATGAGGAATTGAAAATGCTGAGTTCGTATGCTATCCCAATCGGAATTGCTTTTCAGATTCAAGATGATATTTTAGGCATTTTCGGTTCAGAAAAGAAATTGGGTAAGCAAGTCGGTTCAGATATTGAAGAAGGAAAGCAGACAATTTTAGTGGCTAAGGCGAGGGAATTTGGAAATAAATCACAGAAAGAAATATTAAACAATATTTTAGGCAAAAAAAATCTAGCAATTAAGGACATCGAGGCGTTTCAGCAAATGATAATAGCGTCAGGTTCTTTGGAATATGCTAACAAGATGGCGCGAGAATTGATTTTACAAGGCAAGGCCGCTTTAGATAACATGAAAATAGAGCCGGAAGCCAAGGATTTCTTGGAGGGAATCGCTCAGTATATGATTGAGCGAGAATTGTAGTTTGGGCATTGCTCGGTTTTTAAATTTAAGGTAGAATTTAGCTTATGGATATAGAAGAACAAAATATTCCGAATCATGTAGCTGTTATTCCTGATGGTAATCGGCGCTGGGCAGCATCGCAGGGTCTAAAATCTTGGGATGGACATGATGAAGGGGCAAAAAACATTGAAAAATTAGTTAGATTGGCTTTGAAAAAGGGTGTGCGGTGCATAACTTTTTGGGGTTCGTCAGTGGATAATTTAACAAAGCGGCCACTTGAAGAAAAGTTGGCTTTGCTTCGGATATATGAAGAATATTTCAAACGTTTGATTTCCAGCAGTGATATTGTTGAGAATGAAGTCCGAATAAATGTGATCGGGCGCTGGCGGGAACAATTCCCTAATTCACTAGTGAAAATTATTCAGGATGGGATTGAAAAAACGCGGAATAACAAGAAAAATATTTTGAATTTCATGCTGGCCTATAGCGGAGTGGACGAAATGATTCAGGCGATGCAAAATATCGTAGAAAAGTGTGAATCCAATATTAAAATTACCAAAGAAGTTATTAAAAATAATTTAATGACTGCGGAAATTCCGCCCGTAGACTATATTATTCGCACAGGAGGCGAACCGCATAATAGTTCCGGGTTTATGATGTGGGATGCGGCAGATGCACAACTATATTTTTCGGAAAAAATGTTTCCGGCTTTTGGGGAGAATGAATTCGAAAGTGCGCTTGAGGAATATGGCAATCGGAAAAGACGTTTAGGGAAATAAAATAGACATAGCTTGTAAAATAAAAATATGAAAAAATATCTAGTAGCAATTTTAATGATTTTTTTTGTTCCAACTGTTGTTTTTGGGCAACCAGTGGAAAAAAAGAAAGCTATTTATTTTTATAGTGAAAGTTGTCCGCATTGCAGTCGGGTGGATAAATATTTTCAAGAAAATGGCATCTATGAGAAATATGATATTAAAAAAATAGATGCAGTTGACGAGAAAAATGTCACCCTCTTGAATGAGATGTTTAATGCCTTCGGTTTTAGCGACAAGGATAAAAAAATTCCCGCTATCTTTTTTTCAGACAAAGTAATGGTTGGTGACGGTCCGATAATGGGAGAAGAACAAAAAATAAAATCATTTGTTAAACAAATCGAAGAAGCGGATGCATCTTTTTTCCCAACACCAGAGAGTATTCGAAATGATCTGCGCGCAAATACTGATATTGATGTGGCCACACCAGTAGAAAATGGAAATGAGATTAGCTCGTTGCATCTTTTTTTGCTAATTAGCGCCGCTTTTGTGGATGCGATGAACCCTTGTGCTTTAGCTGTCTTGATTTTGCTCTTAGCGACGGTAATTGCCGCTAAAGGCAAGAATAGTGCTCTTGTAGCAGGTCTATTGTTCTCGCTCGCAATTTTCATTTCCTATTTTTTAATGGGCTATGGCGCATATCGCGCTATTTCTTCTTATAGTTTGCCAAAATATCTTTCACTCGGGGTGGGACTTTTCTCTATTTTAATTGGGTTGGCTAATTTGAAAGATGTTTTCTGGTTTGGAAAATATTTCGTGATGGAAGTGCCGATGGGTTGGCGCCCGCGAATGCAGAAAATTTTGCGCAGTGTTTCTAGTCCACTGGGTGCTTTCGGGGCAGGATTTTTGGTGAGTCTTTTTCTGGTGCCCTGCGCGAGCGGGCCGTATTTGAGTATCTTGGGGCTAATGGCAACGAAAGGCTATACAACTGGCACTATTTCCTTGCTAATGCTATATAATTTGGTGTTTGTTTCTCCGATGTTGATTATTACTTTTGCGATGTATTTTTTTGATACTCGCATGGGCAAGCTTGAAACGTGGCGCACGAAATATAATTGGTTATTACATTTGATTGCTGGTATAGTGATGGTGGGCATTGGATTATATTTGATTCACGGTTGGTTAAAATAGAGCGTAAATAATTTTTAACGCGCATGTTGTATTTAATGAGGGTTAAATGCAAACTGCTAAAAAAGGTATGCACATGGAATTTACTGATCAAAATTTTGATCAAGAAGTGTTAAAAAGCGATAAACCAGTCTTGGTTGATTTTTGGGCGCCGTGGTGTGGGCCATGTCAAATGATGGGACCAATTGTTGATGATTTGGCGAAAGTAATGGACGGCAAAGCGAAAGTGGGAAAAATCAATGTCGATGAAAATGCCGAGACTTCACAAAAATTTGGCATCATGTCTATCCCCGCTATTAAGATTTTCAAAGGTGGACAAGTGGTGAAAGAATTTGTTGGCGTGCAATCTTTGGAAAGTTTGAAAAGCGAGTTGGAGAAATTATAAGTTTGTTTTTGCAAATTTAGCCTTAAAAACAGCTTCGAGAAATCGGGGCTGTTTTTTTGACATTGCGCCTTTGTTTGCTATAATCCTCCCACAGTTCTTATTTAACTTAATATTTCTCACAAACCTTAAATTTAAAAGGAGGCAGACATATGTCAGAAGGCGGTGGAGGAAGAGGTAGTTTCGGCGGTGGTTTTAGCGGTGGTGAAGGCAGTGTTAGTCGGGGTTTTGGTAGTGAGAGTGCTAGCACTGGCTACGGTCCGCGTGGTGATGTGAGTCGAGAAAATTATCCAGGTAATCAATCTGCGATAAAAGATGAAGAAATTAGCGATACAGAGCGTGACAACAGGCGCAGGGAATACAAAAAATATAGTGATCAAGTCAAGTCGAATAATCACTCAATTTCAGATTGCTTTATTGCAACAGCTGTGTATCAAGGTGATGGCAATCATCCGAATGTTGAACGGCTCAGACAATTCCGTGATAACTTTTTGACAATGAGTCACTTTGGGTGGAAATTCATCCGTTTCTATTATGGAGGTTTCGGCTTCAAGGCATCCGCATTCATGAAACGATATTTTCCTTGGACGTTGTTTGTTTTGCGGAAAATATTCGATCTGATAATCCCGTTTTTGCCAGTCAATCTTTTAAAGGAAGAAAAGGAGGTGTCTCAAGAAGTGTTGCGCATGGATTATCGGAAACTTTCCATAGCTTGCTCGGATTTTCTTCGCAAAGAGCTGGAGAAACGCAAACTCAATTGTTTTTGTGTCGGTCTGAGTGGTGGAGTTGATTCAGCGGTGACAGCCGCCTTGTGCAAGCTTACAGGTAAGGATGTTGTTGCCATTACTATTTCAGCCCAATGGATTATTCGGGAACAAGATGTGGAAGATGCCAAGATAGTAGCTAATCAATTAGGCATACGACACATAGTCGTTGATTTGACCGAGCTTTTCACAAGAGCTTTGGAATTCGAATTGCCAAACTCTGCGCATATTATAATGGGCATTCGTAATGCTGTCATTAAGGAGATTGCCGAAGATTGCGGCGGGCTTTTAGTCGGAACCGAAGTCAAAACTGAATTCTGTGCTGGACTTTTTTCTCCCAATTCGTTGATTGGCACGATCTTCCCTTTGGAGAATATTTATAAAACACAGTGTTATGCCTTGGCTAAACATCTTGGCTTGCCGGAGTGCGTCTTGCATAAACCGAGTCACAGTGGAATCGATGGTGATGGCGACGATTCATTCTGGGGTATTGGTTGTAGTCTGTTTGATTGGGTTTTATGCCTTCTTGAAAAAGAGTATTCTATTGAATGCATAGAAATCGAAACAGGCGTTATGGCTCATGTGGTCAGGGCAATCAAAGAACGCAAGGAAATGTCTGAAATAATTATGAGTTTCCCTAGCTTTAAATTTGAACCGATGTCGTAATGGTTTGTTTGCTTATTAATTATGAACAATGGAGGGATTACTATGCCTAACGCTGAGTATAGGAGAATTGCCAAATTGATGATTCAGGGTCCAGGAAGATATTTTGTTTCTGTTAAACCAGGGGAAAGGATTGTCTATATCGACGAAGGTGTTCAGGTAGAGGGTGTGCCAGCTGACATTCGGAGTCGTTCAATTGAGAGACACGGTAAGGGCCCTTTTATTCTTTTGGCTATAAGGGATTATGAAAAAATGAAACCGCAGCTGGTTTTTCGTGATGAATATGGACAGGAGACCGAAGAAGTCTTCCATCATATGGCCAAATATGCCGAATAAATTTCGGTTGCTGTAAAAGTATGTTTAGGCTGAATTCAGCTATTAAACAGAAGCTGTCTAAGACCTCTTGGTCTAGGCAGCTTTTTTATTTTAAATAGCTTATTTGTCTTTTCGGCACATAATGTTAAAATGGGGTTAGTAATAAAATAAGCATATAAAATATGGACGGAGAAAAGAAGATATACGACATGATAATAATTGGAGCAGGGCCTGCTGGGCTAGGCGCTTCAATCTATACTTCGCGCTATAAGCTGGATCATTTAGTGATTGGGAGTGAAATTGGCGGGCAAGTAGTGGAAGCCTCGGAAATTGAGAATTGGGCGGGAGAAGTTTCTATCCCCGGAAAGACTTTGATGGAAAAATTTGAACATCATGCGCGTCACTTGGGGGCAGAAATAATTCAAGAAGATGTTTCGGCGGCGGTAAAAACTGAAGATGGTTTTGAAGTTTCCGCTGGTGGAAAGAAGTATTTAACGCGAAGCATTATTCTGGCTCTAGGTATGAAGGCGCGCAAAATGAATGTTCCAGGCGAAGATAAGCTTATTGGCAAAGGGGTTTCATATTGCGCAACTTGCGATGCAATGTTTTTCCGTGGGAAAGACGTGGTCGTAGTTGGTGGTGGAGATGCGGCAGCAACGGCAGCAATTCATTTGACTGAATTTGCTAAAAGCGTGAAATTGGCTTATCGGGAAAAATATAATTGGGAGCCGTCTTGGGATGAGCAAATGGAAAAGAGTGAAAAAATTGAAAAAATTTGTTGTGTGAGTATCGATGAAATTTCTGGTGACCAAAAAGTAACTGGTCTTAAATATGAAACTGCTGATGGTAAGCAGGAGATGGATGTGCAGGGCGTGTTCATTGAAGTTGGAACGACTCCTGGTGTAGCGGTGGCACAAAACTTAGGCGTGGCGCTAGATGAACAAAGCTATATTATTGTTGACCAAACCCAAGCGACAAATGTTGAGATGGTTTATGCTGCAGGCGACGTGACGACTGGATCAAACAAGTTCCGGCAAATTATCACAGCCGTGGCCGAAGGCGCAGTGGCGGCTGGCAGTGCTTATCGTAAATTGAAACTAACTAAAAAATAGTGGGTAATAAATATTAGTTATAATCCTATGGATGCAATCAAACTTTCAAAGCAGTTAGGGGGAAAAATCGAAACGAAGTCAAAGAGAAAACTTAACAAGCAAACTTTGCCAGTGCTATACACGCCTGGCGTGGCGGAAGTTTCCAAGGCGGTGGCAAAAAATAATAAATTAGCCTTTGAATATACGATTCGCAAAAATACCGTAGCGGTTGTTTCTGATGGCTCAGCGGTTTTGGGCTTGGGAAATCTTGGGCCAATTGGCGCTTTGCCGGTAATGGAGGGCAAATCTTTGCTTTTCAAAGAATTGGGCGATGTAGATGCTTTTCCAATTGTTTTAGATACGCAAGACACGGAAGAAATAATTAAAATCGTAAAAGCAATTGCCCCAACTTTCGGCGGGATAAATTTGGAAGATATTTCCGCGCCACGTTGCTTTGAAATTGAAGAGCGTTTGAAAAAAGAATTAGACATTCCAGTTTTTCACGATGATCAACATGGAACAGCGATTGTTGTTTTGGCTGGACTCATTAATGCGCTGAAGGTGGCAAAAAAAGATGCAAAGAAAATCAAGGTAGTGATTAGTGGAGCGGGGGCAGCCGGGATTGCAATTACAAAACTACTTTTGAAATATGGCGTGAAAAATGTAACGTTGGTGGACACAAATGGCGTGATTCACAAGGAGAGAAAAGTTGGAATGAATATTGCCAAGCAGGAAATTGCTCATCTGACCAACCCGGAAAAACTGAAAGGGGATTTGCGGGAAGCTCTTTTTGGAGCGGATGTTTTTATTGGGGTTTCGGCACCGAATCTTTTGAAAAAAGAAGATATTATTAAGATGAATAAAAAACCAATTATCTTTGCGATGAGTAATCCGATTCCAGAGATTATGCCGGAGGAGGCAATTAAGGGTGGTGCATATATTATTGCGACTGGCCGATCGGATTATGATAATCAAATTAATAATGTTCTGGCTTTCCCGGGAATTTTTCGTGGTGTGTTTGACACGCGAACAAAAAAGATTACCGATGAGCATAAACTGAAAGCCGCCAAGGCGATTGCTGGTTTGTTAAAGAAGCCGACAAGTGGTAAAATTATCGTAGATGCATTAGATAGACGCGCCGTGAAAGCTGTGGCAAGTGTATTTAAGAAAAGTAAGCAGTAGGATTGGATATATAGTATAAATATAAAAAATAAAAACATAAGCTTACTAGTTACCGGTTACGGATTACTAGTTACTAAGGTATGAAAATATACAAACAAATAATAACGCTAAAAAGTAGTAGTCAAATTGAGTTCATAGACATTACCGCTAAGGTGGATGAGGTGGTGGCGAAGTCTGGTGTGCGAGAAGGGCAAGTTCTGATTTATTCTCCGCATACATCGGCTAATATCATTATTAACCACAATGAGCCAATGTTGATTCAAGATTTCATGCGTGTTTTATATCGGCTAGTTCCGATTGGCGACAGATATTCACATGATCTTTTTGAAATAGGCAAAGCAACATCTTCAGACGGCCGAAGTAATGGACATTCGCATTGCAAAGCAATGCTTCTCAGTACTAGCCAGACATTGCCAATTGAAAAAGGCAAAATTTTGATTACGGAAAAGCAAAGTGTATTTTTCGTTGAGATGGATGGGGCACGGGCGCGGGATGTCATAATTCAGGTGATAGGGCTTTAATTTTAAGATATAACTAAATGATGAATAGTCTCATTAATGATCTGATAAAAAATGGTGATTTGAAGAGTGACTTAGTAATCGACGCCTTTTCAGATATTAGTCGCATAGAGTTTGTTCCCGTTGAGTTAGAATTGCAAGCAGAAAAAAATATCAGCTTGCCAGTTGGTTTTGGCCGTTTAATCACAAAACCAGAAACAACGGCATTTATCTTGGAAATGCTTGACCCGCAAATCGGGCAAAAAATATTAGTAATTGAGAGCGGTTCTGGCTGGGAAGCAACTATGCTTGCTTTGATTGTCGGTCGAACCGGACGAGTAGTTGCAATCGACAGAAATAATGAAATTGTGAAATTTAGTGAAAATAATGCCAATAAATTTTCCTTTATAAAAGACGGGACCTTGAGCTTTTTCTGTGCAGATGAAATGGATGGCTATGCTTTCGAGGCGCCTTATGACAGAATATTGGTCTTGGCTGAGCACTATGAAGTTCCGCAGAAATTCAAGGACCAGCTGAAAGTTGGGGGAAAATTAGTGATGGCTGTTAAAAGCAGTTTGGTGTATGTAGAAAAAAAATCAGAAACTGAATTTAGTGAAGAAGAATTCGCTGGCTTTCATTTTCCTGCTTTGTCGCCAGAAAATTATACAGTAATTAAGAATATCTAAATAGATGAAAAAAGTTTTATTTGCAATTATTGGCGCAGGCATTGTTTTAGGCGGATTTTTTTATTTCCGTTATCAAGTTTATTTTTCCCATCAAGGACAAGTGGAGAAAAAAATATTTGAAATCACGAAAGGCGACGGAAATGTTGAAGTTGCTACAAAATTAAAAGAGGCGGATTTAATAACTGGGAAAATATATTTTTATTATTATTTAAAAACACACAACTTAGCTAATAAGATTTTACCGGGTAAATATGAATTGAATGGCGGAATGACTATTCCAGATATCGTCATCACGATTACAAATAAAAAAAATATTTTGCCTGGCTATGCGGAAATAACTTTTCCTGAAGGACTAACGATAAAGCAGATGGCGGACAGGATAACTGCCAATGGCTTGGATGGCCAGGGATTTTTGAATTTAGCGCAAAATCCTTCCCAAGAAATCAAAGATAAATTTGACTTTCTGAAGGAAACAAAAAACTTAGAAGGTTATTTATTTCCAGATACATACTTTTTTTCTAAAGAAATCGATGCGTCAGGCATAGTCATTAAAATACTGAATAATTTCGATAGTAAGGTTGACTCAGAATTGCGCCAAGAAATTAAAAATCAGAAAAAAACCTTACTGACTGTTATGACGATGGCAAGCATAGTTGAAAAAGAGGTTAGTGTGGATAGCGACCGCGCTATTGTGGCTGGCTTGTTTTGGAATCGTCTGGCTGTTGATCAATTGTTGCAAAGCGATGCCACACTTTCGTATGTTTTGAATGATACGGTGTCGCAACATACTTTGGCGGAAACAAAAATAGATTCGCCGTATAATACTTATTTGAAAAAGGGCCTCCCGCCTGGTCCAATTTGCAATCCGGGCTTGGCAGCGATAAAAGCAACTATTTACCCGGAAAAAACTGATTATTATTACTTTCTAAGTGATCCAAAAACAGGGAAAACAATATTCTCTAAGGTTTTTGAAGAGCACGTTGAAAATAGAAAAAAATACGGACTTTAAGACTGGCTAAACCGGCCTCTTTGGCAAAGACGGGAGTGATAAAAGGCCAAACCTTGACAAATTTATCCATTGTGTGCTAATGTTATTTAACCGAAAAGGTATTAAAAACATTAATATATATGGAAAAAGTAACGACCAAGACGCCAGCGAATAAAACAATAAATAATTCAACCGAGCATACTCGGCTAGTTGATAGTTTGTTGTCTTCTGAGTCAATTAGGACTCAAGAAATTGTTAAGAAGCGATATGGTTTGTCGCAGAAGAAATTGCATACTTTGGAGAAAATCGGACAAGATCACGGCATCACTCGGGAGCGCGTGCGCCAAATAATTTCTGATGCAATGAATCGTTTGACTAAGAAGATTGGCTCGGAGTTTTTTGCTGAGTTTGAAGAAAAAATTTCTTTGATTATAAAGAATAATAATGATATAATAAAAGAAGAAGAACTGATGGATTTGATTAGTTGCAATGACATTTCAGATCGAAATGTTGTCGCATTTCTAGGCACGTTGTCAGATAAGTTTGTTATCATTGATGAGAAGGAAGGCTGGATAGCTAAATCCTGGACAGCTTCTCCAGATGTTTTAGAAAAAGTTAAAAAAATCAGGAAAACAGCCATTGATGTTTTGGCAGGAGAAAAAAATAGCAAAGAGAATCTCTGGAGTGAAGACGCAATTGTAAATGAAATAAAAAACAGACTGAGTGAACTAGCGGCTGAATTGAAGCATGAAGAGATTGCATCGCATTTAAATGTTTTGTCAGATGTAAAGAAGAATAAGTTTGGAAAATGGGGAATGGCGCATTGGGATGAGATTAGCCCGAAAGGAACGCGCGAAAGAATTCATTTGGTGTTGAGAGAAAGCAAGAAGCCATTGCATTTCAAAGAGATTGCTAAATTGATTGATCAATATGGCTTGAGCAAGAAAAAATCCCATCCGCAAACAGTGCATAATGAATTAATTAAGGATGAAAAATTTGTTTTAATCGGGCGTGGAATTTATGCTTTGCAAGAATGGGGATATAAACGTGGTACAATTAGAGAGGTTTTGGAAGATATCTTAAAAAACAGCAAGAAGCCATTGGTTAAGGAAGAAATATTTGCGGAAGTGATAAAACTCCGAAAGGTAAAAAAAGCAACGGTAATGATAAACTTGAATAACCCGAATTTTTTCAAAAAAGTAGATAATACTTACACAATTAAAAAATAAAAAAGAAGCAGGAAAGTTCAATTAAACTTTGCAACGCCAAAGAAAAAATGAAAATCTATTCTGATGTTTTAAATTCTTATCTTAATGTTTTCAATATTCTTTTTGAATATTGGTGGCTTATTTTGCCTTGGCTTTTGCATTTTATGTTCAAGGCTCTTTGGTTTGATTACGTGCATGCTTTTTCAAATGACAGTTTTTTGAGCAAATTAAAGTGGACGGTATTGGAGATTATTCCCCCTAAGAATATTGAAAAAAGCCCTAAGGTAATGGAGTCTTTTTTTCAAGGCTTGGCAGGAGTCATCGCAGGCGTAAACCCGTTAAATAAATATACTAAAGGAGTGTTGATTGACCGCTTTAGCTTGGAGATTGTCGGCGAAGAAGGCATGATGCATTTTTATGTGCGCACACAGACGAAGTATCGCAATTTAATTGAGGCTAATATCTATGCGCAATTTCCTGAGGCTGAAGTCGTGGAGGTGGAGGACTATGTTAAAAAATTTCCCAAGATTGTGCCTAATCGCGATTGGGACCTGTGGGGCACGGATGTCGTATTTACTAGCAAGCATGAAATCATGCCAATTAAGACTTACGACAAGTTTGAGGAGGATATAACGGGCACTATGATAGATCCGCTAGCCGCCCTGGCTGAAGTATTTAGTAAATTATCTTTTGGACAGCATGTTTGGATTCAACTTGTTATTGACCCGCAACCTGAAGATTGGTTTAAGGATAAATTGGGATCAATCGACGATTTAGCTAAAAAGCCAAAGCAGAAAAGCTTATCTTTTTTTGATCATGTTGTCGATATCGCAACTAATGTACCGCGAAGCGTTTTCGGCTCCATTGAATTTATTTCCGGGGCGGCGGCAAAAAATGACCAGCCAGTGGAGTTTAGACTTACTCCCGGTGAAAAAGAAACCTTAAAAGCAGTGGAAGAAAATTTTGGCCGGAATATTTTTCGCGTAAAGATGCGCGTTATCTATGTTGGGAAAAGAGATGGGTTTGATAAGTCACTAGGCGTTTCGGGAGTTTTCGGGGCGATAAAACAATTCAATGATATGAATCTGAATGGCTTCAAGCCGGACAATGATAGTAAAACTTATGCCGACTATGGCATAATGCAAAAAGAGCGTCTGGAATTTAGACAAAGGAGAATATACAATCGTTACAAGAGCCGGAATATGGACGGAAAAAATATTTTTATGTCCGGCAAAGAATTAGCGACTGTTTTTCATTTTCCAAATATGGAAGTTAAAGCGCCATCTTTGACGCAAACGCAATCAAAACGAGGATTGGCCCCATCTAATTTACCCATGGAATAAGTTTAATTTTATTTAAAAAATATGCCAGATATAAATTTTTTTGCTAAAACTAATTATCGCAATCAAGAGCGGGTTTTTGGCGTGAAAAGAGAAGATCGAACTAGACACATGTATGTGATTGGCAAGACTGGTATGGGAAAATCAAACTTGCTGGAGAATATGGCAATCCAGGACATCCGCAACGGCGAAGGTGTTTGTGTGGTTGATCCGCATGGCGAGTTTGCGGAAAAAATGATTCGAGCGATTCCCTCAAATCGAATTAATGACGTCGTCTATTTTAATCCAGCCGATACGGAATTTCCGGTGGCCTTTAATATTCTGGAATCAGTCGATGATGATAAAAAGAATTTAGTTGCTTCCGGTATGATGGGGGTTTTTAAGAAAATTTGGCCGGATGTTTGGAGTCCACGAATGGAATATATTTTAAATAATACTATTTTGGCTCTTTTGGATTATCCTGGTTCCACGATGATGGGGGTGAATCGTATGATGAGTGATGCAGCTTTCAGAAAGCGCGTGTATCCAAAAATTAAAGATCCAGTCGTGAAATCATTTTGGTTGAACGAGTTTGATAAATGGGAGGATAAATTTCGAAAAGAAGCGGTAGCAGCAATTCAAAATAAAGTAGGGCAATTTCTTTCGGCTTCCATTGTTCGGCATATTGTTGGGCAGTCAAAATCGACTTTTGATATGCGCGACATCATGGATAAACAAAAAATATTGATTGTTAATTTGTCAAAGGGAAGAATTGGCGAAGATGCGATGCGTCTTTTGGGCGGGATGATTGTGACGAAAATTCAGTTGGCTGCTATGGGACGGGTTGAAATGGATCCAAAAGATCGAAAGGATTTTTATTTATACGTGGATGAATTCCAGAACTTTGCTACGGAATCTTTTGCAAATATTTTGTCTGAAGCGAGAAAATATCGCCTTAATCTTATTTTGGCGCATCAATATATTAAGCAGTTGGAATTTAACGGAAATACCACTGTGCGGGATGCGGTTTTTGGCAATGTGGGAACAATAATTTCTTTCCGAGTGGGCGCCGAGGATGCAGAGCATTTGGAAAAAGAGTTTGAACCGACTTTTATGATGAACGATATCGTAAATCTTTCGAAATACAATGTTTACTTAAAGCTTATGATTGATGGTGTGGCCGGCGATGCTTTTTCGGCCGCTTCTTTGCCACCTTTGGATTTATCCGATACAGCAGAAAATGAAGAGAAGGCAATTAATGCTTCGCGGGAGAGATATGGCAAGAGTCGAGCGGAAATCGAAGAGAAAATTATTCGTTGGAGTGGCATGGATATGGAGGAAGCAAGCATCGAAACTGATGATGAAGATGATTATTCCTCTCCTCCAATAGTAAGTGCGCCCAAAGAAGTGGAAAAATTACCAGTGATAGTGGTTAAGCCGGCTATGCCAAAGATGCAACCTGCTGTTGTTTCAACTAGGACGGTAGAAACAAGAACTGTGGAAAAAACGATGGTTGAAAAACCTGTAGTTGAACAAGTTGCCCAATCAACTGAGGTTGTAGAGAAAAAAGAAATTACAATGTATGAAACAATTTGCAAAACTTGTGAAGAAAAAATTCTCGTGCCTTTTGCGCCTGATCCAAATCGACCTGCGTTTTGCAAAGAATGTTTGAAGGATTATCAAAGAAAAGTGGCGATTGATAAAAATCGACAAACTATTATTCAATCGCAAGCGACTTCAAAAGCAGAGGTGGTAAGAACTGTTACAGCGGGCGACTTTGAACATAAAAATATTTCAGCCAGTAGCAAAACAATGAGTCTTTCGCAGATGTCGCATATTGCCCCTAAGAAATTTAAATCAACTCGCTAGTAATGTTTGAAGGAAATTATTCTGCAAGATGTTTATGAATAAATCTAAGAAAAAACGGGTAATTGTGGGAATGTCATCAGGAGTGGATTCTTCGGTGGCCGCTGCACTGCTAAAAGAGCATGGTTATGATGTGGTTGGGGTTTTTATGCATTTCTGGAAAGAGCCGGTGCAAAACAGTTTAGTAGAAAACAAATGTTGCTCCATAGAATCTTTGGAAGATGCAAGAAAAGTTTGCCAGATTTTAGGCATCCCGCTTTATACGGCGAATGCGGAAAAAGAATTTAAGCGCGAGGTGGTGGACTATTTTTTGCGGGAATATTCTGAGGGGCGAACGCCTAATCCGTGTGTGGCTTGCAATGAACATATTAAATTTAATGTCCTAATGAAGAAGATGCTGGAAATGGATGGCGATTTTGTTGCGTCCGGTCATTATTCCATCAATAAAAAAGAAGCCGATGGGAAGTTTCATCTATACCAAGGCCAGGACACCGAAAAGGATCAATCCTATTTTCTCTATAATTTCAATCAAAAACAATTAGCTAAGATTTTGTTTCCGGTGGGGGAATATAAAAAGCCGGACATTCGGGCGTTAGCCAAGAAAATGCACTTGCCGGTTTTTGACAAAGATGATTCGCAAGGCCTTTGTTTTACGCCGGAAAAATATCCGGAGAATTTTTTGCGCCGAAACTTGCAATTACAAGCGGGAAAAATTGTGAACACGCTTGGAAAAATTGTTGGGGAGCACGACGGCTTGCCTCTTTATACAATTGGCCAAAGGCGGGGGATTAATATCGGAGGCGATGGGCCATATTTTGTCGTAGATAAAAATTTAGAGGAGAATATTTTGATTGTGACGAACAATGAAAATGACCCAGCATTGGTTCGGACGGAAATGGAAGTGGAAAAAGTAAATTGGATTGGGGGAGAAGAAGTGAAAACGGCAAAAGAAGTTTGGGTCAAGAATCGCTATCGCAATCCGGCCGTTTCTGCTACAATAATCCCGATGAAGAATGGGAAATATCGTGTGGAATTCGCGGAACCGCAACGCGCAATTTCTCCCGGGCAATCAGCTGTTTTTTATACGGATAAAGGCGAGATGCTGGGCGGGGGAAGAATTGTTTAAAGTCATTAATTTTTTAAGAAAAATCTCAGTCAAATGTTCAATTTGCAATTGAATTTGGCGGGATAAAAAAATATGGGAGCTATTTTAGATGAAGTTCGAGATGCAATTAAAGAAAAAAATAACCAGAAAAGTGCTGAAGAAGGGAAAGAGCCGATTAAAGTAACTAGCATTGAAGAAGACAAAATTCGTGAATTTGAATCCCGCTTGGAAACGATGCTGGAAATTGTGGAAAGATTAGATAAGGCAGGGGCGGACACAGAGGATTTGCGCAGAAAGATGGAAGAAAAATTAAGAAAACTGACTTGGTCGTTGCGCTAAAATTTAAACACACAAAATAATGACAACTGACGATTTACAGAAAAGATATAAGCAGGCCTGGGAAAGGTTTCAGGATAAGATGAGTTCTTTGAAGAAAAGGCGGTCTGAGATTTTGGCGAACATTTCCGCTAAGTTTGATCAACAGAAGATTGAAAAGATAATGAAAAAATTGCAAAAATAATGTATAGCGGTGAATCAGCAACAACTAAGGCGACAGAAAAGCAAGAAGCACATGAAAATCATGAGGCTCGGATTAGTGTTGAATCGCCGGAGGAAATCCGCAAGCAAATGATGGCCGAGGCTACACAGGAAACTGACCAATTTAACGCGGAGTCTGTTGTGGATATTTCGCAAGCGGAAGCGCAGGCGGAAAAAGATGGATTAGTAATTGATGCTGAAGACAAAAATGCTATACAGGAATTAAATGTAGAGGCTGATGTTGCTAAAAATGAATTTTTAGCTGAAGTTATTCCAGGCGAAGAGCGGGCGACTCCGCCACCATTGTTAACGGAGCTTGAAAATATTCAGGTTAAAGCCTGTTTAAGTTGTGGTAAAGAAAATCAAGGAGGAAATAAATTTTGTGAAGAGTGTGGAAATAAATTTGAACAAATACAACCTGATTCGATTATTCAGGAAGGTGCAATAAAGATGAGCGATGAATTTAAATCTGCAAGAATGACGTGTCAAGAAAAGGAGGATGCAGAGTTTGAAAAGTTTCTACAAGAAAAAGAATTGGAAAATGCGGGATCGGAATTTGAAAAAATAGATAGCAGTCTTTTTAGATATTCTATGGGTGAAGAAAAGTTTAAAGAGTATGTAGAAGCTCAAAAAAATTTGCCGCCTGATGCCATCGTGCATTTATATCATGGATTGAACAATGGTGGCTATGAAAGTGCATTAGAGATTCTTAACTCTCCTGGGCATGGAATTCAACAGCGTTCTGGTCCAACAGTGTCGCTGGTGCCAGTTGGGCAATTTTGGAAGGTGTTGGTTTTCGCTATGCACTTAGGAGAGATCAAATTGCTTTTCCGGGAGAGGAAAATCCCAAGGCAGTTGTGCAAATGCAAATAGATTCTCATGGGGATGAAAGTGATGGTATAATAATTAGCGAATCCGGAAGTTTGCCACTTGATCAATTTGATGCAGAGATTATGCGTTCGCAACTTGCTCATGCAAATCCTGAAGCAGAAAAAGAGATAGCGGAAAGGTTGCATGAATTTTCAGAAAAAAGAGCTGAATTAAAAAATGCAGAAGAGATTAATAATCTTTAAAGAAAACTATGACAGCACAAGAATTACGGCCAGCCTTCGCATAAAGCTACGGCACGGTAATTATGGTAATATACAAATAATCAAAAAATTGTTAATTTTAAGTTATGCAAACGATGACAGCAAATGAACTAAGAAAAAAATATTTGAAATTTTTTGAATCGAAAGGACACACAATCATTCCTTCGGCGTCTTTAGTGCCCAGAGAAACGGACACTTCGACGCTTTTTACGACCGCTGGAATGCATCCCTTGGTGCCCTATCTTTTGGGCGAGGAGCATCCAGGGGGTAAACGGGTCACTAGCGTGCAAAAATGCGTCCGTACGGGCGATATAGATGACGTTGGCGATAATCGCCACCTCACTTTCTTTGAAATGATGGGTAACTGGAGTTTTGGGGATTATTTCAAAAAAGAAGCGATTGAGTGGAGTTTTGAATTTTTAACCGGCAAAGAGTGGTTGGGACTTGATCCGAAGCGATTATATGTCACAACTTTCAAAGGTGAGAATGGGATTCCGCGCGATGAAACTGCGATTGATGTTTGGAAAAAAGTTTTTGCTGATGCGGGGATGGATGTGTCGGTAGCAGATGAAGATGAAGTTATTAAAAATAATGTGCGCATTATTCCCTTAGGAACGGATGATAATTTTTGGATTGCTGGCGCGACTGGTCCATGCGGTGGGGACACAGAAATGTTTTATGATACCCGTCCTGAAGATGGTCTGATGGATGGTCAGAAATTTGGCGACCTCGTGGATTCATTTCGCTTGATTGAAATTTGGAATGATGTTTTTATGGAATTCAATAAGACGGTGGAAGGGAAATATGAAAAACTCGCTAAGCCGAATGTTGACACAGGAATGGGAGTGGAAAGAACGCTGGCGGTTTTGAATGGCAAAGAAAATGTTTTTGAAACAGAATTATTTTCTTCTTTGTTTGAAAAAATTTCAAAAATTTCTGGTAAGAATTATAGTGATTATACATCGTCTGAAGGATTGGTATTTAATTATCAAAAAGAATTTCGTATTATCGCGGACCATATTAAAGCCAGTGTTTTTATGCTAGCTGACGGCGTGATGCCATTGAATGTTGGACGGGGCTATGTTTTGCGCCGAATCATCCGTCGGGCAGTGCGTTATGGAAAAATAATTGGAATAGAAAAAAACTTTACTAAAGAAATCGCTGAAGTTGTGATTGATTTACATAAGGATTTTTATAAAGAATTAGAACAAAATAAAGAAAATATTTTTGTAGAATTGGAAAAAGAAGAAAATAAATTTAGAGAAACATTGGAAAAAGGTTTAAAAATTTTAGCTAGAGAATTGAAAGCTGTTAACTATGAACCTGGAATGAAAATATCTGATCATATTATTTATGATGTTGATGGAATGGCTGGATATACCCCTTTTAAAATTACGGGAGAATGGCTATTTGATTTTTATCAGAATTTTGGCTTTCCTCCAGAAATGATTTTTGAAGAGCTTAACTCACGGGGCATGTGGATTGATAATCAAGAGGTATATACTATTATGAAAGAGTTTGAGGCGGAATTCAAAAAACATCAAGACCTTTCTCGTACTGCTTCAGCAGGTGCATTCAAGGGCGGTTTGCAGGGCACAGGGGAAATGGAAATAAAATATCACACCGCGACCCATTTACTTTTGGCAGCTTTGCGAGAAATATTAGGTCAGGAAACTTATCAGAAGGGTAGTAATATCACAGCTGAGCGAATGCGTTTTGATTTTAACTGCCCAGAAAAAGTTTCTCCAGAAAAATTGAAAGAGATTGAGGACTTGGTGAATCAAAAAATCCAAGAGGGAGGTGTAGTTGAGATGACAGAGATGTCTAAGGATGAGGCGTTGAAAATCGCGAAAGTTTCTTTTGATCCGGCGAAATATGGCGACGTAGTAAAAGTCTATTCGATTGCTGATTTCAGTGTTGAACTGTGTGGTGGTCCGCATGTGCAAAATTTGTCTGAGCTGGGTCACTTTAAAATTACTAAAGAAGAAGCTTCTAGTGCCGGTGTGCGTAGAATCAAAGCTATTCTGGAATAAGTCTAGGAAAATTTAAAAGCACCTGAAACGAGTTTCGTTTCGGGTGCTTTTTTGTACTGTTGCTAGTAGGGTGTTTTGAATGTTAGCCAAGATCTTTTCCCATGAAATTTTCAATCTCGGTCACCAGTTCACTTCTTTGATTGAAGATTAGTGCATCAAAGAAGTAAATTCCTTGCTTGTGCTTCTTAAAGAACACCTCAATTGAAAGAGTGTCGCCGGGAGAAAATGGCTTTTTGTGTCTTATTTTGTCGCTGCCAAGATTGAAAGGTTTTCTGACTAGCCTTTTGAGTAATTTGCTCATCAATGCAATTGCAGTGAGATTTGCCAGCTCAACATTCAGTACTCCAGGATAAACAGGTTGGTCTGGTAGATGGCCGACAAGATCGAAGTCATAGCGACTAAGGGTTTTTTGTCCAATGATGGTATATGGACAGTCCGGATCAAAAAACACTTTGTCAATTCTTAGCGCGTGGCCTCCGTGTGGAATTGTTTTTGCGAGCTTTGCTCCCGAAATGGCTGTTAGTTGTTTGTGTTTTTTCATGATTCGCTTCCTTGTTATGGTTGGTAAGGGACTACGGTTAACGACTAGATAATATGGCAGTTTATGATCATTTTGTCAACCCTAAAAGCTACGCGGATTGACAGGAAAGACAACTAGATTATACTCCAAGTAATAGTTACGCATAAAATAGACGCTGTTCCTTATTAACTTTTCAAAGAGGGAGATAGCTATATGCCAAAGGAAAAACCGGAAGATTGTCGCATTTGCCATCACGCAAGAGGTAAAAGAGTCGAGGGCGGTAAAACGGAATGGCGCTGTGACGCGAAAGGGGGTGAAATAATTAGAGTATTTATTTAGTGTTTCAAAAAATTGTCCGCATTGCTGATAGTTTTTTTATTCAGATTGCTCAATATGCGCAGGCTGCTTTTAACGAAGTGGCCTGTTTTCTATTGTGATAAATCTAATTTTGTTTTATAATAAAGCCAGTAGGATTGTCTTTGGATAATTTTGATAAATAAAAATAAACACATATATTGGCAATGGGAATTTTTTCTAAAATTTTAGGTTTGCATGGCTCGTCATCTGAGCACATGCTGTCACTGGACATTGGAACGGAAGTTGTTAAGGCTTTGGTTTTTAAAATTGACGGGAATACTGGCAATGGAATTGTTAAGGGCGTGGGGAAGGTGCGCCAAGCGATGGGAAATATGCAGAGTGGGGCAGTTTCTGATATTTCTGGAGTGATTGAAAGTTCCAGAAAAGCGATTGAAATGGCGAAATCGAAAGCCGGGATAAAAAAAGTTGAAAAAACAGTCGTGGGAATTGCCGGCGAATTGGTGAAAGGCACAACGACCACGGTGCACTATGAAAGAATTCGACCAGAGGTGCGGATTGATTTGCCGGAATTGAAAAATATTATTCAAAAAGTTCAATGGAAAGCTTTTGATCGGATTCGCCAACAGCTGGCTTGGGAAACGGGACATAGTGAAATTGATGTGAAGCTTATTAACGCGGCCATTATTGATGTACGGATTGACGGCTATCGCGTTTCTAATCCAATTGGTTTTCAAGGCCGGGATGTTTCCATTGCGGTTTTTAATGCTTATGCCCCGATGATTCATCTGGGTGCATTGCAGACAATCGCCGAAGAATTAAAATTAGAATTAATTAGTATTGCAGCTGAGCCCTATGCTGTCGCTCGATCAATGGGCATTGAAGATGTTTTAGATTTTAATGCTGTCTTTGTTGATATCGGCGGCGGCACCACTGACATTGCGGTGGTGCGAAACGGCGGGTTGGAGGGTACGAAGATGTTTGCACTTGGAGGAAGGGCTTTTACAAAAAAACTAGCTCAAGAATTGGGCGTGGCCTTTGAAGAGGCGGAAATGTTGAAAATAAAATATGCTGAGGGAAAACTTGGAAAAGATGTCAGCGCAAAAATCGAAGGAATATTAGAAGATGATTGTGATGTTTGGTTGAGCGGGGTGGAATTGTCGTTGTCAGAATTTGCTGACTCGGATTTGTTACCGCATAAGTTTTTTCTTTGCGGAGGGGGTTCGGGATTGCCAGGCATACGAAAGGCTTTACTGACGACGAAGTGGATAAAAAATTTGCCGTTTGCGAAACCGCCACAAGTTAGTTTTCTGCAACCGAAAGATGTGGTGAATATTATTGACGAAACACATGAGCTGAAGGATCCGCAAGATGTTACGCCAATGGGCTTGGCGAATTTAGCCTTGGACATTTCCGGAGAAGAAAAAGTGATGGCAGGAATCTTGCGACGGGCTGTAAAAATGATTCAGAAATAATTTATTTTTTAATAAACATATGCACCAGACATTTTATATTGATATTGATGAAGAAATAACATCCATTGTGGATAGGTTAAGAAAAGCTCGCGCCAAGGAGGTTATTGTGGTTGTTCCGAAGCGGGCTCTTTTGGTGCAAAGCATCGTTAATCTGAAACTATTAAAAAAGGAATCAGATAAATTAGGAAAACAACTTTCCATAGTTACCCAGGATAAGTTAGGGAAAATGTTGATTGAAAAAGTCGGCATTAATGTCCAAGATAAACTAGATGACATTGACGGTGATGAAGTGACTGCGGATGATGCTGAAACGGATGAGCATGTTTTTGTGGCGGATGCTGAATATGATTTGCAAAAAAATGATTCAAAAAGCCGGCTAGATGGATTGGGGTCAGATACATATTTCAAGGAAGAAATGGAGGATGGTGGTTATGTTGAAAAAATAAGTAAATTTAAAGATTTCGAATCGACAGAGAAAAATACCCCGCTCAAATCGAGTATGGGATTGTTGCCCGACACGAGTGATGAGATCGAAAAAATAATAAACAAGGAATTGGTAACTGAAATTGGAGCGGATATAGAAAGTGTGGCCAAAACGAAGAAATCCCAGACTATCAGACCGGGAAAACCTACTTTCGATATTGTCAGGAACGCAAATGCTGAAAATGACGTCACGGAATCAATCGAGGTGAAGAAAAATATGTTTGAACAACAGTCGGCGTTTTCATATGATGATTATGAAAAATTGACGTTAGAAGATGAAAGCCGGAGAAAGGAAGCTATCCGCAGTCAAAATAATCGGGTAGGAAATTTTCAAGGTGAAGATGTAGTGAATAATTTTTTTCAAAGCAAGGATGCTTCCAATCGCGGGAATGCTTTTGAAAATAAAAAACAGGGAGAAATAGAATTGTCGCATGGTTTGTGGAAATTTTTTGCCGTAGTTGGCGTGTTGGTGATTGTTGTGCTGGCTGGCGTTGGCGGTTATATCTTTTTGCCAAAAGCGGATATAAAAATTGCTCTTAAAAACAAAGAACAATCTTTTGATGCGCAAGTACGCGGGGAGGTAGTAGCTGGCACAGCCGACTCAATTGTTACTAAGCTGATTTCCATCGAGGATACATTTTCAGGAAAATATCCGGCCACTGGGAGCAAGGCTTCAATTACGCAAAAAGCTAAGGGGATGATTACTATCTATAATGAATATTCAAATAGCTCTCAGCCATTAATTGCTTCAACAAGATTTGAAACGACGGATGGGAAAATTTTCAGATTAACAAAAGGCGTAACTGTTCCCGGGACAAGCAATTCAAACGGCGAAACAAAACCCGGCGTGATTGAAGCGGAAGTTGTGGCGGATAGCGCGGGAAGTGAATATAATATAGACGCCAGTACTTTTTCTATTCCAGGATTTAAAGACAGCGGGACAGAAAAATATACAAAAATATATGCCAAATCATCTAAGTCTATGCTTGGCGGGGGGAATAATGGATCGATAGCCGAGTCAATTTCTAGTGGCGACATTGCAAATGCCAAAAATAAGGCCCTGGCCGAGCTAACTAAATCATTAAAAGATAAGATCAAGAATTCTTCCTCTGGCGATGGCGTTGTCCTAGATGATGCTGTAGATATCGGTGAGGTAGTTTATGACGTGTCAAATCTGGAAGGCGAGGTTGTGAGCGAGTTCACAGTTACAGCTAAAGCCAGGGCTAATGCGGTCGTGTTTAATAAGAGTGATTTGCAGGAAATTTTGGAGAAAAAAGCTTTGGCAGATGGAAATTCAGATAGCAATTTTGACGAAAGCTCGCTTGTTTTGCAATATGGAAAATCAGACGTCGATTTCGCTAAAGGCAGTATACTTATTCGCGTGCATGTTTCCGGAAAAATTAGTTCAAAAGTGGATGCGGAAAACCTGAAAAAAGGAGTCTTGGGAAAGAGCGAGGAAGATTTTAAGGCTTATATAAAGACTTATCCGGAGATTGACTCAGTAGAAATCAATTACTGGCCAGCCTTCATTTCTGGCAAAATACCCGCCTATGAAAATAAGATAAATATAACGCTTGACAATAAATAAATAACTGCTACAATAGGTCATATACATTGAAAAAACAGCAAATAGTAATATTGAATAGAGGGAAATAACAATATTCAGGAATTAGGGTTGATTTTGTTTCTAAATTTTTTTAGAAAAATCTCCGTCTATTTTTTTTGTTTGCTAAAATATTAGATTTATTATTAAATAAAAAACAGGATTTTATCATGGCCAACAATAAAGAGTTGATTAAATTAGAGGGCATTGTTGAAGAAACATTGCCAAGTACAACCTTTAAAGTAAAGTTGGATAATGGGCATATTATTCTAGCCCATATTTCTGGAAGAATGCGGGTGAATTACATCCGACTCCTACCAGGTGATAAAGTAATAGTTGAAATGAGTCCTTACGATTTAAGCAAAGGGCGCATAGTTCAAAGATTAAAATAATGAAAGTTAGAGCATCAGTGAAAAAAATTTGTGATAAATGCAAGCTTGTCAAAAGAAAAGGTAAGCTTTTTGTGATTTGTGAAACTCCAAAGCACAAACAAAGACAAGGATAATTATCGCAAAGACACTATAATTTAAATAGTAATTAGTAGATTTAAGTTTATTCGTAGATTTAAATCAGTAAAATATTATGCTAAGAATTGCTGGGGTAAATATCCCGGATGAAAAAAGAATAGAAATTTCATTGACTTATGTTTTCGGTATCGGGCCTTCTACTGCTAATAAGATTTTGGATGAGTTGAACATTTCCAAGCAAACAAGAACCAAGGATTTGACTGAAGCGGAGCAAAATCAAATTAGAGATTTTGTGGAAAAGAAGTATAGCGTTGAAGGTGAACTTAAGCATAAAATCAGAACAAACGTTAAGCGCCTAAAAGAAGTTGGGGCATATCGTGGAATTCGTCATCAAAGAGGTTTGCCAGTTCGCGGACAAAGAACTAAGACAAACAATCGAACTGTTCGAGGCAATGTCCGAAGAACTATGGGAAGCGGAAGAATTAAGACTGAAAAGACTTAATCCACAGAAAACTTGAATTTTAGCAGTTTATTTATTTAAAATTTTTATGACCGAAGAAAATAACATTACAACAGAGGAAGTTAAGGATGAAACTGCAATGGTTTCTGAGGCTTCAGATGCAAAAAAGGAACTTGTTGCAACTGAACCAAAAAAGAAATCTAAGAAAATCAAAAGACAGATTCTGAAAGGAAGAGCTGTTGTTAAGTGTACCTACAACAATACGATTGTGAGTATTGCTGATATTAACGGAAATATCTTAGGTTGGGCATCTTCTGGTCTAATGGGATTCAAAGGAGCAAAAAAAGCTACTCCGTATGCAGCTACTCAAGTAGTAGGAAATGTAAGTGAAAAAGTTAAGAAATATGGCCTAAAAGAATTGGAAGTTTATGTTAAGGGCGTAGGAAGCGGACGAGAAGCTTCAATCCGAGCCTTGGCTAATAATGATTTCAATATATTGATGATTAAGGATGAAACTCCAATCCCGCATAACGGATGTCGACCAAAAAAACCAAGAAGAATATAATACGATAATTTAAGATTTAGAATTTAAAATTTTTTAAAGTTATGGCAAGAAGTTTAGATGCAAGATGTCGAAAATGTAGAAGAGCTGGCGAAAAGCTTTTTCTTAAGGGTGACCGATGCGTTAGCGCGAAATGCGGTATGGTTAAGCGTGCCTATGCACCAGGTGTACATGGAAAAAAGATGGTGAAGGGTAATAAGAGCGAATATGGCGTACAGCTTGCAGCTAAGCAGAAAATCAAACGAATTTACGGGGTTTTGGAAAAACAATTCAGAAAACATTTTGATGATGTTAAGCACAAATCTGGAATCGTTGGCGATCTTCTTCTGGCTCGTCTTGAAAAAAGATTGGACAATGTTGTCTATCGTTTGGGATTTGCTTCTTCTCGGGCGCAGGCAAGACAAATTGTCACTCATGGCTTGATTAGCGTAAATGGAAAAAAGATGACCATTCCATCAGCTGAAATGAAAATTGGAGATGCAATTGGAATAAATGCAAACAGAAAAGACAAGCAATATTTCAAGAACATGGACAAGGCGATGAAAGAAAAGAAGGATTTCCCAAGTTGGATTTCATTTGATGCAACTAAGCTTGAAGGAAAAATTACTAATAATCCGACTAAGGATGAAATTGGAGTAAATGTTGATGCTCAGGTTGTGGTTGAATACTACTCTCGTTAATATTTATTTCTAAATAATTAATTAAGCGTCCCGTCTGTGGGATAATTAAACAAATGCAATCAATAACACTTCCTCAAAAACCAAAATTTATCAGCATTGATGAAAAATCTGGTAAGTTTGAAATAGACGGATGTTATCCTGGATATGGTATGACTCTTGGCAATGCTCTACGAAGAGTTTTGTTGTCATCTCTTGCTGGATCAGCAATTACCGCCGTGAAAATTAAGGGTGTGACTCATGAATTTTCAACCGTCCCAAATGTTTTGGAGGATGTTGTACAGATAATTTTGAGCTTAAAACAAATCCGAGTGCGTTCATTCAAGGAAGGCTCAGTTAAACTTTCTTTGAAAGTTAAAGGAGAAAAGAAAGTGAATGCTGGAATGATTGAATGTCCTTCAGATGTTGAGATTATTAATAAAGATTTTCATATTGCAACCATCACGAATGCGAAGGGGGAATTAGACATGGAAATTGAAATTAATAGCGGTATCGGGTATGTGCCAGTTGAACAACAAGAAAAAGCGGAGAGAGAACTGGGCTACATTGCGGTTGATGCAATCTACACTCCAATCCGAAGAGTGAACTATATTGTTGACAATATGCGCGTTGGAAAGAGAACTGATTTTGAAAAAATAACTTTAGACGTGGTAACTGATGGAACAATCACTCCGCAAGAAGCTTTTTCAAAGGCGGTGGAAATTTTAGTCAATCAATTTTCAGTGCTTACTGAATTGCATTCTGACAAGGCGGTGGTTGCAGAGGCTGAAGTTGAGGCAGTTGGGGCTGTAGAAACTGAAGAAGAAGTTAAAGTGGCGGATTTAGCTGGATTGACCGCAAAGACAGTGAGTGTTTTGGAAAAAAGTGGAATCGAAACAGTGGTTGCTTTGACAGAAAAGACTGAAGAAGAATTGTTGGCACTAGAAGGTATGGGAGCCAAGGGAATTAAGGAGATTAAAAAGGCTGTTAGTGAATTAGGCTTGAATTTAAAGTAATTAGCAATAAGTAAAGTTACCAGCGAGTAAAATATTTTTATGCAACATTTAAGAAAAGGAAGAAAATTCGGCAGAGTAAAAAATCAAAGAACAGCAATGCTTCGATCATTGTTCGGTAGTTTGATTATGCAAGAAAAAATCGAAACAACTGAGGCGAAAGCTAAAGAAGTGAAAATGTTAATCGATCGATTCATCGGAAGAGCAAAGGAAACTCAGATTGAAGAGAAGAAAGTTGCAGCTATCAGACATTTGCGTTCAAAGTTGTCTGCAGAGGCAGTAAAGAAGTTGACTGGAGAATTTATCAATAAATTTGCAGATAGAGATAGCGGGTACACAAGAATAATCAAGCTTAGCCCAAGAAAGAGCGACGCCGCTCGAATGGCTATAATCGAATTTGTATAGGAGCTCATTTTAAATTTCACCGCTCATTATTAATTAAAACATTATGCTTGCCTGATAAAATATTCAAATTTCGGCTGCAAACCATTCAAGGCTCGTCGGATTATCTCGATAGTCCTTCTCACCTTTCACGGTTTTCGCTCGAAATTTGAACGTTTTATCAAGGCATGAAATTTTAAATAAGCTCTAAATTTATGAACAAGAAATCAATTCAAAGAAAATATCATCTATTTGATGCTGAGGGCAAAACGCTCGGCAGATTGGCAACTGAAATTGCTATCATTTTACGTGGCAAGAATAAAGTTGACTTTACTCCGCATATTGACGCCGGGGACTTTGTTATCGTGATTAACTCAGATAGATTGATTGTGACTGGAAACAAGATGGAAGGGAAGATTTATCATCATTTCAGTGGATATCCAGGCGGAGTGACTTCAATAACTTTGAAAGATCAAATTAAAAAGGATTCAACTAAGGTTATCGAGAATGCAATTAGCGGAATGTTATGCAAAAATAAGTTGCGCGCCAAGATGATGAAGCGATTATTTGTTTTCAAAAACGCTGAACATACATATAAAATTGAAGTGACTCACTAATTCGAATAGATTATTTTTTTAAAAGTTATGGTAAAAGAAGAGACAACAACTAAAAAGACTGTAAAAAAAGCAGTAACAAAGAAAGCTGACGCTCTTGAAATGATTGGCGTATATTTCTATGCACTTGGAAGAAGAAAAACTTCTGTTGCTCAGGTGCGTGTCTATCCTACAAACAAGGGAGAACAGGGAATTGTTGTGAACAACAAGAAATTGGATGAATATTTCACAATTGATCGTTTGCGGGATGCGGTTAAAGCTCCGCTTGTGGCTTTGGGGAAAGAAGATTTCAGCGTTTCTGTGAAAGTTGTTGGTGGTGGGATTATGGGACAAGCTGAGGCGGCAAAACTTGGTATTGCTCGCGCACTAGTGAAGATGGATGAGGCGAATAAACCAGTGCTTCGAGGTCTTGGATTTATGACTCGTGATGCTCGAGTAGTAGAACGAAAAAAACCAGGTTTCAAGAAAGCGAGAAAGTCCCCACAGTGGGCGAAGCGCTAGACGGGCGCCACAGCCGACTTCAAAAAAAGGCTTAGATAAGGGAAAAGCATCCATAATGTATGGGTGCTTTTTTCAATTCAATATTAGTTGCAAAAAGCACCCATTATGGGTGTTTTTATTTTTGAGGCTCAAGATGTCGATGTTGTGGGTTCGCCTGTGGCATACGCTTCATTTCGGACAGCAACCACAGTCAATTTATTGGCTAATTGTGGGAGGGAAAAAGCCAAGGGCTTGAGTACCTCTCCGGCTGTTCTCTCAAGAATAATTAAGGCCACCGATCTTAACTGGTCGATTGGGGCGGTAGCCAAACCTTAATTATTTAATTTTAACCACTATGTCAGGACAATCGCTCAGAAGCACATTAGGCAATATTATTTTTATTTGCCAAGCCACAGGCATCAGCCTGTTGACTGAGTGGATCGAGAAGAAGCAGGATGCTCATGATATGGAAATTGAACGCCAAGTCGATGAGCTTCTTATTCTTCAAGAAAATGAGGGCTATTAATCGCTCCTTTCACAGCCGTCTTTTCTCGTGTTGAGCGATGCGGGGACGGCGGTGAAAGATCTAATAATCTTATGAAAAAAGAAATCAGGGAAGTGAAAGACGGGATAGTGCAAATTACCACAGTCGATGAGAGGTGGTATGTGAAAGCAATCAAGGACGATGAAGGAATACCCAAAGTGGTGTTTGTTCCATCAGTCACTTGGATTGCTGGTCACTATCCAAAAGGAATTGCATTTTACAAATGGCTTGCAGGCAAAGGTTGGGATGAGGCGGAGTCATTGAAGCAGTCAGCAGGCGACAAAGGATCAAGAGTGCATAAGGCAATTGAGGATTTAATCAATGGTCATGAACTCAGGCTTGATGCTCAATTTGACGGAGTTGAAGGAAAAGTTGAGGAATTGTCGGCAGATGAATATGCATGCGCTATGTCTTTTGTGCAATGGTTTGAATCAGTCAGGCCTGAAATCATCACAGCAGAAACAACTATTTTTTCCGAGAAAAATAATTTTGCTGGCACGATAGATTTCATCTGCAAAATTGGAGATGAAAAATGGATTGTTGATTTTAAAACTTCGCAATACATTTGGCCAGAATATGAACTTCAATTATCAGCTTACAAAAAAGCGATGGAGGATCTAACTGGCGAGAAGTACAAGATTGCAATTTTGCAGATTGGCTATAAGCGCAATCACAAGGAATACAAATTTACGGAGCTGGAGGATAAATTCAATTTGTTCCTTTCTGCACAAACTATTTGGCTCAATGAAACATCAGGGCAGAAGCCGTTGCAGAAGGATTATCCTATCAAGCTCAAGTTGGATCTTGAAAAGAAGGCAGGGGATGATAAAAAAGAAACTGCACCAAAAAAGCCGAAGAGGCGAGCAAAAAAATCTTAATCAATCATTAATTCAAACTTATGGATCTTAATAAAGAATTAGAGATCGCATTGGGACTGAGAAGCGGAGAATTTAAATCATACAAAACGCTCAGGGTCGACAATGGCGATGACAAAAAAGGCACAAACAAAACGGGGGAGTTTGTTTGCAAAACAAAAGATGAAAACGGCGCTTTTGTCCGTGAGCAATTCAGCAAGGAAGTGAGAGGCATTGTTTTGCTCAGTCGGGCAAGGGTAAGCTCGAAATTCAAAAAGGATGTCGAGGGATGGATTTCAGCAGAGTTTAATCCGTCCGATCCCAATGAGGTCATTCAGGTTTACAAGAAGAAAAACATTGTTTGGAAAGGCAACTATAAAAGCCTCAAAGCGATGTTTTCGATCAAGGAGGCTGATGGCACGACTACCAATAATTTCAACTACCGCACCATTCTCTATGTTGCATTGGCTGATGATATTGTGAAGCTCGAACTCATGGGAAAATCTCAGTCCGAATGGTTCCAATATGGGGCTTCAATCAATAATGAATTCAGTTTGCTGGGATGCGAGACAGTGATGCAAATCAATGAGGATCCTGAAAATGACACATATTTTGCGACATTTTCCAAGGGCAAGGATGTTGATTATGTCTATTATCTGAAAAAGGCGAGAGGCATCTTGGGATCATTCAGGAATGCGCCACAGCTCGAGGCTCCGAAAGATACAAAATCATTAGGCAATGGATATGAGGATATTCCGACAGTGGGCGGTGACGACGAAGTGAATCTTGAGGATGTTCCGTTTTAAAAACAAAATAGCGATGGTGGGCTTATAGATGCAACTGCCCATCATCGCATCGGGGCTGGTGAGCTTAATAGATGCAACTGCTCATCAGCCTCGCTAGGCTGGTAAATATAACCACCTTTCACATGCCTCTTTAAGTGGTTAGGGAGGCAGGTGAAAGCATTTAACAATATGAATAGTGGATGGTTTAAAACGCACAGAAAAATAATCGATAGTGTGGTCTTTCAGAGCGATAAATGTCTGAAGATTTGGATATGGTGTTTGGCCAAGACAAATCATTGCGAAAATTTATCGCTGATCGGGAGGCAAAAAGTGAGAGTCAGGAGGGGTCAATTTATCATGGGAAGTCTGACGGCGGAGGAGAAATTAAGGATGGCAAAATCAACGATATGGTATTGGCTGAATTTTCTTGAGAAGGAGGGAATGATTGGAATCAAAAAAACAAATAAATACAGCATTATAACTATAAAGAATTGGGATAAGTATCAGGATGTTGGAAACAAATCGGAATCAAATCAGGAATCAAACAAGAATCAAATAAGAACAAACAAGAATGAAAAGAATGAAAAGAAATATATTTATAGCGATGATGAATTTGAAATTTTAGGAGAGGGGATTGATCAAGATAATTTTGCGAAGGCTTTAGTTGCTTTGGAAATTGAAAAACTCAAAACCAGTCAAGTGCAAACCATTAAGAAATTAATCGAGAAATATCCAAGCAGGGATTATGAGCTTCAGGCTCTTAAGTGCAGGGAATGGTGGTTTGGATATCCTCGCAAGGGGTGGAAAAAGCCAATGCTGGCTTTCGCCAATTGGCTGGGAAATTCAAAGATTGATGAGGAAGTGCTGGCTAAAAAAAGAGATCTTGAATTGAGAAAGAATACGCAGATTTATACTAATCAGGCAGTGGTCGATCCTGAAAGAAAAAAGAGCGTTCAGAAATCTATTGATGCGCTAAGGGAAAAAATGAGAATTAAGAAATAATCAAATTTATGGAAAGAGCAAGAAAAATATTCAATACCTATTCGGGAAAGCTTCAGAAGTTGAAAGATTTTGAGCGTCAGCATGGTGCGGTTTTGAAGCGCCACTTCAAACTTCAGGAAATGGAAATGCGAGCAAATTTTAAGGCACAGGAACAGATCAGCATGTTGATTGAAAAAGGTGAAATTGAGGACAAAGTGTTTTTTTATGACAAGCATGCAGAGATGCGCATTTATCCCAAGCTCAAAACAGTTTCAATTTTTGATAAGCGGAAATATAAGAAACAACCAAAATGAAAACTCCAAAAAACTGCAAGCTGTATAAATCAGTCGAGAAAATAATTGAAGAAAACAAAGGCAAAAAAGATTCGGTTAAAAACGGAGTCTTTGTTTTGGCTATTTATAAAAAAGGCAAAATATCACAGGCAAAGGTTCTAATGAATGGTTTTAAAATTGAAGAGATTGATGTTGTCTTGCGTGAGATATACGGGAAGATTTATGAGATGAGAAATCGTGGCAATGCGAAAATACAAAGAATAAATAAAAAATTAGGGGGATGAAATCATATGAAAATTACAATTGAAAATTGCAAGTGTCCCAGTTGGAACGAATTTAATCGAAGCGTCCACTGGGCAGTCAGGGCAGTCAAGAGGCAGGAATTACAGGATTTTGTGTATGAGGCGATTATAAAACAATTCAAGGGATCATTCAGGCGAATCGCAGTCCAGATCAAAAAGCCTATTCAGGTGAGCATAGAAGCTCACTTTAAAAATAATCACAGGCGAGATCCCGACAATCTTTTTGTTAAGCCAATATTGGATGCACTGGTAAAGTATGGATTATTTTATGACGACAATGGTGATGTCATTGAATCACTTACTCTCAGGGCAAAAAGGAAGATGCCAAGCGATCAAATAATAATTTCAATAAACGAAAAACTATGAAAAACTACCCCATCGGGAAAATAAAAATGTACGAAAAAAATGCAAAGAAGCACCCGGAGAATCAGATTAAAAAGATAGCTGATTCTATTAGTGAGTTTGGTTTCAATCAGCCAATAGTTATTGATCAGAATGACGAGATAATCGTTGGGCATGGCAGATATTTGGCCGCCAAAAAAATGGGACTCAAGGAGGTTCCGATTGTGCGCAAAGAAAATCTGACTGAAGATCAGGTCAAGGCTTACAGGCTGGCCGATAATAAGCTCAATGAGTCTGATTGGGATATGGATTTGGTGTTTGATGAACTCAAGGGATTGAGCGATGAAATGGTACAGCTTACTGGCTTTGACATGAGTTATTTGGAAGTTGAAGAGGATGATTTTAATGCCGATGAGGAGTATGAAAAAATTATTGAACCAAAAACAAAGGTCGGCGATGTTTATCAGCTTGGAGACCATAGGATTATTTGTGGCGATTCAACTGATGTGACTGTTTATGAAAAACTGATGGGCAATGAAAAGGCGCAACTAATTTTTACTGATCCGCCGTATAATGTCGACTATCAATCATCAGCTGGCAATTCATATGCTGGCGGAAAATATGGAGATGGCAATAAGATTTTCAACGACAACAAAAGTGATTCCGATTTTATGGAATTTATAAGCGTCATGACTGCAAATTGTTTTTTGTTTTCAGATGAAAAAGCATCGATGTATATGTGGTATGCATCAAAGAATCATGAGTTTTTCAAGAAGGGACTGATTGCTGGAGGATTCAAATATTTGCAGGATGTTATTTGGGTCAAGGACAGATTTGTTTTTTCGATGGGATGTTTATTTCATCGAGCTTATGAACCTTGCATGATTGGAATCAAGGACAACAAGTATCAAAAGAATAAAGAATTTTCAAATATTCAGGATATTTGGGATATCAAAAAAGATGAGCTGGCCGAGATGGTTGATGTTTGGTATGTGAATCGGGATAACACGACAGAATATGTGCATCCTACTCAAAAACCACTCAGGCTTTGCGAGATAGCACTTCGCAGAAGCACATTCAATGGTGACATTGTTTTGGATGCTTTTGGCGGTAGCGGTAGCACGATGATGGCTTGCGATCAGATGGCCAGAAAAGCCAGACTTATCGAATTGGATCCTAAATATGTTGATGTGATAATAAAACGCTATGAAGACTACACAGGCAAAAAAGCAGAAAAAATTGAACAAAAATAAAGTTGGCAGGAAGTGGTTTGATGGAAAAACGGAGAGTGATGTTGTTGCGAAACTAAAAGTCGTTTGGGGGCTGGGTGGATCTGATGCAGAAGCGTGTTATTACGCTGATATAAGCAAATTTTCGCTCAGTCGCTATTTGGATGCCTATCCTGATGTTGAGGAATTACGCAACAAATTAAAGGAAAAACCAATTTTGAAAGCAAGGGAGACTGTTGTCAAAAATCTTAGCAATCCCGACATCGCTTTCAGGTATCTTGAGCGAAAGAAAAAGGATGAGTTTGGCGCAAGCGCTGAACTTCCAGATATATTCAAAAACCACATTGAAGCATTCCATAACGAAATGAAAATATATTTTATAGGCAATGTTGGATCAACAAATACCAAAAGAAAAAAGAGAAATATGCTTGAAACTATTGAGTCTATTTAAGATTGATGGAAAGAGTGGCGATCAGGCTGTGAGCGAGGGACAACTGATGATTTTTTATAGTATTGTTTTTCGACCGCACAATCGTTTGCAGATTCTGACTTGTACGCAATATGGTAAAAGCTTGATAGTTGCTTTGGCGTGTATTGTTGTTAGCTGTTTTCAAGATGAAAAGATTGCGATTCTTGCGCCTAAAAATGAGATGGCCAAAATAATCATGCGCTATTATCTTGAGCATATTGGCGACAATGTTTTGTTTTATTCTCAGTTGGAAGCAAAAACAAAACTTGAAAGATTAAGACAAGAAGAAAACAAGGAGCGCATTGTCTTGAAGCGTGGCGGAGGAATCTTTGTTGTTTCGGTGCAAGCTGGCAATTCTCGCAAAGGTGTTGAGAGTGCGATGGGCGCTGGCGCTAGGATTGTTATTCTTGATGAGGCAAGTCTTATTCCTGATCAGATTGAAGCGACAACATTTCGTATGATTGCTGGAAAAGGTGCGGATGCTTTTTATTGCAAGATTGGCAACCCGTTTTATTTGAATCATTTTTATAAGACTTGGCACAAGGATAGATATAAAAAGATTTTTATTGATTATCAGCAGGCATTAAGTGAGGGAAGATATACTGAAGAATTTATCGAGGAGGCAAAAGAGAATCCGATGTTTGATATTCTCTATGGTTGCAAGTTTCCGAATCGTGATGAAATTGATGATCGTGGGTATAGATTTTTGATAAGTGAGCAGGAATTGGAAGAGGCATTTATTGACGAACTTCCTGAGGAGTTGATGGGAAGCAGGAGGTTGGGCGTTGATGTGGGCAGGGGCAGTAACTATTCAGCTTTTGTGGTTAGGCACGATAATGTTATGTGGCTTGAATCAAAAAATCAAAGCTCAAATTTGATGACACAGGTTGATGAACTTGGAAGGATAAAGGGGGATGAAATATTTATTGATGATGTTGGCGTAGGCGGTGGTGTTACCGATAGGGCGAATGAACTCGGCTATAATGTAATTGGAATTCGAGAGGGATCAAGCGCAAATAACAGTGACATTTTTGCAAACATAAAAGCCGAGAATTATTTTGAACTTAAGCGCTGGATTAATAAAGGCGGTAAGATTTTAAGGCATCAAGATTGGAGGCAGTTGCTTGAAGTGAAATATAAAAGAAATTCAAGCGGAAGGACACAGCTTGAACCAAAAGATGAAATGTTTAAGCGTGGTGTCAAGAGTCCTGATATTGCAGATGCAGGCTCGCTTACTTTCAATGAATTTATTGAACCCGGAGTTGATTTTATTTGATTAGAAAAAATATGAAACATCTTGCACACTGTCCGAAATGCGGATCAAAATTAATGGAAATCAGGAATATGGGAGCCTTTGATGATTTCACTTTGAAGTGCTTTAATTGCAAAGCTGTTTTGTGCGTTTATGACCTGAAATTTAAGGCGCTTGATGAAAAAAATAATGATTATAGTTTTTCTGCTATTGACAAAATGAAAAAAAGCGAATACGATAAAAATACAAAATTAAAAATGATAACAGCTTAATGCCTTACGAGGTATTGGTTGTGGCTTACGAGCCCAAATGATATTTAGTCTTACGAGATTAAATGCCATTTGGGCTTTTTTTATTTATGTTTGAAAAACTTTTCCGAAAAAAAGAATTTACTCCCGGAATTTCAGCAATCAAAAATTTCTTTTTCGGCAAGGTTTTGGGCAGGAATAATGATTTTGCTGATAAATATCACAGTTGGGTTTATAGGTGCGTCAATCTTATTGCGCAAGAAGTTGGATCGGCAAATCTGAGATTATATAAAAAAACTAGCGGTGATAACGACAAGGAGCAGGCTAGTCATGAGCTGTTGAAGCTGTTTAATAATCCGAATCCTGAAATGACAAGAGCTGATATTTTCGAGCATATCTCAGCCTCATTGGATATTGATGGCAATGCTTACATTTTTAAGGCAAAGGCTGGCAACAAAACAAAGGAATTATGGCCACTTAGGGCTGATTGGGTAAAGATTGCGCCGAGCAATGACAAGGAAAGGTTGATTGAAAAATTCATTTATTTTAATGGTGAAATCAATGTTGATCTTGAGCCTGAGGAGGTTATTCATATTCGCAATTACAATCCGAAATATTTTGATAGAGTCAGGCCATTCAAGGGAATCGGGACAGTGCAGGCAAGCATCAGCTTTATTGATGAGGATGAAACGATAAGGGAGTGGAATAAAAAGTTTTTTGAAAATGGAGCGTTTGTTGGAGGTGTGCTTGAGTTTGACGGCAAACTGAACGAACAGCAAAAGCGCAGGATTGAATCAAACTGGAAAAAACAGCAGGAGGGAATTGAAAACGCCAACAAAACGCCGATATTACATGGTGGTTTGAAATACAACAAGACGCAATTCAATCAGCGAGAGTTGGCATTTATTGATCAGCGCAAGTTGGATCGAGATGACATTTTTCTGATGTTTGGAATTCCGAAAGGTTTGATGATGAGCGAGGATGTGAATCTTGCCAATGCAAAAATGGCACTTTGGGCTTTCACGAGATTTACGATCAAGCCTCGATTGAAAAAAATTCAGGATGCGCTTAATGCATCATTGGCTTCGGAATATGGATCTGAATATTATTTGGAATTCGACAATCCAGTTCCTGAAGATAGAGCTGAAATTGTCAGCGAATATGCGCAAGGCTGGAACAAGTGGCTCACAACAAATGACATTCGAAGGGAAGAGGGTTTGCCTGAACTTGATGGGGGCGATGAGATGAGGGCTTTAGTCAGTCCAGTGCCACAACAGCTCAGTGTTAAAAAAAAACTTCAAAATCAGGATGAGCGGATTGTGCGTGGAGAGAAAGCGTGGGAGGTGATGATAAAACTGCAGTCACCGTTTGAAGAAAAATATAAAAATGGAATCCGCAAATATTTTCATGGATTAAGAGAGCGAACATTAAAAAAAATAAGCGAGAAATCATTTCAAAAAAAGGGAGTTGTCGAAACAGACAAGGAAGTCGGAATGATAGTTGATCTGCTTACTCCAATGCAGAGGGAACTTTTGGAAAAATCAGGAAAGCTCGCATTGCTAAGACTTGGGTTGGAAAATAATTTTGATCTTACTTCAGATATCAGCAATAACTTGGACGAATACGATTTGAAGTTAGCTGAAAGCATAGCAAAAACTACTGATGAAGAATTAAGCAAGATTATAAATGAGGCAGGAGATGCTGGACTTGGCATGAATGCAATAACTGAAAAGGTGAATGAATATTTTAATTTTGCAGACGAGGTCAGAGCTGAAAGGATAGCGAGAACAGAAACAATCAGAACAAGTAATGCAGGAATGGTGAGTGCATGGAATCAATCGGGTGTCGTTTCTGGCAAGGAGTGGTATACAGCTCAGGATGAAAGGACATGCGAGGCGTGCGCTGAAATGGATGGTCAAACTACCGAATTAAATGAAGCATATTTTTATGAAGGGGATGAATTTATGGGAATGGCAATTGATTTTAGGGATATTGGAGAGCCACCGCTTCATGCAAATTGCAGATGTGTATTGCTTCCGATTTTAAAATAAATAAAATAATTTTTTCAAAACTATGCTAAAAAAATTCAGCGAAAAAATAAAGAGCGAAGTGATGAAAGCTCTTGAAGAAAAAAAAGAGTTTTTGGCCAATATTAAAGAGGCTGGAGATTCGGGAAAGTTTGAAGTTATTGCTTCAAGCGAAAGCGTGGATCGGCAGGGTGAGGTCGTGGTTCAGGATGGCATCGACATCAAGAATTACATGGATAACCCAGTTATCTTATTTGGCCACGATTACTGGTCTTTGCCAATAGGCAAGGCTACGGAAATCGTGCGACAGGCTGGTAAAACTGTCGTCAGGGGCGTGTTTGCTAGTGCCGAGGCTAATCCATTGGCACAGCAGGTCAGAAAGCTGTACGAGGAGGGCATTTTGAAGGCTGTTTCAATCGGATTTATACCCTTGGAATATAACGGCAATCAGATCACAAAAAGCGAGTTGTTGGAGCTTTCATTTGTGCCAGTTCCGGCAAATCCTGAGGCGCTTTCAGTTCTGAGTTTGGTAAAAGAGCGAGGACTTGAAAAAGAATATGCGTTTGTGTTGAAGTCTATGCAAAAATCGGGAATCAAACTGAGCGAACCGTTAGAGGAATTTATTTCAGAGAAAAAAGAAGAGGAAATTATTGAAAAGCATATGCTGGCGATCAAAGAGAGTCAGGACAGATTGAAAGAAGCGATGAGGGAGGGTTTCAAACTGATAGTGAATGAGGTTAAGAGTATACAGGAAAATCTAACTGAGAAGTTGGTCGAGCTTCAAGGATTAGTCGTCAAAGATGACCAAGTTGACGATATAAAATCTGCGAGAATAACTGAGGTCTTGGATGATGTTCAGAAAAAAACGCAGTTGATTGATACGATCGTGAATCAAGTCAATCAGAAATTAAAAAGTGTTAAATAAAAAAATATATGTTGGAAGTAAAAGATTTAGAACAAGTGGGAGAGGTATTTGCTCAAGCACTTGAAAAAACTATGCCCGCAATCTTGGAAAAGACAGGCGAGGCAATTGAGAAAAAATTTGAAGAGAAGGGCTATAACAAAATTGAAAAAAAGATTTTTGGTTTTGCTAAAGAAGTTGAAGGCCTTGAAGGAAAAGAAAAAGTTGCACGCTTTATGAAGGCTGTTTTTAATCGTGACAAAGAAACAGCCCGAGCGATCAGTGGCAAGGCAATGACTGAGGGTACTGATAGTCAAGGTGGATATTTGGTGCCTGAAGAATTCAGAGCTGAAGTTGTGAGACTTGCCGAGTCTTTCGGAATTGTGCGCAATCAGTGCCGTGTTATTCCGATGAAAAGAGACACGCTTAATCTTCCAAAAATAACTACCTCAGTTTCGGTTTACTGGCCTGGGGAAACTAATGCTGGAACCGTAAGTGCGCCAGTGTTGGGGCAGGTTCAATTGCTTGCCAAAACTCTTGTTGGTTTGACTCCGCTTTCAAATGAGCTGTTGGAGGATGCTGATGTCGACACAGTGAGCTTGCTTGCTGAATTGTTTGCGGAAGCGATTGCTGGAGAGGAAGATGGTCAGGGGCTTGTCGGTAACGGATCGCCTTTCACTGGCATTCTTAATGATTCAGATATCAACATTGTTACGATGGATTCAGGGGAGATTAGTTTCACCGATATCACTGTTGATTATCTGAGGGATGTCATTTCGAAGGTCAAGCCGTTGGCGCTTAGTGGTGCTGGGTTTTATATGCATCGTGGTGTTTGGAATATTGTGCAGAAGCTGACAGAAAACGGACAGCACATTTCGACTTTCTCAAATCCAATCATTACTGGCGATGCTTCGAAAGGCACGGGGATTGTGGGTTATGTGTGGGGATATCCAGTGTATCTGCCTGAAAAAATGGACAGCGTATCAGGTGCTGGCAAGAAGTTTATTCTGTTTGGAAATCTGCAGTTTGCATATTTGGGCGACAGAAAACAGATGACGATGGCTGTTTCAGAAGAGGCAACAATTGGAACTACCAATTTGTTTGAAAGCAACATGTCAGCGGTGAGAATTACTGAGCGTATTGGTTTCAAAGTTGCGCTGGGTCAGGCATTTGCATGCCTCAAAACTGCAGCCGCCTAATCATCAGCAGAGCTAATTAATTAATCGCAAAGTTATGCCGAAATATAAAGTCAAAGCAAACATCTCGGTTGGCTATAAGGATTTTTCTGCTGGCGAAGAATACGATTTGACGAAGGATGAAGTCAAAGCGATCGGCGATGAATATCTTGAACCAATTGAAGAAGAAAAAAAGACCAAAAAAGAAAAAGAAAAAGAAAAAGAAAGCGAATAGGTGTTTTAAACTGCCCGATAGTGAGTTGCATTGCTATCGGGCAGAAATAAGAAATTTATTTATGCTGACTGAAAAATCAAAAGTAAAAAACTATTTGGGAATTTCTGATGAATCACACGATGATCTCTTTGACGATTTGTGTGCTGGAATCAGTCAATTCATTGTCACATATTGCGACAGGGATATCTTAACTATTCCTGCGCCGACTGAGCCTGACGCAGAGCAAACATTTTACGAAGAATATTTTGATAGCAACGCTAATGAAGAGCTGATGCTGAGGAATTATCCAGTTAGGACATTGCTCAAGGTTGAATACAATTCTCGGACTCAAGATGATCCTTTGTGGGTAGAACTTGAGCCTAGCAGATATGTGACTTATCGACAGGAAGGTATCGTTCATCTTTATGGAAAATTTCAGACAGGATTGCGACAAAACATCAAGGTTACATACAACGGCGGTTATGATGAAGCCCCAGCTGATATCGGAATGGTTGCGACAGAACTGGTTGCTAAATTATTTGAAAAAAGAAAGGCGCAAGGAAAATCATCAGAAAGTTTGGGAGGAGCAGGAATTGATTGGGTTAATGAACTGACAAAAGAGCAAAAATTAATTTTGGACAATTACGCCCACTTTCCTTTATGAGAAGTTTTGAAACAGTAGAATATTCAACAAAAAGATTAATGCAAGACGGCAATAAGTCTGACTATGTTGCAACAAGTGTCGCTGGACAGGGTCATTTGAGACAGCTTGATGATCGCACGGCCAGTCTGAACAGCATTCAATATGGCGAGGGCTGGAAGCTAACCATTGAACTTGAAAAAGATGTTGTGACAACAGACCGAGTTGTAATTGGCGCAGATGAGTTTGAGGTCAGGGGAATCAAACAGGAGAATATGGGTTCATTGTCATTTAAAGAATTGTTGCTGATTAAAAATAAGACATAATGTGGCAGATTCAGATTAAAAATTTAGACAAGATCAGAAATCTGATCATGGAATATCCAAGGCAGAGTGTTTTGAATTTCAATGAGGCTATCACAAAGACTCTTATTGCTGTTGAGCGATATGCAATTATGGGCGCCCCAGTGGATACTGGCCGATTGCGGTCAAATTGGCGCTTGTCAGTTCAGATTATGAGGGGAGAGTTGGTCAACACTACGAGTTATGCCATTTTTGTGGCCAAAGGCACAAAGCCTCATTGGCCACCAATTAAGGCCATTACTAAATGGGCAAACAGAAAAGGGATAGCGCCATTTTTGGTGGCTAGGGCTATTGCTAGAAGAGGCACAAAAGCAAATCCATTTTTTGATAATGCGGTGTCTGCTGGGCAGGTGATAGCTGATGATGAGTTTCAAAAGGCACTTGATAAAACAATAAAAGAATTGATCAAATAATATGGGACTGGCTAACATAAGAAACAAAATAAAAGAGAAGCTGGAATCAAGACAGGGCGATGGCGAGCCCTTGGTTGATGTGTTTGATTCTCACAAAACTGGATTCAGTGGATATCCGTCAGCGACATTTGAGCCGAGTGAAGTGCAGAGCGACTACGAAACGAACACGCAGAATATGCGCAAATATACATTCCGGATTGTGGTTCATCAGGAAATTGAAAAGGTAACAAGAAGCAAAGCAATTGATATTTTGTGCGATGTATTGGACACGCTCATGGATGACTTTGATCGGGATGACACTTTGGATGGATCGGCGGATATGTGCAGGGCGGTTCCGCTGGCATGGGGAATTTATGATGAAGGAGCAGGACTAGTTATGTATGCGGAGATGAAGTTTGAAGCTGATAAAAGTATCGATTTATTAACAAATTAATTTTTAATAAAACATATGCAAAAGGAATCAAAAAATAAAATGATCGGGAAAAATGATTTGAAAAAAGACAAATACTTTTATCCAGATCATGGGATAACAATCGAGGCAGATTCAAGAGAGGAGGCAGACAAATTGCTTGCGGAAAAATTAAAAGAAAAATAATTATTAAATTTTTAAAAATATGTTTAGCGGAAGAAAATATCAAGTCGGAATCGGAAAAGAATCATCTAGGGGTATTGCTGTGACGCCATCTTTTTGGTTACCAAAATATGATGTCACTGTCGATAACAAAAAAACCTATGTGAATAGTGAGGCTTCATTTGGGACTATTCATGACAGTGATGGATCTAGGATTATTAAGGAATGGGCAGAAGGAGAAATTACCGGAAAAGTTCGTGATAAATCTTTCGGATTGCTTTTGCTTTCTGCATTTGGTTCGGTTGCTTCAGTTGCGAAAATTGGCGATGCGACTGTTTACGATCATACATTCTCTGTGGCCAATTCGAATGCTCATCAGTCACTGACGATTGAAACCAAAAATGATGCTCAGCAGTTGAAATATGCGCTGGCTGTAATTAATAGCTTGAAGATAACTGCGCAAGTTGGGAAATTTGTTGAATTTTCCGCTGGGATTAAATCTAAAAAAGGCGTGGCTGGCACAAGTAGTTCTGTCTATACTGCGGAGAATGAATTTATTGCTAAGCATGCAACATTAAAATTGGATGCAAGCTTGGCTGGTTTAGATGGTGCTTCAGCTATCAACATAAAAAGCATTGAGCTGTCTATTGATAAAAATATTGATGATCATGAAGCACTTGGAACAACCGAGCCTATTGATTATGCAAACAAGGATTTTGCTTGCGAGGGCGTGATTGAAGCAGTGTTTGAAAATACAGCTGATTTTAAGGATATTTTTGAATCAGGAGAGCCAACGGCTATGCGAATTGATATCAAGGGAGATGCCGTCATTGGGAGTGGTTCAAATCCTGAACTCAAAATTGATCTTGCATCGGTTGCCTTGCAGGATTGGTCGAGAAAGGCTGGCAATAATGAAATAGTCACGCAGACGATCAAATTCAAAGGTCATTATAGTTTGGCAGATACCAAGATGATTGAAGCTGTGCTTACAAATCTTCAGGTGAGTTATTAATAAATAATTTAAAAGAAAATGAATAGAGAAAATAGAGAATTAGTTACTTCGGTTGATAAGCATGTCGTGCTTATAAAGGCTTGGCTAACTGAAAAAGAAAATCGGCTTATTCAGAGATTTTGGGCTAAGCAAACCAAGATCAGCGAGAACGCTAACTTTGAAAATTTGGAAGATGGCGATGTGAAAATAGACATCACAAGCAGTCCTGAATTGATACTCGATTATTACGATATTCTTATCGAGGCTTATGTTTATTCGGTTGATGATTCAATCGAGGGAGTTCTTGAAAAAATACAAGATTTCAGAAAAGAGGAATATAAGGAAGTCACAGCATTTATTCAAAAGCTTCAGGACGAAGAAAAAAAAACTACGCTGAGGACTGTGCCGATTATTGGAGAATCCTCAATTTCGGAAGATCAGAATTAAGCGAAAAGATGGACATTGCATTTTTTTGCAAAATAACGGGTTGGACTTATGAGGAGTATATTGGCCAGCCCGTTTGGTTTATCGAAAGATTAAAAATGATGCGAGAAGCTGAAGCTGAATTTAATAATCTGAAAAATAAAAATTAATGCCGAATCAAACAGAATTACAACTTATCATCACGGCGCAAAACAAGGCAATGGGCGAACTTGCCAAGCTCAACAAAGATGTGCAGGGATTGTCGCAGAGTTCCGATAAAAGCAACAAATCATTCAGCGGTTTATTGCCTAATTTGGCATTGCTTGGGGGTGCTTATGCCTTTGTTAAAAAAGGAATAATCGATAGTGTCAAAGCTTTTGATGAAAGTGAGAAAGTGATTGCTGAAATGAATGCCGTTTTGAAATCAACAGGTGGAGTTTCGGGTATGACTTCTGAATCAATGACAAAACTCGCTAGTGATTTGCAGAATGTTTCCACCTTTGATGATGAGGCGATATTGCACACTGAAAATCTTATCTTGACTTTCAATCAGATGGGCAAAGATATTATTCCGCAAGTTACCGAGAGCATTATGGACTTGGCGCAAATGATGGGTGGTGATTTGCAGGGTGCGACTATGCAAGTCGCCAAGGCAATGCAGGATCCAGAGCGAGGGCTGATGATGCTTCGTAAATCAGGAGTAAGTTTTAATGATGAGCAAGTAAAAACAATCAAACATTTATACGAAACTGGCAAGGCAATGGAAGGACAAAAAATGATTTTGCAGGAATTGCAAAAGGAATTCGGCGGTCAGGCCAGAGCAGCCCTTGAAACTTTTGGAGGCAGAATGAAGTGGCTACAAAATCAGATTCAGGATGCGCAAGAAGGAATCGGAAAAGCAATTGTGAATTCAGTCACAGTTGCTTTGAGTGGTGCTGATCTTTCAACTGCTCATGCAAAAAAGGTACTGGATGATTTCAAGAACTTTTTCATGAAATGGATCCCGGCTTTTGTGATTGGATTAAAATGGTTTGCGCAGATGTTTTGGGATGCCTGCAAATTCATCGGGACTGGTTTGTATAACGCTGGAAATATAATTGTTGCTTTTGTGAAAGATGCAATTTATAACTTCACAAATCTTGGAGAAAAGATGAAGACAATTTTTGGCGGTCTTAGTAAGGCATTACATGGCGATTTTGAGGGCGCTTTAGCGGATGTTTCGGCTGGCGTTGAATATAACACTCAGAACATGACAAATGCGCTAAATGAGGGCATGGCTAATTCTGCCGATCTTATAAATAATTTTGCCAATGATACAAACAGTGCGCTTGATTCTATCAATGAAGCTTGGAAAATGAACGGCGAAAATACAAAGTCAGTCGGAAGCGGTGTTGCGCAAGTTCAGGATTATGTTGGAAAATCTGCGAGTGAAATGGCCAGCAAATATGACGAAGCAAAGAAAAAAATCAGTGATCTGAAAAAAGAATTTTCTGATGCTGTGAAAGAAGCCAAGCAATCAATGAAAGATTTGACTGAGCAGTTTAATTCAACTGAAGTCGGCAAAAGCAATGAGCTTGGGACAAATATTGCAAAAGAAATTATTGGAAAGCTTCAAGAACAGAAAGATTTGCAAGCTCAGATCAATACTGAAACAGATGAGGACAAAAAGAAGTCACTACAGACTCAGCTTGATGCGGTTGATGATTTTTTAACTAAACACAAGGATGACACTGTTGCATATGCGACTCAAATTGCCGAGGAAAACCGCAAGGCTGGATTAGATGCTATCGAATTATTAAAGGAGCAATATCAAGTCGAGAAAGATGAAAGGCTGAAAGAGTATGGCGATAAAATGAAAGATTTGAAACAGCATCTTAAGGAGGTTAAGCAGGAATACAAAGATAAATTAAAGGAACTGAAAGATGAGATCAAAAAAGATGGCTTGGATAATATCACGATTAATATCAGCGCAATTGTTAAGCAAATAAGCTCAGGCTCAAATAGTAAGCGAGCTACTGGCGGAACAGTCACCGCAGGGAATGAATATTTAGTCGGTGAAAGTGGGGCTGAATTGTTTGTTCCAAATGTAAGCGGAACTATTGTGAAAAATGGCCAATATGGAAAAGGCGCAAATGTTAATAATTTCAATTTTAATTTTTCAGGAGCTTTTATTGGAAATAGGGATGATTTGATTCGTGAAATTGAGAGAACCATAAACAGAAAACAGGAACTAACAAGTATGGGTGCAATATAAAAAATTATGCAAATTTATTTCGACAATACCAGCTTGATGACCGCCCCATATTCGGTGAGGACTATTGATCATGATTCATTGTCGCCAAGAGAAATAACAGCATTTAATTTGGCCAGACAGCGAGGAGGCGTGCTTGTTGATTCAGAATACAAATCAAAAACAATCAAGGTGACAGGAATTATCACTGGCAATAATTCTGCCAATTTAGAAAATAATATAGATGCATTCAAGGAATTATTAAGTCGTCAAGGTAAGAATCTTGATATTGATTATGCTGGAACTGTTAGGCGGTATGAGGCGACAGCTACAAAGGTGGACATACCGAGAGAATCATATCATCTGACTTTTGCCCCATTTTCAGTTGAATTTTTTGTGCCAAGCGGAATAGGCAAGGCCACCATTATTGATGCAGTTTCGCTGAGTGCCATTTCTGCTACTCCATATGTTGGTCTGCTTTCAATCGGTGGAACGGCAAATACTTTTCCAAAAATAACAATAACTTTTACGGCAGTCAGTGGTGCTACAAAAGTTGATCTTTTGGCTAATGGTGACAAAATTTCAATTTCCAAATCTTTTTCTGTGAATGATGTTTTGGTTATCGATTGTGAAAATATGCAGGTTACTGTCAATGGCACTGTTTTTGATTATGTCGGAATATTTCCAACTTTTGGAGTCGGAGCAAACATCTACGAGATTGATGTTACAGCAACAAGCTTTGTTTATGATGTGGTTTTTAATTTCTATAAAATGTTTATTTAAAAATATGGGTGATCCAGTAAAAAATTTCGCAAAGTGTGTAGTGAGTGGTGGATATTCAGCAGGAGCAACCGTAATAACTCTTCAAACTGGTGAGGGTGTGAAATTACCAGATCCAGCTGTCGAGGGTGAGTTCAATATGGTTTGGTGGAATTACACTGATTATAAAGACCCAAGCGATGACCCGAATCGTGGAATTGTAAGAGTAACCGCTAGAACTGCTGATGTTTTGACAGTTGTTCGTGGACAAGAGGGAATCCCAGCCACATCAAAAAATACCAGTGGCAAACAATATTATATGATGATTTCGTTCACGAAAAAAACATACGATGAAGCGTCATCAATAGTTCAAGTTGGATATACGCCAGCAGGAGGTGCAACTGCTACTTTGGATTTAACGACTGGTAAAAGGCACTCAATTCAAATGCCAGCAGGGAATATCACGATAGCATTATCCAAGGTCAAAGTCGGTGATATTTTTATGATTGAAATTACTCAAGACGGCGCAGGGGGTAGAGCCGTGACTTGGTTTTCGACTATTCGTTGGGATGACGGAGTTACGCCAGTTTTATCGACTGGTATTTCAAAACGGGACACATTCGTTTTTGTCTGCACTGGAATTGGGACATATGACGGGTATATAACTGGTCAAAATATTTAAGATGATTATAAAAAATGGCATAATTTTTATTTGGGTTGGAACTAACGCGAGCATTCCGAGTGGGTGGTCACGAGTGACTGGTTTAGACGGGAATTATCCGAAAGGAACAGCGGTGGCGACAAATCCGAATGTTACGGGAGGATCGGCAACACATTCGCACGCTTCATCGGCGCATACGCATACGGCCAGCGATCATACGCACACAATTTCGGTAGCATCCACAACTGCAACAGGAACAGGATCGGGTGGATCGGGACAGCCAAGTATTCATAACCACGCTAATTTTACTTCGGGATCGGTTGCGAGTTTCACTTGTGACAGTCCGTCGGCGACTTATGCCTCGGTTTCGAATGATCCGCCATATCTTGAGGTTATTTATATCACGCCAACAACATATACTTTCTTTTTACCGAGTGGAGTTGTTGGGCTGGGAGATTCAGCGGTGCCGAGCGGATTTAATGTTTGTGACGGATCGAATGGGACGCCGAATTTGGTGGCAAAATATTTGAAAGGTGTGACTGGCGGAGGAGATGCTGGAGGAACAGGCGGAAGCACAACAAATATTCACCCGTTGTCGCATACGCACACAACAAGTCACGGTCACGCTTCGGCGACTTCTGCTGGACCGAGCGCCAACACTATTTCAAATTCAGGATCGGGAACAGTGCCAACGACAACGCACACGCACGCCGTCACACTTCCGGCTCCATCAAGTAATAATGCATCGACAGATACTCCGTCAACGACAACAACAGAAACGGTTGAGCCAGCATATAAAAAATTATTAGCGATACAAGCGCCAGATAATAAAAAAGCGCCGAACAATATTATTGCAATGTGGTTGGGAACTTTAGCGTCAATTCCGATTGGTTGGGTGTTATGTGATGGTAGTAATGGGACGCAAGATATGAGAGATAAGCATTTGAAGATTACGGCAACACTTGGAGAGGTTGGAAACTCAGGAGGATCAAACACGCACGCACACTCCGCTAGTGGGCATACGCACACACTTACCGCAAGCACGCATAGCACTTCGGTTTCACATAGTTCATCTGGAAAAACAGTGACGAGTAGCGGAAGCACAACGAAAGGTGAAACGGGTCACAATATTAGCACTAATGCCGTGTCGCTTGTTTTAGCTAGCACTAATACAACAGGAAATAGTGCCAGTAATGAGCCACCATTCAGGACAGTTGCTTTCATAAAATTAGTCGGAAAAAGAAACCCAGAAATGTTATTAAATTTTGTTATTCAATAAAAAAATGACAGTAGCAACACGAAAATTTGCAGATGCTCCATTTGGCGGAAGGGCGAGCGAGGAGATGAATGATGTCATCTCCACTGTTATTTTGCCAGCCAAAAAAAGATATTTATATAAAATTTATGATATTGCAGGAAATTTTATCACCACTTGGAAGGATGTTATAAGCGAACCAAAATTCAGCATAAGTTTAAATAGCGGATTTTCTGAATTAGTCGTTGATGTTGCTCGCAGTGAAAAAAATTATGATGAAGGCTTCAGTGTAAAGTATGGAAATATTTTGAAGCTGTATGTTTTTGATGCCGACAGCAGATACGGAGGAGTCTTGATTTATTCAGGATTACTTTCTCAATATTTGCCAGCAGTTGTTGGCTCGAAAGAAACAGTTAAAATTACCTTCCTTTCGTTTTGGTGGAAATTGGACAAAATGATTCTTGAAAATTCTGGCAGTACAACATTGGCGTATGCTTCGCAGGATCCGAGCAATGTTTTGAAGGATATTTTGGACAGATTTTCTTCAGCAGGAGGAGATTTGGACTATGCAAGTGGAACCGTTGATTTGACGGGACTTTCCTTGCCATATGTTTTCAATACTGTGACTTATCAGGAGGCATTGTTGAAAGTTATTGAGCTGTGTCCAGTTGGTTGGTATTTGAGAGTTGGCGCTGATGATCTTATTTATTTAAAAAACAAAAGCTTGAATGCCATGCATACTTTTACCTTGGGGAAGAATATTGAAATGTATGAGCCTGAAAAACGCATTGAAAATTTAATCAACACAGTTTATTTCGTAGGTGGCGGAACACCAAACTATTACAAAAAATATACCGAGGCTGGATCAGTCGCAAATTATGGAGTTTTTGCAATCAGATATATTGATGAGCAGGTCACGACTGATGCCGTTTCTTTGGTAATTGCAAATAGGATCTTGAACACTTTTAAGGATCCTGAAGTTAGGGTGCAAATAAAAGTTAGCGACAATAATGGCGATGGATACAAGGCTTCACAGGGCTATGATATCGAAAGTATCAAAGTTGGGGATACTTGCCAAATAAAAAATGCCACCAGTAAAGCGGACACAAAATGGGACGAAGCAATTTTTGATATTGATGTTTTTGATTACGACATTACGAATTCAAGCTCTTTAGTTTTGCAGATTATGAAAATTGAATATACGCCAGACAATGTTTTGCTTGAACTTTCGAACAGACAGCCAGACATTTCAAAAAAAATAGATGATCTGAATCGTGCTTTTGTCGGTTCAATAACAAAGGATAATCCAAATATACCAGCATAAAAATATGGCCAAGAAAACACTAGTGGAAAAAATGAAAACAATGGTTGGATACTGCTCATGTTGCGGTATTGAAATCATGGATTTGTCAGTTAAGGGCAAGGCAAGATTGCTTTCGAATTTTTGCGAGAACGAGCTTGAGTTGAGTAATGGGACGATAATGCCAGTCGGGGTCTGCACAAACTGCAAATTAAAACTTGTTTCAGGCAGTGATGTGCAGAAAACTGCCGATGCAATACTTGCAAATCATAAAATATATTGGTCTGGAAAGGTAAAAAAAGAAAGACCACAAGATTTCGAAAAAATTAATATTGTAGATCCAAATACAGACTTTAATAAATGGAAGCAAAAG
>Ga0172380_10000570_pt1 | contig 69822 bp, 67 predicted proteins | sample Leawe162metaG_FD_119747 | JGI IMG/M metagenome (GOLD analysis project Ga0172380, IMG submission 119747) | Leachate microbial communities from a municipal landfill in Southern Ontario, Canada - Leachate well 162 metaG | ecosystem: Engineered > Solid waste > Landfill > Unclassified | place... | reverse complement strand
TGGAATATTAGGTTTTTCACAATTGCTAAAGGATTACATCACCGAAGAAGAAGGCAAAGAGATGCTCGAAAAAATTATCAAATCCACTCAGCGATTATCGAGCACCTTCACCGAAATACTTTCGCTAACAGAACTCGAAATGGGCGATGTAACACTAAAGAATTCGCTTGTTAATCTGGCATTCTTTTGTAAGGAATTAAGATTGTTGTTTGTTGATAAAGCCGAAGCAAAGAATCTAACCATAGAAGTTGATCTGATAGCGGAGGTACAATCTACATATTGCGACGAAGGCTGGCTACTTCGAATTGCAACTCACTTAATAGAAAACGCAATCAAGTTTACCTCCAAAGGTGGAATTATAATCCGACTTGCTGAGCCGATTGTAAAAGAAGAAATTGAGTATGCTGTTATTAATATTATTGATACTGGTATAGGAATTAAAAAAGAAGAACAAAAAACTCTATTCAAAGAATTCAGACAGATTAGCGAAGGAGTTCGTAGAGATTTTGAGGGATTGGGGCTTGGTTTAAGCTTAGCAAAGCGAATGTCTCATAATTTAAATGGATTTATAACGTTCGAAAGCGAATATGAAGTTGGTTCAACTTTTGCAATCCATATTCCAATGCTGCACGAAATTCCTCTAGAAAAAGAAATGCCCGAACCTATCATGATAAATAAAATTGCGAAGGCTGATTCTGCTAATCAAAACATGAAGATTCTTTTGGTTGAAGATAATCCATTGAACATAGAAGTTGTTGAACGTTTCCTTGCCAAAACCGGAGAAGTTACCGCTGTTCGCGATGGGAATTCGGCTGTTAAAGCAGCTCAAAAAAACATGTTCGATTTACTTTTGGTAGATATTAGTTTGGGACATGGAATGGACGGAATTGAAGTTCTGAAACAAATTCGTTTAATGGAAACTTACGCCAATATTCCAGCCATAGCACTAACCGGGTATGTTTCTGAAACGAATAGAAGAAGATTCCAAGCAGCCGGATTCAACGGATTTTTAGGCAAGCCTTTCGAAAAGAAAGATTTGTTAAACTATATTTCTAAGATGTTTAAGGAAAGCGAATAAACACAAGTGTGTCTAAGCTCTCTTGTGCTAAAACAACATCTTTGGTGTTGAAAAAATTTAATTAGTTAAATAAATGATTCAATATTCCTTTGGCATAGGCGCCTAGGTACTCTGTTACTTAGGCACCTTTTTACTAAAAAACCCACAACAATTTTCTTGCGAATCAGAACTTAAGCCGATAAGTTTAAGACACTAATATTCTATTTATAAATTTTCTATAGGTTCTTTATGAGCTTAAGTCTTATCGCAAAATCGATCAAAGCTTCACCAACACTAGCCCTTAACGAAAAAGCTGCAATCTTAAGAGAGAAGGGAGATCCGGTAATTCATCTTGGTGGCGGTGAACCCAAGAGCAGGGCCCCAATGGATGCTCTTCTTTCAGCAGTGAATATGTTAAACAGCGGCGAAGTACGTTATGCACCCGCAGATGGAATTCCCGAATTAAAAAAATCCATCATTCGTTATACCGAAGAGTATTATCACAGAAAAGTTAATCCGGAAAATGTTATTGCAAGCAGCGGCGCAAAACAATCTATTATGGTTGCACTGCAAGCAATTCTTAATCCTCAAGAAGAAGTTCTATTCCCCGCCCCTTATTGGGTTAGCTATCCAGATATGGCAAAACTTGTCGGCGCGATTCCGGTTCCCGTATTGCCGGAAGATGGAACTTTCTATCCCCGCTTAAAAGATATTGAAATGCGTGTGGGCAGTTACACAAAAGCAATTATCATCAATAGCCCAAACAATCCTTCCGGCGCAATGTACTCGGAAGATTTTATAGCAGATATCGTAGACTTCTGTGAACGCAAAGGAATCTATTTAATAATGGATGATATTTATCATCGCTTAGTATTTGATGGACGCAAGCCAATCAGCGCATACGATTACACTAAGAAATCTGTTGAAGAATCAAAACTTCTTATCATCAACGGCGTTTCTAAACAATATGCTATGACGGGATTTAGAATTGGCTGGGCTGTTGGAAACAAAAAGCTAATCGAAGCAATGGCTAACATACAAGGGCATCAAACTTCTGGGCCATCTGTTCTTTTGCAGAAAGCCGCTGTTGGTGCACTAAACGGAATTCAATCCGGTGTTGAAGGTTTACGTGTTACACTTGAAAACAACCGCAATGTTTTGGTTGAACAGCTTCGCTCCTTTGAAGGAGTAAAAGTTAATGTACCGGACGGAACATTCTATCTCTTTGCGGATTTTTCTGCATACGAAAAAGATTCTCAGAAACTTTCTCAATACTTAATTGATAAAGTTATGGTGCTGACAGTTCCCGGAAAAGAATTTGGTTTGGATGGTCACTTACGCATCAGTTATTGCGGTACGATAAAAGATATTACCGAAGGAATTGAAAGAATGAAATGGGCGCTTGATCCCAACTCACCTAACGAACTCTATATTGGCGACCGCAAATTAGTGAGGGATTGGTCATGAGCAAATATCTAGAATTTTTTACACCGGCAACAAAGCAAGCAATGGAGCTAGCTTCAGATTTTAGATTAAAGAATCAAGGCATCACAAATCTAGATCGCGTGTACTGGAATCTTCCGCACGAAGCTCTATATGAAGAAATAATTTTTAGAAATGAAGGAAGGCTTGCAAAAGAAGGCGCTTTAATTGTTAACACAGGCAAACATACAGCCCGCGCCGCTTCCGATAAATTTATTGTTCAAGAAGAATCCACCAAGAAAGATATTTGGTGGGGAAACTATAATCGCCCATATGCGCATGAAAAATGGTCACAACTTGTAGGCAGATTTCACGCATGGGCACAAGGCGAAGAAATGTTTGTTCAGGATTGCTATGCCGGAGCAGATCCGGATTATAAAATGCCGGTTCGCATCATTACAGAGAAAGCATGGCATAGTTTATTTGCAAGGAATATGTTCATCACAACTCCAAACAAAGAAGAATTGAAAAACTTTATCCCGGAGTTTACAGTAATTGCAGTGCCGGGTTTTAAGCTCGATCCAATTGCCGACGGGACAAGAAGCGATACCGGAATTATCTTAAACTTCGATCAGCGAACAGCAATAATTGCAAATACACTCTACGCCGGCGAAATTAAGAAATCTGTGTTCACTGTTTTGAATTTCTTGCTTACGTATCAAGATGTGCTGCCAATGCACTGTTCTGCTAACGTTGGCGATAGCGGCGATGTTGCTCTCTTCTTCGGATTAAGCGGAACCGGTAAAACAACTTTATCCGCAGATCCAAAACGCAAGCTTATTGGCGATGACGAACATGGCTGGAGTTCTCAAGGTGTATTTAACTTTGAAGCCGGATGTTATGCTAAAGTAATTCGTCTTTCTTCAGATCATGAACCGCAAATTTTTGCAACAACAAAGCGGTTCGGAACAATATTAGAGAATGTTGTTTTTGATCCAGTAACAAGAAGTATCGATCTTGATGATGATTCAATTACAGAAAATACGCGTGCCTCGTATCCAATTGGTTTTATTCCTAACGTAATTAAGGAAGGATATGTTCGCACTCATCCAAAGAATGTAATTTTCTTAACATGCGATGCCTCCGGCGTTATGCCTCCTATCGCTCGCTTAAATCCGGAACAAGCTCAGTACCATTTTATCAGCGGATACACTTCGAAGATCGCCGGAACAGAGATTGGTTTAGGCATTGAACCACAGATAACTTTTTCTGCATGTTTCGGTGGACCATTTATGGTACGTCATCCATTCGATTATTCGGAAATGCTGAAGCAGAGAATTCTGAAGAATGATGCTAATGTGTGGCTTGTGAATACCGGATGGGTCGGCGGAAGATTTGGCGTTGGTAAACGTATCAGCATTCGCCATACACGCAATCTTCTCAACGCAGCATTAGATGGTAAACTTGATGATGTTAAATACAGAAAAGATAAATTGTTTGGCTACGAAGTGCCGATGACTTGTCCCGATGTTCCTGAAGATGTTTTGTATCCGGAAGCTTCTTGGGGCAACAAAGATGAATACTGGAAAAAGTATGATGCATTAGCCGCACGCTTCAACGAGAACTTTAAACTGTTTGAGAAAGGTTGCTCTCAAGAAGTAATAAACGCCGGGCCAAAGCGCTTATCTGTTGTAAAGTAATTTATTTTATGCGGGATAGATAATTCTATCCCGTTTTTTAGGAGTTGATATGAAAAAGTATTTGGGTTTGATTACGGTAATTTTGCTTTCTGTTTGTTTATTCAGTTCATGCAACAAAGAAGGTGAAACATTACTTGATCTTGAGGAAACTACTCCGCCAGTAATTGCGACAAACTCTACTGCTGAATCTTTTAGTTGTAGTGTAGTTGCAAAGAATTATACTAAAAAAGATGTTTACAATCTCCAAGTAGTTTCCGATTCCATTAAGATTTCTTTTGCAACCGCTTCATTAGCAAGCGGCACCATAGATATTTTGATTGAATTAAAAGATGGGACAAAATTAGTTTCAAGGAATATTGCCGGGGTATTAGCCGTAAACGATTATAAAAAAATTAATAGTCCTCTCTCTAAAGTAACGTTAAACTACTCCAGCTTTACCGGCCAATTTGCATTCAGCTTAAACAACGCCTTCTAATTGATTATATAAAATTTAGAACATACTAATAACAAAGAACCCCGCTCATATGGCGGGGTTCTTTGTTATCGCTAGATATACTTTATTATCGATAGAACATGTATCTATTATCAACAATGTCTGAGGTCTTCTTAAGTTGTTCAAGCCATTGTGATAGATAAATGTTTTTCTTGTTCTGAACTAATTCTTTTTTTAATCCTTCTTTAGCAGCATTGTAAGCATTTTGATCGAACTGGTTTCTTGATTTAACTTTGATCAAATATGCGTTCGTTCTTCCTTTAACTGGTTGAGTCCACTTATTCAAATCTGCTTTATAGGCAGCTTCACTGAAAGCAAACTCTCGACCCAATATGCTAATTGTTCCGGCTGTGGTAAACTCGTTTGTCGTATCAAGTACGGCAGAAGCAAAAATTGTCTTAGCCGCATTTCCATCACCATTATCACCAATCTGATTTCTTATTTGTTTAGCAATAGCCATTGCCTTTTCAAGTTTCTTCTCAGAAGTAACAGCACTCTTAATAATATCCTTAACTTCTTCAAATGGTTTCATGCCCGGTTTAATTTCTTCTGCAATTGTTACTACTGCATAACCAGCCGGAAATTTATATACATCGCTTATATCGCCAGTACTGCTTTCGAAAGCCCATTTTACTAGTGCACGATTAATACCTAAACCGGCAATAGCTGCAGCTTCTTCGTTGAATGGTGGAGCATCCATAACTTCATACTTCATTACTTTTGCTTCAGATTCAAATCCGTTTTCTTTTGCAACGTATGCAAAATCCGCAGCGTCTTGATAAACTTTTTCTGATGTAGTAGCAGAAATCTGAATTTTGTTAACAATCTTTTCTACTACAAAATCTTGACTCGATCTTCCGGTAACTTTAATTATGTGATAACCGAACTGTGTTTTAATTGGTTTCTGAACAACACCAATCTTTCCGCCAAAACAAGCATCTTCAAATGGTTTAACCATTTGACCTTTTCCAAACCATCCAAGATCTCCACCTTGAGGTGCACTACCATCTTGAGATTTTGTTCTTGCCACAGTGGCAAAGTCTGCACCTTTAGCAACTTCATCATAAATCGCATCAATTTTTTTCTTGTCTTCAGCATCGTTTCCGGTTAAGCGCAAAAGGATATGAGAAGCTCTTACTTGTTCTGTCTTAGCATTCGTCTTGTTTACTAATTTGTAAATAACATAACCTTCAAAAGTAGCAACCGGTCCAATAATTTCTCCCGGATTTCCTCTAACTAAAAGATCGCGAGCTTCTGTTGGTAAAGAAGCTAAACCAACCGTATCTCTTCTGTATGGCTGTTCCGAATAACTCTGTACGTAACTCTTGAAAGAAGCAGTATCGCCTTTTAATTTTTTAACTACTTCATTTAAGCTGTTCTTAACCATTGATGAATCGCCTTCAGAAGCTTGACGGCGGAACATTACATATTTTATCTTTCTTTGATTTTCTACTTTGTAATCTTCAGCATGTTCATCATAATATTTTTTCAAATCGGCATCAACAACTTTAATTTCCGAATCCGGAACCAAGTTTGCATCTATCTTAACGTAATCAGCTTTGATCTTAATGTTTTGCTTTACGAAAGAATCGTAAGCTTCAGATTCTGTAGCGCCAATTGAAGCGAATAGATAGCTCTGAAGTTTCTGTTGTGTCAATTGTTGTTTGATCTGCTGTTCAACACCTATTACGATCTGTTTATTACGCGGGTCGCGCATTGCTGTTTCGTATGCTTGGCGGTTAAATACACCGGTTGAGTCTGTAAATTGTCTTTTGAGCATTTCTGGAGGATTTGAACCGAGGATTGCATCTCTAACTTCTTCATCAGAAACTTCAATGCCGAACTCTTTAATTTTCTTATCAATCAATTTTAGGGTAACCATTTGGTCCCATACTTGATCTCTGAAGTAATCCATTTGCTCTTCATTTATTTGCTGTCCGGTTGACTGCTCTTGATTTTTTCTAGCTTGTTCAACCATCGCAGAATAATCTTGATAGCTGATTTCTTCTCCGTCAACCGATCCAACGTTCTGAGTTTGCGTTCTGGCAAAATCTAACACTCTTGAATCTGAAAGAACCATGAAAAGAACAAACAAACCACCAACTGTGAGCATAAACCATGGAGCCATACTCCTCATTTTGAGCATCATACCCATAAAAAACAACCTCCGCTTTAGAAATACCTAAAATTTTAGGCGCTAAATTTAGACTAACACCGTCTTAAATGCAATTTATATAGAGGGATATATTATTATTTCAGAAGGGTTTTTAGCTTCATTTCCTGCCAATTTTAAACAAAAATTCATTTGCTTGGCTTGACTCTCTATCCTAACTTTGGCGCGAACTTTTTAGGATTTTGATATGCCAACCTTTTTTAACTCATGGCTTCCATTCATTTACCTATATGTCGGCGGTGGTTTGTTTTTTCTAGCCGGAATGGTTTTGATTAGAAAAGCCAAGTCGATTGATATGCGACTTAAAAAAGACAGATTCTGGTGGAAAGTTATGATTTTCGGGTATTTCTATTTTGCACTTTTCCACGCAATTTTAACATTTGCCGCACTTTATTTGTGAGAGGATTATGGACCAAGCTTATAATATCGGAACTCAATTAGACTGGATAGTGCTGGTAATCTACATGATTGCCATGTTGCTATTTGGTACTTACTTTGCGAAATACAACAAAGATACCAACGACTTCTTCTTTGGTGGTAGAAGATTTACCTGGTGGCTGATTGCTATGTCGATTGTAGCCACTGGAATAAGCAGCCATAGTTTTGTTAAATACTCTGCTATGGGCTTCAAATATGGTTTTTCTTCCTCAATGTCTTACATCAACGATTGGTTTTTTATTCCATTCTTTCTTTTCGGCTGGCTGCCAATAATTGTGTATTCCAGAATCCGTTCTATTCCAGAATACTTTGAAAGACGCTTCTCCCCTTCTGCAAGATTCTTCGTTACTATTCTTCAATTAATGTATTTGGTTGGTTACGTTGGTATAGGATTCCTTACAATGGGAAAGGCTATTCTTCCACTGATGCCGGAGACCATTACAATATTAGGAATACAATTCCATATTACTTTAATGGGGCTGATTTGGATTACAGCTGTAATTACCGGTATTTATATCACATTTGGTGGGCAAACCGCTGTTATTTTTACTGACCTTGTTCAAGGCTTAATGCTTCTTTTTGCCGGGCTTTTGGTTTTTTTTCTTGGAGTAAATTACGTTGGAGGTTGGGGGCCATTCTGGGATTTTCTCCCGGCGTCTTGGAAAGTTCCGTTTGCTGGATTTAATTCACCCGCAGAGTTTAACTCTGTAGGTGCATTCTGGGAAGATGCTATTGCCGGCTCTGTTGGATTCCTCTTTATGAACATGGGCTTGATCATGAGATTCATGGCAACCAAGAATGTTCACGAAGGAAGAAAAGCTGCAACAGTAAATATTTTATTCATGCTTCCAATTTCTGCTATTGTTGTTGGAGGCGGCGGCTGGGTTGCTAAAGCAATCTCTGTTCAAAACCCAAGTGCGTTACCTGCCGATGTTAGCCCGGACGGAATCTTTGTTTATATTTCTCACATTTTAGTTGGACCCGGTGTTTTTGGATTTGTTATAGCTGCAATTGCCGCAGCTTTAATGTCTACTGTTAGCGGTTTGTTAAATGCTACTGCTGCTATTTGGGTAAATGATGTTGATAAGCCAATCAGAATTTGGCTTAAAAAAATTAAACGAGACGATGCAACTGATGAAGCAAGAGCAATGAACGTTGCACGAATTGCTACCGTAGCCTTTACTTTGTTGGGAATTCTTGCAGTATATGCTTTCAATTCGTATCCAACCGTATATCAAGCACACGCGTTTTTTCATGCAACACTAACTCCTCCATTAATGATTGCGATTTTCTTCGGCGCATTCTGGAGAAAATTTACTCCTGCCGGATTAATTACAACAGTAATCGGTGGAATTTCTCTTATGCTTTTGGGTAACAGATATCCGAGTGAATTGATTGGACCTATTGCTCACGGTACACCATTTGACCCAACACATCCTTATACATATATGGCCGCTCTTTATAATTTGATTGTATGTACTGGAGTAGCTGTTATAGCTACATTATTACAGCATCAGCTAAAACATTACGTAACCGTTGTAAAGAGAATGTCCAACCCTTCTGTGCTAATGTATTCAATGATTGTTTTTAGCGTGGTTGTTGCTTCATATGATGTTCTTAACGCAATAATGAAATTTGATTTTGCTCCTCTAGGCTTGTTAATGCCTTTGACATTAGCAATGAGCTTAATGGTTGCTTTCGTTACAACCTACTACGTAAAATATGATGCTGAGGCTCAAACTGCCGGCTTAACCGTTTGGTCGATTCACAAATCAAAAGAATGGTTCAAGGGCAGTAAGCTAAATGAGCGAGAAGGGGATTCCGTAAAAGTTCATTTTAAAATAGTAGAAAGTGAAAAAGACGAACTTAGATTTTCGAAAAAAGATATGCATAAAATGGCTGCTGAGCCGGGCGATTTAGTTTATATAAGCGATACAAGAAAATGGCTTGGTGGATTAAAATCTTGTCACTCTGTTTATGGCGAACCACACAGTGAAGATGGAGTGGTTTATTTAACTAATCTGCACATCGGTAAAGGCTTGTTTGTAGAAGGCAAGGTTTTGGAAGCAGAAAAAGAAATGTAGTCTCAATCAAAATAGGTTTACAAAGAGGCGATCATAATGATCGCCTTTTTTATTTTTGCACTCTGCTTCTTTGCTAGAAGCAATTAAATTATTGCATTTCGCCTTTATTTTATGGAGAACCATTAGTACCGTAAAAATCCACGCAGAAATGTTTAATTTTGCCGTGCAGATTTAGCAGAAACAAACTCGGTTTTGTTTAGTACAACAATTTGTTAACTCACTGATAAAGGTTATTAATATGTTCAATTACGGTTTTCTGGAATTACTGACTCACGGAGGTTTTACTTTAGTCATTCTAATTATGTGTTCAATCCTCTCTTTCAAGTTGATTATAGAGAAATGGATTACGCTTAAGGCTTTGGACCCGAAAAATTTGGAAGAACTATCCTTAAAGGTAAAAGAAGCAATCAGCGAGAAAAATTTTAAGATGGCTCTTCATGTTTGCAAAGTCGGTAATGTAAAAAGAATGGGCTTCAATGTTCCGGCTCCACTTGCAGCAGTTTTTCTATATATGTTAAATAATGCTACATATAAGAAAGAAGAGCTTATGGATCTATCCTTTTCAAAGATGGATCAAGAATTAGTTAAATTGGAAAAAGGCGTTGGCATTCTTGGAACGCTCGGAAACATTTCCCCCTTCATTGGTTTGTTTGGAACAGTGCTCGGAATTATTCGCTCATTCGAAGGACTTTCTGTAAATGAGGCCTCCAGCTACCTAACAGTAATGAGCGGAATTTCGGAAGCTTTGATTTCTACCGCGGCCGGTATTTTGGTAGCTGTCCCTTCAGTAATTTTTTATAACTCCTTCATGAAACGGATTAAGCAAAGCATCCCCGCTATGGAAACTGAAATTAAAGAAGTCCTTTATCTACTTAAGAATGGAGCCGCATAATGCGCCGCTACAGAATTGATGAAAAAGAATTTTCAGAAATAAATATTACACCGTTTACAGATGTGGTTCTTGTACTTCTATTAATTTTTATGATCGCCAGCCCATTTCTTGTAGTTGGCGCATTAAAAGTAAAACTGCCGGAAGCATCAACAGCAGAATCTGTGAATGATAAAAACGTTGAAGTGTTCCTTGATTCAGCAAATAAACTTTATATGAATGGACGCTATTTAACAATGCAAGAATTGATGATCCAAATTCAGATGAAACTTCAGAGCAATCCAACTCAAGGAGTTGTGATCAAAGCAGACAAAGAAGTTTTCCATGGGAATTTTATTAAGCTATTAGATGAATTGAAGAAAATCGGTGTTACCAAATTTTTGATTGGCGCTACAAAGAAGAACGACTAAGAATTGATTTCTAAAAAATTAAATATCGAAAAAACTTCTACGCTAATCTCAATCGGATTTCATGCACTTGTGCTTGCAATCTTCTTACTTTTAAGCGCGATGAGCTCTCAAGATGATCTTGTGGAAATCCGATTCGGCGAACCGGGCGGCGGTTCGGGCGGATTTGGTCCTATGGATAAAGAATTTTCTATGATGGATGTTGGGAGTACGGTTAACGAACCAGTTGTTGAAGAAAAAGACAAAGACAAACAAGACGTTGAAGTTCCGGAAGTAACAACAAGGACAAACGATGATGAAGATAAAATTTCTACTACCATAACAGAAAAACCCGAAAAAATTAAACCGGCAAAAGTTTCTGATGTAGTTAGACCAACAGCCGGCAACAATCCGGATGGGAAAGGAATTGGTAACGGAAGAGGCACGGGAAGCGGAATTGGCAACGGTAATGGAAATGGTTTTGGCGATGGTCTTGGTGATGGATTTGGAATTGATTGGGGTGGAAGAATTAGAAAAATTTACAATTACATCATTCCTAAATATCCGGAAGGCGTTTACAAAGAAATTGATGTAAAACTTCGCTTCTCTATTTTGGCAGATGGAAGTGTTGGAAACATTACTGTTTTGAAAAAAGCCGATAGCCGTTTGGAACAAGTTTCTATTGAAGCATTAAAACTATGGCGATTCGAACCTATTAGCGGAACACAACCAAAAACTTCTCAGTCAGTTGTAATTACATTCCCATTCAGATTGGAATAGTTCTATTCCGGTTTCGGAAATTTCTCTTTAAGCTTGGCTTCAACTATCGTTGGCACAAATCCGGAAACATCTCCATGAAACGCAGCTAAGTTTCTAACAATTGTAGAGTTTAGATAAGTATATCTTGCATGGGGCATAAGCAAAATTGTAGCAATGTCATCAGCAAGTTTTCTATTCATCAACGCCATCTGAAATTCATATTCAAAATCACTCACCGCTCTAAGTCCGCGGATAATACCGACTGCACCAAGCGCGCGCGCGTGGTCAACAACTAAGCCATTAAATGAATCTACTTTTACAGTTGGGAATTCTTTCATCACTTCTGTAAGCATTTCAACTCTTTCTTCTACAGAGAAAACTTGTGTCTTTGTAGGATTTTTTGCGACGGTTACAACAATTTCATCAAACAAATCAACTGCACGTTTTACAATATCAATATGTCCGTTTGTTACGGGATCGAATGTACCGGGATATATTACCTTCTTCATATCAATTCCAATTTTTGTGTGCAGTGAAATATAATACTTTATACAAAAATCACTGTTAAAGAAATATTAATTCTCGGAAGCACTTTTTTCAAACTGATAGATTAAACTATCGCCTATTTTCTTAAATGCTTCAATTCCAAACGCCTCTTCATCTTCCTTCTTAGTTTGAATTGAGCGCTCGACTATAATCAAGCCATCTTCATTCAAGTAGTTTCTTTCCATGAGATTTTTCATCGCATCATGAATATCATATTTGAAAAATGGAGGATCGGCTAAAATTAAATCATAGGTATCATGTTCACTCATTTTTGAGAACTTTACAGCTTCCATCCGGAATATTTTGCAGTCTTCCTTCGCATCAAGTGAAACAATATTCTCATCCAGCATTTTCGAAACATGAAAATCTTTTTCGATGAAGTGAACTTCGCCGGCACCACGGCTTAATGCTTCCAAACCAAGCGAACCGGACCCGGCATATATATCGCAGACTTTTATTCCATCAAAATCCATTGAGTGAACAAGATAATTAAAGAGTGATTCTTTCGTTTTATCCGTTGTTGGGCGGACAAGATTAGACTTGGGGAATTTTACAGTCCTCCCCTTAAATTTTCCGGCTATTATTCTCATTAGATTATTCGGATTGCAATTCCGGCAGCTGCTGTAAAGGAATTGAATTTTATTTTGTAAAAGGGATTGTTCTGTATTACTTCATCCGCCTTTAAGCGTTCGAACGGATTAACTTTCTTGAGCGGCAGTCCAAAAAAGTTTTTTGTCTTGTGTTCAAATTCTTCGGTAATATCTTGTCCGTAAAGTAATACTCTTTTAAAATCATTCAGTGAAAGATTAAAGTCTTCCATCTTCTTTATAGTTTCTGTTAATTCCACGAAAATATTATTCGAAGTAGGATCCAGAATTTTGAAATAGAATGGATGAACTCCATCCATTGCAGAAACCGACGAATACTTTTGATCTATATATATGCTTAAAGAAATTTCATTATCGATGATAGGTTTTTCCAGATAAAGAAATGCATTTGAAGCAAGATGAACATTATCGATGAACTTTAGCTGCAAACTGTTTTTCTCACAGAACTTATTAAGCGTGAATACGTGCCTTCGGTCTATGGCTATTACAATTGCTTTTCTTTCTTTAATTATTGCACTCTTATTAATTTCTATATGCTGAAGAAAGAAATCTTCGCTGTTACTATCGGGATAAAGAACCGAAAGCTCCCAGCGGAAATGTTCAATCAAATCTTTCTTAACCAGCGATTCATCGAAGGGAATTTCGAAAATCTTAAAAAAATTATTCGGCAATGAGAATGAAACATTTTTCGATTGGATTGGTTTTCGCTTATTTAATTTATCGATAGAGCTTTGAAGTATTCCAATTAATTTGTCTTCGGGAAGTTCGGGCGAGAAATGTTCTACGTGGTAAATTTGGTCAACTGTTTCAAGATAGAACGAATCATCGCGGGAGTTGATTTCCACAACTTGCATCTTTGCATCTGTAAGATTTATTCCCGCATGATTGTTAAACACAATTCCTCTATTCTTACTCGAATTTAATATACTCTCGAATCTTATCTAGTTTGGCGCTGCCTATTCCTTTTATCCTCAAGAGTTGTTCAGCCTTAACAAAATTACCTTTTTCTTTTCTGAAAACAATTATGTTTTGTGCTGTTTTCAATCCAATTCCCGGTAGCGAAGTAAGTTCTGCCATCCCGGCTGTATTAATATTGATAACTTTAGGAGAACTTTTCTTCTTAGGAATTTCGATTTTGACCGTTTTGCTTGTTCCAAAATCCAAAAGTTCGTTTTTAGAAGCAACTCTTTTTTCAAGGGTATCAACAATAACCGGATCTTCCAAATCAATGTTGCCAACAGCGGCATTAAACAAACTGTCTTGCAACGAATAATCAAACTCAAGATAGCTTGAATCGTTGCTAGCATCTTTAAAATGCTTTACAAGCAAGCCTAAAAGAAAAGCACAGAGCAAAAAGAGAATAATTTTTATTTCGGTTTTTGTAAAACCGATTTTGTACGAAACTACTTCAATCCACTTTCGCATTTTCCCCCCGTTATAGATTATGGGATTTTTTGAAATGAAAGAATTAATTCCAGCAAGCCGTTTAATTATAAACGGATGCGGTTTCTATTTGATCTCGTCAGCAATAAAAGAACACTAATAAAATTTACTTGCCCGGCTGCATGTTGGGCATTTTTTCCAATTCTTTAAGCATCTCTTTTTCTTTAGCAGAAACATTCTTCGGCACGTGAATATTGATTCTTACAAGCTGATCTCCGGCACCGTGACTGTTAAGATGTTGAATTCCCTTCTCACGCATTTTCAAATATTTTCCAGCTGGAGTTCCGGCTTCAATTTTCAATTTTGCTTTGCCATTCAATGTTGGAACTTCAACTTCTGTTCCGAGTACAGCTTCAGTATAGCTTATATATAAATCATAAATAACATTATCGCCGTCGCGAGTGAAATAAATGTGCGGAATTTCTTCGAATATTACAATGATATCTCCGGCTGGTCCTCCTTGCTTGCCGGCATTTCCTTCGCCGCGCAGAGTCATATAATTGCCATCCATTACACCGGCTGGAACAGAAATTTTAATTGTAGATTCATCTTGAGATCTGCCATCACCTTTGCAAGTTGTGCAAGGTTCGCCAATAATTTTACCTGTGCCATTACAATTGTTACACGGAGCGATATTTACAAACTGTCCAAAAATAGAACGGGATACTTGTCTAATTTCCCCGGTTCCGTTACAAGCAGAACAAGTTTTGAAAGCTGAAGAACTCTTAGCACCGGTTCCGCTGCAAGTTGTACACTTATTGTATTTTTTAATTTTTACTTTCTTCGTTGTTCCGGCAGCTATTTCTTCAAGAGAAAGTTTTAAAGTGATTTTTAAATCGGCTCCGGGCTGACCTTGACTGCGCTGACGTGATCTTCCACTGGAACTACCTCCAAAAAATTCATCAAATATTGATGAGCCACCGAACGCTCCGCCGAATATATCTGAGAAGTTGCTGAAAATATCATTTACATTTTGATAGCTATGGAAATCCTCTCCGCCGCGTAATCCGCTGTGTCCGTAACGATCATACTTTGCTTTTTTATCAGCGTTACTTAAAACTTCGTAAGCTTCTGCTGCTTCCTTAAATTTTTCTTCTGCTTCCTTATCGCCTTGGTTACGATCCGGATGATACTGCATTGCAAGTTTTCTATAAGCTTTCTTGAGTTCATCAGCAGAAGCATTTTTTCCAACACCTAAAATTTCATAATAATCGCGCTTAGCCATTATTTCTTACCCTTCTTGATTTGAATTTTCATTTTCCGGCGAAGCTAATTCTGCGCTTACAATAACTTTAGCGTGACGAATAACTTTGTCTTTATAAAGATAGCCCGGCTCAATTACATCCAACACGGTATGCGGAGCTACGCCTTCAACCGGCTGTTGCATCAGTGCCTCGTGAAAATGAACATCAAACGGCTGACCTTTAGCCTCAATCTTTTTTACACCTTGTGCATCGAGTGTTTTATAAAACTTATCAAACACCAGCTGCAAGCCTTTTTTTGTTGATTCAAAACTATTAGTATCATCAATATGAGAAAGCGAGCGTTCTAGATCATCGTAAACAGAAAGCACGCTTTTGATGAACGGCTCTGCTGCATATTTCAATAGATTCATCTGGTCGTTTTCATTTCTGCGTTTGAAATTTTCAAACTCGGCAATTTTTCTTAGCAGTGAGTCCTTCAATTCGGCAACTTGTTTTTCAAGTTCAACAATTTTTTCTTGCAATATTTCCTCATTATTTATTTTTTCTTGATCATGCTCTTGTTCTTGAGCTTGATCTTCTTTCTTTTCAACACGTTCTATTGGTATTGAATTATCTTCTTGGCTGCTCATTTCATTTTTGTCTTTCATTTCTTCCATGTTACGTTAAATCTCCGTAGATATATTTTATCTTTGTTTCGTTAATTCTTGTCCAAGCTGCTCGGCTATATAAACAACAGCAGCAATAATTTTAGAATAATCCATTCGTTTTGGTCCCATTATTCCAAGCGTTCCGGTTAATCCGCCAACTTGATACTCCTTTGTAATCATGCTGTATTCAGAAAGTTTCTCGTCAATATTTTCTCCGCCAATGCGAATAGCCAAGTCACTTTCTAATGATTGTTTATTGCTATCCAACACGTGAATTATAATGTCTTTATTTTCAACGAGTTCAATCACACTCTGGAATTTTTCATGATCTTCAAATTCCGGATGAGCAAGCATGTTCTTTGTTCCGGCAATGATTGTTTTCTCTGAGCTTGCATCTGTAAATATTTTATCAACACTATCTAGAAAGACACGAATGATCGGTCTGTAAGCTTCCGTAGAAACATCTTTAATTCTGTCCTCGAGCGAGGTACGAATTTCTGAAAAGCGCAATCCGCAAAGTCTTTCATTTAATATTTGCTGGATAGAAACAATCTGAGCCTCATTCACTTCGGCATCTATTTCTAAAGTGATTGTGCGAATCATTCCGGATTGGACACTTACCACTACCAAAATTCGTGTTGATGAAAGCTGAACAATCTGAATCTTCTCCAGAATCGCTTGCTCAAATTTTGGATAAGTAACCATCGCAAGCTGATTTGTTAAATCACTAAGGATTGCAGAAGTAACCCGCAGCAGATCCTCAGTTTCCGATTGACCGGAAATCAGATTCATATCAACAATTTGCTTTGCTTTAGCATCAATCAACGGCGGATCCATTAGCGAATCCACATACATTCTGTAGCCTTTATCAGTTGGAGTTCTTCCGGCAGATGTATGCGGATGGCCGAGCAGACCCATGTCTTCAAGATCCGCCATTACATTACGGATGGAAGCCGGCGAAAGTCCCAAATCAAATTTTTTGGAAACATTGCGCGAGCCAACCGGATTTGCAGTAAGTATAAACTGATGAATCACAAACCGCAGAATCGCCTTTTCTCTGTCTTTTAACTGATAATCTTGCATAAATCCTTATTCCACCGGCGCAAAGTTATTAAAAAGCGGGAAAAGTTGCTTTGAAGACATTTGAGGTTAAAAGTGAAAGTAAAAACGGAAGACGTTTTGAATCTTCCGCTTTATAATAGAAAATGTGTTTACTTAATAAGTACAAACTTCTTTGTTTCACTAAATTGACCAGCCTGCAAACGGTAAAAATAAACTCCAGAGGATAATTGATAATTGCGAATGGAGAATTGAGAATTATAATTACCGGCCTGCTGATATTCATCAACTAGCGTTGCAACATCCCTTCCAAGAACATCAAATACTTTTAGTGTTACTATACTTGCCGTTTGAACCTTGTAGTTGATTGTTGTACTAGGATTAAAAGGGTTTGGATGATTTTGCTCTAAGACAAATTTTATTGGTGAATCTATGTTGACTTCTATTTCATCTGAGTACTCGAACTTTCCATCAAAATCTATTTGCTTTAAGCGGTATTTTATTTTTCCGCTTGGTGGATTTGTATCTGTAAAAGAATATTCTTTTGGCGAATTGCTGTTTCCATGACCTTGAACAAATGCAATTTTTTGATATGTCATGCCGAGCGGAGTCGAGGCACGTTCAATCTCAAAGCCGTAATTATTTACTTCTGTTGCTGTTTGCCAATTTAAAACTACACTGCTTTCCTTTATTTAACTAGAGAATGAAATCAGTTCAACTGGTAATGCGCCATCTGTGGTTCTGAGGATTGTGCCGCCGTCACCAACTGCAGTTCCGTTATTTGCATCTGTAAAGGAAACGCCATACAAAGAATTTGCTATTCCACTTGTTTGAGAAGTCCATGTTGTTCCACCATCTGTGGTTCTGAGGATTATACCGGGAATACCGACAGTTGTCCCGTTGTTTGCATCTGTAAAGGAAACACCATACAACGGAATTACAGTTTCACTTATTTGAGAAGTCCAAGTTGTTCCGCCATCTGCGGTTCCGAGGATTGTGCGGGATTGACCAACAATTGTCCCCCTATAATCATCGGTAAAGGAGACACTTAACAACGGATTTGTTGTTCCGCTTGTTTGAAAAGTCCAGTTTGTTCCACCGTCTGTGGTTCTGAGGATTTTACCCGTGGGAGTAACAGCCGTCCCGTTATTTGTATCGGTAAAGGAGACCCCTCTCAGTTGGTCTGTTGTCCCACTTACTTGAGAAGTCCAATTTGTTCCGCCATCTGTTGTTCTGAGAATTGTGCCAGAGGCACCAACAGCCGTCCCATTATTTACATCGATAAAGGAGACACTATACAACGTGTTTACTGTTCCACTTGTTTGAGAAGTCCAGTTTGTTCCGCCGTTTGTTGTTCTGAGAATTGTTCCAGAGGCACCAACAGCCGTCCCATTAATAGCATCGGTGAAGAAAACACCCCTCAGCTGGTTTGATGTTCCACTTGTTTGCACTGACCATGTTTGTGCATAACTATTACCTGACGTTGCTAATAAAAGCAAAGTAATTATTATTAACCGTAATAATACCCTCTTTGAATCCACCCGACCCTCCGTGTTTTATGAAGTGTTATTCCAATAAAAAAAGGACGCAACTTTCGTTACATCCCGAGTCGAGGCACTGGTATGCCTACAATCAAAGACATAAGAAAGCGCGTCCATCTCTGGACGCAGCCTTCTTTGCTTGTTCTTGATTGTTTGAAAATTACCAGTTTTCGAAGAAGAACAACGCAATAGCTGCGTTATATTATTTTAGTTTGCTAAAAAGCTCCTTTCAAAAAAATTAGATACTGTTAAAAACAAACTGTGCCGCTTGAGGAATAGTTATAGGCACAAAGTAATCCGCTGGGAACAAGTAATCCTCGCCGGACTCATCAATTATTCTAATTAGATTTTTTTCTTCAGCGAAAGCATCTTCAACAACTTCGTATATTTTTCTAAGCTCAAGCGATGCTTCGTTTTCCCTATTTTTAACACATACTACAAATTGTGTATTCATAATTACCTCAACAATCTTTTTATTTTGAAATCTTTTCTCCCAATTCCATTTGCTTCATACCAGTGTATTTCAGCTTTCTCAACTGTTCCATCTAGCAGACGCACAAAAGCAGTTCCTTTTAATTTTCTCCATCTCCCCTCACCAAATTTCTTTTTTAGTCTTTCAATTTCTCTGATACCGTTTTCAATAGCAATAATATCTATTTCTTCAATCTCACTAATTATTTCGAAGTACAATTTAACTCCTCAGAAATAGCTATTAAGTCGATTTTCATATTTAAACTAATTCTTTCATTTCAAAAAGCCAAGTCGCAAATTCTTTCCGGTTTGTCTTATATTTGCCTAGAAATTATGAGGTAATTGTGTCGAACACTTATAAAAATGCAGGCGTTAACATTGAAGCCGGTGAAGAAACCGTAGAAAGGATTAAATCGCTCGCTAAATCTACATTTAATAAAAATGTTCTTTCCGGCATCGGGCATTTCGGTGCGTTTTATCAAGTTGATTTAACCGCTTGGAAAAATCCGGTACTTGTTTCCAGTGTAGATGGCGTTGGTACAAAACTGAAAATCGCTTTTGCAATGGATAAGCATGATACAATTGGACAAGATTTGGTAAACCATTGTGTTGATGATATTGCAGTTTGCGGCGCGGTGCCTCAATACTTTATGGATTATATGGCTTTCGGAAAGTTGAATCCAGATAAAGCAGAACAGATTATAAAAGGATTTTCAATTGCTTGCAAAGAAAACGGTGTGGCGTTAATCGGCGGCGAAACAGCAGAAATGCCCGGCCTTTATTCTGAAGAAGAATATGATATTTCTGGGACTATTGTTGGACTTGTAGAACGTGACAAAGTAATTGATGGGAAAAATGTTTCTAAAGGAAATGTTCTGGTTGGATTTGGTTCAAACGGACTCCATACAAATGGCTATTCTTTAGCAAGAAAAGTTTTGTTAGAAAAGTATTCTGTTAATGATAAACCGGATTTGCTCGATCAATCTCTTGGTGAGGAATTGCTAAGCGTTCATAAATCCTATTTGAAACTGATTACTGAGCTTAAAGAAAAAGTTTCTATCAACGCTTTCTCACACATCACTGGCGGTGGAATTATTGGCAACACCAAACGAGTTGTTCCAAAAGACTTGCAGATTAAGATGAATTGGAATGCATGGGAACTACCGGCTATCTTTAAGCTGATTCAAGAAGTCGGCAATATTGCAGATGAAGAAATGCGTCATGTTTTCAATATCGGAATTGGTTTAATTGCAATTGTCGACGCTAAAGATGTTGATAAAGTTTTGGAAGTCGCCGCTTCAATTGGAGAAAAAGGAATTGTTGTTGGAGAGATTGCTTAACTATGAGATAAAGATCACGAGTAAGATCAAGAAATAAAGCCCAGAAAGAAAGGTTATATGTTTATTGATACACACGCACATTTGTTTTATCCAAATTTTGAAAACGATCTCGATCAAGTTATTGAGCGCGCAAAGAATGCCGGTGTAGATTATATGATCGTTCCCGGAACCGATGTTGCCACTTCAGTAAAAGCAGTTGAGCTTGCAGAAAAATATGATTGCATTTACGCTGCTGTCGGCGTGCATCCTCATGACTCTAAAGACTGGGATGAAACCTATATTCCTAAGCTCGAAGAACTCGCACAGAAAAAAAAGGTGGTAGCAATTGGCGAAATCGGTTTGGATTATTACTATGATTTCTCACCAAAGGAAAAACAAATTGCTGCTTTCAAAGATCAGATTGAACTCGCGCAGAAACTGAAACTTCCGATAATTGTTCATAACCGCGATGCAAATGACGACGTAATGAACATTATTCGTTCTTACAAAGATTCCGGATTGCGGGCACAGTTTCATTGCTTCGCTGGTTCGGTGGAAAATGCACGTGAGTTAGTTGAGATGCATCATTACATTTCTTTCCCCGGTAACGTTACTTTTAAGAAGATGGATAGCTTACGGCAAGTTTTAAGTCGTGTGGCAATTGAAAATTTACTGCTCGAAACCGATTCGCCTTTTATGACTCCCGTTCCGCACAGAGGAGAAAGAAACGAACCGGCTTTAGTAAAACTTGTAGCAGAAAAATTTGCCGAAGTACATCATCTTACAGTTGAGGATGTTGGAAGAACAACATCGGCAAACGTTTATAAACTTTTTGGCATTGGAATGAAACCCGAATTACATTTTACTTATCAGATTGGGCAATCGCTTTATATCAACGTTACAAACCGATGTAATGCCGATTGCGTTTTTTGTGACCGCAAAGGTGAGGCAGTCATTAATGGTTACAGTTTGAAGATGACAAAATCTCAAGAGCCGGAAGCTGATGTTTATATTAAAGAAATCGGCGATCCGACTCGTTACAAAGAAATTGTTTTCTGCGGTTATGGCGAGCCCACTATTCGCTGGGATGTTGTGAAGCAAGTGGCCAAATACATCAAAGAGAATGACGGTAAAACCAGAATGAATTCGGATGGTCACGGAAGCTTTATTAATAAACGTGATATTACTCCAGAGTTGAAAGACACGATTGACACAGTATCCATTAGCCTAAACTCTACCAATCCGGAACAATACGCCAAACTTATGCGTGTAGACCCATCGATGCACGCAGAGATGCTTGACTTTGCTAAGAAAGCAAAAAACTTTACGCACGTTGTTTTATCAATTGTTGGATTAAATGAAATTGATAAAGAGGCGGCAAAGAAATTTGTAACTGAAGAAGTCGGGGTTGATTTTAGAGAACGGGAATACTTTTGATAGAGGTAATAATGAGAAATAAAATCTTCTTGATCACGATCTTATTCTTGATCTTAATCTCTTTTTCGGGCTGTACCACATTCAATCAAAATAAAACATTAGTAGTACAACGGATTGACAGTGTGCTCGTATCTCCTTTGTTTACAACAGCGCAAGCTGGAATTTCTGTTATCGACTTAAAATCAAAGGAGCCAATTTTCCAGCAGAACGAGAAAAAACTTTTTCGTCCCGCATCAAATCAAAAATTGCTAACCACAGCAGCTTCGTATATCTTTTTAGGAACCGAATATAAATTTTCCACCTCGCTTTTTCATACTGGAGAGATTTTAGATTCTGTTTGCAGTGGAGATGTTTTCTATGTTGGCGGTTTTGATCCCGAATTTTCATCTGCCAATTTAGATTCATTAACTCGCGAACTAAAAAAGTTTGGAATCAAAAAGATCAACGGAAATCTTTATGCAGATGTTTCTTCAATGGATTCTCTGTTCTGGGGAGAAGGCTGGATGTGGAATGATGATCCGGCAACTTACATTCCTTATCTATCGCCATTAACAATTAACAAGAATACGATAAAAGTATTTTTCGAGCCGGGGCAAGTAGGAACTCCAGCAAAAATTAAACTTTTTCCTCAAACAAGTTTTTTCAAGATTGAAAATGGTTCAACAACAATAGATTCCGGAAAGCCAAATTTTATTATTGACCGGGATTGGCTAAGAAGAAGAAACTCCATTTTTGTCGGCGGAACAATTCAACAATCTGCCCCAAAAGACTCGGCTGAATTTAATGTGTTCGATCCGGCGTTTTATTTTTTAACACTTGCAAAGGAGAGTTTAGAGAGAAACGGTATTTCTCTCGCCGGCAAGATTGATACATTAACACTTCCACAAAACGCCAGAAAGGTTTTTGCTTTTGAAAGAAATATAATGCCGGTTGTTACTTACACAAATAAAGTTAGCGACAACTTGAATGCAGAACTGCTGTTTCGTGCTCTTGCAAAAAAAGCTTCATCCAGCAAAGCCTCATCGCAAAATGGTAAAAAACTAGTTGATAGCTTAATTGTTCTTAGCGGAGCTAATCCAAAAGTTTACAGAGTAACAGATGGTTCCGGCTTGTCATATTATAATCTAACCACAGCAGAGTTACTTTCCAAAGTGCTCGTTTACATGTATAATCAAGAAAATACTACTTTCGATGCATTCTTTAATTCTCTACCAATTGGTGGTGTTGATGGAACCTTATCCAACCGTTACAAAAACTCTCAAGCTAGGGGTAATGTGTTTGCTAAGACCGGAACAATAAGCGGTGTTGCTTCTTTGTCCGGCTATATCAAAACAAAAAAAGAAAACTGGCTGGCATTTTCAATCTTAGTTCAGAATTATGTTGGCAGCTCAACAGAAGCAAGAAAAATTCAAGACAAACTTTGCGAAATATTATTTGAAGAGTTATGAAAACTTACAAAGAAATTAAAATTACAACCGTTCCATTCGATGTAGATACCGTAAGCGGAATGCTCTGGCAGATTGATATTGACGGTATTAATGAGTTTGATGACTACTTAACAGTTTTCATCAGTGAGACTAAAGAGACAACTCGCGAGGATGTTGAGGAAATTCTGCAACATCTTGTTGATGAAGAACTGTTGGAATCTTTTCATACGCAAGAACAGACCTTTGAAGAAAAAAACTGGAATGAAGAGTATGAAAAAAATGTTCGTGTAGTTGAAGTAACCAATAAAATTGTTATCAAACCTTCATTTAAAGAATACACTACAAAGCCAAATCAGTTAATCATTACTATTGATCCCAAAATGTCTTTTGGAACCGGTGAGCATGCAACAACAAAACTCGTTTTGCAGCATCTGGAAAAACATGTTTTCGGTGATGAGAAAGTTTTGGATATTGGTTCTGGTACCGGTGTCTTGGGAATTGCTTCAGTAATGCTTGGCTCAAGGTGTGCGCTTTGTATAGATAACGATGAGTGGTGTTTAATGAATGGTGTGGAGAACGTAAAAACCAACAATTTAGAAAGTAAAGTTGAAGTTCGTCAATGTGAATTAAAAGATGTATCCGAAGGTGAGTTCGATCTAATAGTTGCTAATATTAACAAACATATTCTAATAGATATAATCGATCTAATCAGTTCAAAAATAAAAAAGACCGGAACGTTAATACTTTCCGGTCTCTTAGATATTGATGAAACTGATATTATCGACTTATATGCTTCAAAAGGATTTACGATATCAGAGAAATCCGCTCTTGATGAGTGGATCGCTCTGGTGTTCAAATCCAACTAAATTATTGATGAAGCTTGCCTAGCATGCGAGTTAGTTCTTTTTGTTCGTGGTCGCTCAAAGAACCTACTACTGAAGCCATGCTTTCTGCGTAAGCCGGTAAGATCGACTCAATTTTAACTCTCCCCTGAGAGGTAAGATCAGCATGAATAACACGCCTATCTTCCTTCGAAGGAATTCTTTTTACAAATCCCTCCTTCTCAAGATTATCCACAACACATGTAATGTTAGCACCGGTAACCATCATTTCTTCACTGATTTTCTTCAGCGGAACGGGTCCCAGTTTATGCAAAATTTCCAACACTCCAAATTGAGGTGTTGTTAATTTTTGCTCAAACATCTGTTTGGATTGTACTTTACGGACTTTGTCGTAAGCTTTCGAAAGCTTCTCCCATAAGTCCAAGGCTGCTTGCTTTTTGTCTGCCATTCGACGCACCTTTCTTTTGTTTTTGTTACGCCTAACCGTAACGCTTTTACAACCTCGGATATAAAATATACTATTTGGTTATAAAAAAAAAGTTAATATTCTTAACATATTGATTATCGAAGACTATTCGATTTAGCCAACATTCATTCATTTTGAAACTTTTCTTGCCTAATTCGTATTATATTTACAATAAAAACAAAGAATTGTTTGAACACATTTTTAGAAGATATCAGCTTATTTATTAAACAAAAGTCGAAAGCGGATAGTTCGCTTATTCGCTTTGCCTATAAACTTGAGACTCTTGATCTTGAAGCGCTTTTTGAGTCGCTAAGAGATTCTGAGGCTTCCTTGTTCTATTATTCTAAGCCAAATGAAGAAAAAAGCTTTCTGGGTATCGGAAAAGTCAAAAGCCAGCATACTGCGCAAATCATCAGTTCCGCGGCAAACGGCAATTCAAGTTCCAATAATTCTATTGTCTCAGTAAATTTTGATCCCGAATTGCTAAATAGTATTCCCCTTGTTTTGGGAAGCGAAAAATTTCCTCTTAAAAAAAGTGAAAGTCTTTGGAATGACTTTGAAGACTCAAACTGGTTTATTCCCCAAATACTCATTTTAGTAAATAAAGAACAACCTTATTTGGTCTTTCAATTTTTTGGCAACAATCCGGAACTGTCTTTGCTTGAATCTGTTATTAGAAATTGTTCGAAAAATGAAAAATCTCAACATAATTGCTCGATTAAAAAAATAGTTTCTGCTACAGACATAAACGAGTGGACTACAGCAATAAATAAAGCTCTACTAGAAATATCTTCTCAGAGCATTCAAAAGGTAGTTCTTGCTAGAAGAATTCAGCTTGCTCTGAATGATAACTTCAACTTTTCAAAAGCACTTTCGACGCTAAATAAAAAATATCCCGAGTGTATTACTTTTGCGTATAAAGAAAAAAGCTCGGTATTCTTTGGCGCCACTCCAGAAAAACTATTTTCGATTCAGAAAAACAAAATGGAAACGGAAGCACTTGCCGGTTCAATTGCTCGTGGGATAAATCAAGAAGAAGATTTTGAGAAACAAATACAGTTGCAAAGCAACCAGAAAGATATTAACGAGCACAACAATGTTCTTAGTTTTCTTCTAAGTAACCTTGTAGATTATTGTGAAGCATTTAATTATGATAAACCGCCGCAAATAAAAAAATTAAGCAACATTCAACATCTTCAGACTAAGATCAGCTCTACACTTAAGGATGGAATTGATGTTTTAGAACTTCTTAAAAGATTACACCCAACACCGGCGGTTTGCGGTTTACCTCAGAAAAAAGCTTTGGAATTGATAAAAGAATTAGAATATTTTGATAGAGGATTGTATTCTGGTGTTATAGGATGGTATAACGAGAAGGGCGAAAGCGAATTCTCCGTTGGAATAAGGAGCGCACTATTGAAAGACAATACTCTTTCAGCTTATGCCGGTTGCGGAATTGTAGAAGGCTCGAATCCGGCATTAGAGTTTCAAGAAACAGAACTTAAATTCAAACCAATATTGTCATTACTCGAAAATGAAATTACAAATTAACAGAAATATTGTCTGGTGCGATGTATTTACGAATCGTTTGGCCGAACTTGGTGTTAAGCACGTTTGTATCTCTCCCGGTTCTCGAAGTACACCTCTTACTTTAGCTTTTGCTTCAAATAAGCTTTTCACAACTTACCCAATTGTTGATGAAAGGAGTTCTGCTTTTTTTGCTTTAGGCTTGGCCAAGAAAACAAAATCACCGGTTGCTATTCTTACAACTTCCGGAACTGCTGTTGCTGAACTATATCCCGCAATAATTGAAGCGTTCTATCAAAGGGTACCATTAATTATTTGTACAGCTGATAGACCAAGAAAATTGCGCGGCACCGGAGCTAATCAAACAATAAACCAACACAACATTTATAAAAATCATATTCGTTGGTTTAAAGATATCGGATTACCATATTTAGAAAACTTGGCAGACGTTAGAGAATTCGCTGAAGAAGCGGTTCGAATTTCTTTTTTTGAAGATAAAGGTCCGGTTCATTTGAATTTCCAATTCGAGAAACCTTTTGAGCCAAAATCGCATACAGATATTGTTGATGTAAAATTACTTGAGAAAATTTACGCTCGTTCTGCATTTGAGTTGAAAGAGCCGTCAACAAAGAAAATTGATTTTCCAAAACTGTCAAAAAAGTTCTACGGCAAAAAAGGGTTAATATTAGTAGGCTACAATAACTTTGGTGTGGATTTTCCAAAGCAAGTAATGCGCTTTGCAGAAAAGTTTGGTTTTCCAATTTATGCTGATGGTTCCTCTTCGCTTCGCTTCGGTATACACAAGAAAGATAATCTGATTGAGAACTTTACCGCTTTTGTTAGAGGGAAAGATTTCCAGCAAAACTTCGATCCAGAAATCATTATTCAATTTGGAAGCGCACCAACGGCAAATGTTCTTTTAGAATATTTCAAAAACTCAAAAGCTGAAAAACTTCTTTGCAACGAGTATGGCGATCTGAACGACCCGTCCCTTACCACCAAAACTATTTTCAAAATGATTCCGGAAAACTTTTGTGAGGCAATTACAACGGCAGTGCATTCACAAAAAAATATATCATCCCAATGGCTGGATGACTGGCGCGCGATGAATTTAATTGCCGGTGCTCTCAAGAAGGGATTAGTAGAGGAATCATTATTTCCGTTTGAGGGTAGGATTCCGGTTGAAATTGTTACAGAATTGCCGGATAAAGCGAATCTCTTTATTTCCAACTCCTTGCCAATTCGCGATACAGATTTTTTTGCATCGTCAGTTAATAAACGGTTAACTATTTTTACAAACAGAGGCGCAAGCGGAATCGATGGTATCAACTCAACCGCTTTAGGAATTGCAAAAGTTTCCAAAGAACCCACATATCTAATTGTAGGCGATCTCGCCTTTTTCCACGATATGAATGGTTTGCACAACTCTCTGAAGTTTAATATTCCTATTACAATTATTTTAGTTAATAATAGCGGCGGCGGAATTTTTGAATCGCTTCCAATTTCCGATTACCGCGAAGTAATGAAAAATAACTTCTTGACGCCACTTTCGATCGGTTTTAAAAAATTTGTTGAAGCATATTCCGGTAAGTATGTAAGAATTAAAAACTGGAATCATTTACGTAAGGAACTTAAATTATCATCGGCAAGTAGAAAGATTACCGTTCTAGAAGTGAAAACCGACGCTAAAAAATCTAAACTACTAAGGCAAAAATATTGGAGCGCGGTTGCGAAACAAATAGATTTATATATAAATGAAATTAAAGCTAAACGGAATTCAGTTTAACATTCTTTTTGATGAGTCAATTCATCAGAAAGATAAAATTCCCGTGCTATTTTTACATGGTTTCACCGGGTGCGCCTACGATTGGAATTTCGTTTTAACAAAGCTACCTCCAAACTACTTCCCCTTTGCTATCGATTTAATCGGTCACGGCGAAACCGATTCACCCGAAGATGAAAATGAATACACTTGCACATCAATAGTACGCCACATCAGCAGCATTCTTGATCATTTTGGATTTGAGAAGATTGTAATCGCCGGTTATTCTATGGGCGGAAGAGCTGCGCTTTCCTATTCACTTAAGAATCCGCAAAGAATTATTGCTGGAATTTTTGAAAGTGCAACAGCCGGCATTGAAGATATTGAAGCTAAAAAAGACCGTGTGGAACATGACTTTCTTCTGGCGGATAAAATTCGCCGTGAAGGAGTTGAATCATTTTTAGATTTTTGGTTTAATTTGCCAATGTTTTCAGCGTTAAGAGATCTCCCCGATTTTGAAGATCTTAAAAATGGCAGAACCAACAACAGTATTACAGGTCTGGCAAATTCACTCTCAAGTTTTTCAACCGGATTAATGAACAGTTATTGGAACGATCTTCATAAACTAGATTTTCCGGTTTTGCTTATCAGCGGCGAATCTGATGATAAGTTCACTTCGATAAATGAAAGAATGCTTAAAAAAATTAAGCAAGCAGAACATAAAATCATTCCTCAATCCGGTCACAATACCCACTTAGAAAAGCCGGAGCTTTTTACTAATTTAGTCTTGGAATTTTTGAACAAGATTGAAGGTAGTAATGAGCTTCAAATGGATTAAAGCCAAAGAGTATCAAGATATAGTTTATGACAAGATGGATGGAATTGCCAAGATAACAATTAACCGTCCGGAAAAACGTAACGCTTTCCGCCCCGAAACCACAAAAGAATTGTTTGATGCTTTTACAGATGCACGCGAAGATTCTGAAGTTGGAGTAATTCTCTTAACCGGTGCCGGTCCGGCAAAAGATGGCAAGTACGCATTCTGTTCCGGAGGCGATCAATCTATCCGGGGAAATAAAGGTTATGTTGGTAAAGATGGTGTTCCTCGCTTAAACATTCTAGATGTGCAAAAACAAATTAGAAGCATTCCCAAACCAGTAATTGCTTTAGTTGCCGGCTATGCTATCGGCGGCGGACATGTACTTCATGTTGTATGCGATTTATCTATTGCGGCAGACAATGCAGTATTTGGGCAAACCGGGCCAAAAGTTGGAAGCTTTGACGGAGGCTTCGGCGCTAGCTTTCTTGCTAGAATTGTCGGTCAAAAGAAAGCCCGTGAAATTTGGTACTTGTGCCGTCAATACAACGCCCAGGAAGCTATGCAAATGGGTTTGGTAAACAAAGTAGTTCCCGTAGATCAACTCGAAGCCGAAGGTATTCAGTGGGCGAAAGAAATTCTGGAAATGAGCCCTCTTGCACTTCGTTTGCTAAAATCGGCTTTCAACGCTGAATTAGACGGACAAGCTGGAATTCAAGAATTAGCCGGAAATGCAACTTTACTTTATTACATGAGTGAAGAAGCGCAAGAAGGTAAAAACGCATATAACGAAAAACGTAAACCGGATTTCAAAAAATTTCCAAGAGTTCCTTAGTTATGATTCAAGACAGTGCAAATACAATTACAAAGTTTGATGCATGGATTTTGGCATTAAGACCAAGAACCTTGCCCGCAGCGCTTGTTCCAGTTCTGGTTGGCAGTTCAATTGCAGTTCACGATAACACCTTCAAACCGCTTGCCGCGGTTGTTGCACTTTTCTGCGCAATTTTGATTCAGATAGGAACAAACTTTGTAAATGATCTTTTTGATTTCCTCCACGGAACAGATAAGAAAGATAGAATCGGTCCACTGCGCGTTGTTACTTCCGGACTAATTTCGGTTAATGAAATGAAGCTAGGAATTATTACAGTTTTTGGATTAAGTCTTCTTTTAGGAATGTACTTAGTTTATATAGCTGGCTGGGGAATACTTTTACTCGGAGTAGCCTCTATACTTGCCGGCATTGCATATACCGCTGGGCCTTTTCCACTTGCTTATAACGGTCTTGGCGATATTGCTTCGTTTTTGTTCTTCGGATTAATCGGTACAGTGGGGTCCTACTACGTTCAAGCAAATGAGATTTCTACTTTCGCATTCTGGTCTTCAATTCCGGTTGGGGCATTGATAACAAACATTTTAGTTGTAAATAATTATCGCGATCGGGAAGAAGACCAATCAAATGGAAAGAACACATTGGCCGTTTTACTTGGAGAAACATTTACCCGACTGCAGTATGTGTTTTTTATGATAGTCTCTTATGCAATTTTGTTTGTTGTTTTTTTCACATACAAAAACAGCTACTGGGTTTTTCTGCCACTAATTTCATTACCTCTTTCGATTAAGCTTATAAAAATGATTTTTACCTTACGAGGACGTGAATTAAATAAAACTCTTGAACTCACTGCAAAGCTCTCAGCTTTATACGGACTTCTATTTGCTGCTGGAATTTTGATATGATCATTAAGGAAGCGAAATACTTCCCCTTTACTCTAAAGCTAAAGTCCCCATTCACAAATGCGTCAAATGATATTACTAAAAGAAGTGGATTAATCTTACAACTAGAAGATCAACAAGGAAACATTAGTTACGGCGAATGTTCTCCTTTGCCGGGGTTTAGTAGCGAAACACTGGAAGAAGCCGAAAGTTCGTTAAATGAAACAGTTAAGTTTCTGAATCAATCAAAAGCAATCAAAGACTTTGAAATACCCAGTCCTCTTTCATCCGTAAAATTTGCAGTCGAACAAGCACTAATTGACCTCGTTTTCAAGCAAAAATCCGGTTTACTCAAGAACATTCCAGTTTTGTCTAATTCGCAAATAAAGGTGAACGCAGTACTTGGCTTTGACTCCACAGAAAAAATTCTCCAACAAATAGAGAAAAAAATCGAGCTTGGTTTCGATACCTTTAAAATAAAAGTAGGCCGCGATAATCCTTATGATGATTTTGAGTTGTTAGAATTAATTAGAAACACATTTGGATACGATATTATCTTGCGGCTTGATGCAAACCAAAAATGGAGTTCCGACGAAGCGATTGAATACCTCGAGCGTTTCAAAGATTATGTGATTGAATTTGTAGAAGAACCGTGCGAGTTTACTTGCAGCACTTTTAGAACGATTGAAGAATCGCATATTCCTATTGCACTCGATGAATCGATTAAAGATATGTTAGTAGAGAAAAAAACAATAACAGATTGCAAAGCTGAGTTTCTAGTAGTTAAGCCCATGATTACCGGCGGAATTTTTTCCACAATTCGCTTAATTGAATCTGTTAAACAAATGGGAAAGAAAACGATTATTTCCTCTTCGTTTGAGAGTGCGGTAGGCAAAAGTGCACTGGTAATGCTGGCCTCACTTACTAATCATTCTTTTGCCCACGGTTTAGACACTTCAGAATTATTCGAAAATGATTTAGGCCAAGATCCGTATGTAATAAAGAATTCACAGATCAGTTTTAACGCTTCAGAATTTCCTCCTAAGATTAGCTTACAAAATTAATGGTTACTATTCCCAACACGAATTATTGGCTGATTGAACAATCGAAGTGTTTTGAAAATAAAACTGCTGTACTAGCACCAAACACCACTTTTTCTTATCAGCAACTACTTAACCAAGCAATTACAACGGCTGCTTTACTACATTCGAAAGGGATTGATGAAGGAGATAATGTTTGTATTCTTTCCTCTCATTGCTATGAATTTTGGTTAGTAGTTAATGCGTTATGGTTTTTAGGCGCTGTTCCGGTTCCTTTAAATACTCGAAACACAAAAAAGGAAATCAGCTGGCAGATAAATCATGTTAAAGCGAAACATCTAATTACTCTTAATACTCCTCACGAAGCAAAAAATGTTAATCAAATTATGTTTGATGATTTTGATTTTCAAGCAAATTCTAGTGTTGAAGCAAGTATTTTACACTCTACGTTCTACACTCTACGTTCTTCGCTCATACTGTTTACTTCCGGCTCAACCGGAAAACCAAAAGCGGTTGTTCACACATTCCATAGTATGTATGAAAGTGTAAAAGCAATAGACTCTAAGTTTAATCTGAACAAAAGCAACAAATGGCTCGCCTCTCTTCCGTTATATCATATCGGCGGATTCATGATCTTAGTAAGAGCACTTTTAACCGGCAGTGAAGTTGTATTTCCGGCTTCGTTGAATCACGCTGATCTGCTGAGCGAAATGAAAAAAAGCAATCCCTCTCATGTCTCTTTGGTTTCAACGACCTTGCAACGGATTCTGGATGAAAAGATTGAATCTAACACTAATTTGGAATATGTATTCCTTGGCGGCGGGCCATTATCACAACAAGCTTGCGAAAGAGCAATTGACGCGGGTTACCAAATTGTGAAAGTTTACGGATCAACAGAAACATGCTCGATGGTAACAGCACTTAAACCAGAAGAGATTGGATTAAAACCAGATTCGGTTGGCAAAGCATTATCAGATGAAATAAAAATCAAAGTAGCAAATGAAAGTCGTGAAATACTAATTTCATCTCCTTCGTTATTCAAAGAATATTTCAATGACGAATCTGCTACAAAAGCAAAATTTATTGATGGCTTTTACAACACTGGAGATTTTGGGAGAATTGATGAAGGAGGATATCTCTATATAGATTTGCGACGCGAGGATATAATAATTTCCGGCGGTGAAAATGTTAGCGCAAGAGAGGTTGAATCAGCTTTACTATCAATTGACACTATAAAGGATGCCGTCGTATTCGGAGTGTTTGACATTACGTGGGGACAAAAACTATGTGCTGCAGTAGTAACTTCTCAATTTGATGAAACGAGTCTAATACAAACATTAAAAGGAAAACTTGCGGGTTACAAAATTCCCAAGCAGTTTTTCACTCTTTCAGAAATTCCCCGCAATGAAATGGGAAAAGTAAAACGCGAGATGCTAATGAATCTTCTTAACCTTGATGAAGCTTAAGCTGATCGTGAAAATCTTTAGGCAACTCAATCTTCTCAAATTTTTCTTTCAAAACACATACGTGAACAGTCTTTGCCATAGCTGTAAACTGGTCATCCCGATAGAATCGGTAAGTTAATTCAAAAGAGGAACTCTTTAGCAGACTGACAACAACATCAATCTTCAATTCGTCTCCGACATGAATTGGGCGTACATAATCAGCCTCGGCATGCATAATCGGCAAGATATACTCTCTATCGAAAAAGAAATTTCTTTCCGGGGAGAGACTTCTTAGAAAATCTTCATAAGCAGCGTGAACATACTTGAATAGACTGGCGTAAAAAATTATTCCAGCCGGATCGGCATCGTAGAAATAGACTTTAACTTTTGCTGAAAACATTTCATCCTCTTATTCTTAAGACAAATTTAAACAACTCTTCTCCATTTCACATTACCTAATTTGTGTTTAATTTGACCGCACAAAAAATTAAGAATGATGCAAAAAAAGGCTATTCACATATTGTTTTACAGCATTCTGGTATTGCTGCCGTTTCTTGTCCAAGCTCAAGAAATCAAGCGTGAATTCTATAAGAATGGAAAGGTGAAATCCGAAGGTGCTTACCTAAACGGAATCCGAACTGGCATTTACAAAGAATTTTATGAATCAGGCAAACTCTGGAAAGAATGGAATTACGTAAACGGCAAGGAAGAAGGAATTTCTACATGGTACTTTGAAGACGGCACAAAAAGCATGGAGTGGAATTACCGTAATGGGAAGCTAGAAGGCGTGTCAAAATGGTATTACGAATCGGGCGAACTTTGGTCTGAGCCAAACTATGTAAATAATATCCAAGAAGGATTCAGCAAAACATATTATAAGAGCGGCAAATTGCAAGCTATTTGGAATTATAGAAATGGAAAGCTTAACGGTCTCTCAAAAATATTTTTTGAAAATGGGAGAGTTGAAGTAGAACGAAATTATGTTGACGACAAGCTTGAAGGTATAAATAAAGTCTATTATGACTACGGCGTTCTGGCTCTTGAAGCAAAGTATGTAAACGATAAGCTTGAAGGTGAATCTTACTTGTACTATCCAGACGGATCAATAAAAGTAATCGACATTTACAAAAGTGGGCAAATTGTAAAGCGTACACGTTATGGTTTGCAAGGCAAATTCGATAAAATTGAAGAAAGCTTTGAAGAGTTCCACGACGAAGGTACATTCAGTAAAGAACTTCACTTTCGGGAAGGGAAACTGGAAGGCGCTATTAAGGAATATTACACTAATGGATTCTTAAAATCAGTATTGAATTACAAAGCAGATAAGCTTGAAGGTGAAGCCATTTTTTATCACGACAACGGAACACTTGCTGAAGTAGCAAATTACATAAACGGTATTAAATCCGGTTTATCTAAAAAGTTTGATATTGGGGGTACCAAAATCTCAGAAGAGAACTATGCTGATAATATCCGCGATGGAGAAGCGAAAACATTTTTTCCAAGCGGTGAAATTGAATCTGTTAGAAACTATAGAAACGACAAGCTAACTGGAACTGTGAAGTGGTTTTCCAAAAACGGAAAACTTTTAGCAGAAGAAGAATTCTCTGATGGACTGCGCGAAGGCATTTCAAAATCTTACTACGAAAACGGACAAATTGCCGAGTTCATGATTTACAAAAACAATCTGCTTAACGGTAAATGTTGTTCTTATGATGATACCGGCAAGCCGATAAAACAAGCAGACTACAAAGATGGTGAATTAGTTAGATGAGGAATTGCTACTAAACTATGTTTAGTTTACTCGGCTGTTAACCGAAATAATTCTGGGCATTATCTGCTTGTTTGCTTTCCCCCATTTCCAAAATGTTAAGAAGAAATAAAATATAATAAGTCCGGCTGCGAAGAGAAATGCAAACAGTTCCTTTGCTTTGTATTGAGAAAAAATCGATAAGCCAAATAAAATTCCAAGAACCAGCAAAATTAATGGAATTCCATAAAGAGAAAATGAAGCGCTAAGTAGTTCGCCTCCCTTTACTTCAAAATGTATTTTGTCGCCAGACTTAACTCCAAATGAATCAATTACTTTAATAATTTTCTCATCAGCCGATTTGGGTTTGCAAATAATTTTCGCCGAACATTCATTGCAACTTTCACCTTGCACAACGGCAACATTTGCAAATCCTTTTTCAACAGAAATTACAATTCCTTCTTCTACTATTACTTCGCTGCTCATTAATTAACCGAAATCTCGTTTGGCACTTTGTAGCCGATTGCCTTAGTAGAACATTTATCAAAGGGCACTTTGGATTCATCAAACAATTCATGAACAACTTTCCCAAGGCTGCCTTCCATAACAACACCGCCATCGGATTTACGAGCGCAAATTCCGCATCCTATGCAAGAAACAGAACATACTTCTTTAGAGCGTTTCGGATCATCTTGATTCTTGCAGAATACAAAAACATTTCTATCAACGGGATGCATTTCCAAAACATTACGCGGGCAAGCTTTTACACAAACTCCGCATCCGGTGCATAATTCTTCAATTACTTCAGGCAAACCGTTTTCGTTCATTATCATCGCGCCAAATGGGCAAGCTGTTTCGCAATCACCGCCTCCAAGGCAACCGTAATAACAAAGTTTATCACCGCCGGATACAATGCTCATCGCTTTACAACTTAACGGACCGTAATAACTAGCCATCGAACGAACTGCTTCGCTATTTCCGCCGCGACATAAGAGAACGGGAACATTTTTAATTGTTTCTCCAGCTTCAACACCAAGTATTAATGCAATTTTCTTAGCAGTCTCTTCTCCGCCAACTGGGCATCCGGTTACAGGAGATTTACCTTCAACAACATTTACTGCAAAATCGTAACAGCCGGCTTTTCCGCATCCGCCGCAATTTGCGTTTGGCAGAACTTCGTTTATTTCACCAATGAGAGGATTTTCTTCCACTCGCAGCTTTCTATCCGCAAATGCTAAACCACCCGCAAAGATAAATCCGAGTCCGCCCATTGTAACAATTGCAAGAATAATTCCGAATTCCATTTTTACCTCACCAAGAAATTTTTAAAACCGGATGACTCGTGAATCGTACCGGTTGTGTCTATAATTATTCCTTCAACATCTTTTAGTTTTTCGATTAAGTTCATTCCCTTTATAGGGCCAAGAACAAAAATCCCCGTAGAAAGCGCATCGGCAGTTAAAGCATCTTTAGCAATTATTGTAACTGCTTCGCACTGATTAGCCGGATATCCGGTAACTGGATTAAAAATATGTGTGAACCTCTTTCCATCTTTTTTGAAATACTGCTGATAATCGCCGGAGGTTGAAACACCAAATCCATTGGCTACAATTGCGCCAAGTAATTCGTTTTGTTTGCGCGGATGTTGAATCCCAATTTTCCAATCTTTGCCTTTAGCAAATATTTCTCCGCCGACATTCACCAGATAATTCTTAATTCCATTCTTCTCTAAAATTTGAGAACATTTATCTGCCGCGTATCCGGGCACTATAGCGTTAAAACTTATCTTAACATTTTTCGGCTTGAACAAAACATTCGGGTCTGTGAGTCGGATCTTTTTCCATCCTACATTTTCTACCGCCTTAATTACTTCTTGCGACAATGGAAGTCTTGGTGAATTTTTTTCAAACCCAACAAGGTCAATAATTTTTCCGATTGCAACATCGAAAGCACCGTCTGTTTGCTTCCACAACTCATCAGATTTCTTAAGCATCAAATACGTTTCATTATCAACAACTAATCTTTCCTCATTGTTGTTATTTATTCTCCACATATTGTTATTTATTAAATAAGTGGAGAAAAGCGTATCAAGCCTTTTAGATTCTGCAAATGCCGCGCTGATAGCTTTATTAGCATGTACTTCATCATCTTCACGTACTTGAATTTCTATTGTAGAACCCATTACAATAGTTGTACGCTTTATTGTTTCAACTTCGTTGCTTTTACAAGAAACTGCAAAAAACAGAAGAAGGAGAAAGGAATATTTTTTGCTCACTTGAATCATTCGTTACATTATTTTACTTGAGATTCTTCGTCCCGCTAGTGCGGGATTCTGAAATTAAATCATTCCGGCAAAGCCCATAAAAGCAAGCGCCAGTAATCCGGCTGTAATAAGAGTAATAGGTGCGCCTCTAAACGGCTTTGGTACATCAGTCAATTCCAGTTCTTCACGAATTCCAGCCATTATAAATAGTGCTAGGGTAAAACCAACGCCCGCACCAAAACCAAAAACAAGGCTTTGCATAAAATCATATTCTCTCATTGTAAGTAGAAGAGCCAACCCTAAGATTGCGCAGTTTGTTGTAATAAGTGGAAGAAAAATTCCAAGAGCACGATAAAGAGGCTGACTTACTTTTTTAATTACCATTTCCACAAACTGAACAAGCGCTGCAATTACTAAAATAAAAGAAGGAATTTGTAAGAACTCCATTTTGTAAGGAACTAGAATAAATGACCATAGCAGCCAAGCAACAGCTGCAGTCATTACAAGCACAAATGTTGTTGCCATTCCCATCGATAAAGCAGATGAAGTTTTGTTAGATACTCCGATAAACGGGCAAATACCAAGAAAGTAAGAGAGCACAAAATTGTTAACAACAGAGGCCGAGATAAAGATTATAAGCAATTCCATCTTAAGCCTCCTGTTCTTTTAGTGTTACAGAACTCTTTCTGTATTTATTAATTGCATCTTCTCTTTCAAGGCGTTTTTTTCTTTCCATGTAAGCATTAGAAAATCCCATAAGTAATCCAAAAGTTAAAAAAGCACCCGCCGGAAGAATCATTATAGTCCAAGGTTCAAAGCCGTTGGGTAAAACTTGCATTCCAAGAAAAGTTCTTGAGCCGAGAATTTCTCTTATTCCGCTCATTAATATTAGAGCAATTAGAAAACCGGTTCCATTACCCAATGCATCAAGCACAGATCTAAACGGAGTATTCTTTGATGCAAATGCTTCAGCTCTTCCTAGAATAATACAATTAACAACTATTAAAGGAATGAAAGGTCCTAACGATTTTGATAGGGCCGGAAATTGCGCTTTCATAACTAAGTCTGTAATAGTTACAAACGATGCAATGATAACAATGTAAGCTGCAATTCTAACCTGACTAGGAATTAATTTTCTTACTAATGAAATAAACAAACTAGAAAATACTAGCACGAATGTAGTAGCAAGTGCCATCGCAATTCCGTTCATAACCGAAACTGTAACCGCGAGTGTTGGACATGTACCGAGTATTTGTTTGAAGATCGGGTTTATTTCCCACAATCCTTTTACATATTCGTGAGTTAAACTGCCTTTTTTCATAATGTCCCCTTCTCTTTAAGTGAACGGGCTTTTTCAAGTGCGTTATTTATAATTGCTACAATTGCTTTTGAAGAAATTGTAGCTCCGGTAATTGTCTGAATTTCATTTTGCTTGCTCGGGGCTTTTCCTTTTACCCATTCCACATTTGGCTCTGCAACCAAACCATTGAACTGTTTCTTAAATGGATCTTCCAAAATTTTAGTACCGAGTCCCGGAGTTTCACTCTGTTCTAAAACTTCATACATGGTTAGTTTCTTCATATCCTCACTAAGTCCCAACATTACTCTTATCTTCCCTTGAAATCCGTTTCCCTCATAAACTAATGAATAGCCAATCAAGCTTTTCGAGTCACTATAAACTTTATAAATTTGAAATCCGGCATTAGCAACAGCTTCGTAACTTTTCCCTTCCGGATTAACAAGAAATATTGCTTTTTCGGTTTCAGCTTTTTTGTTGGCTTCAATTAAGGGTGTTGCCCAGCCGTTAACACCAGCAAGCAATCCGCCGGCTACAATTCCAATTATCGAAAGTGTAGCTATCATGTGAATAATTGTTTTCATTTTGCCTCTCCAAAAATTCTTGGGCGGGTAAATCTGTTTATTGTTGGAACTAGCGCATTCATAATCAAGATTGCGTACATAACACCTTCCGGCAATCCGCCGAACAAGCGAATCATCACTACAAGAAGTGAAATACCAATTCCGTAGATCCACATTCCTTTTGATGTAATTGGTGAAGTAACCCAGTCGGTAGCCATAAACATAGCTCCAAATAAAAATCCTCCGGCAAAAATTTGGAAGAACGGACTTGGATATTTTACCGGATCGATTACCCAGAATAATCCGCCGAAGACTAACATGCCGATAATCATAGCAGCTGGAATTCTGTAATTAACTATTCCAATTGCAATCAAGAATATGCCACCAATCATAATTGCAATTACGGAAGTTTCCCCTAAAGAACCGCCTACATTACCTACAAACATTGGTTGGAGTTGTGATGCTACTTTATCAAACTTGAATGCGGCTAATGGTGTAGCTGAAGTAACTGTATCAACAGCAAAGTTTGGCTGTTTCCATGTAGTTATTGCAACCGGAAAAGCCGCTTGCAAAAACGCTCTTCCGGCAAGCGCGGGATTAAAAACATTGTACCCCAATCCGCCAAAAATTTCTTTGCCTATTGCAATTGAAAACACCGCGCCGATTGCAGTAGATGACAATGAAAAATTAGGAGGCAAAATTAAACCTAGAAGCAAACCGGTAATTACGGCGCTTCCATCTTCAACAGTAATTTTCCTTTTTCTTATTTTTTTTATCGCAAACTCAGTTCCAACACAAAATACAATGCTTGTTAATAGAATCACCAACTGATATGCACCAAAAAACACTACCGAAGAAATCACTGCCGGCAATAATGCCAGCACAACAAACCACATTGCCTGTTTTGTTGACCATTTTGAATGAACATGAGGCGATGTGGAAAGCTCTAATTTGTAAGTCGGATTTGTTGTTGTTGTTTCCATATCACTTTTATTTGTTAACAGAAATTGTTTATTACCAACTCTTAATCTTGTTCTGACCTAAGCACTCTTTCGTTCTCTTTGCAAAGCTAAAACTCTTTGTTTACCAAGACGAATCCATTGAACCAGTGGAATGTTAGCCGGGCAATCATAGGTACAAGTTCCGCATTCCATACAGACCGTAATTCCAAGTTGCTCTGCATCTTCCAATTTTTCCAACTGAGTTAAACGAGCAAGTTTTGTAGGAGTAAGATTGAGCGGACAAGCATCAACACATTTGCCGCATCTTAAACAAGGAGTTTCTTCATGTGCGTTAACTTCGTTTGCTGTTAAAACAAGAATTCCGGAAGTTGCCTTCATAACCGGAGCAGAAAAATCATATTGAGCTACGCCCATCATTGGTCCGCCCACAATAACTTTGACAGCATCATCAGTAACACCGCCGCAATAATCTAAAATGTCACTCAGTATTGTTCCAACTTTCACGATTAAATTTTTCGGCTGCTTAATTCCCTTTCCCGAAACTGTTAATGCTGCAGTAAGTTGAGGTTCTCCTTTAACAACCGCATCATAAATTGCTACTGCAGTTCCTATGTTCTGTATTGCCGCACCGGCATCAAAAGGAAGTTTTCCGGGAGGAACTTCTTTTCCGGTTACAGCTTTGATAAGCATCTTTTCTGCGCCTTGCGGATATTTTGTTTTAAGCACTTCAACAGAGACATCGGCATAATTTTTAACTGAATGCCTTAGCTTTTCGATAGCTTCCGGCTTATTGTCTTCAATTCCAATTGCACCTTTTTTAACACCAAGTGCTTTCATAATTAATCTTAGTCCTGAAACAACATCATCGGTTCTTTCCATCATAAAACGATAATCACGCGTTAAGTAGGGCTCACACTCGCAACCGTTGAGAATCACAACATCAATTTGTTTTCCTTCCGGCGGAGTAAGTTTAACAAAAGTTGGAAAAGCGGCACCGCCTTGACCAACTATTCCGGCGGCTTTTACTCTTTCTCTAATTTCTTCTTGTGTAACTTTTTCAAAATCCATAGGAGGCATAAAAACTGTTTCTTCTGTTCCGTTGGTTTGAATTACGATTGCGTCTTTTGGAAATCCGGATACGTTTGAATCTGTAGCAACTTTGATAACTTTGCCGGAAACCGGGCTATGAACCGGAGATGAGATAAATCCATCCTGCTCGGCAATTACTTCGCCGGCTTTCACATCACTTCCTTTTTTTACCAACGGTTTTGCCGGCTTGCCCAAATGCTGCGAGGTTGGAACTACAACTTGTTTCGGAACCGGCATAATTTCAAAAGATAGATTTTCGGTAAGAGATTTGTGTTCGGAAGGATGTACACCACCTTTAAATGAGTTCGAGCTTTTTAGTATACCCATAACCTTTCTTAATTTTTTGGGAACATTCGCCTTGAATTGACATAAAGCGTGCCACCACATTATCTACTTTTTTTCAATTTTGTATACGAAGTATGCGTTTTTAGATTATTTATAAGCTTAGATTAAACATGAACCGAACATCAAACAAAATTCTTTTCAATAATGAAAAAGCTTTTACAGACTTAAGAAATCAAAGATAGAAGGACAAACTATCGACCTAAAAATATGCGCCGTTAATAAATTTGAAAGTGATTAATTCCTATTACCTTTTTTGCTATAGTATTATCGACTAAATTTGTACCCGAAATAGAATTACTGAAAGAATTTATTCATGTATGTTTAACAATTTATTAACAATTGGTTAACGGTTAGATAATCTTTCGAAGCTAAGTTTGGTAAGCATAAATTGCTAGATGTTTCACTTTATTAGATAGGCATGATCAAGAAAAAAATCCTTTTTATTTGCGGATCTCTGAATCAAACTTCAATGATGCACCAGATATCTCTCTTTTTTGATGAGCATGAATGTTATTTCACTCCTTATTACGCAGACGGTTTAATTAATTACGTTGTAAGCAAAGGTTATCTTAACTTTTCAATTCTTAACGGTACTTTCAGAAGAAACACAGAGCGGTACCTCCGCGAAAATAATTTGAAGATGGATTATCGGGGAGTGAGCCACAATTACGATCTAGTTTATACTTGCGCCGATTTAATCTACCCCAAAAACATACGCGATAAAAAAGTAATTCTTGTTCAAGAAGGAATGACCGACCCGGAAACTCTCATGTTTTACCTAGTCAAATATTTGAAGCTTCCTAGATGGCTTGCAAGCACGTCAACAATGGGAATGTCGCATAGATATAGCTGTTTCTGCGTCGCTTCAGAGGGTTACAGAGAGTTTTTCATTAATCGCAAAAACGTAAATCCTGACAAACTAATAATAACCGGTATTCCAAATTTTGACAATGTAAAACAGTTTTTAGAAAATGATTTTCCACATAAGAATTATGTATTAGTCTGTACATCCGATGCACGCGAGACTTATAAAATAGAAAACAGAATAAAATTCATTAAAGACTGTGTGAAAACCGCTAACGGGCGGCTAATGATTTTTAAACTTCATCCTAACGAAAATTTTGACCGGGCAACAAAAGAAGTAAATAAATACGCACCCGGAGCTATAGTTTTAACCAGCGGCAACACAAACCATATGATTGCTAATTGCGATGTACTGATTACAAAATTTTCTTCGGTTTCATTTGTTGGATTGGCTCTAGGAAAAGAAGTCCATTCCTATTTTGATATAGAAGAATTAAAAAAACTTCTTCCTTGGCAAAACAATGGAACTTCAGCGGAAAGAATTGCGAAAGTTGGATTACAATTGATTGATGAACACTCAAGTGTAAATGAAAAGATGACCAAGAAATATAATTTGAGTACTGCATGAAAATAGTAACAGTTATTCAAGCTAGAATGTCTTCAACGCGTTTACCCGGAAAAATAATGCTTCCGGTTTTAGGCAAGCCATTGCTGTTAAGAATGATTGAACGCGTTCAGAAAGCACAGCTTATTGGTCAGCTTATAATAGCCACTTCTATTAATTCTGATGATGACGAAATTGAAAAACTTTGCGTAGAAAATAATCTTGTTTGCTTCCGAGGACATTTAACCGATCTGCTTGACCGACATTATCAAGCCGGAATAAAATACAAAGCCGATGCTGTCGTAAAGATTCCTTCCGATTGTCCGCTGATCGATCCAAACATTATCGATAAAGTAATTCAGTATTACATTGAGAATGAAGAGCTGGATTTTGTAAGCAATCTGCATCCCGCCACATATCCTGATGGGAACGATGTTGAGATAATGTCCTTTGCTTCATTGGAATGTGCTTGGAAAGATGCGGTGAAAGAATACGAACGTGAACACACGACTCCTTTTATTTGGGAAAATGATGATGTGTTCAAAATTGGAAATGTTGTGTGGGAAACCGGTTTAGATTTTTCTTCCACACACCGCTGGACAATTGATTTTCCGGCTGATTATGAATTTGTACGGAAAGTTTTTGAAGAACTTTACCCTTATAATCCAAAATTTTCAATAAAAGAAATTTTGCATCTGCTTGATCTAAAACCGGAGATAGCAGAATTAAATTCTCAGTACCTTGGCAAATATTGGTATGATAATCATCTTGATGAATTAACTAACATTGACGAATACAAAAACAAGCAAAAGAAATGACAAAAGAAAAATTGATTGAGCTGCAAGAAACGGCATTAAGAGTTCGCGAACACATTATTAAAATGAGCGGCAACGGCGGCTGTTTTATTGGTGCATCACTTTCATGCGCCGACTTAATTCTGTATCTCTACAAAGAATTTTTGAATGTTTCGCCTCAAAATCTAAAAGATCCAAACCGGGATTATTTTTTCTTATCAAAAGGCCACGATGTGCCGGCACTTTACGGGACTTACGTTGAACTGGGCTGGCTTGAAGAATCGCGATTGAAAAATCACCTCAAGACCAACGACACAATTTACTGGCATCCGAACAGAAACATCCCCGGTGTAGAATTTCATTCCGGATCGCTAGGACATAATTTATCAGTAGCATGCGGCGTTGCTTACGATTGTAAGTTGAAAAATCAAACCAACAAAATTGTTGTTGTTGTTGGTGATGGAGAATTAAACGAAGGTTCGATGTGGGAAGCACTGCTTGTTGCATCGGCTTACAAGTTAGACAATCTTTTGATTGTTGTTGATCGAAATCAATTTCAAGCAAACATGCAGACTGAAGATTTAATACCACTACATCCTCTCGACAAAAAATTTGAAGCGTTTGGCTGTGCCGCTTCAATTGTTAACGGACACAATTTTACCGAACTAGAAAACGCACTCGCTTCATTCCCATTCAAAAAAGAAAAAGTTTCTGTTCTAATTGCAGAAACAGTTCGCGGGAAAGGTTTACCAAGTATAGAAAGACGAGCAGACAGATGGTTTGCGAATTTCAAAGATGAAGAAGTTGCACAACTCTTAAAAGAATTACATGGCGAGCATAAAGCTACGCTAACTTCAGAAATTATTATTGCGAGATAACATGACATACGAAGAACTTTTATACGACTTGATTTTGAAAGACGAACGATATTTTGTTCTCACATCGGAAAACCGCGCCGCAATTAGAAATCTCCCGGCAAAGATTCAGAAGAATTTTCTTGATACCGGAATCACCGAACAGACTCAAATTGGAATTGCTGCGGGACTGGCATTACGCGGAAGGATTCCGATTACGCACGCACTTGCAACATTTTTAACAATGCGCGCCTTTGAGTTTATCCGAACAGATGTAGGAATTGCTAATCTGCCAGTAAAAATTGTTGGAGCAGTACCGGGATTTCTCTCGGATGGAAACGGTCCAACTCATCAAGCCATAGAAGATGTCTCCCTCATGCGCGGAATTCCAAATATGAATGTTTTTTGTCCGGCCGATGATGACGATATGTTAAGATGTCTACCAAAAGTGTTTGCAAGCTCCTCCCCTTTCTACATAAGATATAATAATACAAAGCCCCTCGTTGAACATTCCGATTTTGAAATTGGAAAAGCTGAAACATTTGGTGACGGAACTGACATCGCAATTTTAGTTTATGGATTTCTATTTGGAGAAGCATTTAAGGCTAAGAAACTACTAGAAGAACAAGGTAAATCCGTTAGATTAATTAACGTTCGCACACCGAAACCGATTGACGAAGAAGCTGTTTTGAAAGCTGTAAGAGAATGCAAGCAAATTGTTACTCTCGAAGATCACTTTATAACTGGCGGACTTTATAGCATAGTTAGCGAGTTGTTGTTAAAAAACCGAGTGACTGCAAACGTGTTACCAATTGCTTTGAAAACTTGGTTTAAGCCGGCTCTTCTAAATGATGTTTTAGAATTTGAAGGATTTACCGCCAAAAAAATTTACAAAGCTATAAGCAGTAAGCTTTAAGCTATAAGAGTTCAGAGAAGAAAATGAGAGACTTTAGAAAGCTTAAAATTTGGGAACTTGCTCATCTTTTAGTTTTAAATATTTATGAAATTACAAAGTTATTTCCGAAAGAAGAGCTATATGGACTTACTTCACAGTTGCGAAGAGCTTCTGTATCTATACCGACAAACATAGCTGAAGGATGCGGAAAGGAATCAAACAAAGATTTTGCTAGATATCTTAATATTGCTCTTGGTTCGTTAAGTGAAGTACAATATCTACTTTACTTAGTTCGAGAGCTAAATTATGTCTCAGAAGAAAAAGTATCAGTACTTGAAACTAACGCGAATGATTTAAAGAAAATGATTTATTCATATCAATCAAAACTATCTAATACTTAAGCTTGCTTAATGCTTATAACTTACTGCTTATAGCAACGGAGTAAAAATGGCTAACAAAATTTCATTAACAAACGATTTTCCATCCATCGAAAAATCAAACGAGCTTTATAATAGAGCAGTTGGATTAATTCCTTCCGTAACCCAAACTCTTGCTAAAGGTCCAACACAATGGGTTAATGGTGTTGCACCAAAATATTTAGTAAAAGGAAAAGGCTCTCACGTTTGGGATGTTGACGGCAACGAATACATCGATTACATGATGGGTGTTGGTCCTCTTTCTCTTGGTTATGCTTATCCCAAAATTGATGAAGCAATTAGAAAGCAGCTCGAAGATGGAATCACTTTTTCGATGATGCATCCGTTGGAAGTTGAAGTTGCAGAACTAATTCGAGAGATAATTCCAAACGCGGAAGCTGTTCGTTACAGCAAAACCGGCGCAGATGCAACAAGCGCAGCTGTTCGTCTTGCGCGCGCTTACACCGGTAAAGACAAAATTCTCTGCTGCGGTTATCACGGCTGGCATGATTGGTACATATCGGTAACAGCCCGCAAAAATGGAATACCGGAATCCGTTCAAGCAAATTCTTTCACATTCAATTACAACGATATTAATTCACTTAAGAATTCTATTGATGAAAATACTGCCGCTGTAATTTTGGAACCTGTAGTGTTTAACGAACCTAAAGACAACTTTCTGCACAAGGTTGCCGAGCTATGCAAAGAAAAAAATGTGATTCTGATTTTTGATGAGATGTGGACTGGATTCAGAATGGCACTCGGAGGCGCGCAAGAATATTTCGGAATTAAAGCTGACCTTGCAACATACTCCAAGGCTGTTGCCAACGGAATGCCGATCTCGATACTTGCCGGTAAAAAAGAAATAATGCAGCTCGCTGACGAAGACATTTTCTTCTATACAACATTTGGTGGCGAGGCCCTTTCACTTGCAGCCACTAAAGCTACAATCGAAGAACTGAAAGAGAAAAACGTCCCTAAGTTTTTGGATGAACAAGGCGCTAAGCTAAAGAACGGCTATAATTCTATAGCACAAAAGCTTGGTTTAGACTTTACAAAAGCGATTGGATACAACTGGCGTTCAATGGCAACCTTTGATGAAAAAGCCGGCGATCCGCTTATTCAAAAATCTTTGATGCAGCAAGAAATGATTAAACGCGGTGTTCTTTGGCAAGGATTTTTTAATATGTCTTATTCCCACAGTAACGAGGATGTTGAGTATACATTGAAGGCTTTGGAAGAATCATTATCTATTTTGAAGCAAGCCGTTGAATCAAATAATTTGAAAGCTATGCTCAAAGGTGAACCGGTTCAACCCGTGTTCCGTAAAGTTGATAATTTTAATATGAAGCCCTTTAAAAGATAGTGAAGAACGTAGAGTGTAGAACTAAGAAAAGATTTCAAATAAGTATTTTTTTCATTGTATTAGTGTGCTTTGTTTTAAAAATATGATTCTAATTCTCCTAAATGATTAGATTTGCATCAAATAAGAAACGTTAAATGGAAATATTCTCCCTCAAAAATAAAACCGCGATTGTAACCGGTGCGCTTGGCTTGATAGGCAAAGAACATTGCAAAGCCTTAAGCGAAGCGGGCGCAAACGTAATTGTCGCTGATATTGACAAAGTTAATAGTCAGAACTTTGCCGAGTCTTTACAGACAGAATCTGTTGGCGTTTCTCTTGATGTTACAAATCCGGATTCAATTAAAAGTTTACGCGATACTGTACTTACTCTGTTCGGTCATATTGATATTCTTGTTAATAATGCAGCAATAAACGATATGTTCGAAGACCCAAAGGCTGCAACAGAGCAATCCAAGTTTGAAAATTATCCGCTGGCATTATGGCAAAAGTCGATTGACGTAAACCTAACCGGAGTTTTTCTTTGTTCTCAAATTCTTGGTTATGAAATGGCAAAACAAAAAGCGGGCAGCATCATCAACATAGCTTCCACATATGGAATTTCCGCTCCAGATCAGTCTCTTTATATAAAAGAAGATGGAACGCAATCATTTTATAAACCTCCGGCTTACTCTGCTACCAAAGGCGCAGTCATAATGTTTACACGCTATCTCGCATCTTATTGGGGAAAAGAGGGCGTTCGAGTTAACACACTTACACCCGGCGGAGTAGAAAACTCTCAAGACGATTTTTTCATTCAGAAGTATTCTTCTAAGACACCGCTTGGCAGAATGGCTCAGCCTTCAGATTACAAAGGCGCTCTAATTTTTCTAGCGAGTGATGCATCGAGCTATATGACCGGGGCAAATTTAATAGTTGACGGCGGCTGGACTTCTTGGTAAAATTGCACAAGGCATTTATGAAAAAGAAATTAGACAAAAAGCAGCTTCTGAAAAAAGCAGCAAAAATTAAATTGGTTATCGCAGATGTTGACGGTGTTCTGACTGATACCGGCGTTTATTATTCTGCTAACGGTGAAGAATTAAAGCGCTATTCAATCAGAGATGGAATGGGAATTGAGAGATTGCGGAAGCTTGCTGATGTTGAAACCGGCATTATGACTCGTGAAAACACAGACATTGTTAGAAGCAGAGCGGCTAAATTGAAAATTACAGAACTTCATATGGGCGTAATGGAAAAAGAAAAAGCGCTGGATGAAATTCTGGTTAGAAAAAATCTAAAAGAAGAAGAAGTCGCTTACATGGGAGATGATACCATAGATGTTGAAATTATGAAGCAGGTTGGACTAAGTTCTTGTCCTAGCGACGCGACCAAATTTGCCAAAGCTGTTGCTGATGTTATTGTTGAAAATAAAGGCGGAAACGGAGCTCTACGCGACCTAGCTGAATTAATCATAGAAGCAAAAACCAAAAAGCAAAAAGGGAAATAAATTGGGGAAAGTGCAGATTGGCAATAGGTTTATAGGCAACGGAGAACCGGTTTATATTATTGCAGAAATAGGAATAAACCACAACGGTTCTCTGGAAAACGCAAAGAAGCTGATTGATGGTGCCGTTAAAGCCGGTTGCGATGCTGTTAAATTTCAGAAACGAACACCGGAACTTTGCGTTCCTAAAAATCAATGGGATATTGAAAGAGAAACTCCTTGGGGAAGAATTAAATACATTGAATACCGTCGGAAAGTGGAATTTGGATTCGAAGAGTATTTTGAAATAGACGGCTACTGCAAAGAAAAAGGAATTGATTGGTTCGCTTCTCCTTGGGATGAAGAAGCAGTTGAATTTTTAGAAAAATTCAAACTGCCTATGTACAAACTTGCATCGGCTTCATTAACAGATTTTAGTTTGCTACAACGACTAAAAAAATCGGGCAGAACAATAATGCTCTCAACCGGAATGTCAACAATAGAGGAAGTGAAAGCTGCAGTTTCTTTTATGGGCTCCGAGAACATCTTACTTGCCCAATCTACTTCAACTTATCCATGTGCTGTAGAAGAATTGAACTTGCGTGTCATTCAGACTTATCGCGAATTATTTCCGAACATTCCGATTGGTTATAGCGGACACGAAACCGGTCTTGCGCCAACATTGGCGGCAGTTGCTCTCGGCGCTTCTTTTGTTGAACGCCACATTACTTTGGACAGAGCTTTGTGGGGAACGGACCAAGCAGCCTCTATTGAAATTGTTGGACTTCAGCGCTTAGTAAAAGATATTCACGATATTGAAAAAGCTCTCGGCGATGGTATCAAGAAAGTTTATGCAAGTGAATCGGGCAATCTTCAGAAATTAAGAAGAGTTAAATCGGAAAATGAACACAAATAGTCCTCGCAAACTATGGATCAAAAATTAATTCTCGGTTTACATTTATACGAAATCATTTCTTACATCGTAATTATCCTTGCCGCAGTTATGTTCATCTTACTGGAAAGAATCTTTCCATACAATAAAGGACAGAAAATTCTTCGCAAAGGTTTCTTTAATGACTTCGCGCTCTATACAATTGCTCAAAGCTATATTCTTGGAATTATCATTTTCACATTTATCATCAAATGGATTGATGAAAGTTCCGGTGTATCGAGGCTGCATCTCTTTGCAAACATTCCAATTTGGCTTCAGCTAGTTTTCTTTACACTCACTCACGATTTATACATTTACTTGATGCATCGTTTTATGCACAGCAATAAATACTTGTGGCGACTTCATGAAGCGCACCACTCACCCAAAGAAGTTGATTGGCTCTCCGGTTCACGTTCTCATGCGTTTGAAATCCTAATTAACCAAACAGTGGAATTTTTACCGATTGTTCTTCTTGGTGCACCGCCGGAAGTAGCCGCGTATAAAGGAGTAATTAGTGCTGTGTGGGGAATGTACATTCACGCAAACATTGGCGTTAATACCGGCTGGCTGCAAAAGATTATCAACGGACCGGAGATGCATCGGATCCATCACACAACCGGCAAAGGAAGAAACCGAAATTTTGCAACCAAGTTTGCTTTTTGGGATTGGATGTTCGGAACAGCTTATTTGCCGGAAGAAAAAGCTGCTGATTATGGTTTGAAAACATTCTTCCCCGAAAATTTTTTCAAGCAGTTTACTTATGCCTTTCGCAGTTATAAAAAGGGCGCCTTGTAGGCGCCTTTTTTATTTAATTATAAGCCTTGTATCTGTTTGTCTTTCGGGTGCCGAACGCTGAAGACTAATTTCTTTGTAATAGATTTACCGGCATCAATATTTACATCCCATTTAAGCTCTCCGGTTTCTTGATTATACTTTCCGCCGGAAGTTTCAATCAATTTCACAGCAATATCTTCTTGCTGGGAGATTGGAATCTGTTCTTCAACTGTAAGCTTTACAGATCCTTTTTTGTTATTCTTTATTTTTACTTCGTATGCAAAAGTTCTTTCTATGTCACTGCTCAAAAATTTATCTTCGGTAAAATCTTTCAACTGCTCACGGCTTACGCTTATGTTTTCATCGCGACCAAGCGAAACAGCAAGAGTATCTTTTGTTGTTTCCGGATTGATGTTCGTTTTTCCAACGAAAGAATTTTCAAAGTATATATTTGCTTCGCCGGGCAACAAGTTAAACTCATTCCAATCTGTAAGTAACGCCACCAAGAAAGCGTTGTTATCAAGTTTAGGAACTGCATAGTATTCGTAATTGGCTTTTACACTATAATCTTTAATTGCTAACGAATGCTGCTTGTTATCGGTGGGAATTGAATATTTCATTGATGGAGTAAACTCAACAGCAAGCTGAGTTTCAACAGATTCAAAATAATTTGCCATAGATTCTACTTGAGGAGCCGCGGCATCTTGAGCCATGCTAACCATAGCTGCCGACTTCATCACTCCTCCCTTCAACTCACGTAAAGCTACTGGCTGAAAAAAATCTAAATACCAAGGATACAATTCTGGCTTTGTATTGTTACGGTTTGGATTTCTTGTTGAAAGAACAATTTCAACATCGTTCCAAGCGAATCCGCTGTTCTGGTAAACGTTTGCAATATAATTTAGCTGTGCCGGAGTGTTAATCTTATCCACTCGAATATTGTAGGTTGGAACCCAGCCGGCATCGTAAAGAATGTAAGAGAGATCTAGATCAAACGTTCCGGCAGTTTTTGCCGAAATTGAAACCGCAACTTCGTTAGAGGGCTTGTTCAATTGATTGTTTCGCTCGGCAAGTTGTCTGTTTATCCGTTCAATATTTTTTTGAATCTTCTTTGTTTCAATAGAAACTTGCAGCATTTGAGATTTCAGATCGGCAATTTTCTTTCTGAAGAAATCCGCCATTTTTTGCAGCTCGCTAACAGATACACCAATCTTTTCATTCCCAATACTTTTATTGGAAAGGATTAAATCCAATTCATATTTAAGAACATCGCTATCGTTTTGCTTCAAAGCCAAAAATTTGTTGTATAGTTCCAGCGAATCTTCGAGTGCTTTAATATCCGGATGTTTTTCGGGCGAACGCAGATAATCAAACCTCTGAACAACCGAGATTATTATTCCATCCCCCTTACCCGACACATTGATGCTGTTCCGGTCTATGTTTCCGGCAATTCCCGTAACAACGACTTCGTTAATACCTTTTTCTAACTTCACTTTAGCATTTTGCTTAAGCTCGGCTCCCCGCAGAAAGACTTTTACGCCGGTTAAATTTGGTTTGACGATAATTTCGCCCGAAGCAAAAACGGATTGCGAAATTAATGCAACTGCTATAATTGCCAGAAATACTTTCTTCATGTTGTCTCCATCTGATGTTCTAATTTAAGCAAACTGAATCTTATACATAAGCGAACTTTCATCTGTTCCGCAAAATTATGTGCTAATAAACATCTATATGACAACGGGATTCCTTTCATAACTAAAGCCCTTTCTTTATTTTTAGATCAAAGTTTGAAAGAGCGTTTCCCTTTCTAAATCTATAAGAGAAAGTTTGAATGAAAAAACTATTAATTGAACTCCTCAAAAAATATTATACACAGATTAGTGATAAGTGGATTGATATTTTAATTCCAATATACAAGGACAAGCTCACAGAGACTCAAATTCAAGCTTTTGTTTACAGCAGTTTAAACACTTTCATCGATGTTATTCGAAAGACCGATTACAAAGAAGCCGATCAGTTTCTAATTTCAAGCTATAACTTGTTTTCCTCTACAAATTTGAACTTACTCGAGATCAGCCAGATTTTTAGCCAAGGAAGATTTGCTGTTCTAAACTCTATCGAATTAGAGAATAACGAAACCGATCCGGTAATTCTGCTTGGTTTTCTGGATGATTTAATTGAACAGATTTACGCTCGTTACGGAATGCTTCATCAAGAAATGAAGATGAAGGAACTGGAACTTGACCGTGACCGTCTCGCCTCGAAACTAGAATTCGATCAACAATATCTAAAAAGTATTCTCATCTCTTCAGATCAGGCTATAATGGTTGTTGATGAACATGAAAGATTTATTGCTTGGAATAAAGGCGCCGAGAAAATATTCGGCTACCGTGAAGATGAAATAATTGGAAAACCATCTTACATTCTATTTCCCGCCGGAGAAAAATATGTTAAAGAAAGAGACCGAATTATTGAAGATGCCCGCAAGATTGGACATACAAGCATTGTAGAAACAGAAAGAATAAAAAAGAATGGCGAGTTCATAACGGTACGGTTAAGTGTTTCAAGATTGCCGAGTTCCACCGGCGAATATGTTGGCCGATCTATCATCATTAAAGATCACACCGAATACAAACGCTTGCAAGCACAGATAGATCAATCGGAGAAACTTGCCGTAATTGGACAGATGGCAGCCGGCGTTGCTCATGAAATTGGCAATCCGCTAACTTCAATTTCAGCTCTTGTTCAAATTCTGCAGCGTAGAAGTCAAGACGCGTTTATGAGTGAACAACTCGTAAACATTAAGGAAAACATCGATCGCATTACACGCATCGTAAGAGAACTCGTCGATTTCAGCCGTCCGCCAAGTTATGAAACAAACTTACAAGACATTACCGATATTATTAAAACCGCAATTGGAATTGTGAAATATGATAAACGTGTACGAAAGGTAAAGTTTGAAACCGAGCTCAAGGATTTTCTTCCAAGTGTAAATATTGCCGCAGACCAGATTCTAAAAGTTCCCGTAAATGTTTTAATAAATGCTCTTGATGCAATAGATGGTATCGGTATAGTTACAGTAAAATCCCGCTATGACCAGATCAAAATATATATCGATATAACAGATGACGGCTGCGGTATGGATGGCTTGACTATGGAAAAAATATTCGACCCATTCTTTACAACTAAAGAAGTTGGCAAAGGAACCGGATTGGGACTTTCAGTCAGTTACGGAATAGTAAATCGATTCGGCGGAGAAATTAAAGTTAGCAGTAAATTAAACGAAGGCAGTACATTTACAATAGCACTTCCACTTGCAGAAAACTAAGGAGAAATAATGTCTTCAAAAATTTTAATTGTAGATGATGAAAGACCGATTCGCGATTCGTTAAAAATGATTTTAGATGAAGAGGGTTTTTCTACAACTGTAGCAAGCGATGGCGAAGACGCTCTTCAGAAATTACAAGCTGAAAATTATGATGTTGTTATCACCGATATAAAAATGCCTAAGATGGATGGCATTCAGCTCCTTGATGCGGCATCTAAAGTTTCGCCGGACACATTTTTTATAATTATGACGGCTTATGCATCAGTTAAAACAGCAATAGATGCACTACATCACGGTGCATACGATTATTTAATTAAGCCGGTTGAATTTGAAGATGTGATTCTTCGTTTAAAGAAACTTATTGAGTTTAAGAATCTTTCTACCGAAAACCGCGCATTACGACAAAGACTTTCATTTGAAGCCGGATTTGTAAATATGATCGGCAATAGTGAGCCGATGAAAAAAGTTTTTGATGTAATTAGTCAAGTTGCACCGACAAACACAAACGTTTTGATTATGGGTAAAAGCGGAACCGGAAAAGAAATGGTTGCTAAAGCCATTCATCAAAACAGCAAAAGGAAGGATAAAATTTTTCTTCCCATTAACTGCGGAGCTATTTCCGAAAATTTGATCGAGAGCGAATTATTCGGTCACAAAAAAGGATCTTTCACCGGCGCAACAGAAGAGAAAATGGGGCTATTCAAAGTTGCCGATGGCGGTACTTTGTTTCTTGACGAGATTGCGGAGCTCCCGCTTAATCTGCAAGTAAAACTTCTTCGCGCACTTGAAGACAGAGCATTCATTCCCGTTGGCGGCACTAAACCGGTTAGCACAGATGTAAGAATCATAGCAGCGACAAATCAAGATTTAATGGAGAAAGCAAAAGCCGGCGAATTCCGCGAAGACCTTTTCTACAGACTAAATGTAGTAGAGATTAAACTGCCAACATTGAATGAACGTAAAGAAGATATTCCCCTTCTCGTCAATCATTTCATAGAAAAATTCTGCAAAGAAATGGGCAAGAGAATTCTTGGTGTTGATAATGAAACGATGAAAATATTTTTATCGCACGAATGGCGCGGTGGTGTTCGAGAATTAGAAAATGTTATAGAACGTGCAGTTATTTTTGCCAACAAGGAAATGATTAATCCCGGCAATCTTGCCGACTACTTAAAAACCAATACCGCTCAGCTTGGCGATGTGGATTCGTTGAAGGAAGCTTTACGTAATTTCGAAAAAGATCATATTACAAAGACAATCAAGAAGTATGAATTCAACAAAGAGGAAGTTGCCAAAGCTTTGGAGATTGGACTTTCATCTTTGTACAGAAAAATGGATGAGCTGGGAATACCGACAAAGACAATTTCAGAGGATTCAAACTAGCTTCAATCGGCATAGTGCCGATTGAAGCGTAGCAAACTAAAACTCAAGACTAACCCCAATCGAAGGCAAAAGTCCGATTGACGATTGCTGATCTACCTCCCCTTTTCTATAATCCCAACGAATAGTGTTTGATTGCTTATTATTGTAAATATTTTGAATATCGAGATACGTGATTAAAGTCCAAGTTTCAAAATCCCATCGTCTATCAACTCTAAAATCGAGCGAATGAAATTCCTTGAAGCGCGCTGTGTTGTAATTAGCCACACTTTGAGTTCCGTTATTGTTAAATGGAGTATATGGATTTCCGGTTGCGAAGCGGAATTTTACCGAAGCTTCCCACTTTTTATTAAAAATATATCCGCCGGTTAAATTCATTATCCATCTCTGATCGTAGGTACCGGCTCGTTCAACTCCATCCACGCCGGTAAATCTTGCTTGGCTGTATGTTACACTTAAAAGTGCATAGTGTGGAGTATCTGAAGATTTCTTTTGCATGGAAAATTCTATTCCTTGAACATCTCCCTCGCCTTCGCTTACAAGCGGTTCAAATCCGAATGAGCTAAAGTTATCATCACCACCGCCGAAACCCGCGCCGGTATTAGCTAAAACTAAATAAGGGCGAGTTAAACTAGCCGGATAATCAGAGTATTTTTTGTAAAATCCTTCTAGTTTCATTCTGATATCTTCGCGCAAATTTCGTTCGTAACCTAAAACCAACTGATTTACTTGCACTGCCTTTAAGTTTTTGTTGCTTGGAATAGCCGCAAGCCAGATGTAAGATGGGCTTTGGTGATATACTCCCATGCTCAAATTTAATGTTGCTAGTTCGCTTATCATATAAGAAAAAGACAAACGTGGACTTAAATAAAGTTTGCTTTCAATTCCGTCAAAGTAATCTGCGCGGGCGCCAAAACTAAAACGTAATCTTTTAAAGAAAGCATCCGAATACTGCAGATAGGAATTAATTTTTGTGAAATTATTTTTCGTGCTCAACGCACTTAAAGAAAGTTGTTCGCCAAATGATGTAAAGAAACTTGGCAGTTTTATGTCCGCCGAAAACTTTATAAGCTTTATTGAAGCTCCAAAGTTTAGCTCGGATGTTTCGGAAAGTTTATAAACCAAATCACCTTTAAGTTCGTTTTCTCCTTCGCGAGATTTATTTAAGAAAATAGGATTGAGCAATGAATCTCTTTGAGCAGAATCATAATCGGTAAAGTTTCTTCCTAAAGTAATGTTAAAGAAGCCCTTTCCGAATAAATGACGGAATGAAACTCCGGTTACATAAGTATTCTGATCGCTTCCTAAAATTCTTGAGTTATCGTATCTATCCTCGGATGTTTCGTTATTAAATTTGACATTATCGAATGCGCCAATAAACAAATATGAGATTCTATTCTTAGCATCTAAATTGTAAGTAAACTTAGTGAGAGCATCATAGTACTGAGGCACAAAATTGAAACCGGCGGCGTTGAAAATAAAATCGAGATAACTTCTTCTCACTGAAAAAATGATATTTCCTTTTTCTCCGATTGGTCCTTCAAGATTTAATCCAAATTGTGAAGCAGAAATAGTTCCTTTTCCGCCTAACTTATCTTTTCTACCTTCACGAAGATCAATAGTTAACACAGAGGAAAGTTTGTCTCCGTAAAGCGAAGAAAATCCTCCGGTGGAAAAAGAAGTTTCTCGAACAAAATCGAGGTTGACAAAACTTAAGGGTCCGCCGGTAGCGCCTTGACTACCAAAGTGATTGATGTTTGGGACAACAAAGCCATCTACAACATAAAGATTTTCGGATGGCGCTCCTCCTCTTACAATTAAATCATTTCGGCCGGCACTTGCTTGTGCAACACCGGGCAACACGGAAAGCGCTCGGACTACATCTTCAAAACCGCCGGGTGCGCGACGTATTTCCTCGTAGCTAAACGAAGCAATGCTTCCAATTTCGCTTGGATCTTTCGAGAAAAAATCAGATCGAACAGTTATTCCTTCGAACTCAATAACTGCTTGAGTAAGGTTTACCAATAATTCTGCGGGCTTTGCACTGTTAACTATTACGTCCGATTTTACCACCGCATTGTAACCAACCGAGCTTATGCGAACTTGATAACTTCCTACTTCAATATTGCTTATTGAGAAGTTACCATCTAAATCGGTCGCACTGCCATAGGTTGTTCCTACCACAAGTATATTCACTCCCGGAATCGGTTCTTTAGTAGCTTCGTCTACAACTTGACCAATAATTTTTCCCTTTGCTGATTGTGCAAACAAGAATACTGACGAAAATAATGAGAGAATAAGTATGAGTTTAAGATTTTTCATTTCCCTTCTATAATTTGTTTTGCAAACTAAACACCGGTACTTTCTAAATAGTTTCTCTAAATGTAAAAAATACAAAAGAAGCTTTTTCGCATAAATTTATTATATTCGTTTTAGTTGAAAGAGAATTTTTGCATGAGCAACGATACAAAAGATTATTCGATATTAAGCCAGTTCTGTAACGGATCAAGGACTTTAGCATTCATTGTAAAACTGCCCGGTTCATCATCGGGAACATTCGTTTCTGAGTCAATCTTTAACATTACCGGTTATACTCAAGAAGAAATTATACAGCTTCCGGAAAATCATTATTCGCTAGTATATGAAGAAGATTCCTCTGATGTTAAGCGAGCACTAATTGAGTTTGAAAGCAATCCACAGAAGTGTAGTACGGAATTATCATATAGAATTGTATCGAAAAACGGCAATCTTGTTTGGATAAAAGACAATATTCATCTTGAAAGAGAAAACGACAAGGTTATTCTCAGAAATAGTACTTTGGTAGACATTACTGAAGTAAAGAAAAACGAATCCGTTCTACAGACTATGTATAACTCTCTTAAAGATTTGAATGTTCAAAAAGATAAATTCATCTCCATAATTTCACACGATCTTCGCGCTCCATTCACAACTCTGCTGGGCTTCTCTGAAATATTGTTGAATGAAGAAGATATTTCGGAAGATGAGCGAAATGAATATCTGCGTTATATATACGATGCTTCAAAATCTCAGTTAAATCTTATCAACTGCCTCTTGGACTGGAGCCGTTTGCAAACCGGCAGAATTAAAGTTGAACCGGTTAGATTAAATGTAAAACAGATTATCTCTACTGCCATTGCTCAATACACCGGGGAGGCGGTTAGAAAAAACATTGATGTAAAAATTGATATAGCTTCCGACCTTTCTATTAATGCCGACGAAAGATTAATCGGTCAGGCTATTCTTCATTTGGTTAGCAATGCAATCAAGTTTACACCGGAAGGAAAAGATGTTCACATTAGCGCCAGCCGCTTTAAAGAAGGTTTGATTGAGATAGTTGTACGAGATGAAGGACTCGGAATTTCGGAGGAAAATCAGTCGAAACTTTTTAGGATTGATCAAAAGTTTTCGCTTCAAGGAACTGATGGTGAAAAAGGAAGCGGCTTAGGTTTAACACTTGTAAAAGAAATTATTGAAAAGCATAACGGACAAGTTTGGTTTTATTCGCAAGTTGGAGAAGGAAGCGAATTCCATTTTACTGTTCCGGAAGCCAAGAACTTGATATTGCTGGTTGAAGATGATCATTCAACTAGAGAATTATATAAAAAAATGATCGAACATACTTTAACCAATTTCGAAGTCCGCTTTGCAGAAAACGGTTATGAAGCAATAAATATTTACCGCGATTTGTTACCGACCTTAGTTATTACCGATCACGACATGCCTTTAATGAATGGAATTCAGCTTGTCGAGGCCATTCACAAAAAGGAAGCAAATAAAGCTTTCCCGATTATTGTTATTTCTGCGAAGCTAACAGATGAACTTACCAAGAAGTATTTAAAGCTTGGTGTTGAAAAGTTGCTTTCAAAACCGGTCGAGCAGAAAGTTCTTGTTGAATCTATACGAGAATGTTTATACTAACTTCCTTTTAATTTCACTGTATGGATCAAACAATGTTTTCGGAAACAATTGAAAAGAAGTGGGTCGCCTTTTATACCAAACCACGTCAAGAATTCAAAGCAGCACAAAAATTTCAAAGCCTAAATATTGAATGCTACCTGCCTACAATTATTACCTTACGGCGGTGGAGCGATAGAAAGAAAAAAATTCAAGTTCCCCTTTTTAACGGATATGTGTTTGCCAAAGTAAATGAGAAGGAACGGCTTATAGCAGTTCAGCAGGATGCGGTTGTTAAAGTAGTTTCTTTTAACGGAAAACCGTCTTACATACCCGAATGGCAAATTGATAGTATAAAGAAAATGCTTTCGGAAACACCCGATGTTTTTGTTACGAACGGATTAGAAGTCGGGCAGCATGTTAAGATAGCCGAAGGCCCGTTTGCCGGAGTTGATGGCTGTATTAAAGAGATGAATAAAGAAAAATGGCTTTGTGTATCCATAGAACTGCTCAACAGAACGGTTTCCGTAAAACTATCTCTGGATAGCGTAATAAAAATTATTCAAAACTAATCTTTCCCCTTCTGTTTATTTTTAACCCAAAAAATTCATTTTGAATTTTTTGCCGGAGGCCGCAAGTGCTCTATAGAAAAGTATGTTTTACTTGCGGGGTAACCCCGCAAATAGTAACTTTTCATTATAAACTTTAGACTTGTAAAGTGACGACGCTGAATATAAGTAAGTTACTATTTGCGGCGCATAGCGCAAATCCGTCAGTTGACGGATTTGGGTTTAATAAATTGAAATGGAATAAAGACCAGCCAAATTATGTTAGACCAAAAAGATTTAAATGAATTTACTATAGGAGATGATTTTACTCTTTTCTTAGTTGTGAATAAGAGCGAAGTTAAAACCAGCAAGAACGGAAAATCGTTTCTAAACTTAGAACTAAGAGACCGTTCGTTAACACTTCCCGCAAAAGTCTGGGATAATGTTGAATCATCCTATTTGAAATTACGCGAAGGAAGCATTGCAAAAGTTGCCGGTACTATAGAAGAGTTTAACGGAGCTCCTCAAATTAAAATTGATAAGTGGCGTGTTGCTACGAGTGAGGATGATGTTTCGCCCGAAGATTTCCTTCCCAAATCACGTCGCCCACTTGCTGAAATGATTGACGAATTCGATTCGATAATTAATTCTGTGAATAATCATTTTTTACGTCGCTTACTCCAAAATATTTTTACCGAAGACAATCTCAGAAAATATACAAGAACTCCAGCGGGAAAAGGCTGGCATCACGCTTACATTCATGGTCTACTTGAACACACACTTGAAATAGTACGCATTTGCGATTTAATGTGTTCAATTCATAAAGAAATAAATAGAGATCTACTAATCAGCGGTGCTCTACTTCACGATTTTGGTAAAACCGAAGAACTTACATATGAGACATCATTTGATTATTCCGATAAAGGAAAACTTCTGGGTCACATTATGATTGGCGCAATGGCAGTAGAAAAGGCCGCTTCTTCAATTGAAAATTTTCCAATAGAATTGAAGGAAAGACTTATTCATCTAGTATTAAGCCATCAAGGAAAATTAGAATACGCTTCTCCGGTGGAGCCCAAAACAATTGAAGCAATTGTACTATATCAAGCAGATGAATTGAGTGCAAAGACAAATGCTTACAAATCGGCAATTGAAGCCGAGAAAAACAAAAACAGCAAGTGGACAAAGTATTTACCGCTTGCAAACACTTCCTTAATGATAACGGAAGAATTCACAAAGGACTGAAACTAAAACTCTCAATAAAAAGAGGAACCGCAGTATGAAACAAATCTCTAAAGCACTGTTAGCAATTTTCCTCGTATTAGTAATCGCTTCACCAAAAGTTTATTCTCAATCGATAGATAAGCTTATGGATGAAGTTGATGAATACTACAAACAATTCAATAATGAAAAAGCTCTGGAAGTTTTAAAGAAAGCCGAAAAGTCCGAACCAAATAATTTTGAGGTAATCTGGAGAATGTCTCGTACACTTGTTGATATTGCCGAGAAAATGCCAACAAGCACAAGTCAGCAAGAAGACGCACAGATTGCCACATACCAGAAAGCTTTAGAGTATGCCGAGAAAGCTGTAAAAACCAATGGAACAAGTTCAATAGGTTTTCTTCGCCGTGCAATTGCGAATGGAAAGATCGCTCTTTTCAAAGGTGTTTTTTCTGTTGCCGGGATCGTTAACAGCGTAAGAGCTGATGCAGAAAAAGCAATTCAATTAAATAATGGCGGTAACTTTATTCAAGCCGTAGCGCATTATGTTTTAGGACGCACACACGCAAAGACAAGTGAAAAATGGAAACCAGCTCGTTCTGTTTTAGGATTAGGCTGGGCTGATAATGAAATAGCAATTTCAGAATTCAAGAAAGCAATTCAGCTTTACCCAAATTATGTAATGTTCTATGTTGATTATGCTAATTCTCTTATTCGCGAAGACGATTATAAAACTGCTCGGGAAATGCTGAACAAAGCTCTTAAGGCGCCAATTGCTCATCAAGATGATGAGAAACGTATTGCTGAAGCAAAGAAAACTTTAAACGATATTAAAGACGAATAACTAAAATTAGAACGCAGATTGATTTTCATTTGTTAAAAATCTTAATCGATCTGCGTTTCATTCTTCAAAATGACATATGCAATTCAAAGAACAATTCCTCAAAAAACTTTCTTTTGCTAAAAAACTCGTTTTCTTTACCGGTGCAGGCATTTCCGCTGAAAGCGGTATAGCTACTTTTCGCGGCGCTGATGGAATATGGAATAAAATGAAGCCGGAAGAACTTGCAAGTTTTAACGCATTCATGAAAAACCCAAATCTTGTCTGGGAATGGTATCAACACAGAAGAGATATAATCCACAAAGTTGAACCAAATGCCGCCCATTTAGCTATTGCTGAATTGGAAAAATACTTTGATGTAACTATTGTTACGCAGAACGTGGATAATCTTCACAAACGCGCCGGATCTTCTACCATTTACGAACTCCATGGAAACATCGAAAGAAATTACTGCGTTGATTGCGGTACGTATGTTTCCGACAATCATCTATTTGAAGGAAGCCAAGCCCCCAACTGTGAAAAATGCGGCGGGCTAATTCGTCCAGATGTAGTTTGGTTTGGAGAGAACCTTCCGCAAGATCAATTTAGCGCTGGAGAAACTGCGGCAGAATGGAGCGACATTTGTTTTGTAGTTGGAACAAGCGCTGTTGTATATCCGGCCGCTTACATCCCACAAAGTGCGAAACGCGCCGGCTCATATTTGGTGGAAATTAATATTGAACCGACTGAGCTAAGTCGCTTTGTAAATTATTCAATTTTCGGAAAGGCCGGAGAAATTCTTCCGGAAATTCTTGAAATTGTGAGAAAGAGCAACGAATAGTTTATTATTATTTCATTCTTAAGATAATCAAGTAAAACAATATTATCTTTGAATCTATAATTCACTTGTTATTTCGGTTCGGAGTTAATGTTTAAAACTTTCTCATTTCTGCTATTGTTCACATCAACAAATCTCTTTACACAAACAAATACAGCAATAAAAAAGACAATAGATTCTCTTCAAAATGCTTATAGCAAACAAATTTCACAAAAAGACAGCGTAGAAGCTTGTTCCACTTCATATGCAATTGCAAAGCTATATGATAACAACAGTGAAAAAACTAAATGTATAAGTGAACTAAAAAAATGTTTATTGCTTTCACAAGCGATTAAAGACTTCATGTTGATTGGCAGAATCTCAAATTATCTTGCCTCGGTATATAGCGAAATGGGTAACCGAAATGAAGCTATCAAACTTTATCATCAATCATACATGGCATTTGAGAAAAAAGATGCAAAGCCTAAAATGGCTGCTGTTTTAATGAATATCGGAACTGAGTATGTCTCTCTCGGCAATTACAAAAAAGCAATTGAGACCGAATTGAATGCTATTAAACTGAAGGAACAATCAAAAGACAGTTCTAACATAGCTTATTATTATTTATCACTAGCCGAGCTTTTCTTTTCTGTAAAGGACTTTGCCAAATGGGAAGAATATTTGTTCTTTGCCGAAAAACTTTCTACAAATCCCAATTACTCAAGTTTTATTACACAGGCAAAAATTGCTAATGAACTTGGCGAATACCACAGACGAAGAAATAATTTTAATAAAGCTGTTGAATATTATAATAAACTCTACGATATGAGTGTTAAGGAAGGTTATGAGAATGGAATTTCTTCTGCTCTGAAAAATCTAGTTCCTATTTACATTAGCAAGGGTGATTACAAGAATGCGGAGAAGACAACAAGCAGATCTCTGGCAATAGATAGAAAAATAAATCGAATTACTGGAATAATTTCTAACCTAATACAACTTGGCGTGTTAAACAGAGTTTTGGGTAATTATTCAACGTCGCTAAATTATCTTCATGAGGGATTAGCTTTAGCTACCAAACACAACAATTCAGAAGAGAAGTTAAAAGCACTTGAAGAACTGTATCTGGTTAATAAAAATTTAGGCAACTCAGCAGAAGCTCTTAACTTTTATGAACAATACAACACAAAAATTGATTCGGTAATGGGAATTGAAACGCAGAAACAGATTGCGGAAATTGAAAGGAAATATGAAACAGAAAAGAAACAAGTAAGAATTAATCTGTTGAATAAAGAAAACGAACTCCAGAAAACAGAACTGGCTAATCAGAAGATAATTACTGGAACAATTATTTTGTTTGCTTTACTTTCTGCAACGCTAGGATTTCTGTTTTATAAGCAGAGCAGAACAAAAATGGAGCTTAACCGGATCCAAGCAGAACACAAAATGCTTCGCTCGCAAATGAATCCTCATTTTATTTTCAATTCATTGATGGCAATCCAGAATTTTCTATTTAAAAATGATGCTGCCAAAACCGCTGATTATCTTTCCGATTTTGCTTCTCTCATGAGATTAATTTTAACCGGATCCAGAAGCGATAGGATTACTGTTGCCGAAGAAATTACGATAACGGAATGTTACCTCAGTCTTCAAAAAATGCGTTTCAACAATCTTTTTGTTTATAAAATTACCATAGACGAACACCTAGATACCAAAGCTCTAACCATTCCCCCAATGCTTATACAGCCATTTGTGGAGAACGCTGTAGAGCATGGTGTTAGATCATTGGAAGATGGAACCGGCAGAATAACAGTCTCGTTCGAACAAAAAGAATATAGTCTGCAAATAGAAATTAGAGACAATGGGAAAGGAATTGGAAGCAACTCTGCTGAAAAGAGGCAAGAACATGTCTCTTATGCAACCCAAATAACCAAGGAACGTATTGACGCAATCGAGAAAATGTATAAAGCCAAAATTGAACTGCAAATTGTTAATTTAAATAAGACAGACGCCGAACAAGGAACATCTGTAAAGTTTGTTTTCCCAAATTCTCTTATAAACACCGGGAAAGGGTAATATGATAAAAGCGATTATTGTTGATGACGAGCAGAGCTCACGAGAAGCGGTTTCGACTATTCTTGAAAATAATTTTCAGAGTATAAAAATATTAGCACAAGCTGATTCCGTTAAATCCGCAATTGAGGTTATAAAGAAGCATAAACCAGAGCTGCTTTTTCTTGATATTGATTTGCCGGATGGAACCAGCTTCGATATTCTCCGTTCAGTTGATTACTCAAAAATGAAAATAATTTTTATTACCGCTTTTCATGATTACGCGATACAAGCAATTAAGTTTAGCGCGTTCGATTATATACTGAAGCCGCTAAAATCAAGCGAGTTAATTACAACAGTAAACCGGGTTATCGAGGAGTCTCTCGAATCAAATTATGCGGAAAAGTTTGACGCCATCTTTTCCAACTTTAATTCTGCACATCCCGAACTAAAAAAAATAGTGTTAAAGACATCAGATAAAATTCACGTGGTAAACATCAACGATATTATCCACTGTAAAGCTGAAAACACTTATACAACATTCTTCCTATTGAGCGGCAAAAAAATTATTGTATCAAAGCCTATAAAAAAATATGAAGAGATGCTCTCCGAGCATGGATTTATGCGCGTGCACCAGTCTCACCTTATCAATCTCAATTACATTCAACACCTAAATAAACAAGAAGGCGGTATCTTAGTAATGAGCGACAACTCGCAGATACCGGTTTCTAATCAGCAAAAGCAAGCTCTAATAAAGTATTTCGAGTCTCTATAATTCCATACAGAGCTGAATTCTGTTTCGGGCTTGCCAAATTCAAATTCAACATGGCTGGATTCTAATTCATCCTACAATTAACTCTGTCAAGAATTAATTTTCTTGCAGAAAAATCTAACTAAACATAGGAGCAACAATGAAGAACACTATTCTTTCAATCATCGCAATTCTTTTTTTAGCTGTTGGAATTTCCAGCGCTCAAGGTATTAAGGTTGGCGGCGGTCTTTCTTACGGTAGCGAAATCAGCAGTATTGGCTTACGTGCAGATGGAGTTTATTCTATTAATAAAGATATCTCTGTTGGACTTACCGGCACATACTATTTACCAAAGAACGACTTATCATGGTTTGTAGTTGATGCAAATGCTCAATACAATTTTGTAAAAGAATCCGATTTGACAGTTTATGCATTAGCCGGATTAAACATGACTATGTGGAATCTTTCTATCGATATGGGAATGTTTGGCAAAATTGAAACTAGCGGAACAGATACAGGTGTAAATCTTGGTGCTGGTGCCCGCAAGAAAATGGGAAAGTTCGAATTACTTGGCGAAGTTAAATATGTAGCTAGTGGTGCGGGATTTTTCTCTTTAGGTGCTGGAATTCTTTTCCCTATTAACTAAGAGGGTTAAACCGGCAAGTGTGTATTAATCAGATCAAATTCACCTTGCCGGTTTTTTATATATGGAGATATTTATGAAATTTATCAGATCGCTTCTCTTCCTAATATTAGTATTAACAACAATTAGCTGTAAAAAAGAAACCCCAACCGACACAGAAGTAATTCCCAACGGTGAAGTTAAAATTACAGATGCCGCCAAACCCATTGATGATGAAATTAGAAACAGCTTAAAAATTTTAGATACAACTTCTTTTACGATGCAAATTCCCTCTTCGCTAATTTCATCAAAAAAATTAAAAGTAAACGATGTGTTAATTGATAAACCATCTAGCACAGCCCGTTATGGGTTTTTAAGAAAGATCACAAACATACAGCAAAGCGGAAACCAGGCTACAATAACTACATCGCAAGCAACTCTTAAAGAAGTAATTGAGAAAGGAAGCATTAGTCTAAAAAAATACTCGCTTGGAAAACATAACCTTGCATCAATCCAATTGATTGAGGGCGCAAAGTTGGTTAATAATCCGGCGTTAAATAAATCCAATATGATTGGCATAAACTGGGATTACGAAAAAGACATTTTTTCATCCGGAAGCAACAAAGTTACTGTAAAAGGGAATATTGCCTTCAACTTCGATCTCAATTTCGATTTAACCGTAAATTTCTTCGACTTAGAATACTTCAAAACCTCGTTAGAAGTAAATCAGGCTGTTTCCGTGAACTTCAAATCTAACTTCTCTAAAGATTTGGCAAATGTAAAAATTCCTTTTGCAAAAGCTTTTTTTAATCCACTTACATTTTCAGTTGGAATAATTCCGATAGTGCTAGTGCCGGAAATTACTCTTTATCTCGGTGCAGATGGTAATATATCTGCAAATACCGAAGCTTGGTTTAAGGAATCTTTTACCGGAGAGTATGGAATTAAGTATATAGAAGCCAAAGGTTGGAGTACTATCAACGCAGATAATTTTACTTTGGAAAAAGAACTTCCAAAAGTCGCCGGAGCCGGAAAATTTTCTGCATACGTTGGCCCGCAAGCAAGCATTAAACTTTACGGTGTAGCCGGCCCATATCTAACATTCGACGGCTATACGGAAATTGAAAGTAAACTTAATAACACAAAATTAGCTTACGATTATTCTATCGGGTTTAGATGCAATGCCGGAGTACAAGTAGAACTCTTTGGATGGGAATTATTGAACACATACAAGGAAGTTTTCAGTAAAGAGTTGTTTCGTTACAACAGTGATAGTGGAAGTACCGGTGATAGTTTTAGACTTACAAATCCAACAAATGACCAAACATACGTTGTTGGAGATTTTATAAATCTCACAACTTTTTATAGCGGAACAAGACCAACTTCAGTAAAATTTTTTGTAGATGATGTTGAAAAGTTTACCGATTCTTTCGAGCCTTACGAATACACACTTTCCACAACTTCATTAAGTGAAGGTGAACATACAATTAAGGCTGTTGCTGTTTATTCGGCAAAGTCACTTGAATCAACAGCAAAAATTAAATTGGTAAAACCTACTTGGACAAAAATTGATATGAGCAGCGTTCTTGGCAGCTCCGATATCATTCATAAAATACATTTTGTAAATGAAACTCTTGGTTTTGCTGTTGGCGGTGGAATTAATCACTCGCTAATTCTCAAAACAAACGACGGCGGAAATACATGGACAAAAGTGCTCTCATTAACAACTTATGAGGACACGCAGATAACCGATATCGCTTACATTAGTTCCAGCGAGATTTACGCAGTTCGGCATGACAATCTTTTTCTCTCTAAAAACAATGGAAGCAGTTGGGAAATATTCATTCCGCAAGGTGAAATCCATTCCCGTATTGGCGGAACAAAAATGGATCTTACTTCCGAAGGCTTAATAGTAACCGGATACAGTTCTATGTATATCAAAGCGGCATCTGCAAGCGGCGATAAATGGATTGAAACTTATCCCGGCGGCCCAGAAAACTCGATTGATATTGGGGATGCAATAGCAGTCAAATATCTTAACAACAAAAAATTAGTTGTACTCGATGGCAAAGATTTAAACTCAATTGCTACTCCACGCCCGCATCAACTTTTGATTAGTTATGACGGCGGATACACTTGGAAAAAAGTTTTGTTAAATATTCCTTTCGAATGGGAACCAAGAGATATGTCTTTTGGAGATGAGAACAATGGCTGGATTGTTGGACACTGTACAACTAACGACCGCGGCTTTGTACTTAAAACAACAAATGGCGGTGAAAGCTGGAGTGTGATTCATAATCCAAATGATGAAAAATATTTTGCTCTTAATGCTGTGGATTTCCTTGATTTTCAGAATGGATTTGCTGCTGGAACATTGGTAGATATTAATCAAGGTGGAATTAACTGGAATCAAGGAGTGCTTAGTTCCAACACTAGCGGAGCCAATTGGGCTAACACTTCACTAAAAAATTACGACCAGAACGGAACAATCCGGACACTTTTCTTCTTAAGTAAAACTAAAGGATGGGCAGCCGGATCTCATAAAGTGCTTTATAAATACAGTTCAAATTAAGCTGGAGAAATAATGAATAGGATAATAATCGCATTTATAACATTGATTTTTGTTGCTTCAAACGTCAACGCACAACTTAGCTTAGACAAGCTAAAGAAGAAAATCCAAAAGGAAGCAGAAAAAAGAGTTGAAAAAAATGTTGATAAAGGAATAGACAAAGCTTTTGATAAAGCTGAAGAAGAAGCCGCAAATGCAGTTGCTGGAGATGGTGAAGAAGTTGACGAATCTACTTCATCCGCTAAGAACACAAAAAAATCAGCTAAAACAAAAAACATCAAAGAAGAAGAAACAGAAGTGGTGCAAGAAACCAATCCAATCCAAGTTCAATGGAACAAATTCGATTTCGTTCCCGGTGATGTAGTGATTTTTGAAGATGATTTAAAGGGTGAACAAAGCGGCGAGTTCCCTTCCAAATGGGATTTATCCAAAGGCACAATCGAAAACGCTAATGTTGATGGAGAAAATGTAATCATGTTTAAGGAATGTAACATCAACGGCGGCGGCGGTATTGTTCCTTTACTTAAAAATTCCAGCGAAGATTATTTACCGGATGAGTTTACAATTGAGTTTGATGCTTATTACGAAAAACACGGACACACTTACAGAATACTTTTGGCTGATTCTAAGAATCAGAAAAAGATAGATAAGAAAATGGATTTTGTTGATAAATATTTGCGGTTCAATCAAAACTCTGCTGATGGAAAAGGAATTAGTACAGGTTTTTATCCCGGCTTTACAAGTGCAGACACAAAAAACAATCCGGGTTGGAGACATATTTCAATCTCTTTCAACAAACGTGCGTTAAAAGCATACATTGATGACGCGAGAGTATTGAACGTACCAAACTTAGCATATAATCCAACCGGAATAACTTTGGGATTTCATAATCCATCTTCAAAAAGTGTTGGATACGTGAAGAACTTTAGATTAGCTAAAGGCGCTGTTCCCTTGTACGATAAATTTATGACAGATGGTAAAATTGTAACGACTGGAATTAAGTTCAATGTTAACAAGTCAACCATCAAACCGGAATCCATGGGTGTTATAAACACAATTGCAACATTATTAAAAGACAAACCAGAGTTGAAATTCTCTGTTGAAGGACACACTGATAGTGACGGTGACGATAAATCCAATGTGACTCTTTCTGAGGCGCGCGCTAAATCCGTAATGAATAAACTAATCGAGTTCGGAATTAGTTCGTCAAGATTAAAATCAAAAGGATTTGGAGAATCAAAACCGGTTGCAGACAATAACACCCCAGAGGGAAAAGCTAATAACAGACGTGTAGAATTTGTAAAATTTTAAGGGAGCTAAAAAATGAAACGTATTTTATTTTTATTCATCATAGCATCAATTGCATTTGCACAAAGTACACCTAATAAAATTGGCAAACTTTCAAAGAGTGATTTCGAAAAGTGGGTAAAACCGCTTACGCTTGATGGGCACAAATTTGCAATGTTCAGCCACGAAACTGATTCTTACCAAGCCGGGTTTTTGAAAGGAACTAAAACTGTTAATGTTATGGCTAGAGAAGATGACGGAAGCTTTAAAGAATCTACTATGAAACAAATGGGTTACACTACATACGAAAGAAAAGGACTCAAACATTTTTTTGTTGCTTACGATGAAATGAGTTTAACAACAGTAATAATTCCTAAGTATGGTATCCAGTTCACAGTCGGCGGACAAGGGAAGCTTTCAAAAGATTATCTTGATAAGTTGATTGATCAGACAAAGATATACGAGAAGTAACAACAAAAAGCCCTCGCAATACGAGGGCTTTTCTTTATATGTCACGTCCTGAAAAAAGTTGACTACTGAAAAAGAAAAAGCAGGAGTCAAGCAATGCAAACAAGAATAATGAGCCCCTATCAATCAAAGTATAGTCAAGCGTTCAAAGTGCAATTAGTACGG
>Ga0172380_10000569_pt1 | contig 69879 bp, 111 predicted proteins | sample Leawe162metaG_FD_119747 | JGI IMG/M metagenome (GOLD analysis project Ga0172380, IMG submission 119747) | Leachate microbial communities from a municipal landfill in Southern Ontario, Canada - Leachate well 162 metaG | ecosystem: Engineered > Solid waste > Landfill > Unclassified | place... | reverse complement strand
CGGTATGGAACGGCGTCGTGTCGGTGGACACGGGCGAACTCCGGTCGCATCGGAAAGAAGACTACCTCGAAGCAATTCCGCCGGTGCGCTACATGGGGCAAAAGCCATGTCCGCATTGGCTGGCCGCGTTGCAGTTGTATTTCGATCAGGACGCCGAATGTGAGCACAAAATATCCGCGCTACAGGAGTTCATGGGCTACTGCCTCATGCCCCACGCGCGGTATAAGAAAGCACTCTGCCTGTATGGCGATACGGACACCGGCAAGTCTCAGATCGCGACCGTAATTCAAAACATGGTGGGCGCGATGAATACGTGCTCCATTTCAGTTGAGGATATGGATGAGCCGCGGAAACTGGAGCCGATCCTCGGGAAGATGGTCAACATCCTGACGGAACTCACAAGCAAATCCATCATCGCGGACGGCGGGTTCAAGAAGCTGATTTCCACCGAGGAATCCATTCAGGTGGACCCGAAGTATGAGAAGGCAATCCTATACAAGCCAATCGCGAAGCACGTTGTGGTGTGTAACTCGCTTCCGAAAGTCAACGATATGTCGGCGGCGACATTCAACCGGCTACTGCTGATCCAGTTTAACCACAAGATCCCGGCGGCCAAGCGGAATCGCAACATCATGGATTTATTGAGGAGCGATTTGGAAGGGATACTGTATTGGGCGATTGAAGGGGCGAAGCGGCTAGCGGCGAACGATGGCGATTTCACGCGCATCATGGAGTCGGAAAAAGCGCTTGAGGATTACCGGGAGCGCGAGAATCCGATTAATATGTTTATCGCGGACAAATGCGTCACCAAGGAAGATGACGATACGCCAGTGGACCCTGATATCCCGGTTCTAGTGTCGGAGTTCAACGATGCATTTTCGACGTACTCCAAGCGCGTCTATGAATCCCGAGCAACAATATCGATGCTGAAATCGGCCGGATTCAAGGTTGAGAAATGCAAGGATCGCGGGCGATTCCGGGATAAGAAGTGCGTGTACGGGTTGAGGTTGGCTTAAGAGAGCGTAAACCTCGCAGGTTCAAGGGGATAGAAAACGCCACCTTCGTTAACTCGCCTAACAGTGATATGCTGTCAGGCGAGTTTCGGAGGAATTATGAATTCAGTGTTAGTGGCCGCCATCAACCCAATAGAGCAGGTCGAAACTGCCAGCCAGATTATAAAATCGGCCTTTCATGCTCCATGCCTTGATTACGATGCGCGGCTTCTGACATGGCGGTTTTCCACTCCAAGCGGGCTTGATCCAATCTCATTCATGGCGTATGACGACGGGCGCCCGTCGGTGTTTGTCTGCGCTATGGGCCATCGAGTAAGCGTGGCGGGTGTCGAGCGGGATATCTATATTTCCTCGTTCTTTTCCGCTAAGCCGGGCGCATCGCCAGCACTCCCAGTATCGGTTCTGAGATCGCTCACGAGGGCGCTGAAGTCGGCAGGCGTGCCGTGCTTGTTGTTCGCGCAGGCTGGAACGGCAGGAGAGAAAATGCTTTTGCCGTTAAGGGATTACCGGCAGATTGATGATTGCCAGGTGTACGCAGGTGTTGGGAGGGTAGCGACCGGAGGGGTGGAGGTTGAGGAGGTAAGGGTGGATGCGTGGCAGGGGGCGTACCGGGATCTCAGCCCGGAGAACAATCAGGCGATCATCCCGGTTCTGGAATCGGCGCATTATCTGCACGCGCCCAGCGACCGTCGATTACTGGCGGTATTCCGTGGAAGCCATATCGTCGGATGCGCCGTTCACGAGCAAACCCGGCTATCGGGAGGGCAGGTTCAATCATCGCTTCATCACGTTCGCGCAGTGGATGCGGAGGCCATGCGCGGGCTGATGGCGCATTGCGGGGGAGTTACCGTGCTCCCAAATTTACACTTGGGGTTCTCCCCCGCATTGGCCGGAATCAGACAAACTGGGGCCAGATATTCAGCGTTCCTGATTGGGGATTTAGACGCCACTGAAACCTGGACTGAGATTATCTAGTTTACGGCGCAACCGAGGCATCCTGACGCGTCGGCGCCCCCGCTCGGATCTCCAGAGGCCCGGATGTGTAGGTGCTGATCCCGGCCCCTGAAATCTCGATCTTGTAGAACCCCGGATAGAGGGTTGCTCCCCAGAACCCGGACCCGTCCGTCAGTAAAGTCTTGACGGTATCACCAGTGGCGCTTTCCTTGATCGTGACCGTGAGCCGGTCATTCAAGTACGAGGCTCCCGAGCCAACCGAAACATCGCCCATGAGCCACCCCTTGAACGGCGAAGTCATCCACGGGAAATCCGGGATTGCGGGCTTCTCTGGGAATTGTGACTTGTGAGAGATAAACGATTGCGCGTTCAGCGCTCCGCACAGCGATTCGCCCATGGAGAAGCAGTTCAAATCGAACGCGGCAAACCCCTTATTCCCGGCTGCAAGGGCACGTTTTGCTTGCGCTTGATTGTTGGCATCAGTGTTACCTCCCAGATAGTACCCGAGCCCGACGGCAATCATTCTAGTGTGCTGGTGCTGCCCCATCCATGCCACCCAGGAATTGAACGTTGCCACTTCACCCGCATCGTTCTCGTGCCGGTAGATGAACGGCGCGGCGAAATCTACGATCTCATCCTGAATCATGGCGTGCCAGTCCACAAAACCGTTTCGATACGGTTCCGTGGTGCTGAAGTCCTCTCCGACAGGGGCGGAGCCGGGGTAGTTACCCCAGACGACCGGCGAAAAGGAAACCTTGACGTTTGGCCGGAGTTCTTTCGCCCGGTAAAACACCTGCCGCATTTCATGGTAGACCTGTTCCCGGCGCCAATCCTGCCAATCCGAATCTGTCTCCACGGGCCATCCTGACTTCCCGAGAATTCTGTTAAATCGGTCAATGCTCGTCTGGTTATAGCCAAACCATTTCCCGGAACTCACGTAGGGGTAGCGGATGTAATCGACCTGGATGCCGTCAGGCTGATAGCAGCCAAGCGGGCCGACAATCTGATTGACCGTCCACCGCATCGCCGCCGGGTTGCCGGGATCAAGCAGGAGATTCCGATCCCCTGGGAAAAAACCGTCCGACCGCTTCGTGAGCCAACTGTCGTCACCCGTGGCCGACAGCCCGTGCAGCGTCCAGACGTGAGTAGGGACATGAATGTCATCAGCCTCATACGCCATGAAATTGGCCGCCTGCCAGAGGTGAACCTCCAGCCCGGCTGCGCGTCCCTGGCGAATCACATAATCGAGCGCGTCGAACCCGCCGGGATAGATATCAGTCGCTCCGGACAATTCCGAGTACAACGGCTCGCCCTGTGTACATTGCCGGTAATTCAAATACCGGTTGGGCTGAACCGTGATAATGATGCCATTCAAGCCGGCGGCGACCGCCCGGCCAATCCAGGCATCCGTAGACGCCGCGCTGTTTGTGTTATCGACCCACGCCAACACATACTGCTTCTTAGGCGCAGCAGGGGCGATGCTTTTTTTGGACATCGGCTTGTATGCCGAAGTCGAGGCTTCCGCCGCCATCGGTATAGCGCCGATGTCTTCGCCATCATGCCCGGCTCCACGATAGGCTTCGTTTGTCGGTGCGAAACCAGCCTTCACGTACGCCACGCAATCAGCGATTTTCTGTGCCTGGGTAGACAGGTCATCCGTTAGATATTCGATAGTCGAATCCAACGTGGAACTGCCGAATGGCAACCCTAGCGCGTGATCCGCGCAGGACCGAAACGACCGTTTTGCATCCACAAACCCAGGCATTTCAGAGGTTGCCAAGTCGTTTGCGCCAGGCACAGCCGAAGTCGGAATATCGTAAACAGTACCGTTCGATTGGTCTTTCCCGGAGACGGTCCACGTCATAGCCGGGACTGTCTTGCAGTTCCCGCAAGCGTTGTGGGTTGTATTCGCGGGCGTGACGGGATCTACGGCGAGCGTGGCGCGGTACGAAGAATCCGTAGTCCACGCGTAAGATGTCCCGGCGGCTGCAGTGGTTTGCCATTGCAAGTTCGACTGGAAGTAGTCAATCGATCCAGTGACCGCGTTCCCACCTTCGCCGAAATAAGGGGAACCGGTACAGCAAACGCCAAAAAGCGGGCCAGCCGTATTGTGCTCCAACTTCAGAACGGGGAAATTCGTCGTAGTGCCGATTTGGTTCATGAAGATGCTCGAACCGAGGACCGCATCTACTTCAGGGTCTAAATCCTGCTCATAGGTGTAGTAGCTAGCAGGCAGTACGATGTTGTTTTTGTACGTGTGGGTGTAGGCGGAGCAATCCGTATTGCAATACATCTGGTTCACCAGGTTCGCTTCAGATGGACCAGTGGATGTATACGCGAATTCAAAGAGGTTCCCGGAGATCACTGCATCAGCACGTGACTCGTTTGACCATCCGTGAGGGTTCGATCCGGAACTGTTCAAATCCTTCGTCTGTATAAAAAAATTGTCGGTCCAATCGCCGGATAACTTCGATGTTTCTACCGCGACGTTCTTCAAGTGGACGTTATTTGAAAACCCGCCCATCACGTTCGCAGTAGGCACGCTTGCGCCCGCGCTGACGTTCGTATCAATATTCCCGGTGAAAACACTCCCACTGATCGTGAATCCGCCATAGTAAGACTGGGTGGCGGTAGATGGCGATTCAATATAGCTATCCACTATCTCCCGGACGCCAATAATCCCGGTGGTTCCATTGGTCGTAATTGCGGAACCGTTCACTATTACCATGAGGCTTCCACGGATGCGGGCGCCATCCACATCCGCGATGCGATTCACGATTTTAGTCCGAGTGATCGAGATAATATCCGCGCCGGTTCCGCTGGTATTGATCGCCCGGCCTACGCCGACACCGTTGGTATCGTCCATCACGGTATCCGACATAACGAACCCTTCAAAGGCGTTGTTATTGTTCGATAGCTCGAATTCTATACACGCGTTGGAGACCGTTAGGTACGTGTTCGCATTCAGCAGCCCCGTAGCATTGGCAGCCGTGACGGCAAACGTCAGAGAATTAGCCGTTGGGACACTCGCGACCGTGAAATCATTCGAGGAGAAGTGCGGGCCGGTCGAATTCTGCCGGAACCAGAACCGGTTCCCGCTGTTGTAGAGCCCATGCGGCCCGTCGAACGTTACCGTGGCGACGTTGGATGTGACTGAAACGTCCGTGATAGCAGGCGTTGAAGAGGAGTTGTACTGAAACTGCGTGCCGCACTTTGAGATATCGGCGTGAGCAATCTTGATGTTCGGGCGCCCGGTCGTTTGGTCGTACATCACTCCATACGCAGCGCCGTTGGTCGTCATGCTCGTGAATGTCGCGGTCCCCGAGCCTCCATCCTGGCCCATAAAGAGATTCACGTAAGAGTTCGACACCGCGTTGTAGAGCCGGTAAACAATGACACCGGGATTCGACGCCTGGGATGAGTCGAATTGCCACGTACCGCCGCGCTGCACTTCAAATGTGGAAATACGCGAAGTGGAACTCGCAACGCTGGTCATTTTCACGTCGCCACGAACGGTCAGCGTGCCGCCTGAACGAATCTCCACCTCTCCCAAACACGTAGAGCCGTTGGTTTGAACGTGGATTGCCGGTGTAGTGGCGTACATCTGGTTTGGCGAATCGCCAACCGTGACCGACGTATCCACATGCACCACATGGCAGACGGTTGCGGTGTCCCCGTTGCCTGGAGGGGCGCTGCCTCCCCAGGTGGCTGAATCGCTCCATGCCCCAGCTTGGGTGGATGTGCGGGCCGCGCCGAACGCAGGGATACCGCAAAGAAGGATAGCAAAAATGATTCGCATGGCTATTAACGGGCCTATTTCACGGAGTAGAAAATCCAGGTCAGCGTCTTGAGATTCACGGTTGCAGCCGCGGTATCAGAGGTATGAGAAGGATCACGGAAGATTTGATATTGCAAGGATTTTCCCGCACACGAGGCCGGGATTACACCCGTGAACGTGCCGTATGCTGGTCGATTCGCTGTGGCATTCGCCGCCACAGTTGGAGGGCTGGAGAACGTCGTCATGGAGCCGTCGGTATCTTCACCAGCCGCCACGCAGAGATACTTGCCTTGCGGCACGTAATTTCCCGTTGTCGCCGAAGTTGACAGTTCCAGGCTGAGATCGGCGCGGAGGATATTCGCCGGTACGTTCAACTGATCCGCAGCCGTAGTGGTTCCTGAATTCGCAAACCCGAGCACGCCATAGTTGCTATTCGTTCCGGTCACACACGCTGGTACCGCGGGGCTGCTCGCGGGTAACGCGAACCCGGTGAATGCGTCCGTCCCCTGGCACGTCGCCACAGGCACGGAAACCACGGTACGGATGAGAGGATTCTGAAGACGGACATACGTCCCGTCCCACATCGCGGGATGCGGCACGCCTGCCGCCACCTGCCCCACTAGTACCGCCGAGCCATCCGATTGCACGATGGTCTTCGCGCCGAGTGAGGAGCAATTCATCGTTGGCGTGGTTCCAGTGTTGGCGTTATTCACGACCACCATCAACGCCGCGCCTGGCGCAATATCAGTGGCCTTTATCGCGCCACTCGCCCAATATGCGGTCTGATTCGAGAGCGTGCATGTGTACGCCGTCGTGCTCGATGAAGTATCCACCATGCGAATCACGCCGTCGTATCCGGCGCCCGCCACCAGTTCCCAATACGCCGAATTCTCCACTGGAGCGTTTCCGACGTTCGCCGCCGCATAGCTCCGGTACGTGGATCGCTTATATGTCACCAGTGCGCCAGCCGCGTAGGTGGTTCCAACTTCCCAGGCCCCCGCCGGGGAGATTGGCTTGATCCACTGCCAATCATCGGAGTCGTAGTCGCTGTTCGTGGGCGTCGTTATGTTGGCAGCAAACACCTTGCACGCCTGCCAGTTCTTGCGCGTTGTGAGGCTGAACCCGGAGCCGCTGGAGTTATCCGCCCAGGCGCAAATGGCGTTCGTGCCGCTGGTTCCAGGGTCGCCCTGGTCGCCTTTTTCGCCGGTCGCGAAGTCGAGTTTTTTAGTAAACGGATTGTATGTCTGCGCCGACGCCAACGAGGCCGCGAGGACGAGAATCAGTAGTGTTTTCATGATTTTTATCCCTGACTTACTCGAAGTACGTAGCCTTGGAGTCGCACGCCTTGTCCATCGCGCCCGATCCATAGGCCGAGATAATGCGATCGACCGCAGTGCTCGTGTAGAAGCGCCGTATGACGTTCCAGACACGGCTATTCGTCCGTGGGGCGCTGGTATCGAACCGCAGCGTCGATTCGTTATAAGTGGCGTCGGCTACGCTGGCAGTCGCGAACGTGAACGTCGTTCCACTTGGGACCGTGGCGATTGTGTATTCTTTCGGGCTGGAACTGCTCCCGAGATCGGTATCGACCGTTGCGCCGGATACCCGAATGCGATGGCCGACGCCGAGCCCATGCGCGCCGGAAGTGGTGGCGGTGGCAACGTTTGTGGAAACCGCAATCGAGGTCAGGGTGGCTACGCTGATCGTTGTTTCCGGCTGGATTGATGTGGAGGCGGAACGCGAGAAAACGGACACCTTGTTCCGCGCGAGAGCCTTGCATTCATAGTCGTAATTGCCGGAACCGTCACGGAAAAACAGAATCTCCACGGATTCCGGCTCCGGTCGATCCGTGATCGCGACAACGTTGCCCTGCGCAAAGGCGCACGTCGCGACAAGCAGGCACACGACGGCCCGCTGTAGTGCGGTGATAATCATTGAATGTCTCCTGGGGTTTGTTAGAACGGATTGTTAACCGGCTGTTAAAACGGCTGTTTAGATACGGTCTTCGAGGATGGCGATTTCCTCTTCGCGGCGCGCAATCAAGCCGTTGCTGACAGTTTTCTTCTTCGTCTCCGGGTCCGTGACGTACTTCCATTCACGAAGCGCGGCTGGGACCGCCGCCCAATCGCCCGCGTTGACGCACTGCTTCAGCTTTATGCCGAGAGATCCCGCGTTATACGCGAAGGACACTAGGGCGTCAAACTGTGGTTGCGTCATAGCGACTTTCGCGGCATCATTGACGATGGTTTCGGCTTTCGCCGTGTCGGACTTCAGCCATGCCTCTGCCTGCTCCGGGGTGCAGGTATCGCCGGATTTCACGTTGCGCGTGTGACCGTAGCCGATAGTCCACTTCCCTGCTTGGCACTGGTACGCCTTGAGCCTGAGCGCTTCACGCTTGCGGAGAATCCCGAGAAGTTTACTGCTTGCTTGCATCCGGTGCATTCTTGTCCTCTGGCTTCGCCTCGCGCGTCTCGCGCGGGCTCCTCACGAGATACGCGAGCACCGCGATAAGAGCCGATGCCCCGGCAATTTTGCCAACCTTCACCGGCTCATTCACAAGTGAATGCGGATCGTTGATGACGCCCAATGCAGCTCCGGCGGCTGCAATCAATAGCCCTCGCAACCAGTGGTTATCCATTTCAGTTCTCCTTCAAAAACGCTTCTGCTGATTCAAGCCGCCTCATTGCCTTGAGTAGCGCGGCTGCTTCCCGGCGAGGCCATACATGACCCTGCCCGGCGTTGAACTTGTCCGCGAATCGGATCATGCATTGAGCGAGGTCGTTATAGCGGTTGGCGAACTCTCGCACGACGTAACGCTGATGGTTCCGGCTGGCTTCGTCGGTGTATATCTGCGCCGCGAAGGTGAGGATGCTACGGCGTGTCATAAATCGAAACCGTCTGAATTACCTTCGCGTGAAGTTCTTCAACCGTTCCGTTGTTGCTGATGATTCCGTCGTGCTTGAAGTGAGGCCAATGCAACTCGGAAATATGGCCGTTGCCGGTGACGCCATCCCGCTCAACCCGGTATAAACAACCGCCAAGATTCGAGATCATCGCGGCCTCATTCGGGAACCGAACATCGGTGTAAACGAAGCAGCCGGTATCCGGGAGCGATAGTGATTCTGCTTTAATCCAGTACTCAGGATCTTGCGCGCGCCTAAACTCCGTTCCCCAAACTTGCAGTAGCCGCCGCATCTCCGTGGATGTCGGCTTGCGCCATGGGTCGAGATCCCCCGTTACGCGGCAATCCAGCAGCGCCCGGCGGCAAACCTCGGGCATCTCATGCCATACCCGGTCGCAATACTCAGCGTCGGTCATGACGCGCCGAATTTCGCCCCGTAGCGCTTCCGCGAAGGATCGCTTAACGAACCCTTGCGCGGTAAGCGCAGCGGCCGCTTCGTCTTTCCCCGCTCCAGCGGAGCCGCAGAATCCGATTACGGTTCTACCCGGTACAGCCATCATCCTTGACTCCACGCCTTCCACAGCGCCTCCGCCGTGCGATTCAAGCCCAGTTCATAGCCGGGATCGTAAGAATCCACGCCCATCGGCGAGAGGTGCCCCTCGTAAAGCACATGGAGGATTTCATGCACCAAAGTTTTTTCCATCTCCTCATCCGATGCAGGCGATACCGCTATCCAGCACTGGCGCTCCTCGGGATGCCACGAGGATTCACCGCAGAGGCCGGGAAGCCTCGTAACCTTGAACTCAGCGCGTGGGAGCCATTCGTGCATTTCCAGGCGGCGCATATAGCTCCGCCCTTTGGCGGTGAGTTTTCGGGTTGTCATGGGGGTTAGGTGACGGGCGTGGACTACTTTTTCTTGGCTTGCTTCGGGGTGTCCACGGTACGGTAGTGAAAGACAGACCGTGCGCCACCGTCCGTACGAACACGGAATGCCTTCCGCTCAACGATGCCAGCCTTCACGCCGTCTCGCAGTGTTTTACCAACAGTGCCACGGGTTAATCCCGCCTCAGCAGACCAATCCGCCTCTGTTCTCCATCCATCGGGGATCTGATCCGCTCTCAGCCCGGCCAACTGGTCTTGAATCTCGCGTAGTGCTTCTATAGCGGTGAGTGCCAATGTTCTTCCTCTCCATGTGCGCAATTCCAACGCTCCAGATGAACGCTGGTGTACTTGTCGTTAAATTCGCCCCAAGCGAACCCATGCGCCCATCTCAGTCGCGCGCGGTTGTTCTTCGCGTAGGTGAATAACTTCGGATCGCCGAGCGTGCCAACGCACCACCCGGTGGGGCGATCTCCCCGGCGGCCGCGCATCTCGCCGGGAGTATGAAGATGCGCGATAACGCACTTCCCGAAAGCCTCCGCGTGATCCCGGACGGCCATCTCGTTGAACATCCATCCGTGGCCGAATTTGGTGTCGCCGAACGTGAACCACCCGTCATCCATGCAGTACGGGCGAACGATGGTTCCGTTCTCTTCATCGATCTGGCGAAGATCCTCAACCACTTTCCCGGCGCAGTGCGCCACGATGGCGCTTGGATGGTTCAGGAGATTGTAAATTCTGTCGTCATGATTGCCGAGAGTGCGATGGGTTGGCCGGTATCTTTTTAGCCAGTTGCACCCGGCATTAAAATCAAGATCGACCGGCGCAGCCTCATCTTTCGTCCCTTTGGCCCCGCTGCGGAATGCCGTGAAGTCGTGAACGTCGCCGAGGTCGATCCTGACTTCGGGTTTGTATTCGCCCACAAACCCCATAACGTGATCGAGTGCCGTTGGGCAGGCGAAGGTGCTATGGACGCAGCCGACGGCTGTAAACCGCGTCCACTTGCTTAGGATCGCGGGGGAGTTATTCATGTTTCCGAAGCGTGACCGTCAACGTTGTAATAGCTTCGGTGTTTTTTTCGACAACCTGTCGAAATTCGGACCCCAGGGCCGTTAAACGCGACTCTGAATCCTTCCTGTCCTGCCGGTAGAAATAGATCATGATGCCAGCGATAACGCCACCGGCGCCATACTGGGCAAGTGTTTTAAGTAACTCTTCCAATGGTTTATCTCCAGATGTGAATTGGAGAAGGAATGCGCTTGCCGCATCCTGCTCGTGGGGATGCGGACAGTTAAAACTTGGGTAGCGCCGGAGGCTTTGATTGCTTCAATTTCGACGTGGCCTCATGATCGATAAAATCATCGGGAAGACCACCGTCATCACCGGGTGAATCAGCCAGAAAATCGGCCGGCAGATCGCTGGATGCTGCCGAAGATGAATTAGGCGATTTGAGAGCACCAGCCGCGAGTCTTCCTACCGCTCCGGCAACGGCTCCGCCTACGGGAGTTTTTAACGGCGCAGGCGCGGATGTGATTGCCCGGCCAAGCGGCCCCATCCATGCGCCAGCGGCGGCCCTGGGAATCGCGTAGCCACCAATTGCCGCCCCGGCGAGTGCTCGCCCTACCTTGCTGGCTTCCTGATCTCCAGTAGCCACACCAGTAGCAGCCCCGCCAATCGCGCCGCCATAGCGGAGGAGGTTGTTATACCTGGCCGTCTCGGATGTGTTCGTGATCTGCGCGGGGCGAGTTACGGCTTTACCAAGATGGACGGAATCACGGAGTTCCTGGTATGGTCCCGGCCCGAATAGCGCCTGCACGGAGTCGTCGGTTTGGTTGAGGGTCTTTTCCAATCTCCGCGGATTGATATACAAATCATCGCCGACGGCCCTGTTCTGCGTTTGACTCTTATCCAGCAATGCATCGGCGCGGTTGCGCTGGAGTTTCGGCAATGCCTTCATGTCGCCAGCGCCGAACATAGGCGCGGTTGCCTGCTTGGTTTCCGCGATGGCGGTAGGGCTATTGTTTATCCCCTGCGGGAGAGAGTCCGGCTGAGTGGACCGCTCAATCGTGCGCGTTGTGGGGTTGCCTTTCCCGCCCTGAGAATAAAGGGTTGCGGATGTGTCCCGGTAATCCGCATTCACCGCGCGCCAGTCTTGGAGAGCCTTAGCGTGTGCCGGATCGGTACTGTTCTTTAGCGTCTCGTCAATACTTGTATCAATGGCATTCCGAAGCGCGGGGATCGCCTGCCTTTGGATAGACGCATCACCGTGTGTCATCGCCCGTTCAGCTTCGAGTAATGCGGTGCGGATCTGCTTCGCTTCACTGAAGGTCATCGCCGGATAACCGGTGTCGATGGCCCCGCCTGGAATCCGCTGTACATCGTCCATCCCGGCAATCTGGCGCAGCTTTCCTAGAACCTCCTTAGGGAAGAATGCCTCCATGCCTTGCGGAAGACCTTCGATGAAAGCACGGGCTTCGCCCTTGGCGACCGAGAAGTCAATCGGAGTTTCTCCGATCACGGCATCAATCGGCGCATACTGCCCCTTGTAGTGCTGCGCCGCCGCCCCACGATTTCCCGTAAGTTGATCCTGGAGCGCTTGGCCTGCCTCAAGATCCTCCACTCTGTTGGGATGGAACTGCTCTGGAATCTTCCTGGCGGAGCCCTCCCACTGGCTTACAGCCTTGGCTGTTTTTCCGCGAATCGTGTTCGTTCCGCCTGGGGTTTTCTCCAGTGCCGATTCCACGAACGCCATCAGCGGCCGATCCGATGCCATGCCGGGAGTAAGCTCAACTCCCGCCTTGGAAGCAAGCGAAATGGCCCGCTGGTTGGGTTTCGCGGCTAGTTGGACCGCGCGCTGCGCGAGCGATTTGACGCCACGATAAGCCGGGGCAACTGCACGTCCTACGCCTTCACCGGCGGCGTTCTGTACGAATGTGCCAGCGATTTCTTTCGTAGTCTCAAGGTCACTCTTCGGCGTGGGCTTCAACCCGATAGCCTGACCAGCGCCACGGGCGAACCCTTTTCCGACAACGGCTCCAGCGCCCGCCGCTGGGATGGAAGCTATCCCGCTACCACTGATTGCGCCAAGCGTTCCACCCGCAAGCTCCCCGACGGTATCGAGTGCCGACTGTTTCTCGTCATCGGTGAGTCGGTCCCACCACGAGCGCAGTTGTTGGCCGATCGCTAAAGATGATCCGGGGTTCATTTAGTTCGCTCGCTTCCAACCGCGCGCTTCTGCGGCTGCTGCCTTGTCAGCCTTCACCATGACTTCGCGCCCATCCGGCCCGCGCATTTTTACGGGCGCCGTTGTGGATGCCGGCGTAGTCAATGGCGGCGGCGCGCCTAGGGCCGGGCGTGTTCTGCCTGAACGGTTGCGCTCCTGAGCCGCAATCTCCATATCTCGCTGAAGTTCAGAGATTACATTGTCAATCTTGGACGCAGCGATATCGGGCCGATCCGTAATCGTGCCGAGGATCTTCTCGTACTTCTTTTCGTCTTCCTTGCGAAGCACACCGCCTTCGAGCGCCTTGCCTACTCGCTGGCGGATTAGATCAATACTGCCTCGAACCTTCTGCGCTTGTGATCCAGGGATATAGGCCTGAAGCCCAGCTATCGGTCCTAGGTATTGCGAGTTATCTTGAAGGACAGTCTTTAATTCCTGCAATCCAGCAATGGCTGATGCCCCTTCTGCCGCAGACTTCCTTTCACCAGCGGTATCGAAATTCGGCTCCTCCCAGTCTGGAACCTTAGTCAGTAATTCATCGCGAACTGCCGACTTCTCTTTAGCGGAGAGCCTGTGAAAAAGAACCTTGCCGTCGATGACGCCTTGGGCCGTAGGTGACAAGCCGCCCTGCCCCTGGCGAGTGGCAGAACCAGCCCCGCCGCCGTGGACCATCCCCGCAACCAGTTTCCGAGTCTCTGCCGCCTCGTGCGCCAGTTCCCGGCGCAGATTCCCAGACTGCTCCCGCGCCGCCCGCGACTCCACCATCCGCAAATATCCGTCAAGTTCACCAGCGGGAACCTTCGTCCCGGCCTGCAACCCAAGTTCTTTCGCGATCGTGGGCGGAACTTCGCGCCACGTTGCCATTTCGGCCTCACGCTTTGAGGTCTGCGTAGCCGCTTCCGAAGGACGGCGGTACTTTTTCCCATCAATCGTGGCGTACTCCCACTGGTTGTCCGTACCCGGTGTCGATAGCGGCGTCGGCATCCCGGACGGAAGTTCCTGCCAGCGGTTGTTCGCGATGTGCTCCTGCTGAGAGATACCGCTAGCCCGGCGGCGCTCTTCCCGGTCCTCTTGGCGGGATTTCGTATCTTCGATTTGAGAGTTCCGGTATGCTTCAGTGAGGTCGTTATTGCGCTGTTGGGATTGCACTTTCATGCCTCCAAGCAGCGCATCTTCCTTCTGCTTAAAAACCTCACGTTCCCGTGAAGGATTAATTAGCTCTGAGGCCAGCCCCGCCACGCCGCCGCGAAGGAAGCTATTCACTGGACGACGCCAGCCTCCAATCGGCTCCGGGCGGGACTGCTGCAATTCGTCGTACTGATCGACCATCGTCTTTGGCCGCTCGGGCGCAGGCGCGTCCACGCGCACCTCTGGCATCTGCAGAGCGGGCGGTGGACCTTGCAGCCCTTCCTGTGGCTCCGGGATGTTCGACTCCGCATACACCGGCTCCGGGAGGAAAGAAGGCGTCCGGAGCGGTGGCGGTTTGAATGGCCGGTAAGTAGGTTTATATGGCATTGAATTAGCCTCCTGTGAAACCGCTCGCGATCCCGCGACCCAAACCACTGCCCAACCCGGCCCCCAGCGAATTCTTGAACGCCGCTCCAAACCCGGAATTCCGGCGCGCCATGTCGTACTGAGACGCGGTACCGGCGTTGCTCTGCAGCGCGCCGGCGGTGGTCCCGTACAAACTGATCTTCTGCTGGTTTGCGGTATTCACGTTGTTGTTCTGCTGGTCGATGTTGTGTTGCAGCCAGCCCCGGCCTTCGGACTGATCCGTGCGCCTGGCGTCCGCGATCATCCCGGCTTTATTCGCTTGGTTGTTCGCGACCTGCATCCCCTGGTTGAACTGCGTGTCCGCTGCCCAGCGGCCGTTATCCTGCAAGTTTTGCGCGATCTGCATGGAGCGATTCGTTGCCCGGTCGTCGCCCTGCTGCCAGAGATCCGCGCCGGTCTGCTGTTTCCATTGCTCGGAATTCATATTCCGGTCATAGATGCCCTGCTCCGACTGCAGCCGGTTGTCTCCAATCGTCCGCTCGGTTGCCAGCGACCGGTCTGTCGCGCCCTGCTCTGCGCCGATGCGCATGTTCTCGCGGTCGGCATATTCACCCACCCGGCGATTGCCCATCTGCATCTCGGCATTCGAGCGCAACCCGGCGTAGGCGTTCTCGCCTTGCTGCCGGATGCCTTCAATCCCGAACTCGCGATCGGCTTGCTGCGACTTAGCGCCCAACCGGGCGTCCAACATGGCATCAGCCGAGTTCACCTGCGCGCCCTGCTCATACCGATTACGCAGCGCCCCCATAGCCAAGGGGGACGTATTCCCGGAACTGATGGCCCGCTGCTCGATCTCATCGAGCGCGGCTTGCTTCTGGTTGTGAACGTTCCGGGCTGCCCGGTCCTGATAGTCCTGCACGTCCCGATCGGTCATCCGAACGCGATCCGCGAACCCGGAGTCCATTTTCAGACTGTCCGTGATCGCCCCACGAACACCGGCATCGCTGGCGTTCATGATGGCGTCCTGGCCCGAACCGTAACTGGACATTTGACGGAGCGCCGTTGGGTCGATCGAGCCACGCATCGCCGTGGCCTGGTCACCGTACGCCGAGCGCATCTGACCCGTACCGTCCTGGTTGATCGTGTCGATTTGCCCGGGCCGGAAGAATTGCCGCGCCTCATAGGGGTTCCCCATGATGTTGCGCTGATCTTCCGCGCCGAGATAGAGGCTGTTGATGTGATCCTGGCTCGTGCGCAGCCCGTTCATTTCCTGGTCGCGCATGATCGCGGCTTGCTCCTCCGGGGAGTAGCCGGGGCCGGAATAGCCGCCAAGTAGCGGTTCATACGCGCCGTGGGCTTGGTTGCGGTACGCATCGGCGCGGGACTGTGAACCGCCTGAAACGCCGTTCAGTTGGTTATTCAGATCCTCCCCGCGTCCATACGTGAAGTCGCGGTTCTGCCGGAATTGCTCCTTCACGTCGTCGGTGTTTGTCACCGGCTGGCCCTGCGTGGTGAGCGCGCCTTTCTTCAGGTTGTTGAGGTCGATCTGTGCGTATGAAGCCATGGGGATTCCTTTATTCGGGATCGCTAGTGACGGGTGAATCGGCAGACACCGCTGGCTTCCCCAGCGTTTCTGCAAACAGAACCTTGGCGACCTGCATAGCATCGGCTACGCCGCGCGCATAAGCATCGGAGCGGATACAGAAATCCGTGAAAGCAACTGTGTTTTCAGTTGATAGTTTGATTTGTTTCATAGCTATGCCAGAACGTAGCGGGCATCAGATTCGGACTTGCTGTACACGCTGAGGTTTGTCCTCGCGCCCGAAGCGTTCGTGGCTCCAGTGCCACCGTAAGCTGTCGATAGCGCCGTGGTGAGAGACAGCGAGTTTATCGACACCGCGCCCGCAAAATCGGCCGCTCCAGTGATCCCATTCAGCGTAATAACGGCAGCCCCGGCACCATTTACAAACACGGTGAAGTACCCGTTATCCCCAGAAGTAACGTAACTCGTTCCCCATGCCGCGGAGACTGTCTGCATCGACAGTTCTACGGTGTTAAACAGAACGGATCTTGGTACACCAAGAATCGTCCGTTCAATAGTCAGGTATCCTCCAGACAGCGTTAGCTCAGAATCTTCCGAGGTGTTTTCTACGGAGACTTCCGACGGAGACAACCGTAATACGAAGTTGTTCCCGTCTCCGTCAGTTCCGGTGATCTCGATATCCGCACCCTTGATCTGTACGCCATCTTCATCGGCGTTGATAACCGGATTGGCAACGTTTGGGCCGCCGATTTTTGCGACTTTAGCGTAAATCCCGTACTCGTCAGGCCCTGTAGCGATCTTCCCGAGAATAACCACCGGATCATCGGCGTCATCCAGAATCGTCAGACCACCAAAATCATTACTCCCGCCGAGGCTGATCGTCAGGCGGCCATCGATCACACTGAGAGGCGCATCAAGCGGACTCGTACCGCCAAGATAGCCTTCTTCAGACCAGAATCCGCGATAAAGAACGTTGTCAACAACGCGGGCGCCAGTCCAGAAAATCATCCTCCCGTTCTCGTCCGTTACCGCGAACTCTCTCACGTTCTGCGGCGTGCGAAGCGCTTTCGTAATCAGGTCGAGCGACTGTTGGACCTGACGAAACGCTTCCTGCTGTGGCCCAGGCAAGCGGCCGATGAGAGTAGACAGGTTACCGGGTGACTTCTGATCCCTTGGGAGGATCGTCGTTACTGGAGCTTCGATTGGCATGGGTTACAGCCCAGAAAACGCGGTCCAGTAGCTTTCCAGTTTTGATAGCTGCAAGTATGCGTCTGCCGAATTCCCCGTGAAACGATACGTTACCGATGGCGTGTTCTTCAGGTAGAACTGCTTCTTCATGTCGTTGTTTGGAGACTCGCTCAAAACCAACGTGTAAGGCCCAGCCGATGACACCTGATCCTGCCGGCGGATCAATAACGATGCGGTTCCAGTCCCTTTGGCGCGCATACGAACCATGTGGTGAGCGTTAACGCCGATGGGATGTGATGGAAACGGAGCCGTCTCATAAATCCAGGAAATCCCGTTGCCGTCATCGTTGTACGGGTTGGCGTCGTCCTCCCCGTTCTTCTGCCTTAAAACCTTTCCGGTAATTTCTTCACCGCCAGTTGTCGCCGATCCTACCCAGACTTCGCGTTTCTTCGTTACCGGGTTGTAGACTGTTTCGAGCGCCGCGTGGAAATAGTTGTCGATCGTCCAGAATGAGTACCGAATCGCTTCCGGCTTAATGCCGTCGGTATAGTCGAAAACAAAAATGGCGTTCGCCGCAGTCGAGTTATCAATCGGAGCCGAGACTAGAACCCGGTTGTGGTCCTTGTCGTCCTTAACCTTCACTTCGTAGGCGTAAGCCCAATTGATCCGCTGCCAGTCCGATTCAACCTCTTGCGAGATAGGCTTTTCCGAGTACTGGCCGTCTGCGAAAACATACAGGCCGCCCTGATCGGCGATCCACGCCAAACCGCGCGATGCGTTAACTACTACACCTGTAGGAGACATGGTTCCGATGCGGCCATCAACCAATCGCGGCGTAGGCCAAAGCACCGGGCGTTCGCCGGTGTCGCGTGTGGCATACGTCCAACTTGGGCCGAGAAGGTAAACAGTCCCATCCGGCATCACCATTGGGGCCACAATCTTGCGCTGGCCTGGGAGTTCTATGAGGTGTTGATCCGCCGTGATCTGTTGGTACTGATCGAACTCGCTGATATAGACCTGAGAGATACCGGCAATAGTGGTCAGGTAACCCATCCGCTGACCCACCTCGAATACATGAGACGGCTTGAATGGCCCGCTACCTGCGCCGTTCTGCGTCATCCACAACTGATAATCAGTGACTTCCGTTCCAGTGGAAAGCAGATCATCGTCCGTGATGGAAATAGTAATCGTGACTGTGCTATTTGCACCGCCAGTCACGGCTGCTGTCGCGCCTGGGACCGCAATATAACGATTTAGGTTGCTCGCGGTGGTCATCACCACCCAAACAGAAACCGCGTCGGCGGGCCAAGTCGCCGTGAGTGAGAACTGAATGTTCCCTGTCCCCGTACTGGTAAATGTCGCTGGAGCAAATACGCCACTACTGAACGGCGCTAACTTCCCACGATGACCACTCCGAGAAAGGATGTAATATCCAACCCGGTGAAATCCCGCCGTAACGAACCCAGCCCCAGGCGCGCTAAGACTTGGCGCGGTGGACATGGGAGCCGGAAACGCCTTATGGCTAGAGACCACCCCTGTACTGTCGAAACCATCCGAAACCTGGCATTCCGTATGCCCTTCTCCGGCAGTGTTGAAAACAGACGTGTATAGCCTTGTTCCTGCGCTCGCATGGACCGCGCCATAACCGCCGACTGCATTAAATAATGTGGCCGGTGTGAACGGGGTAGTTAGCCCTGGAACATACCTGACATTGCCGTTTACCGGGTTGTAATAGATGAGATAGTTGCCGTTGGCAGCAAGGGCATCATTCCCTTTCTGCCAATTGAACATTGTGGCGATGGCTTCATTCGGATTCCATACTTCACCAAACCCATAGCGCGTCCGAAAGTTCCCGTTCTCATACTCGATATTCACGGACTCTCGCGCCGAGTCCGAAGGCAAATCGGTATCTTCCCGACGAAGACGCGGCCCTCTGAAGTCGGTCGTAGCCGATAGCTTGTATTCGGAAATAGCCATGAGTTTGACGAAGCAAAAGGGGTGCGCCTGAAAGCGCACCCCTGTATGAACGGACGATTACCGGGCGAGGAGGGAGATAGTCTGACAGACGCCAGCCGTCGATTGCACGGCATGGGCGTAGTCAATAGCAAGCCGGTCGGCTGCCGCGAGCAAGAGTGTTGCCTTCACGGTCACAGGAGCCAACACCTGCACAGTGTTTGCAGTGGCGTTGAGGTCCCACGCAGTACCGAGGGTAGCTGTGCCACCGCTGGCGTTTGTGGTCCCGGAGGCCTTCTCGATATTAGCCGTGGATGTGCCACCTGCCGCTACCGCATGTACCTGACGGCCATCCCAGATTTCATAATCCCGGTCTGCCGAGAAGAACCACGCGTCCGTAGCCGCCGGAGCATATAGCCAGAATGGGATCTCCAGCCGATCCGCTTGCGGAAACACTGTGACCGTGACGCAAACACCCGCGCCCTCGGTGTTCGCCGCGTCGAAGTCAAGGGAGACCCGATCCCCGGCCACCAGTTTTGTGGCCGCGAACACACCTACCTGTGGAACGTTTGCGGTCGCGTTCAGGTCGAACCCGGCGTTCCCGTCGTTCGTCAGTAGATTGGTTCCCGCGCCCGGCGCTTCAGTGCCGTCATCCACCGATACCTGGACATTGGACGTGGTATCAGTCTCTTCCGCGGTGGCATGGACATAGCGAATCGCGCGGATCGGATACTGCCGGTTCGCGATGAAGAACGCCTGGTCCTGGGAAGTCACCGCCGCCGAATAGAACGAGAAATCCAGCGCTGGGACATCCGGCTGAACCCAAACCATCAACAGCACTCCGGCGAGCGAAGTATTCGCGCCGGTGAGCTTGAAGGACAGCATATCTCCGGCGTTGAACCGTAGTACGCTCGCGCCAGCGTTATTTACTGCCGAAGAAAGAGTGGCGGTCTGTTCGGTGTTGTCATCGCCCTTCATATTGAAAGAGCCCGTCATCACCGAAACACCCGCGCCCGGAGCCTGCCCGCTCGATTCTTTCGTCACCGTGCCAGTCACAGCGGTTCCGGCGGTGCCTTTCGTGCCGTGAATCTCAGTAATTTTTGTGATCGTGCCGCTGTAGTTGAAAATGTGAAAGCGCGTTGTCGCGACAGCCGCATTCGCAACCGCTTTAAAGATGCACGGGATGCGCATCGGCTTCCTGGCGTATGCGCCGCCAACCAGAAGGTTATCCTCCTCGTCATAGCGAGCAATCTCAAGGTCTGCCGTCCCAGCGGCATTCCGGCTCATCAGCGCAGTGTTGTTGTCGATACCGTAATCGGTCGGCGTCTCATTGCTCAGGCCGAAACGCTTCACGAAAAGAGCGCGAGTCGCGCCCATAAAACTGTCTACTCTATTAGCCATTGGCTTCTCCTTTTAAAGCCGCCCGGGGCAGGGCGTAATGGTTGGGATTGAACTGCTATTGGCCGCGCCAAGTGCGGCGGGGCCGGAACGTTGGAATCTTGATGGGGCGCTTCTGGCGTTCCTTAATCATTGGGTTGATAAGGAGCCTCAGCGCGCCGCCAGTAGCATCTGGTCCCATTGACGGGCCATATGCTAAAGCAAACAGTGCGCTCGCAAGTTGTGGTTGTCCACCGAGGGGCGTATTCGCGATGTACGCCGCGGTAATAAATCCCAGCACGGTTCGCGCGCCATCAATCGGAATCGTCCCCGTGGTTGGGGCCGATCCAGAAGACAGATACTCGATCTTCAATTGCCGGTTGCCCGTCGCTCCGATGAAATAGAAGGTGTCGCCTTCCCATTTCCAGAACAGAAGATTGTCGGTTGCCGTGAAGTTGCTGAGATCGTCCTTCGGGAACATCATCAGCCAGTCATCAGGCGATCCGGCGCGCTCCCATAGCTTCTCCGGCTCCCCCATGTCGCTGATGGAGGCGGTGGCCGGAGTCAGGCTTGTCGTGCCCGCCGTGAGCGTGTGAGTGACTTCCCGCTTCGCTGTCTGGAGGTTGTGATTCATAATCACGCCCCAGACGGTTTCGTAGGCCATGCGGAAGAACGGGAGTTGGTACGCGGCTGTGTATTTTTCGAGGTCAGGGTCTCCGAGAAGAGACCCTACGTCCGAATTCACTTCCGCTACGGTTGCTAGTGCCATGGGGTTCGGAGCCGGTTACCGTCGTGCGTTTGCGTTTACAGGTGGAGGCGGCGCGGGGATGGCGGGTGGAGGTGGGGCCGAGATGGCTATCTTGGCCTTCAACTCTGCGAGCTTCGCCTCTGCCTCAGACCGTCGGTGCTGGTACTGAATCCAGCGATCGAGGTCGATCGGGTTTCCGCATTCCTTGCAGATGATCGCCGTCGAATCAACCTTCACGGCGCAAATCGGGCAGGCGACCAATTTCACCATGCCAACCGCATGAACCCACTCGTAAGACTCGCGGCCCAGGTACTTCGCGGCCGATCGGTGAAGTTCGCTGACCAGCCCGCGGTCCCCTTTCACCCAATGACTCTCTGCTTCGTTGCAGAGCTTTTCGCACCACGTATCTTGGATGAATCGCTCGCGCGTCAGTTCTTCGGGCGTCGGCGCATCGCCAGCACAAACGAAAACCCCCGGGCGCCCATACTCGCCCGCGATCTTGTTATCGCGCCATTGAGAAACAAGATCCGCAGCGAGAGCATCGGCGAATACTGGAGTCTGGAACCTCTGCTGAGATCCGTTGCTCTGCATTTCGTGAACGTCATTCACGACAAGCGTTTGATACTCACCGGGCTCTGCGGCCGCGATAGTGAACCTGGAATTGTACCCGCCGTCGGGACGCTTGGCGAACGGCCGGTTCGCCTTCAACGGCTGGAAAAAGATTGAGCAAATTGTTTTCTGCATAAGTTAGATGCCTCCGAAAGAAACCTGGCCGCCCCGCTTGCCGGGGACATTCCCGAAGGCGACCGCCTTATCTGCAATCCAATCCGCAACGCGATCATCTGACCGTTGTTCATTGCGGTCCATCTTGATTTGTTGAGTTTCGAGAACCTGCGAAACCGTGAGGCTGCGTAGGTGTTGAACCTTGCCGATCGTGTCGTAGGTAACGGCCTCGTTAGGCTCAATGCCGGGCCTCAACATCACGTCCGTGACGTAGAACAGCCCATGCTGAGGAAACGGAACCTCAGTACCGAAGGCCGCCAGCCACACATCCGGCTCGCCAGGCAAAAGCCACTTGGCAAGCAGCCAGCAATCGCCGGTTACTTGCGGCTCCCATGTGTACTGCGGCTCGAAGACGATTAGCCCGTTCCGCTCCACCATGTCATTGCTGGAGCGAATCGGAAACTTCAGATCGCGAGACCAGATCCACATGTAGATCGGTTCGCCTTGCGGGTTGCGGCCGAGGCTATCGCCTAAGATCCGGTTCAGCCGGGCCAGTTCGGTTGTTTGCATAGTGGTGTGCGTGCGTGAAAAAGGCGGGCGGCGTGAACCGCCCGCTAGGTCATCGGAGGGAGAAAGGATTAGAACCCAGTCGGGATCGAAGCGTTGTACACGAAACCGCCGGTGGCCGGATTGGAGCAGAAGAAGTTCTCGATGACCATCAGCCAATACTGCCAGTGCAGGGTCACCGCTCCGTCGCCGTTGCGGCCCTCGAAGAACTTCCGGCCGTCGGGTCCGATCATGAAGTCCATTTCCTTCAGATACACCCGGCCCCAGTTGTTCAGGTCCAGCCAGTCAACGCGCTTTTTGGACTGGTGCGTGCTCTTCAAGTGAGAAACACCGCACCACCGGATCATGTCGTCGTTGATATCCGAAGGCATGATGTCGATCATCTTGTCGGAAGTACCGCGCTGCCACTCCGAGATGGCAATGCCGGTCGTGTAAATCTGCGCAGCCTGCGCCGGGTGGATCACGCCGAACAACTTGCTCGGGGCGCTACCTTGGCGCACGCGAATCTTCGTGTTCAGAAGAAGTCCGTGAGTTGGAACAAGGGAGCCGGCCGCATCCACCGTGTTTGGCAGAATTTCAGGGTAGTTGGTCTTGGACAGCCCAAGCAGAGAACCCGAAGTGCTTTCGTTGTGGAAGTAGTTGATGCCGTTCACCCAGCTCAACGACGTGCCGGTACCACCTGCGCCGGAGAACAGGAGGTAGTCGTCATTCCCCGGAGTGATACCGCCGAGATTAGTCACGTGAACTGTCGCCCCGTCGCGCGTGATCCGGTCAATGTAAGGCAGATTCGACGGAACGGCCGAGGTTCGATTTGTGCCAAGATCGTTCGAGAAAATCTCGACGCGCTGTCCTACCTGACAAAGGTTCGCGCCGTATTCCGAGTCCAGCGTGAAATTGCCGGTATCGTACGCCGTGGACAGTGCCATCAGGCCCTGGTTCCCAGAACTGATATTGAAGAACGAGGCATCCGCCTGGCGCTTGAACGCCGGGAGAGCTTTCTTCAAGTTGTTTTTCCACTGGTTCGTGGTCGCCTTATCGGCAGCCGTGTTCCAGATGGAGCCAGCGCCGATATCCACGCCGAAAAACAGCGGGAAGTACGTCTGATACATCTGCTGCGTGGCGGTCGCAGAGCCAGTCGGCAATGCTCCACCGTCCAGCGATGCGGTCGCGACGTAGCCCGGAGGCTGAGTCTCAACCGGGATGCGGAAATCCTGGCCGTTGGGAGTCTTGACGATCTGAATGGACTCGGAGCCCTTCTTTAGTTTTGCGTAAACAGTGTTCTCGGCCGCCATCTCGTAGAGGGTCGGCAGATCCTTGCGGACAGTCTCCATGTTGGAGGAATAAACGTCAGCGATTGTCTGTGCCATGATGATTGGCTCTCCTGGTTGAATTTGTTGCGGCTATCGCATACGCTGGCTGACCAGATCAAAGGCTGCGTCAAACCCGCCCTTCTTATGCGCTTCCTGCAGTTGCTGCTGGTGCGATGCTCGGGATGCGGGCGCCTGTGAACCGTTCGGCTCGCGTCTTGCCGCTGCGTCTGCTGCTGTTTTGTGCGCTTGTTTGTTCGCACTAAGAACGCCACCCGTGTAGCTGTCGATCACGCCCTTTCGGAGTGGCTCAACGGTCCTCTGGGTGAAGTTCTTCATCATGGCCTTCAAATCCTCTGCCGATTTGCCGGTAGTGTCTTGAATGGCCCTATCTTTCAGGTTGTTGAACTGCACTTGCCATGTCTTGTTTGCTGACAGCGCCTGTTCAACTTTCTCGGACAGATCCCGGATCATGTTCTTCCAATGCGGGGTGTCCTTAAACTGTTCCTTCACGCGATCAAGCGCGGCCTCAATCGTGGATGCCTTCACGGCGTCTACATCGCTTGAGATGGACTGCGAGCGCTGCTGAATCGCGGCCTGCGCGTTCTGATGCTTCTCGGTATTGAACGCATCGCGTTCGCGCTCAAAGTTCGCCCGCTCCTCGGCGTAGGGGTCGCGGGCCTTGAAATCGTCGGCAGTCAAATACTTGCCGTTAAGCTTGTGATCGAGGTTCTGTGCGAGCGTGAGAAGGCTTTCATCCTTCGTCCGCATCGCCTGCTCGTAGAACCCCTGAATCGCGGCCTGGGTCGCCTGCCCTTGCACCTGCTTGAACAAGCCCGGCGCGGCGTGCGGAAGGCGCTGAATGAACGACTGGCCGAATGACTCGATGGCCTTGGGATTCGACTGCGGCCCGAACCAGAAATTGACGAACTTGTCCATCCGCTGGGGATCAGCGGAATCGAAGTCGGACATCATCTGTTCCGTATAAACCGCGGACTCGTAATGTCGCGCGATATCTTCCGGCGTGGCTCCGGGAACCAAATCGGACACCTTGCGCTGGAACTCGTGAGAGGCTAATAGCCGGGAGGCTTTCTGCTTCGAAAAGTGGAGCGTCTTGCCGTTATCGGAAGTTTTCTCCGGCTTGATCTCGCCGTTATCGTCCCACTCGTCTTCCTCAGCGGCCGGCTCGGGAGTGGCCTCTGGTTCCGGCTCGGTTTCCTCTACCGGCGCTGGTTCTTCAACCGGGTCCGCGGTTTCCGCCGGCGTATCCTCTACAGCCGCGGTATCGTCGGTCGCTTCCGGTGCGGGCGCGCTTGTTTCCATCGCGGCATCGAAGGCGGCGTCAAAACTGGTATCGGCCGCAGCGGTAGCGGCCAGCGGTGATGCTGGTGTTGCCATATAAGTTTTAGGGGTCTGACTTTCTCAGAAGGTTGAAATTACGGATTACATCGGTGGCGCGGACGGTGGGCCATTCTTGGGGCCACTCGGGCCACCCGGAGGCGGCCCCATCGGCGGTGGGCCGCCCGGGCCACCCGGGCCGGGTTCCAGCATCGGCGGAGGTGTTCCCATTGGAGGCGGAAGCATCGCCATTGCCATGCCGAACAAGCGGACATTCTCACGGCCAGCCGCGTTCTCTCTCGCGGCCTTGCGCCCCGCGTCTCCGCGGAGCCAATCAAGCACCAGACCGGCGTCCATTGGATCGTCTACACCCGGCTCCGGCAATATCGTCGGCATATCGCCAACGGGCTGCTGCTTCACAAGTTCCCGGATTGTTTCGAGAATCTTTTCGCGGCGCTCTTCACCGGGAATCTGAAGTTCATCCATCCCCGGCATCAGGAAGTCACGCAATACCGCGATATTATTTGGAGCGTCTAACCCGAGCGCGTGGGCCATCGCGGGATTCTGGCCGATAATCAGATTCAACTGATCCCGCCGCTCACCCCAGGACATCGGCACGCCCGGCTCGTTATCGAAGTGGGCATTCCCGTTACTCAGAATCCCCAAGTCGAACAGATCCGAGTTTCCATTCCCAGTGGCGATCGCGCCAGCCTTCAGTCCATATTTCTTGATCTTCTTGACCGCAATCTCAAGCGTGTTCTTCCAGCCGACGCCGGTAAACTCGCCGGGAACGGCCAACTGGCTCAACGCCTGGTTCAGTTTCGTCCGGGCTTCTTCCGCCGTCTGCTTCCCAACGTCTCCACCAAACACAGTTGGCAGCAGGCCGGTATGAGACTGAAGGTTCTGCTCGATCAACCCCATCATCTGTGGCGCATGATCGGGGAAGGATGCCGTGGGAACCTTGGCAAATGCGTTCTCAAGCCGTGCGCCTACACCTGCCTTTGCCGGGAGGATTTCCGAGAGGTGGTTCCGCTCTCCCAGTTGGTCAATATCGATCACATCGGGATCTACGATCATGGACGGCAAGATCCGTTCCAGGATCGAAATCATGATGTTCGCCATGTCGTTGGTGATGTCCTGGTTCCCCAGAATTCCCCAACACACCGGATCTTTGTACAGGTAGTCGCCCGGCTCCGGCTCAAACACCGCCCATGAATCCGTAATAGCTTCGTTTTCGAGTTTGACGATGTGTCCTTCTACCCGCGTGATTTTCAGGCCATCGGGGTAGTTCTCGTACAGCGAGGCGCGCTTCTGCTTGTCCGAGATGTACTCGAACATGAACGGCGCAAGCCAGTAGCGGCTATACGTCCAGCGGGATTTCTTCCCTTCGCTGGAATTGCGGCCGCCGATCGACGCCGCAGTCGCGCGTGAGCGCCGCCCCTGCTCGTGAATCTGGCCGTCAATATCGGTTTTGATTTCGCCGTTCTCGTCTACCTTGTCTTTCAGTTCTTCCCGGTACAGTTGCAGTATGGCGCCGGGATGCTCCTCGTACTCGTACAGCATCCACGGCGCGGTATCGAGCGTCCGTGCGTCCTGCGGGAGCGTTACCTGGTACCCGGTGCAGAGCGTGAGCCGCGGGCCAGCGTTGGCGTACTTTCGGACTTCCCCTGTCGGCGTCGGAACATCGGCGGTTTCCGCTTCCTCGAAATTGAAATCCGACAGCGGCGCGCCGCACGCGGCGCAAGCGGCCGGCGGAATTTCACCGGCAGGAGTTTTTTGCCCGCACGACGTGCAGATATAGCCCGCCGGGGATAACTCCGTCGGGACCGCCTCCATAATCGGCTCCGAGGTTTCACCCCAGAGGTTCTTGTCCGCTACGTGATCGATGAATGCGTAAACATTACCGGACTTCCACTGGTGGTAGAAGACCATGATGTTCATCACGCGAGCGTTCCATTTCGATTTCAGAAACGTCGCGGTAAGGTCGTACTGCCGGGATGCGGCCCGGTCGTCTTCGTTCTGCGGATCGTCGGGAACGCCCTTGACGTTATGGAACGGCCGCGTTCCGAGAACGCTGTAGTACTTGCGGCCATACGATTTAACAACGTCGATTACATAGTCGAGTACATCCGGTGTCTCGGAATCGCCCGCGCGCGGCGCGCCGGGGGACACCCAGCCAAGGGCGCCGGTTTCCGGATTGTACTTCTCGGCAAGATACTGATTCCCGCGATAGTAGTTGTCCGCTTTGTCCAGCCGTGAAAACTGGCGCTGCTTCTCCTCTGCCGCCTCGCAATCGACGCGTTCGGAGAGTACCTTCTTCAGGTCCGGACGCAGTTCTTCGATCAGCGGGTCAGGCTGCTGTGACTGTTGAGGATTCATTAACGGGAGTTAAGCGGTGGCTTCTTCAGTAGGCGCTGTGGCTTCGGCGGCTTCAGCGGCAAATCCGGCTTGAACGTTTTTCAGGTACTGTTCGCGAGCTTCGCGTGTGGCTGCGATTGCCCACTCACGCGCCATTACGCGCTTCGGTTGAGGGAACGCTACCGGCGCAGCCGCGGGGGCTTCGGCGCGGGAGAAAACATTTCGACCTGTATTCCGTGAATACGAATCTGTGACTTTGCGCAGGTCTTCTTTGTGCTCATCATTCACCCGGCGGAGTTCGGCTTCGAGTTCGGAGACGCGAGACTCATAAGTTTCCAGCCGGGCCTTGAGGCTTATTTCGGACGCGAGGAGGTCGCGGAACCGTGAAAAGAGTAGGAGGAAGGTGGTCATAGAGATCGCCGCCATGGCCTAGATTCTGGCCGCTCATTCCAGTTGACTTTTTTACAGCTAGCACGATCCATGTATTGCAGCGCAAGGATCACGAGTGGCGATAGAATTATTACGCAAGCCGCTATATCCGCAAGGCTCATACGGCCTGCCCCTCCACGCCCGGCTCCACCGCACCCGCGCCGCCCTCAGCGGGCGCCCAAGCGTTGCATCCATCTCCCGGCTCAACGGTCATCCCCAGAACCGCACACGCGCCGCCTTCGCCGAAGTGATCGCATGTCCCACACACTTCATCCGCTGTCCGGTAGCAGACCATCTCGGGGGAGATCGGCGCTGGCCCTTGCTGAACCTCTGGCTCAGTAGCCTCCACCGGAACATCAGCAGCCACCGGAGGCGCGCCGGGCGTGCGAAGCGGAGGGGGCGGCCCCTGTCTTTGATTGGGATTCATTGGTTAGTAACTCGGGTACCACTTACTGGTGCTGGCGTCGTACATGAATCGAACCGGCTTTCCAACAACGGCCGTGCCCACTACGGCAATGTTGCTCGATGTGTTCCACGTAAAAATGTCATCGGGAATCATCGTGATGTCATGAATCTGCGCGGGGCTGGAACCCATTGTCAGCGCGGTTTGAATTGTTCCGATAGCAGACGTGCCTGAAACATGAAAGACTCTTCCGGTGGGCTCGATTGAAGCATCCGATGCAACCGTCGAGCCTATCGGGGTAGGATTTACCAATCCGCTATTCTGCCCCACTGCCCATGTGCCATTAGCGGCGGAATATTCAATCGACCAGCCTGGCAGCGTATTCCCTACCAGCGTATGCCCCATATCGGAATCGGTACTAAAAAAATAGCCCGTCCCGGTAGATTTATCATTTGCGCTATTTCCGGTGAGAATTACCTTGACGCGTCCTTCCGCAAGGATAACGGCATTTGATGGGGACACGGCAACCGCTGCCTGGTTGTTAAACCGGTTTGCAGTGAAGATTACTGAGCCGTGATTAGCGCCAGTCGTATGCGCGCGGACGAAATGAGCGTCTTTCGTCCAATCGAACCTGCAGCCATTAAACTTCACATAAGCCGTTCCCTGATCCGTCGCCACGCCACTGCTAGAGAAATCCAAATCCACCAAACTAGTGGTGGCATTGGCGGCCTCGCTGCCAATCCAAGCCCCTTCTATTTGTAACTCTCCACCCGTGTAGCTGATTGAGCGCTGCGACGGGCGGTAGGTCGCGTCTTGCGTCGCGCCAATTGTTCCACCCATCACATGGACGCGGCCGGCCTCCATCGTAAGGCCACCGGCATCCATATCCGCGGACACAATCTCCACCCACGGGTTTCCAGTCAGCAGCCCGGTTGATTGCGAGTAGAACGTTCCGAAGTTAGCTGCAGTGGCTGCTCCCGTAATTTTTACGTCGTCAGCCTTGCCGATATAGAACGATTGCGCTTGGGAGCCATAGAGCATCACCATGTTTTGATTAGCCGTCATCCCAAACGGCCAGGCATGAAAATTCTCTACGCGCGATGAGTCCACGATCGACGAAAGCGAAATTCCGCGCCTGACAAAACTCGCCTTCACATCGCGAATGGTCGGCCCGTTATAGCCGTCGATAGTGACGGCATCGTAGGCGCATATGATCTTCACCCGTTCAATATGCAACCGGGAGGTTTTCTGCCCGTATATCGCCGGCGGCCATGCTGTGTAGTCGCCAAACGTAACTGAGTCTGGTTGCGTGAAAGAGACAGTGAAATCTTTGAAACCACCGCTGGTCAGATATGCCGTGTTGTAAATTGCGAGATCGTCCGGCGCTGAAAATACGCCCGTGTGGCTGAGTCCGAAGGAAGGGTCAACGATGAACGTTGTTACGTCCTCGCCCGCCCCTCGAACGAATACCGGGATAGCCCGCTTGTGGAATGGCGCATACATGGTGTAGGAGCCAGACGCTACCTCGATAGCTCCGCCAGAACCGGGAAGGCTCCATTGCGCCTCCATTAGCCCCGCTGTCGCGCTAGTGATCGTGTATGACCCGGTATGAGTATTCGCAGTAGTGAAACTTAATGTCCCGGCCCCGCCTCCAGTAGCCGTGCCGCCCGTAATGAGAACAGCCTCTCCGGTCCCAGTACCGCCGCTGATGTAAACATAGTGGCGGGTGTTGCCGCCGGCGATCCCCGTCGGCCAAACGAAACCTGCAGCGATAGTGACCGTTTTCGATCCAGCCGAGGATAGGTCGGCCGTAAAATGCACGCCATTCGTCAACGTGAATCGATAATCGCGGGAATCCAGGCTGGGCTTGCGCTTTACCTGATTAACCCAATCAATCTGCATTGCCATGGATGGTTATTTACGGAACGGACCGAATCACGTCGCCTACTACTGGGGCGAAGGGGAAAGTTACAGTACTTCCCGATCGGGTGTAGCCATGGTTCTCTATCAACCACTGCCCATTCAACTGGATGAACGCCGGCGGGTTCGGGAAAGAAAATGTGATACGCGAACCATCCGGAGCCTCCGCTGCTTCGTCAAAGGCCATCCAATTGGCGGAAGGTATCCAATCGAGATTTTCATCAGAACGAAAGACTCCCGCTAGCGAATAGTAGGGCTTGCGCCACATGGCCTTTAGATTTGTGAATTGGATTGCCATTTAATTCACCCGATGCCTACGTGAAGTCGGCCCCGCGCGCCGCGGGATATTGAACCCCTTCAGCGCGGCGTGGTCTTTGTCATACTGCGCCTCGGCGATGCGGTTCGCCATCACAAGAGAGTTCGTGTCCATGCCGGGAGTGCGGGCACGGATGGCGTTCACTTTTTCGGCGATGTAGATGTCCTTTGGGGCCTCTCTCTCGGTGAACTTGAATCCGCCGATCATGTAGCCCAGACTGTCCCATTCGTCATCGCCGTTCTGCTTCAAAATCTTGTCCGGATCGTTTGAATCGCGGACCATCAATTTCAAGCAGGCAATCAACCGCTGGCACTCACCGGAGATCTGAATCCGCGGAAGAATCTCATCCTTGGCATCAGAAAACGTATCCATGTACTGCTTGTACGCGAGCGCGCCCTGCTCTAGAAGTAGTCTCCTGGCGACTTCATCATTCGGTTTAATGGTAGACTTCGCGAGCTTCCAGAACCGGAACAACTCGCGCGCGATAGCCGCCGTTGCTTTCGTGTTCTTTGGGGCTCTCTGAATCGTGATGTGAACCTTCTGGGCGACCTCTCGATGGCGGCGTTCTATTGCGGCCAATGCCTCTTCTACCGGAAGGAACTGCTCGTCCAGCGTCGGGCCATAGACGAACGCGGCATCTTTGCCGAGCACCTTCTTGATCCCCTCAGCAATCAACTCTGCTTCCGTCGGAACATCATTCTCGCGGTTGAAAGCGTCGTGGCTGGCATACAGGACCAGGTGGTTATTCGGGGCCGCTTCAAGATCGCCGTAGCTTTTCATCGCGATCTCGTAACCGAGTTCGACGTATCCCATTTTGGATACCGAGAACTCCCGGTAAATGTTCAATTGCTTCTTTGGGTTCCAACATCCCCAGAGGGCCACGGACCGATGCCCATACCCAACGTCTAAACTGATTGCCCGCGGCCAATGGGGCCGAAACACCATCGACTCGGCCGGGATGACGTGATTTGCCTCTGCCGGCTCCATGCCGCCCTTACGATCCGGTCGCGGGCCGTCGGGGCGGAATTCCGTGAAGTATTGACCCTCAATGGCATCGAAATCACCCTCAAGCCATCGCTCGCGCTCACCGGGCGGTAGATTTTCAAGGTCGGCGACATACGCCGGGTCATTCGCCATCAAGTACGGGTTGTCATACACCGTGGACTTGATGAAGATGCGGCTCAGTTTCTTGCCAGCGCCTTCCCATTTAATCCCTGGCTTAACCGGGCTCAGATCCGCATGCGTCAAATTGATGTAGCGCGTTTTGAACCAGGTAATCCCAGGGCCATCAGGATTTGCGGTCAACATCACCTGCGGCTTCAACTTCGGGTTCTTAGTCCGAAGCGAAAGCATGATACGGGCGATCAGTTTCTCGTCGGCGATTTGTGTTGCCTCTTCGATAACCATCCGCTGGTACTGCTTGCCCTGGTATTTGCGATAACTGTTCGCGTCCTGCATGTGGCCGCAGATACCCATCGCGCCGCTTGGAAATTCTAATGTTTTGTCGGTATAGTTCGGTGTTACTCCGAGGTGATCAAAAATCGATACCGCACGATCAAACCAATCATCAAGATCAGTCGATGTCTCGCGAAGAACTAGGAATCGGTAATCAGGGCTGTTGATATAGCTGATATCAACCGGGTCCGTAGATCCGGGAGTATTGTTGCCTTTCAGGATGAACCCGAACCCTACGTGGGTTTTTGCGGACCCGCGGCCTCCGCCTAAGGCAATCTCACGGGCGCTCGTCGCCAGCGCGAGAATCTGCGGGCCAGGCGGGCAATCACAAGTCTTTCCCGTGAAATGGTGAAAATGCCTTTCGCCTTCAGCATCGGTATCGTATCCGCCACACCATACAGGGGCGAACGCAACAATCGATTCGTCCTGGCGCACTCCGACATCAAATTTGTCGAAGCCATCGAAGCCGTACATCTCGACACGCGGCCGAGCTGCTTTCGCCTTCTTCCCTGCCATCTAACGTTTCCGTGCCCGGTACACGCGAATATGCTGCTCCGCTACTTCCGCGTCGAAGATGAACGATGCAGGAATAGCAGGCAAAATCTTGTCCATATATTCCTGGTCCGTGATCCCGTACATAGCGAACAACTCATTAAGCCGGTCGTAAAACGCCCACTCGATCTCGTCTTGTGATCGTGCCGGTTCCACGTCATGCCAAGCCAATAAGATTCGTGGCGGTTGCCGCGGTGACTTTCTTCGCCCGAACTGAAATCGTTTGGCCCGCACTTAGCCCCACAAACTGAACCCCGGTTTCACCGCCCACGGTGTCAACCGTGATGTTGCCGTCACCGCCGACGTAGATCGCCCGCGTGTAATACTGCAGTTCTCCTGAGCCGGGAGTAATCGCCCATGCGTGCTCAGCCGGGCTCTCCATCGGGAAGCCAGTCACGCGAGGCATTAAATCGATTCCCATACGCTCCTAAAACCAGATTTAAAAACCAGATTTAAAACCCCAATCCAATTCGCAATGAAATCCATGCGCCCTTGGTCCGCTTCGCCGCGCCCTGCACGCGGGCCGTGAGAGAACCAACTCCACTCAGCGCCGCAGAAACAACCGCGATTCGTTTCCCAGTTGCACTTAGTCCACCTGCGCCGGTAAAACTCGACCCGCTCACAGCGATACGCTTCGCGACGGCGACCATATCGGCCAGACCGGATAGCGATGCGGCCCCGAAGTGAGTAACCGCCGTGCCGATTTGCGCTGCAAGAGACCCAACCCCGCTCAGTGATGCCGAGCCAACCGCAATCCTTAGCGGAACGGCCGCCAAGTCCGATTCACCGGAGAGGGCCGCGCTCACTACTGCTGTTCTTTGGCCGGTGGCCTCCAGTGAGCCCGCGCCTGAAATACTGCTTGATCCAAATACAGTGCGAAGACCGATGGACTCCAGTGAACCAACTCCGGTAAACGATGTGGAGCCGAACGTGACTTTGCGGCCAACGCCACCCAGCGAACCGGCGCCGGACATTGAAGCCGTCGTAAATGTTATTCGCTTCCCAGATGCCGCTAACGAGCCATTGCCGGATATCGTTGCCTCACCGAAGTGAGTTGTTGGGCCGCCCGCTGACTCTTCCTGAAACGCAACAGCCTGCGCGCCCCAGGCGGAATTTGGGATCGTCCAGGTTTCAGACTTCGCGCCACTCCCGATTACATAGGCAATGTTCTGAACTTGTGAATCGTTGTTCTCATCGATCTCTACAAGCTGCGCCCACGATCCCGAGGTCGATGGCGTTGTGGTCCCGCTGCCGGCATGTCCAACCTGCCCGAGGTATAGGCATGTGCCGGTCGGGGTGATGCTCCCAGAACTCGCCGACGTGCTCGATCCGGTACCGCCGTTATTCGACGCGTCGAGCGGTGAAGTGGCCTTGACCCCCGAGAATTCGCTGATTCCCAGGGTGGGCAGGACGGAGGCCGAAAAGTTGACCGTGACGGTGAATGTCGCGGTCGCAGTGGCAACCTTCGCGTAGTAAATCCAAACGTTCGCCCTGGAGCCTGCGATATTGATGACGCTCTGCTGCCTGGCGAGCGAATAGCTGTTCCCCTTGTTGTCCGTTACCGACGTGATTGTCGGCGCGGTACCGGCACTCGTCCATGCGCCAACGAAGACGAAAATGTAATTCCCGACTACCGGCGTTGAGGTGAACGTCTTTCCGATGGAAGTTACGTTCGATAACTCAACCGGAGTCGGAGTCTGAACATGCGCGATCGCCATTACACGACGTCAATCTGCACTCCGGTATTCACCTGTACAGGGAGATCGATAACCGCGCGCACCTGGGCTCCGGCGTAGCCTTCGGCCTGAATGGTCATCGAAGGCCGCGGGGTAACGCCAGTGCGATCAGGGAACTCTCCACCCTCCCACGTAAGAGAAGTGTCGTCATTCCACTGACCATTGCCGTAGGTCTGTAGCATCACCGAAAACCGCTTATTTACGTTCAACAGATGGTTACTGGAGACGGAAAAGATAATCTTCGCCGCCGACCATCCTTCCGCAGGCAAGGTGAAACTGGCGGTGGTCAACGTGAGCGGTCCGCGATTCTGCGCGGCTAACAATGTCTGCAATGCCATTTCGATTACCCCTTCATCCAGCGCCTGAATCTCGCGATCCACGTCTCAGCGGCCACGCGTTCCAGTGCTTCAACGCGGTCCTGAAGATCCGCTACAACCGCAGTCAGCGCCGCAATTTGAATCTTGTTGTCCTGAAGGATGCCCATGTTTTCGGCTTAATCGAGCGTCACGTCAAGATCGCCTTCGAGGATCTTGTATTCATCGCCCGATGTGAGCGCCTTGGATGCCGAAGCCGCGCCGCCCCAGAGAAAATTTCCTGTCGTGGACGCGTCCCAAACGCCGATATGTGTAATCGTGGCCGTTGGCATTGCCGTGAAAGTGATATCTGCGGCATTCGCAGTTGCGCCGCTGGCGGACGCATCGAACGCGGCGGATTGGCGAGCATAGCTACCACCGGCGGCCTCGTCGGCCCCGGTCTCGCCGGGGTCACCGGTATGCAGGGAAACGTAGGCTGTCGTGACCGTGAAGTCGGTGTTACTGAACACCTTATCTAGAATCTTGTTTTCGAGGTAGTTACTGATGCTCATAAGAGGTTTCCCGCGGCCGTGGGCTACTGGGCTTGAAAGTGTCCGTCATTACGGGGCCAGGATCAGGCCGCGGGAAGTTGAGTGCCGGGTTATCCGATACCCGGCGATATGAATTTCTTAATCAGGAGCGCGTCTTCCGCGATCAAATACGCGTCAGACTGAAACGTCACCCAGCGGTAAAGACACGCCGCACAATTCGTCCAAACCGGCTTCGTGCGCCCGTCAAACTCAGGATGAATAAGGCACGCAGGAGACATACATCACCGGATTATTCCGCGGGCTTCACGCCAGTCAACTTGTCGAAAAAATCCAGCAGCCGCTTGTACCGCTCCCATCCGTCGCGGGCTTGCTCCTGACGGACTTCCATCGGCGTGCTCTCAATCATCAGCGTGATTAACTTAATGACCTCAATCGCCAGCGCTTCGCCGGGAAATGTCAACCCTACTTGAACTTGTGTCGGTTCAGCCATTCGCAACCACTCCTGCGCCCGATGAAATCAGCGATCAAGCGATTCGGCCCTCGGATTTGATCGTGGGGATCATGAATTAAGCGACGTTGGCCCAGCGCGTTCCATGAATTATCTTGCGGATCGTCCTGGGGCGGCTTCCCTGTAGACCTTCCCTCTGCGGCTGTTGAAGCCAATAGAGCGATTTAATTTCTCTGTAGGCTCGTGGAGAGACTCGAAATCCGGCGCTACAGATACGCGGCACGCCACCTGTTCCTGTTTCTCAATGGCGTCCTCTCGCTTCCGCTCGCAATTGACGTGGTTTTCAGAACGTCGGAGATTATTGATTCTGGCGTCAGCGGCGTTCAGTTCATCCATAAACATCAGAGCGGCCCCTTACCGAAGTCCTGCATGGGAAATGTGGTTTTTCGTTCCACCGGTTTCGTCATCGTCGATGGGCGGGATTGTAGGCCCGCTAAACGACTGATTCGTAACGACTTGCACCTTCGTGTCGCACGGGTAGCATTCCGGGAAATCCGGATCGGCCTTAGCAACGGCAATCACGAGGAATGCCGCGAGGTACAGAATTGCAATCTTGTGCATAACGAGTCTCCTCTGCTAAACCGCTACCCAGCGATACCAAGATCCGAACGGGGTAACGCGTCCGGTCTTCTTCAGCCGCCCATACTTCGGATGCTCAATCACCGAGTCGAGCGGAAAATCATCGCCAGCCGAAACAAGATATTGGCCGGGGATAGAACCGTCGGGGCCAGCCACAGGGTCAACCGGCGGGGCGGCCACGTTCTTCGGCGTCAAGTCCCACGTGCCAGGGGCCAACTCCAGCGGCGTGAACTCGAAGAAATCGAAGACCACTTCAGCCGGGTACTCGGCCTCGTACCACTGCTTGAAACGCTCGGTCGCCTTCACGGTGTCCACGGATTTCATGTTTGGGACCGCAGGCCGTGGCAACTCCGATCCGACATGCAGCGAATTGCTCCGCCACGTCACCAGTTGCGCCTCAAACTTACTCTTGTTGCGAAGGTTCTCCAGGTCAGCGCCATCACGTTGGACCTTGAGAAATTGCAAAAGCTGTGCGGGGTATCCAAAGGATTCGTGCATTTCAACCAACCTCTCGAAAACTCACGGTTCTATGAGCCGACATCTGCCCGGTTTGAGCCTGGAAGTAGCAAGGCGCAAACCTTTTCCGGTCCTTATTCGGAGTCGAATGCTCGCCGTAGCACAACCGCGGTGGCTTGGATTCCGCAAAATCCTTTAACGCCCTCTTCATCTCTGCGTCCTCAGTGGCTTCTCGCTCCGGCAGGTCAATTCGGCCCTTATCCGCGCGCTTGGCATACTGCGCCGCGCAAAGCTGCGCCGCAATCAGAGCGCGTGTCCAATACGCAAACTTGCCGTTTCGATACACGGCTACTCGTGACCTAAATTTCATTTGGTTTTAAAGGGCTGGAGACAGGAGTCCCCTGCGTCAGGATTTGGCTAGCCCCCAAACGGGCTCTTGATTTCGCTTATCTCCGCCGGGTCGGCAAGATCAGTGGAGATACACGTAGATCAAGACTGTTGGACTACAAGTGTAGTATACAGGGAGGCGATGGAGGCTGTCAACGGGTGTTATGGGTTATGTTTGAAACGTTTTTGTGGGGGAATGTTTTAGGGGGCAAAGCGCCAGGTCGCTACGGCGGCGATTATCAAAGTGATCGATATTCCCACTGCGAAACCAACTGAGGCTCCTGCGAAAAAGTGAGATTTTTCATTCTGGTTCATTTATCGGTCCCCTCTGAACGGTTGACTGTACCCGAAATCCCGCCGATGTGATCCCCGGCCCACAATATCGGCGCTCCAAGTTTACGGACGATCTCGATGTCATCGGCCAGGGGGCCAAACAGAACTACCATCCTAGCCGTCAAGTAACCACTGGCCTCCAGTTTCTCCACTGATTTAGGGCTGAGTGAAACCTCTTCAGATGGCTCAACCTTATCAGGCGGGCACACTCGAACAATATGCCGCTCACGATCAATGGTTGTCACGATCATTAGCCTTTTCCACTCCGGCGCGGGCCGCAGCGCTGCGGGCGCCTTCGCCGGGCGAAACATTCCCACAAATACTGCCGCGAGCATCCCGAGCAACGATCTACGCTTCATTTACCACCTCCAAGTCGGGGCCGCCGTATGCGCCGCCGATCTGGACTCTCTCATTTACAAACCGAGCATCAACTTCAACACACCGCGCTTCAAGTAACTCCCGAACCGCGAGATTTAGTTCCTTCATGTCGTCAGGGCTCCAGTCGTCACCATAGATCCCCACTGGGATAGCCGCCTCTATCACCGCGGCCTCAGCGGCCTTGATGGCTTTCCGGCGCTCCCATTCCGCGATTGCTTTCTGTGGATCGATTCCGATGTCAGGCATTATTCGGCCCTCGCCTCCACTCCCCATATCCCACGCCGGCTGAACTCTACCGTCGAGCCCCGTAGAAGCAAATCGACAACCATGTCTCCTAACTCCGCCGTCGGCAAGTGGCCGGGCCACTCCACTAGAGATAGCGGGCATTGCGTGAATTCGCCCAATGGATAGAACATATACAGCGGGCGGTGGGCTCGGTTACATTCGATCCGCTCACATCTCGGATCGCCGTTATCGTCAACGTTTAAGCCGTAAACTGTGGCGATGTGTTTCATATCTTCCTCCCGGCGACCCTCCGCGCCTCCGTGATCTCTTCTTCCGTGAATGGACCAAATCTCACTTCCCACGCCGCCGGGCCGTCATCCCAATTCCGAATCACTATCACATCTCCGGCCGCGATCGGGCCGTGAATGCCTGATATCAGCGCGTCTGTGATTACCGTGATGTTGTCGGGGTTGGAGTGGGGCATGGGTGGTTATGATGGCTTTTTCTTGGATGCTTTACCTTTTCGCTTCTCCGCTGCCTTCTTTCGCTTCTCCGCTGCCGCAGTAGAGGCCTTCTTTGCCCTTTCACGGCGCTGCTCGGGAGTCATGTTTCCAGCGGCCTTCTTGCCGCCTTCAGCGCCACCCTTCAACCCACCATCGCGGCCTGCTTCGCGGAAAAACTTGAGTGCTTCTTTCGAGAGTTTGTTTTTAGTCATGTGGTTTATTTACCCTGCATGTCTTGCCTGCCGTGCCCCGCCTGGCCCAGCCGGGCCTCACCCCGCCTCACCTAGCCTGCATTACCTAACCATTCCCGACCTAGCAATACCGGCCCACGCCTCGCCTGCCGTATCTTGCCTCACCCTGCCCATCCTTGCCCCGCCTCGCCTGTCCTGCCTTATCGCGCCGCGCCATGCCCTACCGCTCCCTGCCTCGCCTGCATTACCATGCCGCGCCGCGCCTCACCTTGCCGTGCCCCGCCAGACCTCGCCTGCATTACCTTAACTTGCCAAGCCGTGCCTAGCCGTGCCTAGCCTCGCCTAGCCTGCCCAACCAATCCAAGCCGAGATACAACCCTTACACTGACGCGCGCTTCAGCGCATCCGCCGGGCGGACTGCGCTGAAATCCGCCGGCCACGGCATCGGGTCATCAAGGCTTGACTTTACCTTCTTGACATTCCGCATTGCCATGAACACATCAGTAAGTTCCTTCAGTTCTGAATACTTCTTCTCAAATCGCTGCATATCCGCGAGTGCATCCGCCATTAACTGCTTTCGATGCTCGGAATTGGACATCACTGCCGCCAACACTCGATAGCCGGTCCCGTTGTGGCGATCAGTCGTCAGGCTTACGAATACCCGAGCAGGGATCTTCACTTCATCGCCGCCGATATACTCGACAGTGACCTTAATCAGCCTCCTGGCCTGGTGAAGCCGCCACTTTTGGGCGGCCTCCGTATCATCCCAGTCAAACTGAGGATGAAGCGGCGATGTTTCAATACGGGCAGCTTCAACGACATCTGCCGGCCGTAACTCGCCGCCGTTTACTTCCGCTATGCGCCGCAGTTCTGAAACAATCGCCGAGTCACTCATGCCGCTTTCGATCCCTCCACTTCAAACAGGCCCCATCCCATACCGGCGGAATTCTTGCTATCCGGTCGCCCTTCGCCGAGCCCGACCTGCATCCCGACGCGCGACAGTAGGTTTGTTACGTCTTCAAGCGTGAACTGATCCGCATCCCAGCGAATGCGAATCTTCGCCTTCCAATCGTGGTACGCCGCCCGGACTGTCACATACGGTTGGCCTGTCTGTACGCGAGCCATATCTTCCTGCTTGACCGGCTTGCCGTGAATACGAATCAGCGGGATCTGAGGCTCCAACTTGTCATAGCCGTCGGCCTCAACAAAAATCGACATCTTCGCGAGGGTCATTTTGAAATTCACCAACCGGCAGGCGCTAATCATCGCTGATCGTAAAGCCGCGGCATTAAAACCGTCCCACCCTTCCCGGCTAATGTACCGGGCCTCATTGAACGTCTGATCGGTATCCTTTGCTTCTCTGTTCTTCTTCCCCGCCGCGGCCTTCCCAATCTCCATCTTCTGCTTCATCTCGGCCTTCGTCTTTGCCGAAAACCGATGCTGAACCAGGACCTCCGTCCCTTTAATCATGAACTCGGCAAATCCGAAATTCGGAGCCTTGATCGATACTGTCTTTGCTTGTGTGGTTGCCATAGCAACCTCCTTGTTGTGAATTTTTGAATTCACTCCGATGTGTCCAACGCGCCTAATGAGGATGGAGTCTTTTTCTCCTTTTTCGACTCCAGAAACCGTTCTAGTTCCTCTTCTGTAATCCGCCATGTCTTGTGGCCGATCCGCGACCCGACAAGGTCGCCACTGTTCAGCAACCGCATCACAGTCGGCTTCCCTACCTTGAGCTTTTCGGCAACTTCTTCAGGCGTATACACTGGCTTCATCTTCATTATACTATCACCAGAACATTTTTGTGCCGTATTGTTTTGAATTTTCATTGTTACTGCGCTTATTTGTTACCTATCGATCCCTATTGCATTTAGGTACACGATTATGGCACACTACCAGCATGAAAGCCGTCATTTATGCCCGTGTTTCGACTAAAGACAAAGGTCAGGATACCGAGAACCAACTACCTCACCTCCGGGAATATGCCCTGAAGCACGGGTATACGCTCACCCACGAGTACATCGACCACGCCAGCGCCAAATCCGGCGATCGGAGCCAGTTCAAGGCGCTCTTTGCCGACGCCGCGAAGCGAAGATTTGATGTTGTCCTGTTTTGGAGCCTGGATCGGTTTTCAAGGGAAGGCGTTCGCGAAACGCTGAACTACCTCAATCGGCTGGAGGCGAGCGGCGTCGGCTTCAAATCCTATACCGAGCAGTACCTCGATTCCTGCGGAATCTTCAAGGACGCTGTAATGTCGATCCTTGCCACAATTGCCAAGCAGGAGCGTATCCGCATCTCAGAACGCACCATCGCCGGGCTGGAACGAGCCAAAGCGCAAGGGGCAATACTCGGGCGCCGACCGGCCGTATTCGATCGGCAGCGCGTTTTCGATTTACACCGCTCCGGCGCTTCTGTAAGGGAGATTGCTAAGGCGTTGGGGGCGAAACCTTCCACTATCCAGCGGGCCATCGGCCAGATGGGACCTAAACTTTCCGGGGAAGTGGTGGATTTGTCTGTGGAGAATTAGACTACGCGCCGGTCGGGACTCAAAAGTCTGTGAGATGGGGCCGGGGGGGGGGCTGGCCGACCCCATGCCGGAAGCCCGGCTTGTCTCGCCACCGATCCACCACGCCCACTGACCCATACCAGCCAACACTGTGCCATAAACGTCCAGCCTTAAGCAGCCGAATGACCAAGCAAACAAAGGGTTTAATGCTTGCGATAATCGCGTGCCTCAATCGTTCGTTTGTGGCACAGACGATACCTCAATCACCCTGCCCTCCTCCGCCTCTCTCTGCTTCGCCTGCCATGCCATAAGCCTAGCGTCATTAGCCATTGGCATCACTATAATGACCCGAGCGTCCGAGGAGGCCGGTTGCGCGGACTGGACAAAACCGGGGTCCAGCGTGGCCTTGCCAAGCAGTTCAATTGCTTTGGACTCCTGCGCCTCAAGTTTCGCTTGGCTATCGTAATCGCCTGATTCTGAGGTACTTACAAGCCCCTTGTCTAGCCGAGCAAACTTGCGATCTAGCCGGGCGAGGATCGGTCCCGCCGCCAGCGCGGCATTCGTTGTGGCAGAAATGACACGTGTCTTATCTACCACAGTAGTCTCACTATGGGACAGATCATTGTCTAGGCGTGAGAGTTTGGCGCTCATCTTGAGAGCCGGCTTGATCGTGTTCCGCGTGTAGCGAGCGATGGCAGTAAACCCGATGTTGTAGCCCTTCGTAGCGAGGTAGGTCGACACAGCCCGCGTAGACGTGCCAGCGATCAATTTATCAATCACATCCTGCTTGATGTTGGCCGGAAGTTTCTCGATTGCGGACGTGGATTGAAGATTCGCCATGGTTTTGTAGCGGGCTGAAACTACAAGTGTAGTGCAAGCGCGTACCCCAGGGCAAGGGATAGCGGGTGAGGCCCTACACCCCCGGCCTCCCCCGGCCACAGAAACCCCAATAGAAGCTCTACGCTCGCGCTACGCGCTCGCTGCGTGGATTACCGGGAATGGATGAATTTTGGAGTGGCTGGTATAGAGAGCCAGGTTTTGGGGCCTGGAATGAATTATGAATCAAAAACACAGGCCCCAGCCTTTGGTTTCAAGGAGATACCGATACCTTAGCCTGGTTTTTTACTGGGGCTTAGAGTGTAGTATGTTAAAGTACGCGTTTCTACCCCCTCTTCTGCCCTTTAATTACCTAACTGTTTTATATATTATTCCCCCTTAAGCCCCAGAGAAAGAAAAAAGAATAGAATCAGTAGGATAGTGGGGACAATCGCTATAATTGGCCCAGGCCCCAAAAAGTAAGGCTAGTAACAGGTTCAGCCGAATATCGCCCTACTTGATTTCTCATTGAATGAGATGATATACTTCTCAGTGAATGAGAAATCGGAATCTATGCCGAAACGCAGAATAAGAAGTACCGCTTGCGTCTGCTCAAGGTGTGGCTATGAATGGCTCCCGCGTAATGCGGACAAGACGCCCAAGCGCTGCGCCGAGTGCAGATCGCCCAATTGGAATAAGCCAAAGAAGGAGAGCTCGAAGTGACACTTATCAATGAAGGGTATAAAATCCAACTCCCGGAATATGACGCCGATGGCTACTGGGAGAGTATTCTGGCGATTATCAAATCGAACCCCAAGATCCGCATCCGTATGGACTTCACATGTGAAGCGAATCGCGACAATGCGTTGCGGGGCTTGAAATACGCCGGCGCTCGAAGCACTAGTGATGCCGGGCTGAAGATCAAAAAGGAGGATTGTGTTGTGTGGCTCTGGATGGGGGCTAAATCGGCCGCCCAGAACTTCGATGACCTATGGCTATACACCGATGACCTCGCGCGGTTTCTCAGGCTTGATCCGCGTTCGAATGGCCTCGCGAAAGGATGGAAAGAGGTATGACAATAGAGCATATCCCGGCATCTGAAGTGCCTTTTGACTCACTCACGGAGCCTAAAATCAGATATGCAGTGGGGCGCGTTACCGGCAAGTGGGTCGAGTTGCTGGCTAGTATTAGGGTCGGGCAAGCGGCCCGGATCACCTGCGAAAACGACTTTGAGGTGGCCTCTATCGTTCAACAGTTCCGCAAGTTGCAGCGCCGCCTTCAGAACCCGGTCAAGGTATTAACTCACGGCAATCTTATTTACGCTTGGCGCGTCTCCCAGCCAAGGTTGACAGAGAAAGCTAAAAGGGAAGCCACCAGAGTTATCCGTACTAGTGTATGGGCGGAAATGCTTGGGTGGGTGACCAATAGAAACGTCCTCCGAATCTTTTGTCCGAATGAAACGAGAACTAAGTCGGTGGCTTGTTCCTTTATGCAGGCCCGAAAGGCACTACGGTACCGGAGCGTAAAGGTCACGTCGGACGGGACGATGGTTCAGATATGGAAGGAGGCTATGCAGACCGAATTAGAGCGTATTAGATTCTCAAAGATGACGCCAGAAATGAAGGAGAGAACTAAGCGCATACTGGCCGAAGAACAAGCCAAAGACCTGGCCGATCGAAAGGAGATTCGGGTTACTCTCTAGGGCTCAGATCATGAGCGAAGCTAGTCTAACTCTATGAGCGAAGCTAGTAAATATTATTGAGTGAAACTAGCTTGCATTTTAGAGTGAAGCTAGTTTACACTCAAGAGTAATACTAGTTTGCATTTCAAAATCCATGGACGAACGTAAGCTACTTATCAAATTGCCGCCGACAGATGGAGATAGCGACTCTCCTGTGGAGATCACGATGAGTCAGGCGCTTCGCCTTCGCGCACGCATTAATGCTGCGATTGGCGGCGGCCGTCCGATCCGCCGTGACGTGCCGCGGTGCCCATGCGGAAAGAGCACCTTAAAATGCGCCCAGATTAGGAAATTTGATTGTTGCCGCGCGGCGCAGGCGCCGGAAAAAGTGGCAGAAGTGGAATCTGCCGGCACTTCGGTCGCTATCGATACAGTCAACGGTCCGAAGGTGTTGACATACAAGAATGGTTTTGATCCCTTCGCCGCTGCGAGAAAGTATGCCAGGATTCACGGCCTGAAGGAACCGGAGTTGTGAAGCGGCTCCATAGATTCACCGCCCCGGCTGCTCAGACTTGGGTGGTAGATCGTTACGCGTGCCGGATGTTTGCTTGGGCAACTGTAGTCTCTCGCGCACGTAGTTTGATAGAGTCAAGCCGTGCATCTTTGCCGACGCGAGCAGCCATTTATGCTGGTCCTCCGTGACCCTGATCATGATCGGCCTGCTCACCTTGCTCATACCTATCATAGTAATACAGGTTCTACGTCACTGCAATTTTTCTTTTTGATTCGTGTATTTTCCCCTTGCAACCTGTATAGCTAGGTGGTATGATTGGTTTGTAAGCGAGAGATTGAGAGACGGGAGATAAAGGCGATGGAAATCAACGACATGGTAGCCAAAATCAACGAAGCGCTGGTAGCTGGCGGATACCGCTCCGATGAAGCGAAGGCCGTAGCCTGGAAGAAAGAAGTGAAGCCCGGCCAGACCATCGAGCGGATCTACCTGAAAGGGAAGAAGGCCAATGGCTATGTTCACCAGGTTGCGGGTTCTTGGCACGCTGAGGATATTTCGTTTCTCGCGCTTCACGGCCTCGTCTCGAACGCGATCGCATAGGAGAAGACACATGGAACACATGAACAGCACCGCGGCAGTAATAACCACCGAAGATGGAAACGACTTAAACCTCGAATTGCGCCAGGACGCGGACGCGTTCCGCTGGTACGACGAGAACGGATGTGATATCGAGGTCTCGGGAGCGACAGCCGCCGAGGCTAATCAAGCGCTGCACGACGCGTATCGTAATTGGAACCTGAGATGGCCCGAAAGAGGGAGCAACTAATAGCCGGTGAGCGATGACTCGCAAGATCCAGGTAAAGGACGTCGATGGTCGCCTTTGGGATGTAGCCGAATCGCGGCCAACTAAACACGGGTTTGACCTTCATTTTGGCTGGCCATCGGACGCGCGCGGATATGGCCAGGGCGCAAAAGGGCTGATTCCGACGCAGGATCTTCTCAAGTACTGGGAGAGTAAAAAGCTCTGTAGGGATGGCAGTATTTACGATTTACCGATTGGCAGGACTTCAATTAAGCGTGTTCGGAGTATTCTCGGCCTCGATTATTACACCGACAATGCGGAATGGTACTGGGATCGTATCGAGGACCTGATGACCATGTCGAACGTGCGTTTCAGCGCCATCCATGGCGTAGATGAGAGCACCGTGAGTGTTGTTCGCTCAAAACTGCTCGGTCGTAGGATACGAGAAGCTTTTTGGTGGCGTGAGGAATCTGTGGCCGACTTGCTGTGCAGTGATCTACCCAGGTTCCATGTGGCTTCAAAACTTGGCATTTCGATAGGCGCGGTTGGGCGCATGCGCTGGCTTCTAAGGAAAGAGCGAGACGCCGCGCCGCTAAAATAACACAGGCCGATCAGGACACAGAGGAGAGAAGACGATGAAAACCTACGAATGCACCGGCGAACTGAACGATGAAGTGAAGACGAGGCTGGATCAAGCGTGCGGCCTTGGAAATCCCACCTTTCAACACCCCGCAACTACCGAATCCAATCACGGACACAGAGCGCAAGCGGGTTGCTAGATTACGAAGGGTTCTTCATGCCGACGGACCAGAAATTAATAAAGCAACCGGCATGCCGCTGACCAGAGTCTATAGAATCCTTCGCAGTTTACCCAAGTGGCAAGAGACACATAAGTAACCTTTTAACCAGGCCGATCCGGTGTTAGAGCACCGAACCGGCCATACCAACAACTACCGCAGGAGGGCGGCAGCAGTGGATACACCAAATCTATCACCAGTGTTTTATGGGGTTGTTTACACCGATCACATGCGGATCATCGCGCATCAGATTGTTCGTTGCGATAATGGCCAATACTTGGCCGCTGAGTGGGCTTCTGAAGAGGCAGACAGGCTCGGGCGCCAGGGGCACGATGAGAGGCTGTACTGGCGTGTCTGGGAGGGTACAGAGGGTGTGGCGTTCGAGGATCTGGCCCGGTGGCGCGGGTACCTTGTCGGCCCGCCGAGCTGGCTCCAGGCGCACATGCCGCATGTCGCGGCTGCCGCAGTCATGGCCGTGGTCTTCTATGGCGGGTATGTGATTTTCTAAAAATCGCCCATAAACGCAGGCAGAAAACCATTGGCTGGGAATCGAATCTGAAAATCAGAAATCTGGTAGCCGGGTTTTAGTTCCCGGCTTTCTTAATTGCCTTCAAGAAATCCTTCGAGACTTTGTTTGCCACCGAGGAACTTACGCTCCTCGCCATAAACCTTCCCGGCTTCGCTTCCGATACCCACAGAATCTTCTTATCCCGGCCCACCAGGCGCACTACGAGCGTTGCATCGAATATTGTTCCACCGCCGGCTGTCGCATTGTTCGTTGTCGCCACTGCCGAGTATGATTCCATCGCAGTAACCTGCCCTACCCCGAGTAATATCGCATCGGCGGATTCACGGTCTTCCGTGATGGAAATCTTATCCGAGGCCGCCAGTCGGTTAATGAATTTCTGGCGGATCATTTCGGCGCCGTCACTACGACCGAAGCTGTCGATGTATATGGTTCGCACGTCGGCGAGCCGGTCAGCGGCAAAGGCTGAGGCCGCGAGTAATCCGATCACTATCAATCTCTTCATCTGTCCTCATTCTCCTGCGGTCTTACCTGGCGGTCTGCTTCTAGCACCTTTTCTAGCAGGTGCAGTAGGTTGGTCTGGTCTTCCGAGAGCTTCACTAGCAGTCCTAATATCTTGGATGGATCGTTCCATGTCTGCTTTGGCTCTTGTCTCTTCGGTAGCACCACCAAGTTGTTCTGGTTCAACGCGGACCCCTTGCATATAGATACCCGCGAACGACGCGACCAAGTTGTCCAGGCTTGCAATCACCGGGGATTTCACGGCTTCCGGCAATTCCTGCACATGCTCAATCAACTTCATTAGCGGCTCCGAATTTAATGTTTCACCATCATATTCGGTAACGGTGTCTTTTGAAAGGTGGGGTTCGGTACTCTTTTGCGGGGAGCCGGGAGTAGGTGTACCGGGACTATTGGATATAGTCTCACCTGTTTGTTGTAGCCACTGAGATAGGAATAATCTCTCTCCGACCGCCTGAAAACTTGTGCGCCCCTTTTGGCGCTTATCGTCAAGCGCCCAGAACTCTTCATCAGTGAACCTTAGCGATATCTTCCGCGGCTTGTCTGTAGAAGGCACCTTTATGCTCCTATAAATTTTTCTCATGGCTCAAAGCCTCAATTACCCATTGACGCCATTGAAAAATTGCGTCATGATGCTTTTGTACCTTATGGCACAAACCTTACAAACGGTAACACAGGGCGAAGAGAAGAGATCCGTCCTGTATTTACCCTCGGAGCTTTTGCGCCGCTGCAAATCCGAGGCCGCCTTAGAGGGGGCATCCCTAAAGCAGTTTGTGGCAGATGCCCTTGCGGATCATTTGGAGCGCAAAGCATCCAGGGCATCCAAGTAAACCATGCCGCGACTCACGAAAGCACTGATTGCAACGTTCGCGGAAGTGTCGGAGGCTTGCTCGGCTCATTCAGCCTTCGCTCGGGACTATGTAGTTCCGGCGCTGCGAGAGGACGGAAGGGCGCACCTGGCGGACCAGGAAGCAAAACACGTTGAGAACGTCAGCGCGGCCGTACAGCGGCACAACGCTGTACTTGCGCGAATCACAAAACATTAACAAAAACCTTGGGAGAGGGATAGTAAATGCACATATCGGAGAGTAAAACAAAACCCCGCAGATTGGTAGCCCCTAACCTGCAAACAATTGAGCAGCGGAATGTTACGGATACGGCGAAGGTCACAGTTATGCTGCGGCCAACGGAGCGCGAAAGCGTTTTCACGCGGATTGTTGAGAAGCGTATCTCTACGCCGGAACGGGAAGCTGCGAATCATGGTGTCCCGCGGTCGCTAATCCTACACACACTACACGTCGAATACGATGCGCGAGTTCGTAAGGCTCGGCTTGAAGGCTATGCGATCGCAAAGCGCGAGAACCTGTTGCCTCCCGGCGGTGCCGCAGCGATGAGGAAGGCGGCATGAGAGGCAGTCGCGTGAAGGCTCTGTACCGCGCGTTCGAGGCCAGGAGCGGTCGCCCGCCGAATGGCCCCAGGTTTACCAAGGTCAAGGTGAAGGGAATCTTCCGGCAGATCGTTGCGATCCCGAGTGAACGCCGGCGGATCAAGCGCGCATTCACGGAGGCCAAGTAATCATGAAGCGCCTACTGCTCTATGCCGCGGTCCTGCTCGTGTGGATCGCAGTCCTGATTTACCTGCCTACCGCGTGTGAGAGAGCGCCGGAGGCTTGCTCGGATCTGTTGATGGCTGGAGGTGTCCGGTGATAACGATTGCGCATTTGATTCTCGGCCTTATCGGCGCGGTAATCCTGTACCTGCTGATTCTTTCAGGCTCCACTGAACGGGATCGCCAGTTGCTAATCACGTTGCGTATCACAGTGGCGTTCATGCTCCTTCTGTCTGCCGGGATTGAGATGGGGATTAGGTAATGACCCGCCTCCTCCTCACAGCAACGCTGGCAGTTAGCAGCTTCGCTTCGACGCTTCCCACGCTACCCGGCAATGCAGATCCAACACGTACCGGAGGCTTCATGGGCGGTCATGCCGGCTCCTGGTATACGCTGACCGGTCGCTGCACTGTGGCTCCTGATGGCTCACCAGCGTGCGAGTACACATCACCGTGGGATTCGGAGGCGATATGGGCCTCGGGCGGCACGCAGCATGAGGTAGATGAGCGCCCCACGGAGAACGGCATGGACCCGGCGCTGTGGTTCACGGCGCAAGATCCGAAGCCTTGGCTCAAGGTATGGCCGACGACGCCCGCGCCTACGTGGACGGCCCCGGAACCAATTACCGAAACGCCGGAACCTTCGACGTGCGCCATGTTCTTGGCCGGGATTGCGGTCTGCGTGGGCCTGCGGCGGATTGGAGGGGATCGTGAGTAGGCTCATACAGCAATCATGGCTTTCGTATCGGGATGCCGTGCTTCCGGGCGGCACGCCGGCTATCCAAATCATCGAATGCCGACGTGCATTCTACGCAGGGGCGCAAGGCTTCCTCGGATCGTTGATGAGAAGTTTCGACCCCGGAACAGAGGAGACCGAAGCGGATATGTCGCTGATGGAGGGCATCCAAGCCGAGCTAGACGAATTCAACGAACAAGTGAAGAAGGGGCTGGCGTAATGCATGATCCGCAGACAGTAGCGTTTAAGATCCCGTTTCCTGTTGTCAGGCATGTGACCACGTTCAAGGATGGCTCAACTATGCGTCACCGGGAGCCCTTCATCACGATCTGGCACGTAGACCCGGAGGCGGACGGCTCGGACGATTCATGCGGCTGGGCGTTCCCTCGGTTCACAAAAAAGCAAACTGAGCGGCTAAAGAATCTTGGTTGGTCTGAATCGTACAGCCCCGTCTTCCAGCGTCATCTTGGAAAGACGCTCGACAATCCTGCTGATGCCGAATCTCTATTGCGGGCTGCATTCTTTCGCACTGCGTATGCACTGCGGGTCAAAGTCACGACGGATCAGGTTACTCGATGGGCGTGCGAGGCCGCGCATTGCAATGATGACGGATACCGTTCGCTGTTAGCGTTCCTTCCCGGCTGGCATAGCAATCGGAAGGGAGACAATCAGGACGCACGTCGTGACCATGCGAACGCGCTGTTCTTCGCATGCGGCAGGAGAATTCTTCAAGAACTTCGTCCGCGATGGCAGCATCCGCGATGGCACGTATGGCACTGGCGTATCCAGGTTCATCCGATTCAAACATTCAAACGATGGGCGTTTTCGCGGTGCTGTAAATGTGGCCGGCGCTTCTCCTGGGGATACGCCCCAACAACATATAGCTGGCACGGGCAAGGACCGCGATGGTTTCGCTCAGAGCCGAATGTATTCCATGGCAACTGCGACCGTGGCTCGGTGACCGCGAACTTCGAGGCGGTGTCTCATGACTAACCCCGACCTCTCCGCCAAGCCGGAGCGAGTGGATGAGCCGACGTTCTCCGGCTGGGTCTCCAAGTGGTTTGACCAGGATGGGAATTGTCGCCAGCCTTGCTGTCCGTGGTGCGGCGAGGAACGCGAGTGCACACCACATTGCCGTAGTCAATTCGAGAACGGTGTTGACCCGGATGGGGAGGTGGGCAATGTCTGATCGCAAGCCGTTGGACCTGGATGCGATTGAAGCGCGGGTGAATCAGATCACGCAGGGACCGTGCAAGGTCTTGGTGCCAATCCTCCAATGCGATCTGACGATCAATGGTCATGTCGCTGTAGTCCCCGATTATCATGCGCCAGTAGCTTACTGCATGGACCGCATTGATGCCGAGTTCATCGCGCATTGCTGGGAGGACATCCCGGCCCTCATCGCCGAACTCCGCCAGGTAAGGGAGGAGTTGGCCGAGGCGCGAAACGCACTGAAGTCCACTGCGTTTATCCTTGCTGGCTTCGACGGCAAACTGCCAAGACACCCCGAGGCGTGCCGGTACAACCAGAAGAACGCGATGAAGTTGCTACGTGATGCAATTCGCGACGCCGCCACAAAGGAGCAGTCCAATGTGTGAGCGATGCGTTCGGGATGAGCGCCGTATCCGCGACTTGGAGGCGGAACTGGACGACGCCAACCGGGAGATACGGATTCACAAGAACCACTTCGCGGGCCTAATAAACATGAAGCAGTTCAGCGACGATCGCATGCAGGCCGAGATCGACTCCCTCACGGCGCAGTTGGCCGAAGCGCAGAAGGATACGGAGCGGCTGGATTGGGTGTTCCAAAACAGGCTTCATCTGTTCCCCGATAAGGATGGCGTTGGAAAACATTGCTACGAGGTCTTAGACGTGGCCGGGAGATGCCTGAGTGTCGGACTTGACGCTAGGCAAGCCATCGACGCCGCCATGCAGGAGCGGGTTGGAGGTGGGGAGTGAAGATTCCAGTCCTATCTGTTCGCCAGCCATGGGCATCGCTCATTATCAACGGCGGCAAAGATATCGAGAACCGTGACTGGCCTACGCGTGTCCGCGGCAGGGTCGGCATACACAGCAGTGCGCGAATGACGAGAGAGGAAATGGAATCAGCCTGCGACTTCATGGCGTCATGGATACCGAAGTTTTCTTCACATCGTTTTAAGCAGGATCGGTTCCCGCTTGGTTACATCCTCGGCACGGTCGAAATCGCAGATTGCGTGCGCCAGTCGGATTCTCCGTGGTTCATGGGCGAGTACGGATTCGTGCTTCGCAATCCACTGCCGTTGCCGACTCCGATAGTGGCCAAGGGAGCGCTCGGCTTCTGGACATTCGATTTGCCGGAGGCTGCCAATGCCTAACCCACTCCTCAGCCTCTCCACCGCAGCAGGAGGCCCAACTGTTGCAAATTCTGTAACGGTTCCAACTTGGCGCTGCCCTACGTGCGCTGTGGTCTATCCCGGCATCGTTGACTGGTGCCCTGATTGTGTTCGGGTTGGTGCGGAGGTATCGAGATGAAACCGCCACAACATATTGTCGATTTCGCGATTGAGGCATCGTTACTGTCGCCGTGTCAAAGCAAGCGTGGCGTAGCGATCTTCAACGGTGATGATTTGGTGAGTACCGGGTTCAATCACAAGCCACGAGGATTCTTCTGCGATGGATCAAATGAGTGCAAGTCGATGTGCAGCCGGGATGCGGTTCACGCTGAACAAGCCGCGATTATTGGAATCCCGGGACCCAAGACGCGCGGCGCTGAAATGCTCCACGTCAAGACGGTTGACGGCAATCTTGTCGAATCGATGGGTCCGAGCTGCCTCCAGTGCAGCAAGTTAATTATCGAGGCCGGAATTACTGCGATGTGGCTCTTCCATGCTGCTGGGTGGAAGCGATACGCAGCAGGAATATTCCACAGGTTAAGTGGCGCTTACAGGCCGCCTCCCACCGCCACACAGGAAGGTGCTGAGTGACACGGGAGCAGGCGTTAAAGCGCTGGAATAGATGGATCTACGATCCAACGGAAGGCGGCGCCGCTGACCTGATCCTCGCCATCGAGCGCGAAACCATCGTGCGCTGCGCCAAGGATCTCGATGCTGCCGTAAGCCTCCTCAAGCGCGGTAAGAAAGCGATGAACCGTCAGGGCTGGGAACCCGGTGAGACGGATGCGGAGTGGATGAGCGCGGCAGACAACTTCATTGCGACGTACGAGAACTGGCGCGATTACGAGAAAGAGCAAGCGGCTAAAGGTGGTGCGAAGTGAGGCAGCGATTCAGAGAGGTCAATCAAGGAATCATCGAGTGGATGGATGAACATCCGTGGTCGATATTTCCGTCGGTCGCATACGTTGTGGCCTGGATCGCCTATAGCGCCTGGACGATCTATCAAGGGCCGTTAAACAAGTCGCTTTCTTTCGCAGCCGGAATGGTAGTTGGCGTTCTCGTTGTGGCGTTGTTCCTCTGGTGGATCAGCGATAGCTGGGACGAATAGCCGTGTGCCCGAAGTGCGCTAGCTCATGCATCACAGTACGCCCGTTCGACTTCGGTCGCTGCGCCGATACGGGCTACCACGATGCAGGCGAGGACGCCATCTGCCGGGACTGCGGATACCACGGGGATGTGGAGGAGTTCGAGGCTGCGGAGCCGATACGCAAGCCTGTAGTAGCCATCAAGTACGAACCGATGGCAAGAGCAATCGGCAATGAAGTGAACCCGTTTTAGGAGAGAGCGATGCACGAATACGAACTAGCGAAGTTTATCGAGCGGTCCTACGGAGATGGTCCGAACGAGTTGATGGAGGTTATCTCCGGTCTACCATTCGCTCTCGACATGAAGACGGGTCCGTGGATCGCTGGCGGTGCGATACGACGGGCATTGCTTGGTCAAGGCTGCGGCGGGTCCGACATTGATCTGTTCTTTGCGAACTCGGAGCAGTTGGCGAAGTCGGCTTCTCAGATCGAAGGTATTGGCGGCAAGGTGGCACGCAAGACAGAGCACGCCACTGATTACGCCTTGACCATCGAAGAGATTGAGTACCGGATTCAATTCATCGGGATCGCTTTCTACGAAAGCCCCGCGGCAATCCTGGATTCCTTCGACTTCACAATCTGCCAGTTCGTGACGGACGGCAATCGTTTGGGAGTTGGCGAGTACGCTCTGTGGGACTTGGCGCGCAAGAGGCTCGTGCTCCATAAGCTCACCTATGCCGTGGCTTCGATGCGCCGGTTCCTGAAGTACACAAAGCAGGGATTCACGGCCTGTACGGGGATGATGGCCTCGTTCTTGGAAGCGGTAGTCCGCGATCCGGCAGTTGTTAAAGCCGACATCAAGTACATCGATTAACGAAATGCACCAGTGCAGGAGGAAGCCCATGTATAGCAAATATTACTCACGCGTCCCGGCTGTGATGCCGGCCGATCTTGACCTTGCCGAATGCGCCGGATGCACCTGCGTTGGCGATGCCGCCGAGATGAGCTGCTGCGCTTGCGGATGCGGGGATATGTTCCACGAGGAGTGCTCGGACATCTGTGGCGAGTGCAAGATGCCGATTTGCAAAGCGCGTAAGGAGCAAGTGCAGGACGAAATTTATTGTCCGGATTGCGCGGTGGCGACGCGGGAACGGCTTGCCGATGAACAGATGCTGGAGGTGGCGTGAAGTGCTCCTATCCGAAGTTTCAGGTGAGACCAGTACCTACATCTTTCAGTTCAGCCTCTACTGGTGCGCTCCATCGGAACTGCTGGATGGTTGGAAGGGTTGGTGTTTTTCCTTCACTTCCAACTCAGCCATGAAGCCTGTTCGCAAGCGCGATTTGATTCTCTTCGGTTGCTGGTTCTACCTGGAGACACGCAGCCGCTTATGGGTGCAGAGTGGATCGTCAGAACAAATTTTGAGGGGAGAAGAAATAAATGGCAAGTAAATTACGAGCGAAAGACCCAAAGGCCGCGGAGCCATCGAAACCAAAGGTGCTTATTTACGGCAAGTCCGGCGTTGGAAAAACTTGGGCGTCGTTGGATTTCCCTGGGGTGTACTACATCGATTCGGAGGCTGGAGCGGATCTCGATCATTACCGGGACAAACTCATTGCCTCCGGCGGCAAATACATGGGGCCGTCGGACGGTGCGTGTGAATTCCCGGTGGTCATTGACCAGTTTAAGGGGTTAGCCACTGAGAGACACGATTACAGGACCGTCGTCGTAGACAGTATCTCGAAACTGTTCAATACGGCGGTAGCAATTGAAGCCGACAAATTAGGCGACAAAAACGCATTCGGCGCTGATAAGAAGCCAGCAATTCAGGCCATGCGTCAGTTGGTTTCATGGATCAATCGCGTTGACATGAATGTTGTTCTGATCGCTCACGAGAAGTCGGAGTGGGGTCAGAATGCCCAGGGTGAACGGACGGAGATCGGGGCAACGTTCGATTGCTGGGAAAAGCTCGAATACGAGCTGCACCTCGCACTTCGGATCATCAAGCAGGCCAAATCCAGAAAGGCATTCGTACGCAAATCCCGGCTCCTTGGCTTCCCGGAGGGCGAGTCCTTCGACTGGTCGTATGACAAGTTCGCGGATCGGTATGGCCGCGAAATCATCGAAGGCGCGGTAAAGCAGATCACGCTGGCGACACCGGAGCAGGTAGTTGAGGTCCAGCGGCTCCTGGAAGCCGTGAGGGTGGATGCAGATTTTGTAGAGAAGTGTTTCACGCGGGCTGGCGCACAGTCCTGGGAAGAACTGGACGATGCGCAGATCACCAAAACAATCGATTTTTTGAAAGGGCGTGTGGCCGCTTAGCCACGGAGGATTTTTATATGAGATTTGAACCAAAAACAGACCAAGAACTTGCTGAAGCGAAGTTGCTTCCGAAGGGCGAATACGACTACGAAGTATCCGCTGCATTCGAGAAAGTCAGTAAGTCCGGGAACGACATGATCGAAATGAAGGTCGTTCTTTACGTTGGTGAATCGACGCGGACATTCACGGACTACCTTCTTGACGCCATGCCGGAGAAGTTGAAGCATTTCTGCCAGGCGCACGGCCTCACGGCTCAGTACGAGCGCGGCGAGTTGACCGCCGATGATTGCGAAGGCCGGATGGGGAAATGCAAGGTTGATACCCAAAAAGGCAAGAACGGATATTCCGACAAAAGCCAGATCGTGGACTATTGCCCCACGGACAGCACTGGTCGATCGGCGTCTGCGCCGCAGCGAGCAACTCAGCCTGTGGCGGCTGCGGTATCGGACGACGACGTACCGTTCTAGGGCCTGAGTATATGACCAACACAAGATATTTATTCCCGGCAGAGGTAGTCGATTCCTCTTTTGTACATGAGGATGGCAACGACGGACTGCTGCTCGTCTTAAACGCGAAGTACGAGCCCGTTATCCATCACACTCTATGGCTGACCGAAGAAGCCAGAGAGAGGAACACCGAGGATTTGATGGCGCTAGGCGTCCCACTGGAAATACTCAGAACTGAAGGGTTCTGGCGGTATGCGCCGAATAAGGTCAAGGGTCAATGGTGCGAAATTCATGCTATTGACCACACCGATGGCTTTCGGCTGAAGCCAATCATGAAATCCGTCCCTACTGAGAAGGCGTCGAGATTCGCGGGCCTCTTTTCAAATCAGAACGTGACGGCATAACCCAATGGCCAAACCCACAACAGAGTACATCCGGCGCAGTTACATGGAATTATTCGCACGCATGACACGGGAGCAACGTGAGGGCGTATTGGAAGGGCTTCAAGTGATGCATGAAGTAGTTCTTGGGAAGGAAGGATCGGCGGCGTTAACGGATTCCGAACCCACGCCAATCACACTGATCGGACCCTGCGACTGAGCAAATCAGCGAGGCTCGGTATTTGCCGCCGAGCCCGCTCAGCAAGGCCACCGTTGCCGACATGGGCGCTTACTCCGACGTGCATGTCGGCGCCTCCTAGCGGTGGCCTCGCTTAGCGGAGCGAATCCCGGTTCGGGAAACAAGCCGGGATCTTACAAGGGCTGGACCTCATGCAGTCTGGCCCTATTTTTTCCGTGAAGGTAAAGGCCACCGGAAAGCCTTAAATACCGGAATACATGAAAAGGAGGTAGCGAATCTGAACGCTTAATTTCGCCAGTATGTTGGAAATCTCCGGGAGCAGTGATGCTTCCGGTGGCGGTAGGTCTGGGCATGTATCGCCTCCCGAATCATCACGAGAAAGGACACTGGAAATCCTTAAAACCAGAATCCAAAACATGAAAAGGACCGTAGGACGAAAAACCGGGATACAGCCAGCAATGGCTGCTTCCGGCGGCCGCTAGATCCACTCCATCAAGCGATGCCCGACACGTCACTTGGATCAGCGGCCACCCGAAGCATCGAAGGTTTCACGGTATCTGACGAACGCTATTGGGGGCAATGGCGCATTGGTCAGGGAGGGCCACTTAGAGATGGGTGGCCCGTTAGAAGCAAAACATCGGAGGAGAAAATCAAATGAACACCACACTAACCAGCCTTGGCATCCTAGCGGCCTGCATTTTCTTGCTTGTCGTGGTAGACCGTGGCTTGCCGAATTCTATAGACCGCACTGCAATTTTCATCATGACGAGCGCCGAATGGATCTCGCGGCTATTGAACCGCGCGGCGCAACGCATGAGAACGCGCCACTTGGCGGTGGAGCGCCAGCAACGGGAGTTGCTTGGGCAGGTGGAGGGATAGATGTTCACCGACCAAGATGAACTACTTCTCCGCGCATTTGGGATCGACAGCGAAGAGGATACCCCGGCATACAAGGAGACCATGCGCCAATCGATTCGTGAGTTTCCCGGTAAGCCGATACATCCTGCTAACACCGAGAACGAAGTATGGCTAGTGGTTTGGATCATGATGGTTGGCCTTGCCGGGCTAGCCGGTGCGTTACTGAGGGCATCGCGATGAGCGCCATCGAAATCCACGGAGCCATCGCAACCCGTATCCCAATGCCATGGACGCTCTGTGGCATGGACCCGGAGCGAGACAAGTTGGCACGTAGGGAAATTAAATCAGCCGATATACCAGCGCCTATACAGCGACGTAAACATCGCAACCGAGGCGCTGTGGTGGACAAGGAATGTAAACGATGTGGTATCGGGCCAAACCGCTACTACTCCAACTCCAGGATGGCTGACGGCTATATCAACTACTGCTGTGCTTGCGTGTTCGAGCGAAAGCGGGAGCAATACGAAGCGAATCCCGATTATCGGGAGCAGGAGTCGGCGCGGAAGCGGGAAGAGTATCGGCGTAGGAAGTTGGCTAAGGAGGCCGCGAATGCAGAACGATAAAGCGAATCCGCTCGGGTTCCGGCAGGCGGACCCTGAAAAGTTCAAGTTTGACGATCCGCACCAGCTCGCCAAAGTACTGCTCGCGGAGCAAGCCGTACTGTATGCGGCGCAATGTCAGCCCGTGTCTGGCGTGCATCCTCTCGAAGGGAGCAATCCACATCCACCACAAGGAGCCGAAATGAACCAAATCATGAAGGCCTTGAAGCTAGCGGTAGGCGCTCATGCCGGTCAAGAGGACCAGGGAGGTGGCCCGTATATCGACCATCCCGTAAGAGTGGCTGATGGGTGCAAGGTGCACGGGGATGAATTCGCTATTGTGGCGCTCCTTCACGACGTGGTGGAAGACACCGATGTGACGTGGAGCCAGATCGAAGAGCAGTTTGGTCCTGCCGTCGCTTCAGCGGTTGACGCTCTAACAAGGCGGTTGGGCGAGAGCTACACCGACTTCCTCGCTCGCTGCCGGGATAACGCGATTGCAGTTGTGGTTAAGGCGGCTGATATCAGGGACAACTTAGATCCTGAGCGACTAAGTAAACTACCCCTCCATAAACAGGCTCACTTTCGCGAGAAATACGCAGGGGCATTGGAGTTTCTAGCTGCCACAACTGAGGAGCCGAAGCCGTGATTCGCAGGCTCAGATACGCCGTTGTGTGGATCGCATATAAATGCGGCTGGTTCTATGCCGTTGACCCGAAGGTCGTGAAGCACTACATGGATGGAGGCTGGAAGCCGTGAAGACGCGAGTCGTGCTCATGACCGACGGTCACCGCTTCACCCAAGCCGAAGAGCAGGCCCAGGCCGAGTTCATTGAACGCCTCCACGCAGCCTACAACCGCCGGCAGGAATACATACACGCAATCATGCGCTGGGAAGACGAGGGAGGGATGGGTGGCTAAGGAGCGACCGATATTGTTTTCTAAACCGATGGTTCTGGCGATCCTTGGCGGCACAAAAACGCAGACCAGGAGAATCGTTAAGCCCCAGCCGCAAATCGAGACCAGTATGGATGCGTCCTGGCGTGATTCCAGGGCGGACCTGTGGCGGAATTCCAAGCAGTACGCGCGGGATTGCTGCCCATATGGAAGGCCGGGAGATCGACTGTGGGTTCGCGAGACGTTTATGGCCGAATCGAAAGATACGGTCCACTATTGTGCGGATGGTTGGGATTACTCGGACAGCCCGAACTCCGGGTGGAAGCCATCGATCTTCATGCCGCGATGGGCATCTCGAATCACCCTGCAGATCACAGACGCCAGGATCGAGCGGCTGAACGATATCTCGGAAGAGGACGCGATTGCGGAAGGTTGCCAGGAATCACCTATTACTGCTGAGGATGCGTCTGGCTTGCCAGGCCTACCAGGGGCGATAGCCAAAGCGTTGGCGGGAGGTTCTTTCACCGCAAAGTTCGAATACATGATGCTGTGGGACGAGATAAATGGGAAAGACTCATATGCACGCAACCCGTGGGTGTGGGTTATTTCATTTGAGCGCATCCCGCTGGAGCTTGCCCAATGACCTACCAGGATTTCCTCGCGGCGAAGGTGCAGGTAGCGCAGAGATGAGTGAGCCATTGAAGGCGCCGTTTCCTTGGTTCGGCGGCAAGAGCAAGGTTGCTCATCTCGTCTGGGACCGCTTCGGAGATGTTCCGAACTATTGCGAACCTTTCTTCGGCAGTGGGGCCGTGCTACTGAATCGTCCTCATGACCCGGGCATCGAGACGGTTAACGACAAGGATGCCTTCCTGTCAAACTTTTGGAGGGCTATCCAATTCAACCCGTCCGTGACTGCAGTATGGGCGGATTGGCCCGTCAACGAAGTTGACTTAGCGGCCCGTCACGCTTGGCTACTGCAGCAACCAGAGTTTATTGAAAGGCTAAGGTCGGACCCCGAGTTTTACGATTGTCGAATTGCTGGCTGGTGGGCTCACGGTATTTGCTCGACCATCGGCGAAGCGTTTCTGAGGAGAACCCCTCAACAACCAGCGGGGAATCTTTCAGTGCGCGGATTCAGGGCCGCAGAGGATATACCGCTGGCATTCATGAAGATATCCGCGCGGCTATCACGGGTAAACGTACTGTGCGGCGACTGGATCAGGGCCGTCTCAGAGAGCCGCACTACAAACATCGCGACGACGGGAGTCTTTCTGGACCCTCCCTATGAGAGTGACTGCTATGAAATTGAGTACTCAACCGAGAAAGGGTTATCTGCTTCAGTTGCCGCATGGGCAATCAAGAACGGAGACAATCCACAACTCAGAATCGCTCTTTGTGGCTACGACGGGGAACATGCGATGCCAGCGTCCTGGGAATGTATTGCGTGGAAGGCTCGCGGCGGGTACGGATCGCAAAGTGATGGACGTGGCAGAGAGAATTCTGACCGTGAACGAATCTGGTTTAGCCCTCATTGCTTAAAGCCGCAGGAATCGCTATTTGCTGGGTTCTTCGATGGGGAGGCAACCCATGAACCTGCCTAGCCTCAAGCCCCTCCGCCGCTGCATCTGGCGAGAGCGGGGCCGCATTCAGGTGGCGCAGAGATGAAGCCGTATTACGAAGATTCAAAGTCTGGGATTGTGATCTATCACGGGGATTGCCGAGTGATTGTTCCCCAGTTGGGAACGGTTGATCTAGTGATTACCGATCCGCCATATGGAATAGGGGAAGCAAGGGGCAAGAACAAGAGTCGCGGCCGATTAGCAGTTTCCAAGGATTATGGCATATCGGATTGGGATAACTCCCCTCCGCCTAGTTGGCTGATCGAGTTGATCAGATCCATGAGTAAGTACCAAGTGTTCTTTGGAGGGAATTACTTTTCCCTTCCTCCCTCTTCATGCTGGCTCGTTTGGGACAAGGTCAACGGGGAGAGTGATTTTGCGGATTGCGAGTTGGCTTGGACGAATTTCCCTAAAGCCGTGAGGAGGATTCAGTGGAGATGGGCTGGAATGCTCCAGGAGGATATGTCTAATAAAGAGTATCGCTGTCATCCGACACAGAAGCCCCTTGCGGTCATGAAGTGGGTCATATCTCAGGCCCCAAAAGAATGTAAGACGCTATTAGATCCATTCATGGGATCAGGAACAACACTGGTTGCTGCCAAGGCCCTTGGGTTGTCTGCGATTGGCGTTGAAATGGATGAATCCTACTGTGAATCTGCAGCCAAGCGACTCAGCCAAGAAATACTCGACTTCTCATCCCCGGAGGCAACCCATGAACCTGCCTAGCCTCAAGCCCCTCCGCCGCTGCATCTGGCGAGAGCGGGGCCGCATTCACGGAATCCGGTGCGCGAACACGTTCACCCCGCATTCCCCATCGCAAATCTGCTGCAAAGATCACCAGGCGGCGTATTCGGCGCTGTGGACAGGAGCGCGGGCGGCAATGAAGAAAGCGGCGAAACAGGAAGACGTGGAGAAGTGCGTCACGGAAGCCGCGCTATGCCGCGATGCGGCCATCGCCGGTGACGAGGGAGCGATTCTCGGAGCCTCAGATTGGATTGGGGAGCAGGTGTTGATTATGGCGGAGGAGCCAACCAAATGAGGCACGCCAACGTCAAGCCCGTTCGTACGCTCCCACGCAAGGGAATGTACAGCGCCAAGGATGAACCGCGCTTCGCCGTCAACGACCGCGTGCGCTTCCGCCATGGGAGCCGGGGAACCGGAACCGTGATTGCCGTCGGCGTACTCCGTGGTTACACCGTGCGTTGGGATGCCGGGGTTGAGCTGTATGCCGATGGGGTGAATTTGGAGCGCGTGGGATGACGTTCGGATCATTGTTTTCTGGTATCGGCGGGATGGATCTCGGTTTAGAGCGGGCCGGGATGACGTGTAAATGGCAGGTCGAGATTGACCCTTTCTGCCAGAAGGTTTTAAAGAAGCATTGGCCGGATGTGAAGAAGTATGGAGATATCCGTGAACTCACAGGGGACGAACTTGAGCGTGTTGACGTCATCGCGGGAGGATTCCCATGCCAAGACCTCAGTTGCGCTGGAAAACGAGCAGGGATCGACGGCGAACGATCAGGATTATGGGCTGAATACGCAAGGCTACTTGGGTTCCTTCGACCCAAATTCGTACTCATTGAAAATGTCTCAGGTTTGCTTGCTAACGAACCAATGCGACGAGTACTTGGAGACCTTTTCGCGCTCGGGTTCGATGCGCAATGGGAAAGTATACCAGCGGCTTCCGTTGGTGCCCCTCACCTACGGGACAGGGTTTGGGTATTTGCCTACTCCAGACAAGAGCATCGGATCTCTCCGCGGAGGGGACATGATGAGGGCCGATGCCCAGACCTGTTTCCAGAAAGAGATGGTCGGTGTAAGGAAATCGGGAGCAAAGATTGGGAGCTCGTTGCGTTGGTGCCCGGAATTCATCAGGGAAGCTCTGCGGACTGGTGGCTACGTCAATCCGTCATGGCTCGCAGTATTAATGGGGTTCCCAGAGAACTGGTGGATGCCGCCAACGGAGCCTTCGGAAACGCCGTAGTCCCTCAAGTGGCGGAATGGATCGGGGAGCGCATCCTCCAAGCAGAGGCCACCATATGAGCGAGGCAGTCGAATATTGCGAGAAGTGCGGCGGCCGGTCGGATCGTTGGTGCCCGTGCGTTAACACCATTGAATGGCACGAAGAAGCACTGCGAGAAGCCCGGGATTCAATCTCTACAGTACGAATGGAAACCGCAACCCGATGCGCGGATATAGCGGACGCCATCGAGAGGTTGATGGGGAATCAGGCGGCTCAAATGGTATCCGTAGCGATCCGGAGAGAGTTTAGATTGCCACCCGCTGACGCCCTACAGCCCGCCCAGGAGTGCGCTTGATGACCACCAGTAAACTGCAGCACACTCAGGATCGAATTGCCAAATCTCAAGCAATATTGAAAAAGTTGCTTGAGGTAGAGAAGAAACTACTAGCCAAAACTCTTGTGAAATGCAGTCGATACATCAACGGCAACCGCGGTATCAATAAGGGCTGTGGAGCCGAACATCCCATAGACTCACTGGAGTACATCCAGACACATTGGTACACGGAACCACACGGATGCACCGGTGGAGACTACTGGAACCAGGGTGAAGGGAACTGGATCTGCCCCAGTTGTGGCGGGCGTAACCGCCTGTACGATCACCCGGAAATCATACAGCTAAAGCATTTATTCAATTCGGTGGCAGACGAGTACGGCCGATGACCACCTCCCAGCACCCGGGTGGGCGGGTAGTATCCTCCATGTTCAGGGAGGAACCGAACATGGCACGGCGCCGTGGCACTCAAAAAGGCCACATATACGAGAAGTCTGGCAGTTGGCTTCTGCGTTATCGAGTTTACACACGAGAGCATCCAAACGGGCACATTGAAACCGTTCGACTCGGTCCAGCCGAGGGGCCGGGAAAACTAGGCAAGAAACAGGCTCAATCCTTCGCGGATGATCATTATCTGCGTCCGCTGAATTCGTCCATCAATAAGCCGGTATCGACATTAACAGTGGGCGAGTACTGGGAGAAGCACTACGAGCCGTTTCTGAGGAAATCGCGGAAGTACGCGACCCAGATTCAGTACATCAGTCTGTGGAAATGGCTGGAGCCGAATAGCGGCAAGATCCGCCTGTGGGAATGGTCCCCGGAGCATATCGACCAAGCAGTCTCAGCCTCATTGAAGGTCGGGAATAGCACGGCAACGGCGAAGCATATCGTCAAAGTCGCCTCAGCCATCTTTACTCACGCCAAACTGAAGCGATTCGCGAGCGGGGATAACCCGGCGGCGGCTGTCGATCCTATCACAGTGGAAGCGGTACGCACCGTCCGGTCCCTGACTTGGGAACAGGCCCAGAATCTCCTGACGCGACTCCCGGACCCGGCGCGGACCATGGCTCTCATGTCGATCACGATGAGCATGAACGTATCCGAAATGCTCGGGCTCCGCGAGAAGCACCTGAACACCACGGACCAAGTACTGATATTCGATGGGACAGATGCCATTCCGCCGCACGAGGTAGCCGTCCGGGAGCATCTTTATCACGGGCGCCGCGGAAGCCTGAAGGCCGGGAGCCGGAAACGGAACATCCCGATGCCGGCACGCCTGGAGGATTCCGTGACGTCACTCCTGAAATCAAACCGCGTTCGCGGGCCCGAAGCGCCGGTATTCCAGACCGGAATCGGTACGCCGCAATCGGCTGACAATCTGGCAAAACGGGTCCTGAAGCCAGTTGCCGCTTCGCTGGAAATGCCGTGGATGTCGTGGCACGTTCTCCGGCACACACACGCCACGTTTACAAAGCTCGCAGGGATGAGTGATTACGACCGGCAGAGGACGATGGGGCACGCGAGCGCAGATATGACGGATAGATATACCCATGAGGATCGGGCGCGCATCCGCACGGGTCTTGAAAAGGTCACATCGCGGTTGTTGGATGTGACGATCGAAGCGCCAAGGCAGGTAATGTAGACCATGAAAAAGCTGAAATTCTGTTCACCAACTGATCACCCAGCAGCCGTAGTTGTTGGAAACAAAAGGGCAATTAATGATGGACCATTTGCCTCCGGAGCAAAAGGTCAGAGGTTCGAATCCTCTCGGGCGTACCACTCTTTCTTAAATAATCAACAACTTACATATCTGGATTTGAGCCCGCCTCGAATCGGACTGTTTGCTTTCACCCGATTTTTCATCCATTCCGTTCACCAACTGATCACCTGGGCCTCGTGTAGGCAAACGGTCATCCTCCCTACCCCTATACAGACGGAGGTGTGCGCGTGAAGATCGGGGATTCGGTTTGGATCTACGACAGCAACTGCCGGATCTACCCCAAGGACGAGAACGGTAAGCATATTCCCAACTCATCACCGGACTACAGGCTGTCGTGGCTGGAGAAGTTCGTCATTGGAGAAACTCGGATTTCTTGGATCGTAGCCAACAGCCGGGATGCTAAGCCGGGGCAGAAATGGCGCTGCCATAAGATCCCTAAAAAGCCCGAATTTCAATCTACCGAAGTTCGCGGGGTTGCCTACTCAGCCGAGGAACTGGACGCTGCCGTGTGGCAATCTTCGCATCGCTGGAGGGTTATTCGGATGGTAGAGCATTGCAACGGCGACACGCTCCGCAAGATAGCTGAATTGGTCGGATACCAGCCGGAGGCCCACCAATGAGCGGTGTGAATCTCCCTGTACGGGATGAAGGGATGGATTACGAGGAGACTTTGCCGTGACGCAAAATCATGGTGGATGCTATCGGCGTGCTGGTTGTTATCGCCGTCCTAGCCAACAACATAATCCTGGTCCGTTGTGTGGTGAAGATTTGCGATTAAGAAGGTTATTGAGGAGATCGGATTTATGAGCATGAAGGCTAAACGCAACCTGATTCGAGTAATCCATAAGGCTCCTGGCAAGAAAGGCAAGCAGGAGTACCGCGAGTTTGACACGTTCGAGGAAGCATGGGCATACATCGAGCGAAACGAGGGCCGTTGCCATATGGCTAAAGGCCGATTCGATGCGGCAAGTTTTAAATATCCGGCGCGCAGTAAGTGAGGACGCTAAATGCAGGCAGGGGAACGCTATCGGGGCTGCGAAGGACTACGTTGACAAACAACTGTGGGGATCCTGAGAAATTCATCACCGAGTTTGCCGCATGGTTCAACGAAAACATCTGGAGTAAAGCCGTGACCACAGAAGACAAAGTAAGAGCCCGTATTCAGGAGATGAGGGAGCGGGCGAAGCGTTCAGCCGAAATGGAAGACACGGTAGTGAGAAGGCTGGCCAGGTTCAATATTTATAACAGCGATCTCCCGGCCTGCCTGGATCTACTGGAGGGGCTGCTTGTGGAGCGAAAGCAGTTTCATAATGACAGATTTGTAAGCCGAGCAATCGCCGCAACCGATATCGCACTACAGCACTTCGCAGGATCGGAGGAGAAGCCGAATGAGTAACTGGACTGTAGAGGAGAAGAAGGCTTGCCGAGACGCTGTCAGTAGAATGCGCCTATGTGGATGTGGCTTAGGGACGACATGGGCCATCGTGCAGATGCTCCTGGAAAGGGGTGCAGACCCCGCCGCACACGGTACATTTTATGATCCGGCCGATGGTGTAACCGCCGAGTGGGTCCAATTTGGAGCTCATGTGCTGGATGGCTACGATTTACTCGATCACGGAATCGGAATTGGGTGTGCGTGGATTACAGACGACGGGAAACTCGTTTTGCGACTACTCCAGGAGCACGGGATTGACGATAGCGACTGGCCGATATGGGTTCAAACTTGGCAGATATCGGATAGCAAGCGCACCTGGGACCCAGCGGAAGAACCGGAGGAGAAATCAAGTAATGGATGAGGTTATGGAAACACAAACAGTACGAATCAAGAAACTACATGACGCCGCGATTCTACCGGCTTACGCTCACGGTCCACTGGAAGACGCCGGTATGGATCTGTTCGCTATTGAGGAAGTGATTCTCTCGCCCGGTGTGCCGACGGCGGTACGAACAGGGATCAGCATTGAATTGCCTCCCGGATTCGAGGCACAGGTGAGAGCGCGCGGCGGATTGGCGCTAAAGCATGGGATTCAAGTGGTTAATGGACCCGGCACATGCGATCCAGCCTACCGCGGAGAGATTAAGGTCATTCTGGTTTGGGGTGGGTATGAGCCGAACGCCATCAACTACCTCGGGGTGGCCGTCTCTTGCGAGGAGTATGTATCTGAAGTGCTTAGATACCCAAACGCATGGGGCGAACTAGACCCGGCGCAGGTTAACCACAATATTGAGTGCTCACGGCGGCACCACGGACGCTACCGCATCTCCCCCGGTCAGAAAATCGCCCAACTCGTGATTGCGCGCTACATCGGCGTGACGTGGGAGGAATCCACAGAGGAACTCACCACCACATCACGGGGAGCCGGTGGATTCGGTTCAACGGGAGCATAAAACACTAGCTACCGATTCTGTTCAATGAGAAACTAACGTTGTAGTAGTTCAGCTAGTACTCAGGCCAGACTTTTATACATCCCGCGGCCGTTAAGCGATTTTGCCGACCTCTTACGGCCACGGGAGCGATACGTGAGGACGCATCATGAGAAATTTAGCACACCCGCGCCTGCGGGTATGCATTCGTCACATTTGGTTTGACGCGCGGAGGGTTGCTCCGTGACAGTCGAACCGCGAGAATTCCAAACAATTGCCATCGATAGTCTCCGCCGGGAGATCCTTTCCGGCGTCCGGTCTGTAATCCTCGTCAGTCCGACCGGGAGCGGGAAAACCACGATTGCCGCGATTATGATCCGCGCGGCAATCGCTCGCGGGAAGCGGGTTTTGTTTCTTGCTCATCGCCTGGAACTCATCGACCAGTGCTCCGAAAGACTCTCCGATATCGGAGTCGAGCATGGCGTGGTCATGGGTAGCGATCCGCGGTATCGGCCGTGGCTTCCGGTGCAGGTTTGCAGTGTACCCACGCTCGTCAGGCGTGAAAAACTCCCCCCAGCGGACCTGATTTTTATCGATGAGGCGCACCGCGCCGCCGCCGAAAGTTACCTGAAAATCATGCGCCGCTACGAGAAAGCGGTGTTCGTGGGGCTTACGGCCACTCCGGCCCGCCTCGACGGGAAAGGACTCGGGACGCTTTTTCAATCCATGGTCGAGTGCCCGTCTGTCGCAGAACTCACGGAAATGGGCTATTTAGTCCCATCGCGCGTGTTCGGGCATCCGATGCAACCGGATCTCACTGATGTTCACAAAACAGCCGGAGATTACAAGAAGGACGAACTGGCTACCGCCGTCGATAAACCGAAGCTGATCGGCTCGATTCTGGAGCACTGGCTGAAACTGGCGCGGGATCGGCAGACAGTTTGCTTTGCCGTCAATATCCATCATTCCCAGGAAATCATGAACCAGTTCCGCGCTGCCGGGATTGCTTGCGAACACCTTGATTCCGACACCGACCGAAAGGAACGAAAAGCCATCCTGCGCCGGTTCAAATCGGGCGAAACAAAAGTAGTCACAAATGTTCAGATCCTCACAGAAGGATACGACAACCCGGCCACGTCGTGCGCTATTCTTGCCCGTCCGACTCTATCGCTGACGCTGTATTTGCAGATGGTAGGCCGCGTTCTCCGGCCATTCGGGCAAAAATCGGATGCGATCATCCTCGATCATGCCGGGTCTGTGATGCAGTTCGGGCTTCCTGATGACGACCGTCAATGGAGCCTCGACGGATCACGCAACGGGCGGGGCCGTGACGCCTACGACGCCTCCCTGGCCGTCCGTATGTGCCCGGAGTGCTGGTGCGCCTTCAAGGCCACGGAGATTACCTGCCCGGCGTGCGGCTGGATGTATGTCGCGAAGGATCGCGAAATCAAGGTTGAGGCCGGGGAACTTCAGGAGATCACGGAATCACCGGAAGCCAAGCCGTACGTGCCGAAGCACTGGTCCGACAACCCGATACGGCGGCACTTCCAACACGAGGCCGTGAAACTGAACAAGTCCCACCGCTGGATGTTCAAAATGTCCGAGTTGGCCGAGCGCGGAGACCTCTACGTCCCCCGTGACATTTTCCTTCAGTGGCAAGCGTGGGAGCGACGGAAGGCCGGGGTAATTCACATACCTGAGTCGCGCGCTATCGAGGTGGCCGTATGACGTGGCTGGATTACGGATACGAACCACGGCCCGCGAAGAAACCAATCCTGCGCGGCGTAGACATTCGCCTCGCGGACCTTCGCCCGACACACCCGACGATACGGCCCGCTCAGTGGGAAAAACAACTACCGCGCGAGGCATGGGTGCAACCAGAAGACATCAAGACGCTATTCGCGGATCGAGCGCGAGCGGCCGCGACTGCGGCGGCGAAAAAGGGGCGGAAATGACGGCGCAAGAGATTACGAGTGGGCTACTTGTGCGCATCCCGCAAGAGTTCAATGCGCGAGTGTGGCGGGTGAATGTGATTAGCCAGAAAGTCGGCGACAGATTTATTCGGGCTGGGATTAAGGGTATGGCCGATATTTCCGGGATCGCTGGACCGGGCGGCCGCCGTTTGGAAATCGAAGTGAAGGCGGGGCGAGATCGCCTTCGTCCGGAGCAAGCCTCATGGGGTCAAATGATTGAGCGTCACGGCGGGATTTTCATCGTTGCCAGAGGCGTAGACCAAGCAATCGGCGAACTGAGACACCGGCTGGAAGTGACCCAATGAGCGCACCGTATCAGGAAAACGCGGACTCAATCAAGGCGCTCATAAGCCCGGTGAATCTCATCAAGCAATATCTGGAACTCAAAAAAGATGGATCTTCTTTCAAGGCGCGCTGCCCGTTTCACAAAGAAAAAACGCCATCCTTCAAGGTATCGGCGGAGGGGTATCACTGCTTCGGATGTGGCGCGAAGGGCGATATCATCCGGTTCATCCGTGAGATCGAAGGGCTATCATTCCCGGAAGCCTGTAAACGGATTCGCGAGATAACCACAGGCGAAGGCCCGGTGCCGAAACTCCGGTTCGTTCCGGTGGCCCCCACGGCGAATCTGAACACGGATTATATTTCCGTAGACAATGCCGATGAGACACCCGACACGATCGAGTGGGAGCCGAGAAAATGGCACGATGACGGGTTCTATCCGTCAGCGGAGTACATCTACACGGACGAGCAGTATTCACCGCTGTTCAAGGTCGCCCGATATGAGCAACTTGACCCTTCGGGGAGGAAGCGCAAGGATTTCCCGCTATTTCGATGCGAAGGTGTTGCGAGAAACGGGGAGCCGCGGTGGGTTGTCGGTAAGGGTTCTACGAGGATGGTTCTCTACCGTCTCCCGGCGATTCTCGCCTCCGCGGACGTGTATGTGGTGGAGGGAGAAAAGGATGTAGAAACGCTGGAGAAGCAGGGGATCGTGGCGACTACCTCGCCGGGCGGATCGAATGGCCCCTGGACCCCGGAATTCACCGCGGCGCTCGCCGGGAAAGACGTAATCATCATCCCGGATAACGATGAGCCTGGTCTCAATCGGGCGCAGTTCATCGCGACCGAAATCAATGGTCAAGCGGAGCGAGTGACCGTCGTTAACTTGCCCGTCGCCTTCAAGGACGTAACGGATTACTTCGAGGCCGGGAACTCAGCCTATGATCTAAGTCAGTTGGTTGCGGAAGCGCGGCTGGAGGAGAAGGCAATCGAGGAAGATTATCACCCGCAGGGATCATGGAATGACGGCGAAAAAGTCACTCCAAACTCTCTCGCTGAAATAGTCATGGGCACGTACCCGTTCGTCAGCGACCAGCACGGATACGTTTATCAGTACAACTGGCGGCATTGGGAGCGCACCACGAAAAAACAGATTTGCGCTTACGTGAACCAGGCGGATAACAAATACGCCGCATCGGAGCGGCGAAGATCAGAAGCCGCAAATTATATCTTGGCCTGCACGAACCGGAAAATAATCAAGTGGCGCCAGATCCCAATCACCGATATCCCGGTATGGAACGGCGTCGTGTCGGTGGACACGGGCGAACTCCGGTCGCATCGGAAAGAAGACTACCTCGAAGCAATTCCGCCGGTGCGCTACATGGGGCAAAAGCCATGTCCGCATTGGCTGG